>Ga0134128_10012532_pt1 | contig 10106 bp, 10 predicted proteins | sample KB31754_FD_96462 | JGI IMG/M metagenome (GOLD analysis project Ga0134128, IMG submission 96462) | Terrestrial soil microbial communities with excess Nitrogen fertilizer from Kellogg Biological Station, Michigan, USA - KB3-175-4 | ecosystem: Environmental > Terrestrial > Soil > Unclassified ...
AAATTGGGAGAACGTTTTTGGATTCCGGTTGGCTCCCGCGACGAGCCAGCAGAGCAGTTCCTTCACCCGCGCGCATAAGCTCTTGCCTAGTCAGTCGGCACTGAGTGCGCGGGTTCAGGATGGAATTCTCGCTTGGGAAAAGGTCTTCTCGTAGATGGCTGCATGGAAAAGGAAAGACTCACAGGCGGGGGCGCCTGTGCCACACCTTCAACGAGCGGCGATGGCCTTGCGCATTGCGGCTTGCCGCGCTGGGTTGAAGTTTCTGTCGCTACGCTCTGTCGAAGCTCGCAAGAATTGTGTGGCACAGCCGCCGGGATCCCCGGAACGCGCGCTGTTCGCGTACCGGGGTGGAGGCGCCCTCGGCTGTGAGTAGGCCACACGGTAAATAACGCGGGAGAAAGGTGCGGCGGAACTTTTTTGGATTCCGTTGGGCTACCGCGAAACATCGGCGCAGCAGTTCCTTCACCCGCGCGCATAAGCTCTTTGCCGAGTCAGCGAGAAATTGAGTGCGCGGGTTCAGGATGGAATTCTCGATTGGGGAAGGTCTTCTCGTAGATGGCTGCATGAAAAGGAAAGACTCACAGGCGGGGGCGCCTGTGCCACACCTTTCCAGACTAAAGCTATCTCGTCGGCGCAGCGACCTTCTATCCAAAATCGCGCAAAGGCGACGCATGCATTTCCGGAATTTCTCCCTGTCTCTGTGCCTTTCTCGAAAATACAACCGGGAGCTATGAGAATCTCTAATGCCCAAGAGTGCAGCGCCGTAGGCGCGGCAGAATGTAGCCCCAGGCCGTCCCCGAGTCCCGGCGTGCCGGGATGAAGAGGTAAGGCCTGGGTAAGCGGAGTAAGAGTCCAATCCACACTGCCGTAGGCTGGAGCGGAGCCGAAGGCGCAGCGACATCAAAAGACGACTTCGTGGTGAAGAATCATTTTGGGAGAGGTTTAGTTTGCCCATAAAACGGTGCATCCGCAATTACCTTCTCCCCCGTCTCGTGAAAGAAAGACGCTCATTCCCAATTTGATCGCGCCTTTATTCAGGCGCATGTTGGCGCTTCCAACCCGCCCTTCGCAGGAACTCTAATCTGATAAGAGAAGGAGTTCCAGCCATGAATGGCGTGGTATGTCCTTTGTGCGGCAGGTCTGAAGTCGAGCCTGTGCTGGACAAAATTACTGTCACGGCCAGGTACGATGAGTTCGAAGGATCAATCGGCGGTCTCTTGGTGCTGCGTTGCAAGATAGAAGGACACATCTTCTTCGTGCGCAAATCAGATATGCAAATGACTGCTGCCTGAGTCCTCGCCCCGCAGCATCCTTTCCCTAAAGCATCAAAAAAGGGGGGCTTCGCTTTGTTAAAAAGGAACATCATCGTGATCGGCTCTTCGGTGGGAGGGGTCGAGGCGCTGCAAAAAGTGGTAGCTCACCTGCCCGCCGATTTCCCGGGCTCATTATTTATCGTCTTGCACATTGCTCCGGAAACGCACAGCGTCCTTCCGAACATCCTGAGCCGTGCGGGCAAGCTGCCGGCCAGACACCCCGTGGATGGCGAACCAATTCGTTCGGGGCATATCTACGTGGCTCCTCCCGACCACCACCTGATTTTGCAGGATGGCCAGGTCCGGCTGACACGCGGTCCGCGGGAAAACCGGCATCGTCCAGCGATTGACCCGCTTTTCCGTAGCGCGGCCCGCTGGTACGGGGCGCGGACTGTGGGCGTGGTTCTCACCGGGGCCCTCGACGATGGCACGGCAGGCCTGCTTACCATTAAGAATCGCGGAGGGCTGGCCATTGTTCAGGATCCTGAAGAGGCATTCTGCCCGAGTATGCCGCGCAGCGCCCTCGAACACGTGAAAGTCGATTACGTGGCTCCGCTCGCCCGGATTCCACATCTGCTCGAAGAGGCGGTACGGCAGCCGGTCGCCATGGGAAACGGCGCCGGGAATAAGTCTGACCTGGCAAAAGAGGTTCAATACGCGGAGCTTGATATGGATGTAATTGAAGACGAAAACCGGCCGGGCACGCCTTCACAGTTCGCCTGTCCTGAGTGTGGCGGAGTTTTGTGGGAGATGGATGAACCGGGCATGCTGCGTTTCCGCTGCCGTGTGGGACACGCTTACACTGCGAAGCATCTTCAACTGGAGCAGGGACAATCAGTGGAAAATGCATTGTGGGCGGCGGTGCGCGCACTTGAAGAGGGGGTTTCGCTGTTCCGGCGCATGGCCAAAGCCGCCGCGGCGCGCAACAACTCTCAATTGGCCACGCGTTATGAAGAACGTGCCCGGGAAAAGCTGGCGCACGTGGAACTGTTGCGCAAATTGCTGGTGGAACGCGAGCAACCTGTGGACGTGGAGGAAACCGTTTAAGGCCAGCTTCGACAGGGTGCTTCCGGGTCCATATTGCAATCACCAGTTGAGAACGGAAATAAATTGTCTCCGCTGCCGCCCCGAGCCTCTATCGTAGTAGGCATGGTGGCGCGGAGAAAAACAGCGACTGCTAAACGCTTGTCTTATTCCCGGCGCCGCTTCGACGTTGTCGCCATCGTCGCCTCCGCCGGCGGCCTCAACGCGCTTTCCCAGCTTCTGGATACGCTTCCACAAAGTTTTCCCAGCAGCATTGTTGTAGTCCAGCACCTGTCTCCCTTGCACAAAAGTTGGATGGCACATTTGTTGGGCCGGTCTGCGCGGCTGCCGGTGAAGCAGGCGGAGCACAATGAGATCATGTTGCCCGGGACGGTGTACGTTGCGCCGCCTGATGAACACCTGCTCGTTGGGCCGGGCAAGCTGCAGTTGGCGCACACTCAACTGGTCCATTTTTCCCGGCCCTCCATCGATTTGCTGTTTGAGTCCATCGCCGGAACCTACGGATCTCGCGCTTTAGGAGTGGTTCTGAGCGGCTCCGGCAGTGACGGGTCTGCCGGCATCCGCGCCATCAAGGAAGCCGGAGGCGCCACCATCGCGCAGAACCCGGATGAGGCGGAGTTTCCGCCTATGCCGCGTGCGGCGGTCGAGACCGGCTGCGTCGATTTCGTCGTACCACTGGAAGCCATTGGCCAGTTGCTGCTGGAACAGTGCTCCGGTAAAAGTGAGAAGTGATGGCGGAAGAGCAAACGCTGAAGGCCCTGGTAAAGGAACTGGCCGAACAGGGCGGCCTGGATCTGCGCGGCTACAAAGCATCCACGGTTGAGCGGCGGCTCCGCCGGCGGATGCAGCGGCTTGGCATAGCTTCCTATGATGCGTACCTGAAATATGTTGCTGCGACGCCGGGCGAGAAGAACCAACTTCTGGAAGAGGTGCTGATCAACGTAACGGAATTTTTTCGGGATCCCCAGGCCTGGGACTGTCTGCGCAACGAAATCCTGCCGCCATTATTCGAATCGCGCCCGCCCGGCACTCTCTTCAAAGTATGGTGCGCCGGCTGCTCCACCGGAGAAGAAGCCTACTCCGCCGCGATTATGCTCAGCGAGTTTCTGGGCCCAGGAATCAGGAATTACAACATCAAAATCTACGCCACGGATGATGACGAACACGCCCTCACCACGGCGCGGAGAGGCGAATATCCCGAGGAGAGCCTGCGACTGCTTCCCGCTCCCGTCCGGAAAAAATATTTTAACGGTGGAGAGCCGGCGAGGATCGCCCGCGACGTGCGCCGGCTCGTGATCCTTGGCCGCAGCAATCTTCTCAATGACTCGCCCATTTCTCACGTGGACCTGCTCATCTGCCGCAATGTGCTGATTTACTTTGACGCTATGGCCCAGCAGCACATTCTTTCCCGTTTGCGTTATGCTTTGAACGAAGGAGGCGTGCTCTTTTTAGGCAAGTCCGAGTCGCAGTTGAAGCGGTACACTGATCTTCTCCCGCTCAACAGCAGATGGAGGATTTTTCAAAAGCGGTCACAGCCCGGCAGCTTGGCGATGCCGCTGGGGTGGAAAGCCAGGATGGATTCCAATCTCAAGGACAAGGCGCAGCAGGAACTCCAGACCTTAAAGCTCTATTACGAGACTCTGCTCTCGACCCTTGAGCCGGGCATTCTGGTGCTCGATTCCGGCGATACTATCATCACAGAGAATGAGAAGGCAGCCAAACTATTTCAGCTATCGGGCAGCCTGACGGGGAAAAAGCTCCAGGACTCTGAATTACTGCAATGCTGTCCTGAATTGAAGCAGCAGATTGAGAAGAGCCGTGGCCGCCACGACGCCGTTCGCTTTGAGCACAGCACCTCTTCCTCCACTCTGGCAATCACCATCAAGCCGATTCTTTCCGAACTCCGCGCCGGGCAGGTGGGCACGCTGATTTACATTGAGAATATGGCCCCGCACGCGCGGCTGCACGGCGCCATTGGCGAGCTGGAGGGCACTGCCCAGGAGCTGCAGACTGCCAACGAGGAATTGGAAACGACCAATGAGGAGTTGCAGTCCACCAACGAGGAGTTGGAGACCACGAATGAGGAACTGCAATCCACCAATGAAGAATTGGAAACCACCAACGAAGAATTGCAATCGCTGAACGAAGAGCTGGAAACCACGAACGAGGAACTTTCGGCCCGCACCCGGGAGCTCGACGAGGTCAATACCCGCTATTCGGAGATGCTGGAGCGAATGCCCTTACCGGTGTTTCTGGTCAATGAAGATGGCGCCATTTACATGTTTAATACGGCAGCGCAGAAGCTGTTCGGATTTGCCAGTCCGTCCAGCAAAGGAATGCAACTGGACGAGCTTCCACTCGATCAAAAGAGCCGTGCCTTGCTCCATGAGCGCTATCTCAGGGTGGTCAGGTCCCATGTGCAGGAAGAGCTGCAGAATCGCCGGATTTCAACCAACCGCTTTAGCGGAATGGTGAACCTTCATTTCATTCCGCTATCCAGGGGCAGCTCCGGCCACGGCGTCATTGTGATGTTTCAGCCGCAGCCCGAGCCAGGGGCAGCGGCAAAAGCACCTCGAAAGCAAAAGAGTGCAGCGCGATCTGGCGCGACTACCAACTCAGACAAAAAAAGCATTTCACGCAGCAAAAAGAAATAATGGAAAAAAAGGAACCGCAAATAGTCCACCGCCGCGTTTATGAGGCGGCCCGGCCGCTGGCTTGAGGAACTTGCGTAATGTCACTTTTCAGGGCTGCCGCGGTCCCATACACCCTGAACTTCACCAGGCCCGGTTTTTTCTGATTCAGCGCTGTCGTAAGTTCGACCATGCGGCTGATCTCAGCATGGAGCTTTTGGGATTTTTCATACAAGGCAGCGGCTCGCAGCTTCAGCAGTTGTGTGTTCTGGCGGAGCTGCAAATGATCCGCCCTTAAGTGCGCGGGCTCAGGGTGGTCTTCCAGAGAGCGCTGAGGCACATGTTCAAGCCAGCTATCCAAGTCCGACTTTAAGGCGATTACGGCGCTCCGCTCTTTTCCGCGCGGTCGCCGCACCGGCAATCCCAGTTCCCGTTCCCAGCGCTGGACTGTTCTTACTCCGCGGCCCATGTAAGCCGCGATCTCTTTCCACGAATTCAATACTCCCGAATGGATAACGTCCGAATTCATAACGTCCGAATTCATAACGTCCGAATTCATAACGTCCGAATTCATTCCCACTCCTTAGATGCAAAGTATACCGCCGCTTTTGTCATGTGGCTGCACATTTTGGCGCAATAAGACGCTTGCCAGGAACTTAGCACTTCTGCGTGTCCGCTGCTGATATCTCACAGCGTGACGGCGCGAATCGTCGAATGCCTTATCTCTAGTGCAAAGGAGAATTTTCGAACGCGTTAAGATTAACGAATCTTAAGTTTACCCATGCGGGCCAGCAACTCGTTGGGATGAAGCGGCTTTGCGAGCAACTCAAATCCGTCATTGAGCGCGTGCGTCTTCAACACCAGATCAGGGGCCGTGGCGCGGCCTGTGATCAACAACACTTTACAGGAAGGCAAGAGGCTGCGGATGTGCGACGCGGTTTCTACGCCGTTCATAGCGGGCATAACGACATCGCAAATAAGAATTTCGGGTTCGAACAGCGCCGCTACTTGAATTGCTGACGCGCCCGAATATGCCGTTTCTACCTCATGTCCATTCACGCGCAGCAGCGCTGCCAGCGTATCTGCCAGGAACCGGTCATCATCAACCACAAGAATTTTCGCTCCCATTCCCATTCTTTCAGTTCAACGAGGAAACGGAGAATCAAGCCGCCTGGGGTTTGATGGTGAGTGGCAGCGATTTAGCCACGGTGTGTAGAAGCTGGTCAGGCCGGCATCTGACGGCGCGGGCGCTCGAGTCGTAGCCGCCGCGCTCCGTCTCTGAGATAAAGAGGACTGGAGTGGAAGGCGTGTAGCTGCCAATGATGCGGGCCAGCCGCTGCCGGTCTTGCTCCGGGATGGTATGGCAGAGCAGCACCAGGTCAAAGTCGCCGTTCAGCAGCTTGTCCACCACTTCAAAGGAATTCGAAGCTGCTGCCAATTTGTAACCTTGTTCCGTCAGGGCAGCGTTGCGCCGCTTGAGCAAGTCAGCATCACGTCCGGCGGAGAGAATCAGAAAGGGCATTTGGGCACCCGTGTTGTTGTGTTTAACCCTACTCTGTGTGCCTGAAGCTACAAAAGCGCCAACTTCGGCCATAGTGGTTCACGCCAAATGGGAGCGAGGAAGGTGTCGTGTTAGGCGGTTTGGAGCGAAGCGACAGAATGGCTACTCTGCCGGGCGAAGCCGACCACGCGCTGAGCCCGGCCGCTTCAGGAGCAGGACAGAGTTGATTGGGAAAAAATGGTCGGCGGTTTGGAGCGAAGCGACAGGAAGAAATGGAGGTGCGTCCCACCGGGCTGCCTGCCGAGAGCTTTTACGCTCTTCAGTCCGGTGGTCCGCGCCGGATATATAAGACGCAGAAGTGCGGAGAAACGCTGCAAGCTGAGTACGCCAAGATGTGCCGCAAGTTGCACAGAGAATAGGGCAATCCAAGGGAGCGTACCTGCGAGCTGTCCTTCTCCATGCAGCAAGCTGGAAAAAGACCTTCTCCCAATCGAAAATCCATCCTGAACCCGCACCATCTAAGGACTCCTTGTCCACTTACCGTTGAGCGCGGGTGAAGGAACTGCTCCGCCGGCGTTTCGCGGAAGCCAACCAGAAACGCGAGCTCCTTCGCCTCATCAATATCGAACGGCAATATCGAACGGCGAGCTTAGGCTGAATTCGTTTGTGTCGCCCCTTCTTTCGCAAACCGCACACGCCCGTCCGCACAAAAACCACTTCTTAAACATCGAGGAGGAACAAAAACGAAAGCTCCTCCTCAAATTCCGACAACGTTGCTGAGGCAGCGCGCCATCTGATGATTACATCAGGGCCGCTAAAAATGCGGCTCGCGACGAGGGGGAAGCATGATGCGGCACTCACGATTAGCGCTCTTCATTGCCGTTGTCTTTGTATTCGCAACAGCAGCCTGGTCAAGGGAAGACAAGCTGACGAACACGGGCGTTGCGCCCGCTGCGCAGGGGAAGGTGACCACCAGCACCGACCGGAACGGGAATACGGAGGTGGAGGTTAAGGTTGAGCATGTTGCTACACCGCAATCGCTCACGCCTCCGCGGCAGACATATCTTGTCTGGGTTCAGCCGAGGGGCGAGCAGGCTGAGTTGCTCGGCGCGCTACGTATCAATAGCGACAATCTGGAGGGCAGTTTGAAGGGAACGACCAGATACAAGGATTTCAACGTCCTTGTGACGGCTGAGGACACTGCGACAGCCGAAGTCCCGTCAGACACCGTAATTCTGAAGGGCACAGTGGAAAGGAAGTAGCGAGGGAGGAAAGTCGCGCTCAACGGCCGGGGGCTGCGGCCCTCGCCTTTGCGCGCGTAAATCACGCTGTGCCGGAGTGCTCTGTTACCATGGTCGCTCATGGCCACCAAGCCTGCGGCTCACCCGGTTGCGTCCTCTATCGCGCTGCGTTCCCTTATTGTTCTGGTCCTGGTCAACATCCTCAACTTTTATGATCGCCAAGTCCCGGGAGCGCTGGTGGAACCCATGCGGCGGGAATTCGGCCTGACCGACGCGCAGATTGGGTGGATTGGCACAGCTTTCACTTTGTTGTACGCAGTCATTGGCCTTCCACTGGGGCGAATCGCGGACAGAGGAAGCCGCAAGAAGCTCCTGGCCGCAGGCATTGCCGTCTGGGGAGTGCTGACCGGGCTTGCTGCGTGGGCGCGCGGATTGCCCATGCTGGTGGTCTCCCGGCTGGGAGTAGGAGTAGGCGAAGCCGCTTGCGCGCCCTCGGCAACGAGCTGGATTGGAGATCTCTTTCCGCCGGAGCGAAGAGCGCGTCCTCTGGCGCTCTTCATGCTGGGCGTTCCTGTGGGCGGAGCGCTGAGCTATTTTTTCAGCGGACCCATGGCCCAGGCGTGGGGTTGGCGTTCCGCCATGGTGGCGGCGGCCGTCCCGGCCCTGCTGCTCTCGCCCGTTGTGCTGATGCTGGAAGAGCCGCAACGCGGCGCTTCCGACCAGGGCGCTTCAATGTCGCAGGGCGCTGTGGCGCACCTGCTGCGCCTGCCCACCTTCTGGTGGATCATCCTTTCCGGCGTGCTGGTGAACTTCAATCTTTATGCGGTCGGAACGTTCCTTCCCGCATTTCTCGGACGCATCCATCATCTCAACGTGGCGCGCGCGGGAATCTACACCGGAACTGTGTACCTGATCGGTGGCCTGCTGGGTGGAACCATTGGCGGCACCTGGGGCGACAAGATTGTGCGCAGGCGTCCTGGTGCGCGCATGCTGCTATCGGCCGTTGCCGCGGTTGTTGCCGCGCCGCTCGCTTACATTGGCTTCCGTCAACATCTCGGCGCTTTGGATATTGCCATCCCGCTGCTCACCGCCGCGTATGGCCTGCTCAACATGTATTACGGGCTGGTCTATGCCTCGCTGCACGATATTGTTGGCCCTGAGCTGCGCGGCACCGCCATGGCAATTTACTTTCTCGTCATGTACCTGGGCGGCGCGTCGTTTGGGCCGGTGCTCACCGGCAAACTCAGTGACGTGATGGCGCGCCGCGCAGCCACGCTCGCCGGCTCAGCCAAAATCACGGAAGTATTCCGTGCCGTAGGTTTGCAACAAGCGATGCTCATCGTCCCGGTGCTGGCGCTGGCCTTGGGAGTAGTGCTATGGCTGGGATCGAGGAGCCTGGGGAAAGACACACAGAAATTGGTAGTTGAGTAATTTGGTAATCGGGTAATTTAAATCCACAATCCTCCACGGTTTGTTCAATTACCAAATTACTTCATAACAATTCTTCATCTCACCTTGATTCCCAGCTCCTTCAACTGCCCCTCGCTTACCGGAGTGGGCGCGTCCACCATCAGATCGACGGCCTTCGCAGTCTTGGGGAATGGGATCACTTCGCGCAGGCTTTCGGCTCCGGCCAGGATCATCACAATGCGATCAAGCCCCAGCGCGATACCACCATGCGGCGGGGTGCCGTACTCGAGCGCTTCAAGGAAGAAGCCGAAGCGCGCCTGAGCTTCTTCGTCGCTCATGCCGAGGGCGCGGAAGATCTTCTTCTGAATGTCCTGGCGATGAATACGGATGGAGCCGGAGCCAAGCTCTGTCCCGTTCAGCACCACGTCGTAAGCAAGCGCGCGCACAGAGCCAGGATCGGATTCCAGTTTGTCCATGTCCTGCTCATGTGGCGAGGTGAAGGGATGATGGGCCGCGTTCCAGCGCTTCTCCGTCGCATCGTACTCGAACATGGCAAAGTCCGTGACCCAGAGCATGTGAAAACCGCCCTGGTGAAACGCGTGATGGCGATCAGCATACTTGCGTGCCAACTCCACGCGAAACTGACCAGCCGCCATGAAGACGGCATAATCAGGCCGCGTGGCCGCAGCTTCCTGTTGCGCGGGCCCTGCGACCAACACAAGCAGATCGTCAGGCTGCGCACCGGACATCTCGCGAAGTTTGGCCACAGCATCGGGAAATGACTTTTCCAGCCGCTTGATATCGTCGATCAGGCGCGCGTCCTTGCGCTCGCCGAAGAGCGGGCGGTTCTCGTCGCGCTCCTTGCGCGAGAGCTCGCCGATCTTCGGAATGCGAATGGTCACCACCGGCCGCTCCGCGCTGAGCTGCAGCGTCTGCAAATGCTCAGGCGTGAACGCCGAACGTACAT
>Ga0134128_10012534_pt1 | contig 10106 bp, 7 predicted proteins | sample KB31754_FD_96462 | JGI IMG/M metagenome (GOLD analysis project Ga0134128, IMG submission 96462) | Terrestrial soil microbial communities with excess Nitrogen fertilizer from Kellogg Biological Station, Michigan, USA - KB3-175-4 | ecosystem: Environmental > Terrestrial > Soil > Unclassified ...
CCCATTGGTACAGGTCGACTACGTGCGCGTCGTAGATTTAGATATTGGGGCAAGCAAATCGGACATCTGCGCGGTCAGAGTGGTTACCATTTCCGAGCGCGCCAGCAGAACTCGATGAAGGCTGCCTCCGAGCCGACCTAAACCGCGTCGATGGTCTCGATGCCGCGGCCGATAAGGCAAATTGCGGCCTGCAGCGACGAAGGCCCGGGAGCCTGTGAAGGCGTCGGCGCCGGCGACAACGGCTACCGCATGGGCGACGCCAACATGCGATCCGCTTGGATTTGCACGTGTAACGATCCGATTGGCAACTTTTAGTGCTTCTCGCTTCGCCCGGCGTGTTCGGAACTGGAAGCGGCTAGCCCGAATTGGCTGTTTCGGCCATTGTGGCGCTGTTGGCCCTGCAAGGGGCGTCCGTCGTCGTTCGGCATTCGTTGCGTGAATTTCGTACCGTGCGTAGCATGGCGGTGATGTAGACCAGGCCCGCGACCATGAAAAGATTGGAGGCGAAACGCCAGTTTCGGCCGTAGCTCAAGTGGTGGGTTTTGGCCTAAGATGGTCAAAAATGCTTATTCTTTCAAGGGGAGTTGACTGACACTCTCTCCGCCGCTGCACTGTTCTCATTGTATCCGACCGTTCGAACCGACAACAAATCGATGAGTAGCGCGACAACGGCTGTTGCGGCTAGTTCCGTGATGTTACCCCTAGAGCATTTTCCAATTTCTTTGAATCGAGGGATTCCCAAAGAGCCGCGAATAAGATTCTGTTGCCTTCTCCAGGCTGAGGAGGCTGCAATGGGGTATTCGAACGATCTGCGAGTTCGGGTGATCCGAGTTGTAGAGGGTGGCGTAGTGGCACGGGCGGCGGCGCGGCAGTTTGTGATTGGGGATGCGACCGCGATCCGCTGGGTGAAGCGCTGGCTCGCGGCGGGAGTCGCGACTCGATCTCCCGCGGGCTGTCAGGGGTCATAAGGCGGCGGCGCACGCACCGGGAACAGATTAGACGAAACGCGTACCGATGCGTTGGTGCCGCAGCCAGAAACCGGCAAAATAACTGCGTCCATCTTCCCTGTTATGGCCGGTTGTCACCCCGTGCGTGCGTGGGGTAACGCGAAAGTAGCCCATGAGTTTCATGGTCGCGGCGCGGGGCCGTCAGCCGACGCCAAGCAGCTTCGACTGCAATTCCGGATCGGACTGAAGCACGCTGCTCGGGCCGGCATGGACGATCTCGCCGTTGACCATGACATAGGCCTTGTCCGCAAAGTCGAGCACGAGATCGACCTTGTGCTCGACCAGGAGAATGCTGGTTCTCTCGCGCAGCTTTTCGATCGCGGCCAGAACTTCCGCAACCACGGAGGGTGCCAGCCCTTCGAAGGGTTCGTCGAGCAGGATCAGACGCTGGGGAGCGCACAACGCGCGCCCGATCGCCAGCATCTGCCGTTCGCCGCCGCTGAGGTTTTCGCCACGGGCGTCCTGGCGCGTGCGCAGTTTCGGGAAGAGCTGGTAGATGTCCTCGAGCGGCCAACCACCCTCGCGCTGAGCCAGCGCCAGATTCTCCACAACCGTCAGGTTCGGAAAGATACGACGCCCCTCCGGTACGATGGCGATGCCGTGCCGGTTGATCCGGTCCGGCGAAAGCGAAGTGACATTGTGGCCGTCGAAAGTGATGGTCCCCTTGGTCGGCTTCAGCAGGCCCATGATGGTCTGAAGGGTCGTCGTCTTGCCGACGCCGTTTCTTCCAAGCAATGCGACGACTTCTCCCTCGCGCACATCGAGATCGATGTCGTGAAGGACTCGGCTGGCATTGTAGCCGGCGTCGACGCCGCTCAACGTCAGCAGCGGTCGACGCTCGACCGCGGCGCTGCCGGTCGAAACCGGCTGGATACGCTTGCTGCCGTGCCGGCCAAGATAGGCTTCCAGAACCTTCGGGTCGTTGGCGATGGCGGCAGGATCTCCCTCGGCGATCACACTGCCCTGGTGCAGGACGGTGATCCGGTCGGAGAGGGCGAGCACCCGGTCGATATCGTGTTCAATCAACAGCACCGCATGGCTTCGGGACAGTTTCCGGATCACGGTGGCAATCCGTTCGCGGTCGGCGTCGCCAAGCCCGGCCAGAGGTTCATCGAGCAGCAGCAGCTCCGGCTCGGTCGCCAGCGCCACTGCAATTTCGAGCAGGCGTTGTTCGCCATGGGCCAAATTCGCACAAAGCTCACGGGCGCGATCCGCAAGACCAACGGTCGCGAGCAGCATCCATGCCTGTTCGCAAACCTCTGGAAGTCGGTAGGCATCGCGCCACAGCGAACCGCGGTAGGGGGAGCGCGCTTGCGCCGCCACCCGTACCGTCTCGAACACCGTCAGATTGGTGAAAACGCTGACAATCTGGAAGGAACGCGCGAGACCGGCATCGATGCGCCGGTGTGCGGGCATGCCGGTGATGTCGAGGCCCCGGAACGTCAACGTTCCACCCTCATTCGGCATCAGCCCGGTCAACATGTTGAAGAAAGTCGTCTTGCCGGCTCCGTTGGGTCCGATCAGGCTGTGCAAGGTACGCGCCTTTACCTTCAAATCGACCTTGTCGGCGACGACCAGCGAACCGAATTTTTTTGACAGACCGTCGACGCCGAGCACGATCTCCTCTCCGGCAGCCGACGGCTCCAAATCCCGGTCCAGCAGGCCCTTGAGGTCCTTCGGGGGCGAGGGGATGTCTTCCGCCGTCAGCGTCCAGTTCCGGCGTCCCCTCAATCGAATCCAGATTCCCGAGATACCTTCCGGCGACAGCAGAATGAAGGCAATCAGGATCGCGCCGAAGAACAGCCACCAGTGTTCGGTCAGCGAACTCAATTGGTCACTCAAAATGATGAAGATGACTGCGCCCCAGGTTGGTCCGAGGAAGTGGTGGATGCCGCCCAGGATCGTCATCATCACGGGATCGCCGGCATGCTGCCAATTGAGGTTATCGGCATAGACGCTCTGGATCAGGAAGGTCAGCAGGCTCCCGGCAAGGCCCATCACCGTGGCGGAGATGATGAATGCAGTCAGCTTGAATCGCTTGGTATCGTATCCCAGGCATTGGACGCGTTGTTCGTTGTCGCGAAGCGCCTGCAACACGCGTCCGAACGGAGAGTGGACGATGCGCCAGATCGCGTACATGCCACACAGCACGACGCCAACCACGAAATAATGATAGGCGAGAGGGGAGCGGAGCGTCGACCTGGAAATTCCCTGCAGGCCGTTTTCTCCGCCGGTCAGATCGGTCCATTTGAAGGCGATCTCGTAGAAAAGCTGCGTGAAGGCCAGCGTGAGCAGCGAGAAATAGATGCCGCGCCGCCGCAGGATGAGGAGTCCGATCACCAGGCCGAGGGCGCCGGCCGTCACCGTGCCGAACAGGATCGACAAATACATGTTGTCGAACAAATGAAGCACGGCGATGCCGGCGGCGTAGCTGGCTGCGCCGAAGAACGCCGACGCGCCGAACGAGACGAGGCCGGTATAGCCGAGCAGCAGATTGAACCCCAGCGCGTAGAGCGCGTAGATCGCGATCTCCGTTCCCAGGGTTGTCGTCGAGCCGATCCACCGCAATAGAAAGGGCAGCACGGCGAATACAATCCCCGCGACCAAAATCGGGTTCAGGAGCGATTTGCGCGCCGCCTTCATTCGAATCGTTCCCAGCTTTCCCCAAGCAATCCACGCGGCCGGATCAGCAGCACCACGATCATGAGCGCGTACATCACGGCGGTGGACGCCGCCGGCCAGAACTGGATCGACAACGCGACCGATACTCCGACCAAAAGCCCGCTGATCACGGCGCCGCCAAAGCTGCCAAGCCCGCCGATCGTGACGACGACGAAGGCCGGCATGATCGCGGCCTCCGACATCGAGGGGACCACACTCCAAAGCGGTGCGGCCAGCACGCCGGCGACGCCCGCGACCGCGGTGCCGAGACCGAACACCGCCGTGAAGACCTTCTTGAGATTGATGCCGAGCATGCTCACCATTTCAGGATCGCGGATGCCGGCGCGAATGATGCGGCCGTATCGTGTACCGTGCAAGAACAGCCACAGAGCTGCGAGGATTACGATGGTGATCACCAGCACGAACAGGCGATACTTCGTAACCAGGACCGGTCCCCAGACAATGAAACCGGACAGGAAAGCCGGCGGATTGAACGGACGACCGGCGGCGCCCCAGATGGTGCGGATCAGTTCTTCGGCGAAGAGCGCGATGCCGAAGGTCATGAACAGGCCGAGCAGCGGTTCCTTGCCGTAGAGCGGGCGCATCAGAGTCATCTCGATCAGCATGCCGATGATGCCGACGCCGATGGGAGCCAGCACGATTGCCCACGGGCCGAGATTGTCGCGCAGGGTGAGGGCCAAATAGGCGCCAAGCGCGAAATAGACGCCATGCGCGAAGTTGACCACGCCGAGCATTCCGAAAATGATCGAGAGTCCGATCGCGATCAGGACATAGAGAAAGCCAAGCACGAGCCCGTTGACGACCTGAGAGATGATTAACTCGGTCATGCCGTATCCGCTTGTTGCAGGGCGAGAGCCGGCGCGACGGCCAAAGGCCGTCTCGCCGGTCAATCGAGCAGGGATTTCAAATCAGCTCTTGAATTGGCAACCGATGTCGGCCTGGCTGCCATATGCAGCCTCGAGCTGGGCGATGTCCTTCGGATATTCGCTGTCGATGTTGAAGTAGTCGTATTTGTCGGTAATCTTTTCCTTCACCGATGCCACCAGCAGCGGTTGGACCAACTGGTGGTCGAAATTGCGGAAGCCGATCGGCGCATCCTTGTAGCCGTCGAACTTGTGCTCCTCCAGGAACGCAACCAGCTTGGTGGAATCGGTCGACTTGGTTTCCTTGATCGCGGTCAGGATGGCCGTTGTGGCGAACCAGTCCTGCCAGCCCTCGACTTCCGGTGGCGCGCCAAATCTTTTTCTGTAGGCCTCGACGAATTCGGCGCTGCGCTTGGTCAGGTGCGGACCGGTGTAGTTCCACAGTTTTGGATAGGTGCCAAACGCCGCTTCGGGCCCGGCGGCCCACAGGTCGCTGTCGTTTACGATCGGGGAGGACAGCGCCATCTGCCGCGTCAGGCCGATCTCGTGCATCTGCTTCAGCATATTGGTAAGATCGGTCCCCCCGAGGCCGACATAGAGCACGTCCGGCTTGGCCTGGCGCAGCTTGAGAATATAGGAGCTGTAGTCGGTGGTTCCGAGCGGCGCCTGATCATATCCGAGCACGGTTCCGCCATCCTTGACGAGAACGTCCTTCATTTGATTGTAGGCGTCGATGCCCCAGGCATAGGATGCGACGATGAAATACCACTTCTTGCCGCGCGCTTTCAGTTGCGGGTAAACGCTTTGCACGGTTACCTTGTTGGGAAGATCGACGCGAAACGTATATTTGTTGCAGTTCTTGCCGGTAATCTCGGTGGCGTTCGGGCCGCTTGCCATCAGCAGCATTTTTGCCTGCTCGGCGACCGGCATGATGGCGAGAACGTCGCCGCTCGACACGCCGCCCTGGATCGCCACGACCTTCTCTTCCTCGATCAGCTTCCGCATGTTTTGCTGGGTCGATTGCGGGCTGGATTCATCGAGCCAGACGATCTGGATCGGGCGATCCAGCACATGTCCGCCGAAATCGTCGACGGCGATCTGTGCGCCGTTCTGACCCGTCTCGCCCTGAACCGCGTAGGGACCTGATTTGGGCAGCAGCAGGCCGATCTTGATGGCTTCCGCGGCCCGCGCGGTGATGACGAAGGGTGCGGCGATCTGCGTCGCGCCGATTGCGGCGCCTGCCAACAGTGTGCGGCGGCTGATGCCGAACTTCGGCTCCTTGATGAGTTTCATGATTTACTCCCTGTTCTTGATGGGGCCGCGTTGTGCGGTCCATGGAGAAGTGCAGCTTCCTGATGGTCAGCAAACGAGCTGAGAACCGATTCCGTCGGGAGCTTCGATAACGCGGGCCAGATCCGCAGAAGTTGATCAGCCCTGGAACCCGGCCTCATGGGAAGCCGCGGAACGTCGAGATTACAGTGAAAACGTTTTCAGTCAATCGCGTGCATCTAGTCCATCCGAATGAGGCGACGCCGACCGGCGAACGACATTGTCGGTCGCTTCAAAGTCACGCCGCCGCCCATTGCGGATTGCGGAACGCCGAACGAAAACGATTTACACTGAAATCGTTTTCTGGGATATCCGCATTCTCGGCCACCTCGCCAGAGCTCCGGCTGTTCGGCGCCACTCGAGAGGCATGCAACCATGGCGGACCGGCTCTATCTGGATGCGCTCGACCTCTGCGCCCGGAAACTGCTGGAAGACGAGCCGACGCTCGGGGTGAACTTTCCGTACATCACCGCGCCGACCGGCGAGTGGCTTACGATGCCGGCCTCGGTTTCGGCCGGTTACCGTGGAGCGAACTGGAGTCACGGCAACTGGTTCTGCGGTTTCTGGGTTGGCCTTCTGCTGATCTCCTACTTGCGGACGGGCGACGAAAAATACCTGCAACTGGCCGATCAGCGCATGTTGCTGATTGCCCCGCGCGCCGATGATGGCAATACGCACGACATCGGTTTCATTTTCCATCCGAGCGCCATCGCGGCGCATCACATCACCGGTGAGGAACGCCATGGCGATCTCGCGCTTCGCGCGGCCGAGCGGTTGCGGCGCCGGCTGATCATGACGCCGAAAGGCAGCTATATCTCATCCTGGGGGCCGCTCGACGACGAGCGCGGTCGCCGGTCGTCGGCCATCGACACCATGGCAAATCTGCCCTTGCTGTATTGGGCAGGCCAGTACGGTCGCGACGCGAGCTATGTTCTGGCGGCCGAAGCCCATGCCATCATGACGCGCGGGGCATTCATTCGGCCCGACCATTCGACCTACCATGCGGTCGAATATGACCTCGCCACCGGCGAACGCCGGCGCGGCTTCACCTTCCAGGGATCCGCCGATGAGTCGTGCTGGCCGCGCGGCCAGGCCTGGGCGATCTACGGCTACGTCCGCACCGCGGAAGCGACGGGCAAGCGCGAATATCTCGATCTCGCGGAAACCCTGGCTGAATATTATCTGCGACGGACGGGTCCGGATCTGGTGCCGTTCTGGGACTTCGACGATCCGAATATCCCGCATGCGCCGAGGGATTCGGCGGCGTCGGCCATCGTCGCGTCGGCGCTGCTCGATCTGGCGGCCCTGCATCCGGACGCGAGGCAGGCGGCGCGATGGAAGAAAGAGGCGCTCGCCTTGCTTACCGAACTCTGCCGGCACTATCTTGCGACGGAGGAGTCGCATCGCGGGCTGTTGCGGGAGGCCTGCTATTCCAGGCCGCACAAGGAAGGCGTTGCGAGTGCCGTGATGTTCGGCGACTACTTTTTTGCCGAAGCGCTTTGCAGCGTTGTGATGCCCGGCAAGCTGCGGGCGACGCCCATGCGGCTTTCTGCATGAAGGTGCTCGACGTCAGGGCGGTCAACCGCGGGGTTTGCGGCTTTTAACCGTAGCGCGTCGCGTCGCAGGCAAGGCGCGGGGAGGGGCCGTCGATGCCCGCATGATCAACCGATAGGGCAATTGCACGGTTTTCGGGATAGGCAGGCCGGCGATGGCGTTGATCAGATAGTCGGCGGCGCCACGGCCGATCTCCGCGGCGGGAACGCTGATGGTGGTCAATGGCGGATCGACCTGTGCCGCGAGTTCGACATCGTCGAAGCCCGTGATGGAGAGGTGCTGCGGAACGCCGAGGCCCAGCTTGCGCGCCTCCGCCATGGCGCCGATTGCCAACGTGTCGGTGGTGCAGATGACCGCGGTTGTATCGGGATGATCGTTCATCAATTGCCGCAATGCGCTGCGCCCTTGTGCGAGGGAGAAGTCGGCACGGATGATCTGGGTCGGCTGGAGGTGGATGCCGGCATCCGCCAGCGCTTTCTGAATGCCGTCGAGCCGGGCACGCGAACGGTCGTTTGACGGCGGTACGTTGGCGATGGCGCCAAATCTGAGGTGACCGAGCTTGAGCAGATATTGCGTGAGTTCGCGCGTCGCCCCCTGGTTGTCGATTCCGACGGCCGGAATACCGCCCTGGGACTTTGAAACGTAGGTTGTGATGACCGGCACCCCCGCCTGTTGAACCAGGGTTCGAAGTTCGGGGGCATGCGACCCGCCAACGAGGACGACGCCGTCGATGCCGCGTTCGATGAGACTCTGCAGCTCCTGCAATTCCCGGCGCTGGTCGTATTGCGAATTGGCGATGAAGAGCGTGTAGCCGGTTTCGCTCAGCCGGTTCTGCAGCGCCTCGACGCCTTCGGCGAAAATGCTCAGTCCAAGCGTGGGCACGATCGCGCCAATGGTGCGCATGCGGCCGGATTTCAGCGCCCGTGCGGCGCCGTCCCGCGTGTAGGACAATTCAGCGATGGCACGTTTAACCTTGTCCCGCAATTCGAGACGAACAATCTGGGGATGATTGAGGACGCGCGAAACGGTGGCTGCGGAAACTGCCGCTTGCCGAGCCACATCCTCGATCTTCACCCGCGGATTCGGGCGAGGCTTGATCGGCATTTTGTTCATTCAAGCATGCTCACGCCGATCATCGCAGGATCGGGATGGCTGTTCGATGGTACGCATTCGATCCAATGTCATCGGCCCGAAAATCTAGAACATCGGGAGGTCGGCTAGAAGAGCGGAGTGGGCGTGTGGCTTGCGGGATCGCCCCGCCAGCTTGACACCGTCGGCTCGACCCGAATATCCTGAAATCGATTTCATACATCGCGACGGATCGCAAGCGAAAGCGAAGCCAATGGTCAATCTCCTCGAGGGCATTCGCGTTCTGAGCTTCAACCATTTCCTGATGGGACCGGTGGGCGTGCAGTTTCTGGCCGATCTCGGGGCCGATGTGATCGCGATCGAGCCGCCGGAGGGAGCCTTCCAGCGGAAGTGGGGTGGAGCGGACAAGCGCGTGGACGGCCAGACCATGTTGCTTCTCACCGGAAACCGCAACAAGCGCAGCCTCACCCTCGATCTGAAGAAACCCGAAGCGATCGAGGTCGCCAGAAAGCTGATCGCGACCTCCGACGTCGTCGCCGAGAACTTCAGGCCGGGCGTGCTCGACAAGCTGCAGCTCGGGTTTGCGGCGGCAAAAGCAATCAAGCCCGACATCATCTATGCCGCGGCCTCGGGCTATGGCGCCGACGGACCTTACGTCAACCGGCCCGGCCAGGATCTGCTGGTCCAGGCGCTCTCCGGTCTCGCGATGATTACCGGAACGCGCGAACACGGACCGCGCGCGGTTGGAGTTTCCGCGATCGATCACCATGGCGCGGCCCTGTTCGCCGCGGGTATCCTGGCGGCCCTGGTCAGCAGGGAACGAACCGGGCGGGGTTGCCGCGTCGATGCCAGCCTGTTGTCGGCGGCGATCGATCTGCAGATGGAATCGTTTACATGCTATCTGAACGGGGAACGGCCCGAAGACGTTCGCCAACCCGGACCGATCGCGGGTTGGTACTATGGCGCACCCTACGGGGTCTATGCCACGAAGGACGGTCATGTCGCGATCTCGCTCGGCTCGCTCGATACGCTCAGCGATGCGCTCGGCATTCCGGCCGACCGGCGCATTCCCGACAACGACGCCTACCGGCGGCGCGAGGAAGCCGCAGCGATGATCGCCGCGCTCGTCCTGGAGTTGACGACCGATGAATGCGTGAGGGTTCTCGAGGCGCGCGGTATCTGGCACGCGGCCGTCAACGATTATTCCGACGTCGTGGCCGATCCGCAGGTTGCGCACAACAGGACTTTCCAGACCGTAAAGGGCGCGACGGGCTCGCCGATTACGCTCGTGAGCCATCCCGTCCGCTACGACGGAGACGTACCCGAAATCAGATTTCCGCCTCAAAAACTCGGTGCCCAGTCCGACGAGATTCTCAGGGAGCTTGGCTATGACGCCGATCAGGTGCGGGGGCTCCGAACCAATGGGGCGGTCGGCGCCGCCAGCTAGGCCGTTCGCCATCGAACATGCCACTCAACATGGAGGTTGCTCCCATGACTGCGATGCACGCGAAGGTCGGTGACTCCGCCAGATTTTCCAAGACTGTCGGCGAGTCCGATATCTATCTGTTTGCCGGATTGACGG
>Ga0134128_10012535_pt1 | contig 10105 bp, 7 predicted proteins | sample KB31754_FD_96462 | JGI IMG/M metagenome (GOLD analysis project Ga0134128, IMG submission 96462) | Terrestrial soil microbial communities with excess Nitrogen fertilizer from Kellogg Biological Station, Michigan, USA - KB3-175-4 | ecosystem: Environmental > Terrestrial > Soil > Unclassified ...
TACCTGCTTGCGCAACTCATATTGCGCCGCAGGTGCCAGTTTCCTCGCGTCTTGTTTGCCCATACCAAAGCAGACATCAACCAACTACAATAATTCATATTATTTGTGTGCCGGATCAATAGTGTGTCGATGAGAGCCACGGCTAATCCGGTAGCAAACAGTGCCGCATATAAACCTTTCGTCTGGCTGATAAAGTGCCAATAAAATGCCAGTAGCTCCGGGGGTGGAGATTTTTTAGGGACGACAGTGGGCCGAACGCGTTGCTCAAAAAAAGCGAACATGTAAAAAGAACCTCAGGGTTGAAAAAAACACAGGAGTCTGACTAGAAATGGGGATACAAATGAGAATCAATTTCGCCTCATTGCAAATCCGAGGCGTGAAGCATGTCTTGATCGACGTATCATCGTGGGAAAAATTCAGGGAAACCTTTTTTTACCGGTTGTGTAACGGCGAGCAAGATAACGTAAGAGATGATCTCGTAATAGATCGAATTCAGGGACGTTTTGGCTCCTGTTTCAGCAATAGCCAGTAGGTTCGAATGCGCTTCATCCACTCGGATACACTCGGGTTTATTCAGCCGCTATAACGACTGATCACACTCGAGGTTTACGCGGAAAATGGCTTTTTTGAACGATCTGGATGGGGCGACTGCGGGAAGGTGCTGGTGTCAAAGAAGAATGACGGCTAAGTGGAGGAATTGAAGAAATATCGGTTATCGCCTCGCGCCCGCAAGGGGATTTGGGAAGCACATTTATCTCTTCTCCTGCAGGGGGAGAAGACCTGGGAAGCATTATTTAGCCCCTCCCCCACTTGTGGGAGAGGGAAATGGATACTGGGACACGCAACCATCACGTTCGTACTGTAACCATCAAAACGGTTGTTGATTACTGCTTGCAACCAATGGTCAATCCCTGATTGATTTCTCGTTTAAAAAGATGAGCTGGCTAGGAACCAAAAATTCAACAGACGGGCTAGTACTTGCTGCCGCCATCACCCGAGTGCCCGCCAGAGCCACTCGTAACTACCGCCCGAACCGCTACCAGTACCCCCTGTACCACCGCCCGAACCCCCCAGCAAAGCTACCACCTGACCTGTAATCCGTGCTACTGTCGTCTCCCCGCCGATCAATATCGGCGCCTTTTTTGGACCGACCACCTTTCTTGGCCATATTGGCCTTTATCATATTGACCTTTTTCTCCCGAGCCAGCGTCATATCGACTTGGCGCCGACTGCATGCCCGATGCTCCCTGGTTCGGTATGCCGGTCGTCGCCCCGGCACCCGTCTGTGCGGGCACCAACCCTCCTCCTGCCAGAGCAAATGCCGTTGTTGCTATAGATGAGATAATCGCTTTCTTCAACGTCCAAAACTATTTCATGGAAATCTCCCGAGAATAATTTCAGAACGAAAAAGATAAATGGACTCACTTTTTCACTTGAGGAATCTCTGAGCAAACCCTCCCTAATGATTTTGTTCGTTTCAGTTACCTGCCTTGCCATGCTGCTTGGATGAACTGCCACGGCTTGAAGAGCTGCTTCTTCCACCTCCATGAGATGCTTCGCCACCTTTCCGTCCGGCTTCGCGGGCCTCTTCCGAAGAGAACTCATGGGCAGTGCCTTTCGCATGAGCCGCTTTTCCGCCTTTACTCGCGATTTCCCGTTGTTTCTCCTGATCCATGGAAGCGAAACCCCGCTTACTGGTATTGCCGCCACCGCTTTTTGATAAAGGCATGTTTATCTCCTTGTACAAAATATTGAGAATTCCCGTTGAACATCTGCGTACATCCCAGATGTTCTGTCATGTCTTCGGAAGCCTTATCCCTGCTATCTCTGCTATATCTCTGGCTATTTAAGGACCTGTGAAGGGTTCCGGACAGAGACGAATTTCATCTTAATTGGCATATCTGCTGTTTTATGTACGGAGTCCCACATAACCCAAAAAATCAAGCAGCTTGTGCCGCGAGATGCATTTTTCCGATCGGCAACATCCGCGACAACATCGATAGCCTTCCCTCCCGTGTTTGCTATCCTTGCAACCAGATGTTGAGTATTTTAGCGCTACGGGCAATAAGAACGAGCTTTGTCCCCGTTCTGCTGCAAGCATTGCTGTAGCAAGGTCTACGCCGGTAATTGCAATTACTTTCACCCGAATCGAAGACCAGCCGGACAACCCGGAAGACAAAACGCACGGTTAGATCGAAGTAATCAGTTCTGTCAGGACTTTGAAGTTTACCGGTTTGGTCAGATGATGGTCGAAACCGCTTTCGTGCGACAGCTGCCGGTCTTTTTCCTGACCCCAGCCGGTCAGCGCGATGAGCTTTATATTGTTGAACTGCGGCTGCGCGCGGATACGTCGTGCCACTTCGTTACCATCCATCCCCGGCATACCGATATCCATCAGAACCACATCAGGCAGGTAATGGGGAATCGCGGCAAGTGCGGCAGGGCCACTATCCACTGCTTTGACATCCACTCCCATTGATTGCAACAACATACACAGGACCTCCGCGGCGTCCTGATTGTCATCGACTACCAGCACGCGTAGTTCATGCGGCGTGAAAGTCGCCTTCAGGGATTGACCACTTTTTCCATCTGTAGTGATCTCGGATAAAGGCAGTCGCACTGTAAATTCGCTGCCTTTATCCTTCCCTTCGCTCGAGGCTTCGACACTGCCGCCGTGCATCTGGACAAGGCGGTCCACCAGATTGAGACCGATGCCCAATCCCTCCTGAGCGCCCATGCCGCTGCGCCGCTCCTGCGCAAACATATCGAATAACCGCGGCAGCATCCCCGGTAATATTCCTATACCATTGTCCTTCACGGATACGACAGCTTTATAGTCTTCCTGGCGGGCAGTAAGCCATATCTGCCCACCCTTCCCGGTGTAACGGACAGCATTGTTGAGCAGATTCGCGAAGATCTGCTCCAGGCGCACCATGTCCCCATACACAATCAAAGGTGTATCGGTGATGGATACGCTCAATTCAAGCTCCTTCTCCCTTATCTGATCCATACTGGCCTCGGCTGCATTGTGCAAGACAATGGCCAGATCAGTGGGTTTCTGGCGCAATTCAACCTTTCCGCTGGTGATGCGCGATATCTCCAGGAGATCATCCACCAGTCGAACCATGTAGTTGACCTGCCGGCTGATGACGGGCAACAGACGAGGTATCTCGTCCACTCCATCGGGGCGTCCAATGAGTGTCAGCGCGCTGACAATCGGTGCAAGCGGATTACGCAACTCATGCGCCAGCGTAGCCAGAAACTCATCCTTGCGGCGGTCGGCCTCCAGCAGAGCGGTTTCCGCAGCTACTGCTTCAGTAATGTCTATCGATATGCCCACATGCCCCGCATACTCATCCCTGGCGGTGAACCACGGCAAGGCATACGATTTCAGCCAGCGCCACTCTCCTTCGACTGTCCTGACCCGGACGCGGTGTATCAAGCGCGCGCGGTCATGGAGCGCCCGTTCGAATGCGGCAAGATACGCCGGTGCATCGTCAGGGTGAAGAATCCCGCGCCATCCGGTCGGCATCAGCTCTTCCAGACTCTTCCCAAACATGTACTGGTAGCGCTGGTTAAGATAAACCGCATTTCCTTGCGGATCCACCTGCCAGATGAATGCTGGGGAAGCCTCGGCCAACGCACGGAATCTTGCCTCGCTCTCGCGCAGGCTACGTTCGACGCGTTTGCGTTCCGTTATGTCGACCACATATGCTACCGCCTCGTTGCCATTGAGTTGCTTCATCGCGATTAATGCCCACCAGCGGGACCCATCCTTGCGAAATAATTCCTTCTCATGAGGGACGGCACGTCCCATTGCCTTGAGTTCCTCTGCAGCCCGGGAAGCAGTCATTCGCCACTCCGGCGGGGTTAGCTCATCGCATTGCAGCATCCCTGCTCGCTCATCTTCCCGGCTGAAGCCGCTCATCTCCAGGAAGGCGTCGTTCGCTTCAGTAATCCGATTTTCGCTATTGAAGAAAATAATTCCGACCGTCTCAATCTCGAGTGCCTGGCGGAAGCGCTGCTCGCTCTCACGAAGCGCCTGCTCAGCCAATGCCTCCTTGAACCTGATTTTCTCCACTTCATGAGCACGTGCCCGGACAAGCTTCGTTGTCTCGGTTACCGTCACCAGTACACCCGACACCCCAGTTTGCTTCGCATCTGGGAAAGCACTACTGGAAAAGCTGTCCTTGATATCGGGGACGGGGCTGTAGGTGAGTTTGAAAAAAGCCTCTTCAGGGTTTCCGGTTCGATTAATGACGAGCGGTTGATCATCAAAGCTGAAGGACTCGCACCGCTCCATCACCCCCTCACAGATGGGCGCAAGAAAATGCCATACCTCCGGCCAACACTCCGAAACGGGTTGTCCCAATCCATCCGGATGCTTGGCAGCCATCAGATTGCGATAACCATCGTTATAGATCTGTATCAGTTTCGGCCCCCACAGTAACAGGACGGCCGAAGGCATCAGCAACATCATGCTGACTGTGAATCGAAGAGCAGGCGACCATGCCGATATAGGTCCAAGACCCGAATCAATCCAATCATAGGCAAAAATCAGTTCGCCCATTTCGCTCCCTCGAAGCCACTCGGGCAGTTCCGCTGAGTTTGTGGTTTCCCGCTCGTTCATCCCTTCCTCTTTCTGACACAATATTGATATTACGCATTGTGGAGAATCCTGTTCAAAGCCTAGCATAACTCATGCTTCGGGAACCTAACAAAGCTCTCCAAATTTCCGATTCATGACTGACTTCAATATGATCTGGAGACGCTATAATGCGAACCCTACTAAAAATGCTCTGACTCTCGCCACAATACACAGGGAACACACTTCCCCTCCCTCCTGTCGCATAACACTGCATCAACAAGACAGGGTCCCCCTCAAGTCCTGTTTGAATCATTCATGACGACCAGCGGTCAAGGATAGTCTTGAGTTTGCAGAGACCGAATAAGTAAAACCTCCTCTATATATGGCTGTCAAACTCTTGAACAGTTGAAGATCAGTTTACAGGTGTGTCTGCTGCCGGTGATTACCGCTTAAAGTCACCTTAGCTTGGACAAACCTCATAAAGGGGAATGAAACAGATAATGGATAATAATGATGAAAGCCTGCCGCACTCAGTTACCTTGCATACAAACGCCGTACTTCAGGCCGGCCAACGGGTCGAGCATGAGCTCCAGCAGGTCAAAAGAGCCCTTGAGGATAAGACAAAGCAGCTTGATGAGTCACTATCTATCCTGCGAGCGACCATAGAATCCACTGCCGACGGAATCCTGGTTACCGATGAGTATGGCCACATGCTTCGCTACAACGAACGGTATCTACAGATGTGGCAGATTCAGCTCCCCGATATCATTGAATTGCGTCAGCACAGGCAATTGCAGAAGCTCAGTTGCAGGTACTTGGCAGACTCGAAGCAATATCTTGAGAGAATAGAGGAAATATATGCTGCCTGGCCGCCTGAAACGTACGACTTGCTGGAACTTGCCGATGGCCGGGTGTTTGAACAGTTTTCGAAGATTCAGTATGCAAAGGGGTTATGCGTAGGCCGTGTATGGAGCTTTAGAGATATCACGGCGCGTAAACATGCCGAAGAGGCGCTGCAGGAAAGCACCGAGCGCCTACACTTCATGGCTGATGCCATGCCGCAGAAAATATTCACTGCGCGCGCAGATGGGGCCGTGGATTATTTCAATCAGCAATGGAAGGATTACACCGGTCTTGCCCCTGAGAAAATGCAGGGTTGGGAATGGACCAAGCTCATCCACCCGGATGACGTCCCGGAGTGCGTGCGGCGCTGGCAACATTCGCTTAATACCGGGGAGCATCTGCAGATGGAGTGCCGTTTCCGTCAGGCAAATGGCACTTACCGCTGGCACCTGCTTCAGGCACAGGCGCGGCGCGATGCGAAAGGGTATATATCCATGTGGGTCGGTTCGAACACGGATATCGATACGCTCAAACGCGCGAACGAAGAGAAAAAACAGCTCCTTGAAAATGAGCGGATTGCGCGAAGCGAAGCCGAACACGCGAACCGCATCAAGGATGATTTCCTTGCAACCCTGTCTCACGAGCTTAGAACACCGCTTAATGCCATCCTCGGGTGGTCGCAGCTCATCTTGCAGGGAACAATGAAAAACGAAGACATTCATCGGGGTCTGGAAACCATCGAGCGAAACGCTCGAGCACAGAATAAACTTATCGAAGATCTTCTTGAAATGAGCAGCATCATTTCTGGCAAGATCCGGTTGGATATACAGGAACTGGACCTCGGCGCAATAGCCGAGGCGGCAGTCGAATCTGTTGCACCCACAGCCGAAGCTAAAGGAATATGTATCCGAAGAACGATCGATGCCACTGCAGGACGGGTTCTAGGTGACAACCATCGCCTTCAGCAGATAATCTGGAACCTTCTTTCCAATGCTGTCAAATTTACGCCTGACGGCGGCACCGTAGAGGTAATCGTGGAACACACCACATCGCAGCTCAGGGTCATCGTAAAAGATTCCGGGGCAGGTATCAAACCTGAATTCCTCGCGTACGTTTTTGATCGTTTCCGGCAAGCCGATTCTTCCCTCACCCGAAATCATGGAGGCCTGGGCTTGGGACTTGCCATCGTGAAACAGCTTGTGGGACTGCATGGTGGAACGGTTCGCGCAGAGAGCAAGGGAGAAGGTCAGGGCGCCTCATTTATCGTCACCTTGCCGCCCGCCCCGATCAAGGACGGCATGGACAAACAACAGTTGCCTGCCGCCACACCTTTCACCAAGAGGGATGGCAATACCCTCCTCTCCGGCATGAGGATTCTCGTCATTGACGACGATCGGGACGCGCGCGAGCTCATCCATAAAGTGCTCGCGCAGCATCAGGCTGAGGTCATCACCGCAGCAAACGCCATGGAAGGACTGTTGATACTGAAAAGCCAGATGCCGGACGTGATGATCAGCGACATTGGCATGCCGGAAAAAGACGGCTACCAGTTTATTCGCGAAGTGAGAAGGCTCCCTGCAATCCACGGAGGGGAAACACCGGCGATTGCACTGAGCGCATTCGCGCATTCGGAAGATCGTACCCGTGCAATGATGGCGGGTTATCAGATGCACCTCTCCAAGCCTGTCGAATCAAACGAACTGATTGCCTCGATCGACAGTCTGATCGGATGGAAGCGGCAGCGGGTCTCATAGTTTAGCCGATTTTGGCCTGCTCCTTATTCAAAAAAACCAGGCCCATCGTAACTCGAACCTGATTTTCCTGCCTCCATTTTGACGCGAAGTCACCACTGCATGGCAAAATAATATCGTTGCTCACCACTCCATATTGATTTCGTAGAAGATGCGTCGCTGGGTTCTGATAGGGATTTTTTTCTTTTCCTCCTGCGTTGCTGTCATCCTGCTAGCAGCGCTTGGAGTGGGCGAACTCCTGTCCGGAGCAGTACCCACCGCGGTGAATACGCTCTCGATCGACCTGCCAGTCGAACCGGTGGAGATTCCCGTCTACACTGATGCCCGCGAGGCAAGTTCGAACGTGCATGGATGGCTGTTACACGGGGTACGCGGACGCGGCCTGGTACTGCTAGTTCATTCTCTCAGGAGCAATCGGGTGGAAATGCTGAGCCGTGCCCGATTTTTGAACTGGCAGGGATATGGCGTCCTCCTCATCGATCTTCGGGCACATGGTGAAACGCCGGGAGAGCGCATTACGTTCGGTATTCGCGAAGCTGAAGATGTAGAAGCGGCTGTCGCCTGGCTGCGTAATACTTTTCCCGGCGAACGAATTGGCGCGATTGGCGTCTCGCTTGGTGCAGCCGCTATTGTGCTTGCGAAAAATCCCCTGCGGCTCGATGTCGTGGTACTCGAATCCCTTCATCCTACCATCGAGGAAGCAGTGGACAACCGTCTCAGACTTCACCTTGGAAACTTCGGGCCGGTTTTCTCCCCCTTGCTGCTATGGCAGCTCTCCTTTCGTCTCGATGTAAATCGTGACGAGTTGAATCCGATCGACCGCATCGGTAATCTCAACTCTCCTCTTCTGCTGATCTCAGGAACTGACGATCGGCATACGACAGTAGCGGAAACCGAAAGACTGTTTATTGCTGCCCGTCAGCCAAAAGAATTATGGATTGTTCCGGGCGGAGGACATTTCAATATGCATACCTACGCAGGCAGGGAATACGAAAATCGCATACTGGATTTTCTGGACCGGTACTTGCCAAGGCGAAACTGATGCTCTGATCTGACTATTAATCTTGCAATCGTCCCTTGTCGCCCATAGCAAATGACGTTAGCGATAAAGGAAAGCGCCTATTGCCGCAAAGGAATTTGCGGCAATGGCAGCAGTTTTTAGAATGGAGTTAGGAAAGATACACCGTTCGCGCCGACCGCGGAACCATCTTGGAGCCGATGTGCGAAAAGATTCCCTTGCGCTTCCCTGCCATCACCCATTACGCGCGCAACCCTGCTCTTATGAAAGCTCGCGAGTTGTTTCCGGAACGGGATGATAAGTGGCGTCCTGCTCTCATACTGCGCTCCGTACAGTGCTCTGTGCAGCTTCGGCAGCTCATGCCAGGGCATGGTCGGACGGCTGTGGTGGGCGTTATGAAAGCCAAAGTTGAGAGTAATGAGATTCAACCATGAATGCCTGATCGAAACCGGATTGCTGAATGTGTGAGCCTGCTCATACTCCCGGTCACCCCGGTATTTCACCAATTCCGCATCGTTATCGAATCCTATAATAACGTCATAATTATGCTGAAGCGCATCCATGAAGCGCAGGATTGTCAGAAATATGACAGAGGCGAGCAGGTAACACAGATAGGCAAATGGAGAATACAGGAACAGTACCGCAAGCAAACTGAACCGGACAAGAATAATTCGTGCTGTACGAAGCCGTTGATCTTTTTTCTCCTCAAAAAGGAATGGCGCAAAAACGAGTACGCCGTGCATAAGAAGCTCTATAGCGGGCACATACAGCCACTCCAGCACTTCCACAAATTTATGTTGGACGGAATGGCGGGCAAAATAATCCCGGTAGTCGAACTCGACGACGTCCGCATTATCCACATGATGCCGCATATGCTTTTCCCGCAGATCTGCGAAAGTGCCATAGCAACCCCCGGTTAGCCAATTCAGCAGGCTACCCAGAAGCGCATTATGCTGCGGTGATTTGAACAGCGTATTGTGCCCACATTCGTGGATCAGGTACGAGGCAATCACCATACCATGAGCCACGGCAAGCGTGCCGATCACCATAAGAACCGGGTGCAGGGACAGGATAAGCGCAAATCCTACGAGATAGCTCAAATGGCAATACAGCAGGGCTGAAACGCTTGGAAACAGGCCGCCTTTGTAGCGAAAATATGTTTTCTCGATTTTCGTGAACATGGTTTTATAGCTCTCAACAAAATCTTACATCGCAATTATACATGTAAATTTGCATGTATATATGTATTATTCTGCGGCTATAATAAAGCCCATGTTTCCAAAACAAAGGGAAGGAAAAGAAAGGAAAAATGACCGGACTTTATAAGCAGTCAAACGCCCGGCGCCGCCAGTTCGTTCAACTGCTGACGGATCTCGATCAATACTGGATAGAGGTTCTTGGAAACAAGCTTTTCCATGACCTGAATTACTACGACCTTTTCACGCAGATGTGGCTCAAGATTAACAGTTCAGAGGACGATACCTTCCGCAAATCCGAGTTATATAAGCTCATGCCGCACATCAGCCAGCGGACAGCAATCAAATATATCCAGACGGCCATTGATCACGGCTTGCTCATCGAGCGGATGGATCCTCAGGATCAGCGATCCAGGCAAATCACGATGTCACCTGATCTCAAGCGCAAAATCGAACTTTTCCTGGACCATTCCATCTCGATGCTTCAGGAGACATCCTGGAAGACCGGTTGAATACACGTAAAATCAGGTAATCACATCAAGCGCCTGGGTGATATCTTCGATGATGTCGTCAATATGCTCAATTCCAACCGATATCCTCACGAGACCCGGTGAAACTCCCGCAGCCTTCAATTCATCGAGGCTCAACTGCCTGTGAGTGGTTGATGCAGGATGACAGGCAAGCGATTTGGCATCGCCGATATTGACCA
>Ga0134128_10012536_pt1 | contig 10105 bp, 8 predicted proteins | sample KB31754_FD_96462 | JGI IMG/M metagenome (GOLD analysis project Ga0134128, IMG submission 96462) | Terrestrial soil microbial communities with excess Nitrogen fertilizer from Kellogg Biological Station, Michigan, USA - KB3-175-4 | ecosystem: Environmental > Terrestrial > Soil > Unclassified ...
AAACCGATGCCGCTCGAGAGCTTGTCAGGTTCGGACTCGATGGTCGCGCGGACCTGAATTTGCACGGACCCAAGCGTAAGCTGTGCGCCAAGTGGAAGGCCGAGCCGCGCCAGCAACGCAGGATCGGCGGCAGCGCCGTAGACGTCGCCCTCTCTTCCGAGCGCTTGTGCGAGAGACAGGGTCGGCTCGAGCGCGACCACGCCATAGAGGGGGTGGAAGGAATCAACGGCTTTGAGCTCGACGAGCGCGGCTTCGCCCTGCGTTGTGCGAACTGTCGCGCGCAGGGTGCCAAGACGCGATACTTCGCCCTGAGTTTTCAGAAAAGCGAGCTCGGCTGCGCTTGCTTCGCGCAAGCTGAGAATGAAGGCGAGATCACCTCCCAGAATGGTCCTGCCCTCGCGCGCCAGACCCTCGATCAGTGCCGCTGCGACCGCATTGACGCCTGCAATGGCGGCGACACCCAGGAGGATGCAGACGATAAAGACGTAAAATCCGCGCAGACCGCCGCGCATCTCACGCGCCGCCATGCGCGCAGCAACAATGGGGCGCAATCTCCTCACTCGCTCTCCAGCCGCCCGGAGCGCAACCGAACCAGGCGCCCACAACGCGAGGCAAGTGCGGCGTCGTGAGTGACAAGCAGGAGCGTGGTGGCACGCCGCGTGTGCTGCTCGAACATAAGGTCGATGATCTCGGCGCCGGTAGCCTCATCGAGGTTGCCCGTGGGCTCGTCGGCCAACAGAATGGCCGGCTCCGGCGCGAGCGCTCGCGCGAGAGCCACTCGCTGCTGCTCGCCCCCGGACAGCTCCGCGGGGTAATGGTCGGCGCGCGCCTCAAGGCCCACCGCCGCAAGCTCAAGCTTCGCGCGCTCGCGCGCATCGCGCACTCCCGCAAATTCGAGCGGCACCGCAACGTTCTCGACTGCGGTCATCGTCGGAATGAGATGAAAAGACTGGAACACGATACCGACATTCTTTGCGCGGAAGCGCGCCAGGCCGTCTTCATCGAGGCGATTGAGCTCGTTACCATTCACCGCGATGATACCGCTGTCGGTACGCTCCAAACCCGCGATCACCATCAGCAGCGTTGATTTGCCGGACCCTGACGGCCCAAGGAGGCCAACTGCTTCCCCGTTCCCTATATAGAGATCGATGTCTTTCAGGATATGGACGCGCGCTCTTCCGCGTCCAAGCGTCAGGTTCACGCCGGCCAGCACGACGGCCGGCTTTGCCGATACTGATAAAGAGGGTTCGTGCATGAGTTTGTTTTCGGCACCTGGACTTGCAGACGGCGGCAGGCGGTCATATCGGGCCTTGAGGATGCTGGTCCATAGCGCGGTCATGACGTTCGTGTTTGGCGCGGCTTTCGCCAATCCGATTGCTGCCGGCAATCGGCCGGTGCGTATCGTCGCTTTCGGCGATTCGCTCACCGCCGGCTATGGCCTTCCCGCGCAGTCAGCATTCCCGGCGAAACTCGAGCGCGCGCTCACAGCGAAAGGCTATGCCGTGGAGATCGTCAACGCCGGCGTCTCCGGCGATACCGCCTCCCGCGGTCTGGCGCGTCTTGATTGGTCGGTGCCGGAAGGAACCGACGCGGTGATCGTCGAGCTTGGAGCAAACGACATGCTCCTTGGCGTCGATCCCAGTGTGACGCGCGATGCGCTCGGGGAGATCGTGCGCAGGCTTACGGATCGGAACATCCCGGTGCTGCTTGCCGGTATGCGCGCCGCGCCTAATTTTGGCGGCCCCTATGGGGAACAGTTCGAGCGCATTTATTCGGATCTGGCGCGCGAGAAGGGCGTCCTCTTCTACCCGTTCTTCCTCGACGGCATCGCCGCGCAATCGAAGTTGAACCTGCAAGATGGCGTGCATCCGAATGCCGCCGGCATTGACGCGATCGTGGCGCATATCCTCCCGCAGGTCGAGGAGCTTGTGGCGCGCGTCCAAGCTCAACGCGGAATCTGAGTGAAATCAGCGGAAGACATATGGGGAGCAATGTGATGCCGCGACTGTTTACCGGTCTCGAGTTGCCGGCCCACATCGTGGAAGCGCTCTCCACGCTGCGCGGGGGTTTGCCTGGCGCGCGCTGGATTGAGCCCGAGAATTACCACATCACATTGCGCTTCATTGGCGAGGTGGACGACACCGTGGCGCACGAGGTCGCCTCCTTGCTTGCGCGGGTGCGGCGCGCGCCGGTCGAGCTGCGCTTGCAGGACCTGCACTCGTTCGGGGGTAGAAAGCCGAGAGCCGTAGTGGCGCGGCTTGCTCCCACCCACGAGCTTGTCGAGCTGCAGGCTGAACACGAGCGCATGATGCAGCGGGTGGGTCTCGAGCCGGAGGGCCGTAAATTTTCGCCGCATGTCACGCTTGCGCGCCTGCGCGACTCATCGAGCCGCCAGGTCGCCGACTATCTCAGCCTGCGCGCGCCGCTGCATTTGCCCGCCTTCACGGTCTCGCGCTTCGTTTTGTTCTCCTCGCGCATGGGCGGCGGCGGCGGCCCCTATGTGGTGGAAGCCGCCTATCCGCTCGCGGCGTAATCGCCTGAGGGCGGCAATTACACCGGGCGGAGAAGCCGCGACTGCACATCAAACATTGCCGTCGCAAAACCGTGGCCGTCAGCGACGATCTCGCGGAACACAGAAAGAGGGGTCGGTCGGGGCGCCGTGACCTCGCCTACGACTGTATCGAAATCAAACCGCAGATCCGCATCGTATTTGCGGGCGAGCTGTTGCATGCGCTCGTTATCTGCGAGGCAGGACATGTGAAGGTAACGAAAACCGCGGTTGCGAGCTGCGAGGAGCGTGCGCTCCAACAGTGCCGATCCCACGCCATGGCTCTGCCATGGCTTTTCAATAGAGAACGCGGCCTCAGCCTCGCCGCGCGCTGGGGAGCCGATGGCACGCAACTCGGCCGCCCCGTGCAATACGTCGTCCACGAAGAATCCGTGAATGAGCGCATCGAGACTGAAGGCAAGCTCGGCATATTTGCGTAAAAAATCGTTGGACACCGCGCCCGCGAAGCGGCTGCGGCGGCTCTTGTGGTCGAGGCGGAGCAGATGGTCGCGATAAAGATCGGCTTCGGCGATCCACAATTTGCGGATCCGACCACCATCGGGCAGCGGCTCGTCCATTGCAGGTCTCCTCTGGTTAGCGAATCAAAGCCTTTTGCAATGCAATATAGGTCTCCTGGATGCTGTCACCTGATTAAATTTCTTGTTAAGGTGTTGAACTGAGTTGATAAACAGACATGCCGGGCATGCGCTGAGGTTGAAGCTGCCTCCATTTTACCGCAATGCACAAATTTCGGGCTGAATGAATCTGCAGATCACGAAGCCGCTACCCGCCAAGTCGCGTTATGCGACGAAAATCGCCTCGGGTGAAATCGAGCCCGACACTGCGCAAGCCGCTGTCGTCGAGGATCTCGCCCAGCTTGAGCGCGCGCTCGCGCAAAAGAATCCTGCGCGGAAGTCGTCGTCGTTCGCCTGGCTATTTGGCGCGCGCGCAGTCCCCGCGTCGCCGGTCAAAGGACTTTACATCTGGGGCGAGGTCGGCCGCGGCAAGACGATGCTGATGGATCTGTTCTTCGCAGCCGCTCCGGTCGCAAGCAAACGCCGCGTGCACTTTCATGAGTTCATGGCCGAGGTGCATGAGCGCATCCATGTGGTGCGGCAGCAGATCAAGGCGGGGACGATCAAGGATCGCGATCCCATCGCCCTTGTCGCGGCGGCCATTGCGCAGGAGAGTTGGCTTCTCTGTTTTGATGAATTCCACGTGACTGACATCGCCGATGCGATGATCCTCGGTCGTTTGTTCGCACATTTGTTCGATCTCGGAGTTGTCGTCGTCGCAACCTCGAATGTCCCCCCGCAGGAACTCTATCGCGAGGGGCTCAGCCGCGATCTATTCGTGCCGTTTATCGCGCTTATCGAGGAGCGCATGAAAGTGGTGCAGCTTGCCGCGCGCACCGACTTCCGTCTGGAAAAGCTCGGCGGTGCCGCCGTGTGGCACGTGCCGGCAGATGCGGCCGCGGCGCGCGCGCTTGATGCCATCTGGACGCGGCTCACTGCGGGTCAGGCCGGCCAGGAACAGCGCCTTGTGATCAAGGGGCACGCAGTCCTGGTGCCGAAAGCCGCGATGGGCGTGGCGCGCTTTGGTTTCCATGATCTGTGCGAGCAGCCGCTTGCGGGCGCGGACTATCTCAAGATCGCACACGACTTTCACACCGTGCTGCTCGATCGCATTCCCGTCATGGATTTCGCACGCCGCAATGAGGCCAAGCGCTTCATTATTTTGATCGATACGTTCTACGACAATGCGGTGAAGCTCGTTGCTTCCGCCGCCACCGAGCCTTCGGCCCTCTACACGGGACAGGACGGATACGAGGCGTACGAATTCAGGCGCACCGCCTCGCGCCTCATTGAGATGCGGACGCCCGCCTACTTGTCCTTGCCGCACGGCCGCTCCTCGGCGGTGCGCGCGCATTCGGTGGCGGGCTTGGTGGAGACTTGATTTTGCCGCTGGCACGGTGGCAAATGCTCTTGCCTCATCCGCCGTCATGCCCGCGCTTGTCGCGGGCATCGACGTCTTTTCTTGCTGCACGACCAAAGACGTGGATGATCGGAAGCCCGGTAAGTACCATCACATTCAGGGACTTCAGATGGCGCGCCCCAAGATTGCATTGATTGGTGCCGGACAGATCGGCGGCACGATCGCTCATCTCATCGGGCTCAAGGAGCTCGGCGACGTGGTGTTGTTCGACATCGCGGAAGGCATTCCCCAGGGCAAGGCGCTCGATCTGGTCGAATCCGCGCCGGTCGAGGGCTTCGATGCGCATATGCTCGGTACCAATTCCTATGACGCGATCGACGGTGCCAGCGTGTGCATCGTCACGGCGGGCGTGCCGCGCAAGCCCGGCATGAGCCGCGACGATTTGCTTGGCATCAATCTGAAAGTGATGGAGCAGGTAGGCGCCGGCATCAAAAAATACGCGCCCGGCGCGTTCGTCATCTGCATCACTAACCCGCTCGACGCGATGGTATGGGCGCTGCAGAAGGCATGCGGCCTGCCCCGGCCGATGGTGGTCGGCATGGCGGGCGTGCTCGACAGCGCCCGTCTGCGTTATTTCCTTGCCGATGAGTTCAACGTGTCGGTCGAGGATGTGTCCGCGTTCGTGCTTGGCGGACATGGCGACTCGATGGTGCCGCTCGTGCGCTATTCGACGGTGGCCGGCATCCCGCTCCCCGATCTCGTGAAGATGAAATGGACCTCGCAGGCGCGTATCGACGCAGTCGTGCAGCGGACGCGCGACGGCGGCGCCGAGATCGTCAATCTGCTCAAGAGCGGCTCGGCTTTCTATGCGCCTGCTTCTTCGGCCATTGCCATGGCGGAGAGCTATCTCAAGGACAAGAAGCGCGTGCTTCCCTGCGCGGCGTATCTAAACGGCGAGTATGGCCTCAAGGATCTCTACGTGGGCGTGCCCGCGGTGATCGGCGCGAAGGGCGTGGAGCGCATTGTCGAGATTCAGCTCAACGGCAACGAGCGCGGCATGTTCGAGAAATCCGCCGAGGTGGTGCAGAGTTTGGTCGATGCATGCAAGCGCATCGCGCCGCATCTGGGCAAGTAGAGCGCGTAACGCATGAACATCCACGAATATCAGTCCAAGGCGGTGCTACGCGAATTCGGCGTCCCGGTGCCGCGCGGCCGGCCGGCGTTTTCGGTCGAGGAGGCGGTTACGGCGGCCGGGGAATATGCCGTGCCGGTCGTAAAGGCGCAGATCCACGCGGGCGGTCGGGGCAAGGCCGGCGGGGTGAAAGTCGCGCGCTCGATCGACGAGGTGCGCAAGGAGGCCCAGCGCTTGCTGGGCTCCGTGCTGGTGACGCACCAGACCGGCCCGCATGGCAAGGAAGTGCGCCGCCTCTATATCGAGGAAGGCTCTGCCATCGATCGCGAATACTACCTCTCCGCGCTCGTCGATCGCGAAACATCGCACGTCGCGTTCGTGATTTCGCAGGCGGGCGGGATGGATATCGAGGAAGTCGCGCGCACGCAGCCGGAAAAAATCGTGACCGTCCCGGTTGATCCGGCAACCGGCATCATGCCCCACCATGGCCGGCGCGCCGCGCAGGCGCTGGGCTTGACCGGGGAGCTTGCAAAGCAGGCGCAGACGCTGATCTCGCAGCTCTATGGCGCTTTCCTCGCCAAGGATATGAGCCTGCTTGAGGTCAATCCGCTGGTCGTGACGAAATCGGGTCACCTCGTTTGCCTCGATGCCAAGATCAGCTTCGATGATAACGCGCTCTACCGCCACCCCGAGATCGCGCAGCTGCGCGACGAGACCGAGGAGGATTCGAAAGAGATCGAGGCCTCCAAATACGATCTCAATTACGTGGCGCTCGACGGCACGATCGGCTGCATGGTCAATGGCGCCGGGCTCGCCATGGCCACGATGGACATCATCAAGCTGTATGGAGAATCGCCCGCCAACTTCCTGGACGTGGGCGGGGGCGCCAGCAAAGACAAGGTCGCGGCCGCGTTCAAGATCATCACCGCTGATCCGAAGGTGAAGGGCATTCTGGTGAACATCTTCGGCGGCATCATGCGCTGCGACGTGATTGCCGAAGGCGTCGTGGCTGCCGTCACCGAGGTGGGTCTGCGCGTGCCGCTTGTGGTCCGGCTTGAGGGCACCAATGTCGAACGCGGCAAGGACATCATCGCGACCTCCAATCTCAATGTGACCTCGGCTGATGATCTTGACGATGCCGCGCAAAAGATTGTGCGCGCGGTACGGGGCGGCTGATGCCCATTCTGGTGGACAAGAACACGAAGGTGATCTGCCAGGGCTTCACCGGCCGCAACGGCACGTTCCATTCCGAGCAGGCAATCGCCTATGGCACGCGCATGGTGGGTGGGACCTCGCCCGGAAAGGGCGGAAGCACGCATCTGGGGCTACCGGTGTTCGACACGGTCGCAGAGGCGAAGGCAGCGACTGCCTGCGAGGCGAGCGCCGTCTATGTACCGCCCGCCGGCGCGGCAGATGCGATTTGTGAAGCGATTGAGGCGGAAATCCCGCTGATCGTGTGCATCACGGAAGGCATTCCGGTGCTCGATATGGTGCGGGTGAAACGCGCGCTATGCGGCTCGAAGTCACGACTCATCGGTCCCAACTGCCCCGGCGTGATGACCGCGGGCGAATGCAAAATCGGCATCATGCCCGGCAACATTTTCCAGCCCGGCAGGGTCGGCATTGTCTCGCGCTCGGGCACGCTGACCTACGAGGCAGTATTTCAGACCACGCGCGAGGAATTGGGCCAGACCACCGCGGTGGGTATCGGGGGCGATCCGGTGAAGGGCACCGAGTTCATCGAAGTGCTCGAAATGTTTCTCGCCGACACGGCAACCGAGGCGATCATCATGATCGGCGAGATCGGCGGGGCAGCCGAAGAGAACGCATCGCAATTCATCGCCGACGAGGCGAAGCGCGGGCGCAAGAAACCCATGGTGGGCTTCATCGCGGGACGCACCGCGCCCCCAGGCCGCCGCATGGGGCATGCGGGCGCGATCATTGCGGGCGGCAAAGGCGATGCAGAATCCAAGATCGCCGCCATGCAAGATGCAGGCATCAAGGTTTCGCCCTCCCCCGCGCGGCTCGGCCATACGCTCGCCGATATGCTGCGAGGATAAGAAACCGCATTTCGCAGGCGTTTCCGCGGCATGCGACAGCAGCGGCGTGGCTATATATCATTCCGGCCAGAAGCCCCTAGGCGCCATAACCAGGATCAGCCATGTCGCGTCAGGAAAGCAACGTCGCGTTCGCCAGGAGTTCGTTCCTGTACGGCGGGAATGCACGCTATCTCGAGGATCTGGAGGCCCGCTTCGAGGCCGATCCGAAGGCGCTCGACGCCGAGTGGCGCGCCTTCTTCGAGGCGCTGAAAGAAGACCGCGCGTCGGTCGGGAAAACCGCACGCGGGCCTTCCTGGCAGCGCGCCGACTGGCCGCTTGTTCCTCGCGACGATCTCGCAGCCGCACTCGGCGCAGATGGCTGGGCGGAGGTAGACACGACTATCGGCGACAAGATCAAGGCGCGCGCGCAAGGTGCCGGCGTCGAACTCTCCGCCCCCGAAGTGCAGCAGGCGACACGCGACTCCATTCGCGCGCTGATGCTCATTCGCGCGTATCGGGCGCGCGGGCACTTTCATGCCCATCTCGACCCGCTTGGGCTCGAGCCGCAGCGTGACGAGCAGGATCTCGATCCCGCTTCGTATGGTTTCAGCGACCGCGATTACGACCGGCCGATCTTTCTTGATCGGGTGCTTGGGCTCGAGTTCGGCACCTTGCGCGAAATCCTGGCGATCGTCCGCCGCACTTATTGCCAGACGCTCGGGGTCGAGTTCATGCATATCTCCGACCCCGCGCAGAAGGCCTGGATCCAGGAGCGCATCGAAGGGCCGGACAAGGAGATCAGTTTCACCCGCGAGGGCAAGCGCGCCATCCTCAACAAGCTGGTCGAGGCTGAAGGCTTCGAGAAATTCTGCGATCTGAAATTCACCGGCACGAAAAGATTCGGCCTCGACGGGGGCGAATCCATGATTCCCGCGCTGGAGCAGATCATCAAGCGCGGCGGCGCGCTGGGCGTTAAAGAGATCGTTATCGGCATGCCGCATCGCGGCCGGCTCAACGTGCTCGCGCAGGTGATGGCCAAGCCGCACCGCGCCATTTTCCACGAGTTCAAGGGCGGCTCAGCGACTGTGGAAGGATCCGGCGACGTGAAATACCACCTCGGCGCCTCGTCCGATCGCGAGTTCGACGGAAACCGCGTGCATCTGTCACTCACTGCCAATCCATCGCATCTTGAAATCGTCAACCCGGTAGTGCTCGGCAAGGTGCGCGCGAAGCAGGACCAGTACGGCGCCACGCGCGAGGACCGCAGCATGGTGATGCCCCTGCTCATTTCCGGCGATGCGGCTTTCGCCGGCCAGGGCGTTATCGCCGAATGCTTCGGGCTCTCCGGGTTGCGCGGACACCGCACCGGCGGTTCGGTTCATTTCATCATCAACAACCAGATCGGCTTCACCACATATCCACGCTATTCGCGCTCTTCGCCGTACCCGTCTGATGTCGCCAAGATGATCGAGGCGCCGATTTTTCACGCCAACGGCGACGATCCGGAAGCCGTGGTGTTTGCCGCCAAGGTGGCGACCGAGTTCAGGCAGAAATTCCAGTGCCCCGTCGTGGTCGACATGTTCTGTTATCGTCGCTACGGCCACAATGAGGGGGACGAGCCGATGTTCACGCAGCCCCTCATGTACAAGGCAATTCACCATCATCCGCCGGCGAGTGAGATCTACACGAAGAAGCTTGCCGCCGAAGAGATCGTTACCGAGGCGGAGGTGGACGAGATGCGCGCGCTGTGGCGCGCCACGCTTGATGCGGAGCTCGAGGCAAGCCAGTCGTACCGGCCGAATCGGGCTGACTGGCTCGATGGCCGCTGGGCCGACATCACGCCGGCGCGCGACCTCGAAGATCCGAGGCGGGGGCAGACCGGTGCACCCGTCGAGGTGCTCAAAAAAATTGGCAAAGCCATCACGACGGTGCCGGAAGGCTTTCACCTGCACCGCACCATCGCGCGCTTCCTCGAAAACCGCCGCAAAGCGGTCGAGACCGGTCGCGGAATCGACTGGGCCACGGCCGAGGCTCTCGCTTTTTGCAGTCTGCTGCTCGAAGGCCACCCCGTGCGCCTGAGCGGCCAGGACAGCGAACGCGGCACCTTCTCACAGCGTCATTCGGTCCTCGTGGATCAGGAGAACGAGGACCGCTACGTTCCGTTCAACCATCTCGGCGAAAAGCAGTCGCGCTTCGAGGTGGTCAATTCCATGCTCTCGGAAGAAGCCGTGCTCGGCTTCGAATACGGCTACTCGCTCGCTGGTCCCAACGCGCTTGTCCTGTGGGAGGCGCAGTTCGGCGATTTCGCCAACGGCGCGCAGGTGGTGTTTGACCAGTTTGTCTCCTCGGGCGAGCGCAAGTGGCTGCGCATGTCAGGCCTCGTGTGCCTGCTGCCGCACGGCTACGAGGGTCAGGGCCCGGAGCACTCTTCTGCACGCCTCGAGCGCTACC
>Ga0134128_10012538_pt1 | contig 10104 bp, 7 predicted proteins | sample KB31754_FD_96462 | JGI IMG/M metagenome (GOLD analysis project Ga0134128, IMG submission 96462) | Terrestrial soil microbial communities with excess Nitrogen fertilizer from Kellogg Biological Station, Michigan, USA - KB3-175-4 | ecosystem: Environmental > Terrestrial > Soil > Unclassified ...
AGGGTGGACAGCCGGGCCGGCCGGGACGGGCCAGGCGGGGACGGGCATCGAGGAAGGCACCATTGACCACGGCAGCACGCTGGCCGCGGCCGCGGCCGCTGGTCGGGGACGCCACCAGCAGCGCCGAGCGGGCCAGCGACCCGACGAGCTGGGCGCTGGCCGAGCCGACCCGGGCGGCGCTGGCCGAGGTCATCGCGGCCCGCCGGGACGTGCGCCGGTTCCGCCCCGATCCGGTCAGCGACGAGATCCTGTCCGACGTGCTGGCGGCCGGGCACGCGGCGCCCAGCGTCGGTCACTCGCAGCCCTGGCGGTTCATCGTGGTCCGCGACCCGGCCGTCCGGGCCGGCGCCGCGGTCATGGCCGACCGGGCCCGGCTGGCCCAGGCCCGGCAGCTGGACCCGGACAGCGCCCGGCACCTGCGCAGTCTCCAGCTCGAGGGGATCCGCGAGGCGCCCGTGGGCGTGGTCGTGTGCTGCGACCGCCGCGCCCGCCCGGCCGGGGTCCTGGGCCGGGCCACCTTCCCCGACACCGACCTGTGGTCGTGCGCGTGCGCGATCGAGAACATCTGGCTCACCGCCCGCGGGCACGGCCTGGGCCTGGGCTGGGTCACCTTGTTCGAGCCCGCTGAGCTGGCCGGGCTGCTGCACCTGCCCGAGGGCGTGGTCACGCTGGGCTGGCTGTGCCTGGGCTGGCCCGACGAGCGGCCGCCCGCGCCCGGCCTGGAACGGCACGGCTGGTCCCGCCGGATGCCCCTGGCCGACGTCGTGCTGGCCGACCGCTGGCCGGAGGCGGAAGCACCCGCCGCGCCGGACGACCGTTCCGCGCCCGACAAACGGGCCGACAGGGTGCGGGCCAGGGACGCGGAGGACCGGCTGCTGGCCGCGCCCGGGTCGCTGGGCCTGCTCGGCGACACCCTGCTGCGGGCCGAGTCGGTCCTCTCCCCCGCGGCCAACGGCACCGCCGGAACCACCGGCACGCTCCTCATCGCCGCCGCGGACCACCCCGTCGCCGGCCTCGGGGTGAGCGCGTTCCCGCGCAGCACCACCCGCCTGGTCGCCCGCGCGCTGGCCGCCGGCCAGGGCCAGGGCGCCGCCATGGCCAGGGCCGCCGGCGTGCCCGTCCGCCTGGCTGACTGCGGCATCGACGGCGACCCGCTCCCCGGCTGGCAGGACGCCCGGCCGGCCGCCCGGCGCGGCGACCTGGCCGCCAGCGACGCCCTCACCGCCGCCGACGTGACCAGCCTGCTGGCCGCAGGCGAGCGGACGGGCCGCGAGCTGGCCCCGGCGGGCCCGGTCGCGCTCGGCGAGGTCGGCATCGGCAACACCACCGTGGCCGCCGCCCTGACCGCCGGCCTGCTCAACGCTCAGCCCGCGCAGGTAGTCGGACGCGGCGCGGGCAGCGACACCGCCATCGTCGCCCGCAAGCAGGAGGTCATCGCCCAGGCCCTGGCCCGGATGGGCCCGCGCCTGCCGCCGCCCGGCCAGCTGACCTCAGAAGAGCTCACCGACCTGCTGGCCGGTCTCGGCGGCGGCGAACTGGTGTTTCTCGCTGGCGCCTGCCTGGGCGTCGCGGCCGCGGGCGGCCTGGTCGTGCTGGACGGCCTGCTGACCAGCGTCGGCGCGCTGGCCGCCGTCCGCCACCGCCCCGAGGTCCAGGATCACCTCATAGCGGGCCACCGCAGCGCCGAGCCGGCCCACCTGCGCGTGCTCGACGCCCTCGGCCTGGAGCCCCTGCTCGACCTGCGCCTGAAGGCGGGCGAGGGCGTCGGCGCCGTCCTGGCCCTGTCGCTGCTCACCCAGGCTCGCCAGGCCCGCACCCACACCGCCGCCACCGACTAGCACCTATCCGGTCGGGGCCGGGACCAGGCCAGCGGCCGCGCGCGCGATCACGTGGCGGCGGAACTCCTCCGCCGCTGGCAGCAGCCGGCGCTCCGCCGACCAAGTCAGCGTGATCTCCCTGGCCGCCCACACGTCCTCGATCTCGCAGTAGCGCAGCGGCCCCGCGCCCGACTCCGGCGAGCCCTCGCGCGGCGCCGGGACGATGGCCACGCCCAGGCCGGCGGCCACGAAGCCGCGCACGGTGGACAGGTCGTCGCCCTCGAACACGACGTCGGGCCGGAACCCGGCCTCCTGGCACAGGTCGTCGCCGAGCTTGCGCAGGGCGGCACTGCGGCGCAGGGCCACGAACGGCTCGCCCGCCAGCGCGGCCAGGCTGATCCGCGGCCCGGCGGCCAGCGGATGGTCACGGGGCAGGGCCACCCGCAGCGGCTCGACGGCGACCAGGCGGGAGTGCCGGGCCGGGTCGCGCGGGCCGCGGGTCCCGATCTCGAGGTCGGCCCGGCCGCCGTCGAGCGGCGGGGCCGCGAGCTCGTCACGGACCTCGGTGAGCTGGAACCGGACGCTGGGGTTCTCGGCCCGGAAGCTGCTGACCAGGTCGGGCACGAGCCAGCTGCCGAGCGAGTGCTGGAAGACCAGGGTCACGGTGCCGCTGTCGGGGTCGAGAAGCTGGTTGACGGCCGCGATGCCGTCGTCGAGGTGGTGCAGCACGGAGTCCACGTGCCGCTTGAACACGGTGCCGGCCAGCGTCATCCGCAGGGTCCGCCCGGACTTGCGCAGCAGCGGCGTGCCGACCTCGGCCTCGAGCCGGGCCAGCGCGCGGGACACCCCGGACTGGGTGACCGGCTCGACCTCGCTCACCTCGGTGACGGTCGTCCCGTCGGCGACCTGCTGAAACCAGCGCAACGCATCGGTATCAAAACCCATGACTCCACATCATAGTTGCGATGCGAACTTGTCATTGGACGCATGGATGGTTCATCGGTAACCCTGTAAGTGCACGGCCCGCCGACGGCGGGACCCGCAACAAGGAAGGACACGACGTGCAGGACACCAGGTATTCCCTCGGGCCGCTCTGGGCCGAGATCCGGGCTGAGCTGCGCAGCATCCGTGCCGCGCGGGCGGCCCGCAAGGCGCTGCGGCGCGACCTGGCTTACGCGGCGCCGCGCGACTTTGTCGAGCTGGAGGCCATTCTCGAGCGCTACCCCGAGGCGCAGACCGCGGACGTGCGGGGCGTCATCAACGAGCGTCGGACCGAGCTGGCGCTGGCCTCGGCCCCGTTCCCCGGCCGGTAACCCAATCGCCCCCTGACCTGCGCGCCTGCTGCCCTCTTAACGCGGATGCTGGTAACTTCACCGGCACGGGGCACAGCGCAGGGCATTCGGGGGGAAGCCATGCCAGCATCAGCCACGGCCGCCCGGTTCAGCCGGGCGGCCCTCGTCGTTATCACCACCGCGACGCTCGCCGGGATCTTAGCCGCCGGGCGGGCGCCGGCGACCCGCCACATCCCGTCATCGAGCCGGACACCGGTCAGCCGGGTCGGGGACCGCGGACCGCTCAGCGGAGTCGCGAACTACCTGCGAACGCGGTCCGGGATCGCGCAGGTCGCGCTCTACAACCGGCGCAACGGCCGGATCTACCTGCTGCAGACGGGCGACGCCACCCAGTACACGGCCAGCATCGTCAAGGCCGACATCCTGGCCATGTGGCTGCGCCGCTACCAGTCCAAGCCGGGGCTGATCCCGGCCAGCATCCCGTTCTCGATCAGGTACCTGATGTCGAACATGATCACCATGAGCGACAACTCCGCCGCCACCGCGCTGTTCTACTTCGGCGGCGGGTGCTCGGCGCTGACCCGGTTCAACACCCGGATCCCGACCCGCGACACCACCGTCGGCTGCCAGACGCCGGACTACTACGGCTGGGGCAACACCACTACCTCGGCCGCCGACCAGGCCGCCATCGTCCGGGCGTTCGCCTACCCCGGCCCGGTGCTGGGCCCGCTCGCGCGCGCCTACGGCCTGCACCTGATGGAGAGCGTGATCCCGTCCCAGCGCTGGGGCATCAGCTGCGGCCCGTGGGGCACGTCGTGCGCGCCGCCGGACTACGCCCACCCGGTGCCGGGCGTGACCGTGGCACTCAAGAACGGCTGGAAGTTCGTGCCCACCTGCCAGGCCCAGGACGACACCTGCCCGTGGCAGGTCAACAGCATCGGCTGGGTCCGCGGCCAGGGGCGCGACTACGTGCTGGCCGTGCTCACCACCGACGACCCGCCCGCGCCGGGCACCCAGGGCCTGGACTACGGCATCACGACGATCCAGGGCGTCTCGCAGATCATCTGGGACAACCTTTCGGATTAAAGGGGATCGGATCTAGCCGCGGGGCCCGCTGGTGGGCGAACTCGTGTGAGGTGCAGATCAGGGCCAGCTCCGAGGCGGCCGGGTCGGGCTCGGCCAGCACCTGCCGGACCCGGCTCAGCGCGCTCGGGCCGAGCAGGTCGTAGGTGGCGTGGAACAGCTCGGCCGCCTCGGGCAGCGGCCAGCCGACGGGCAGCAGCTCGGCCGGCAGGCCGGGGTCGAAGGACAGGAAACTGCGCCAGATGTCAATCGTCGAGGTCCGGGTGACCAGGGCCTCGGCCTCGCTCATGCCCGGCCCGCGAGCCCGGTCGAGCACCGGGCCGAACCGGGTGACGAAGGCCTGGTAGCGGGCCCGGAGCACGTCCAGGTCCCAGGCCAGGATGGGGTTGCCCGCGCCGCGCTCACCGACCGGCCCGGTGCTGATGGCGGCGGCGGTTACGCCCAGCTCGGACAGGGCCCTGGCGGCGGGTCCGGTCCGGTCGCCGGGCGCGTACCAGTCCGAGCGCAGCGGCGCGAAGCCGAGCCAGCGCAGCCGCCGGATGAGCGGGTTGCGGACGTGGCTCACCGACTCGTGGACCGCGAAGCTGACCCGGGTCCAGGTGCCGTCCCAGGCGGGCGGGTCCACGCCGAAGGTGAAGATCCGGGACGCGCCCTCGGCGATCATCTCCATGCCCAGGGACGTGGTCCGGTAGCGGGAGGCCAGCCCGTCGGGCAGCGCCTCCAGCAGGCCGTGCCGGGTCATCCGGCTGACGGCGGTCTCGGCGGCGGATACGGGGACGCCGAACTCGGCCAGCAGCCCGGCCAGGGCGGGGTCGGCGATGGACTCCTCGCGCCGGAACCAGTAGTCACCGAGCAGGGTGATCAGGAGGTAGTGCGGCCGTGAGCCAGGGAAGGCGAGGGCATCCTCGATCGCATAACCGGGCACAGCGCACCTCCCTCGAGCCCTGCTCAGGCCACGTTGCCCCACGGCCGGCCGGCCTGTCAAAAGATCCTTTAGCACGGGGCAGAACGAATCAGCCGCCGCGGCCCGAATCGCGACGGAAGTAGCTGTAATCGTAGGGATTGTGCACCGGCTCGCCCGGGACCCAGTCGGGATACATAGTTTTCTCAAGAGCTTCCTGGCCCAGGGCCGACCGGACGTGGCTGACGCTCTCGGCGACCGCCCGCCGGGCCGTGGCCAGCTGGCCGTCCAGCAGCAGCCGGCGGGCGTGCTTGAGCACCCGCCCGCCGACCATGACGGTGTGCACGTCGGCCCGCTGGGCCTGGAAGACCACGTGCCCGGCCGGGTGCAGCACCGGGCTCATGACCGGGGAGTCGTGGGCCTGCAGCAGCACCAGGTCGGCCAGCTTGCCGGGGGTGATGCTGCCGAGCCGGTCCCCCAGGCCGAGGTGGTCGGCGCCGCCCTGGGTGGCGTACCGGACGACGTCGTCGGCCCGCAGCTCCAGGCTGGTGACGGTCTCGCCGCGCTCGTGGGCGAGCTGGTGCTGCCGGGCCCGGTCGGCGTTCAGCGTGGCCCGCATGCAGGCGAACATGTCGGCGCTCCACCACGCGCTGGTGTCGGCGGACAGCGAGACCGGGACGCCATGCTGGCGCAGCGCGTAGCTGGACGGGTAGCCCTGGCCAGCGCTGCACTCGCTCTCGGCTGACACCGACGCCTGCCCGCCGGAGGCGGCGATGCGCAGGTAGGAGTCGGGCGACAGGCTCGCCGCGTGGACGTGCCGCAGCCGGCTGGTCAGCTCGCCGTGCTCGGCCAGCACGGCGATGCTGGCGTCGCCGGTGACGCCCCAGACGCCGGAGTGCGTGGTCACCAGCACGTCCAGCTCGCGGGCCACGGCGAACGCGGCCGCCTCACGGAACGCGGGGTCGCCGGTGACGTTGAAGGCCAGCATGAACCCGAGCATGTCGCCGCGCCCGGCCAGCCGCCGGGCCGCGAACGAGCGGAAGGCCGGGTCGGCGGTCCACTCCCACGGCGCCTGATAGTTGTTGCCGTAGGCGAGCACGAACCGGCCGGGCACCTCCTCCAGCGCGTCCACCGCGGCCTCGGCGTGGTCCACGGTGCGCAGGCCGTGCGACCAGTCCACCGTGGTGGTCACGCCCGCGTCGACCGACTCGATGGCCGACAGCAGGTTCCCGGCGTAGATGTCCTCGGGCCGGAACAGGCGGGTCCAGTCGCGATAGTAGAACTGGAAGTAGTTGGTCAGCGACCAGTCGGCGCCGAGCCCGCGCTGCGCGGTCTGCCACATGTGCCGGTGGGTGTCGATCATGCCCGGCATCAGGATCCCGCCCGCGGCGTCGATGACCACCGCGTCGCCGGGCGCGGCCAGGGACCGGCCCACGGCCTGGATGCGCTGGCCGGCGACGAGCACGTCGCCGTCCTCGATGACGCCGGCGGCGGGGTCGACGGTGAGCACGGTGGCGCCCCGGAACAGCACGGGGCGACCGGGCACGAGCTGATCGGTAACGGCTGATTGCGGCCCGCTCACGGGCACAGGCTAGCGGGCGTCCGGGACCGGCGGACGGCCGGGCTAGCTGGCCCCGCAGGGCGGGTAGGCCTCGGCGGGCACCGGGATCCGCCAGGCGGTGGCCGCGGCGGCGACGGTCTCGGCCGCCCCGGTGATGTCGGGCTCGGGTTTCACCCGCCGGCCGTCCAGGAACGCCCGCACCAGCCGCTGCACGGGGGCGTAGGTGGCCAGGGCGCCGTGCCAGGCGGGCACGACCACGGTGTGCGCGGGCAGCGTGCAGTCCGGCAGGGTGACGGCGTCGGCCAGCGGCACGATGTTGAGCCAGTGCATCGGGCGGTGCCGGGTCAGGACGCTGGCCTCGTGGGCGTAGCGGGCCCCGCTGCGGTCGACCGAGCCGATGAGCTGCTGGGCGCCGAACGCCCCGTACGGGGACAGCCCGCCGATGAAGCGGACCACCGCCTGGAGCTCGTAGCCGGGCACCAGGCCGCCGCCCTGGTCGCCGCTGTCGGGGTAGCTGACCTGGCCGGGGGCCAGGATCGGGCTGAGCATCACGACCGAGGCCACCGGGACCCGCGGGTGCCGGGCCAGCATGGCGTAGACGCCGAGCGTGCCCTCGCTCTCGGCCACGATGTCCACCGGCTGCCCGGTCTGGTCGTGCAGCCGCCAGACCTGCGCGGCGATCCGGTTGCCCAGGGTGGCCAGCGGCAGGTTGCTGGCCGCGCGCCCGTAGGGCAGCGGCTGGCCGGTGGCGCTCAGCCCGCGGTAGGAGAACCGCTGGATGAGCCCGTCCGGCGACAGGGCGCGCAGCCCGGCCGAGCCCAGGCAGCACGAGGAGCCGAACCCGGCGATCTCCAGCAGCGGCGGGGTCCGCCGGGCCCGCGACCCGCGCGGCACGGCCGGGGGGGCGGCCCCGGACCCCGGCGCCGGGCCGGCCTGCGGTCCGGCCTGGAGGCTGACCGCGCTGGCCCGCTGCGAGCCGCCCGCGGCCGAGAACGTCAGCCGCACCGAGCCGATCACCAGCGCCACCGCGATCACCACCGCCAGCGGGGCGACGGGCGTGAGCCGGGTCAGCGGGGCCAGCCGCGGCACCCGGCGCGGCCGCAGCTGGCGGGCGGTCAGCGCGGCCGTCACGCCGCGCCAGGCCCGCGCGTTGAACAGGCCGGCCAGCCCGGCCACCGGCACGGCCCAGCCATCGGGCAGCCAGCCGGTGACCACGGCCGCGGCCGACAGCACCAGGAAGCTGGCCAGCGCCCAGCCCGCCACCCGGGCCGGCGGCAGCACCTGCCACCAGCCGCCGGCCACGCCCGCGTGGCTGAGCAGCGCGGTCATCAGCAGCAAGACGGGCAGGGAGGCCAGCAGCGGCCAGGAGAACGGCAGGATGGCGACCCCGAAAGCCAGCGTGGCCAGCGGCGACAGCACGACGATGACCAGCAGCGTGGCCACCGCCCCGGTGCGCAGCAGCACCAGCAGCGACGGTGGCTCGGCGTCACGCGGCCAGGCCAGCCGGACCATGGCGGCGTTGAGCAGGGTGCGGACGGCGATCAGCACCACCAGCACGGCCCAGAAGCCGGGCAGGGTGGCGGCCCAGGACCCGCCGAAGCCGTACAGCCAGCGCAGGTCGTGGAACACCGCCAGCGGGGCCACCGCCGTGACCTGCGGGGCCAGCGCCCGCGCGGCCGGGGCGAAGGCCAGCAGCAGGCCGACCTCGACCATGGCCACCCCGGCCGCTACCGCCATCAGCGCCGGGTACCTGCGCATCGGGTCCGGCCCCATTCGCGAGGTCGGCTGGCCGGTCACCGGGTGTCCCTCCGGCCCTCAGGACTCGGCGGCCGACGCCTGCTCGGGCTCGAGGGCCTCGCGTGGTTCCAGTCCCTCGGGCGGCACCTGCGACTCGGGCACGGTCTCGCCCGGGCTCCACTGCTTGAGGCTGACGTGCGGGATCAGCCAGGTGGCCAGGAAGGCCAGCACGGCGATGGGCACGGCCACGATGAACACCGTCTGGATGGACTCGGCGTAGCCGGCCACGAAGCCGGTGCGCACGACCGCGGGCAGGTGGCTGAGCACCGCCGGCGTCACGTCGGTGGCCGAGAAGCCGGCCGGGATGCGGATGCCGTGCAGGTGCCTGGCCAGGTTGCCGACCAGCACGTTGGCGAAGATGGCGCCGAAGATGGCAGTGCCGAACGAGCCGCCGATGGAGCGGAAGAAGGTGGCCCCCGAGGTGGCCACGCCCAGCTCGCTGTGCGGCACGCTGTTCTGCACAATGATCACCAGCACCTGCATCACGCCGCCGATGCCCATGCCGAGGATGACCATGTACAGGGCCTCGAGGGCGGTCGGGGTGGTCACGCCCATGAGCGAGAGCAGGTACAGGCCCAGGGTCATGAACGCGGCCCCGGCGATGGGGAAGAACCGGTACTTGCCGGTCCGCGAGATGATCTGCCCGGACCCGATCGAGACCACCAGCAGGCCGGCCATCAGCGGCAGCAGCTGCAGTCCGGAGATGGTCGGCGAGATGCCCTTGACCACCTGGAAGAAGGCGGGCAGGTAGGTGATGGCGCCGAACATCGCGAAGCCGACGATGAAGCCGACGATGCTGGTCACGCTGAACGTCCGGTTGGCGAACAGGTGCAGCGGCAGCACGGGCTCGACGGCGCGCCGCTCGACCAGGACGAACAGTCCGATCAGCGCGGCGCCGCAGGCCCCGAGGATGTAGATGGGCGCGGAGTTCCAGCCGTAGGTGGTGCCGCCCAGGCTGGTCAGCAGGATGACCGCGCTGGCGGCCAGGGCCAGCACGGCGGTGCCCAGGTAGTCGATGACGTGGTGCACCCGGCTCAGGTGCCCTGGCACCTGGCTGGCCACGACGATCAGCGCGATGATGCCGATCGGGATGTTGATGTAGAAGATCCAGCGCCAGGTCAGGTTGTCCACGAACACCCCGCCCAGCAGCGGTCCGACGACGCTGGCCAGGCCGAACACGGCGCCGAACAGGCCGACGTAGCGGCCCCGCTCGCGCGGCGAGACGATGTCGCCGACGATGGCCTGGGCGCCGACCATCAGCCCGCCGCTGCCCAGGCCCTGGACGGCCCGGAACGCGATGAGCATGAACATCGAGTTGGCCAGGCCGGACAGCACCGACCCGATCAGGAAGATCACGATCGCGGCCTGGAAGAAGATCTTCCGGCCGTACTGGTCACCGAGCTTGCCCCACAGCGGCGTGGACACGGTGGTGGCCAGCAGGTAGGCGGTGATCACCCAGGCGATGTGCGCGCCGCCCTGCAGGTCGCCCACGATGGTGGGCAGCGCGGTCGACACGATGGTCTGGTCGAGCGCCGCGAGCAGGATGCCCAGCATGAGCGCGCCAATGATCAGCAGGATGCGGCGGCGATTGAGCCCAGGCAGGGCACCGTTGCCGGTGAGGTCCGCGGCAGGCGATGTCGGGCCGCCTGCGGC
>Ga0134128_10012544_pt1 | contig 10102 bp, 13 predicted proteins | sample KB31754_FD_96462 | JGI IMG/M metagenome (GOLD analysis project Ga0134128, IMG submission 96462) | Terrestrial soil microbial communities with excess Nitrogen fertilizer from Kellogg Biological Station, Michigan, USA - KB3-175-4 | ecosystem: Environmental > Terrestrial > Soil > Unclassified ...
ACGACCGTCGGCCGGTCGAGGATCTCCACGCCGTGCGAGACGTCGAGGTAGCCCTTCGTGCCGGGGCGGATGTTGGCGTTGCGGCTCTGGTCGAGCAGCGGCGGCAACCAGCCGATCTCCAGCTCCAGGCCGACGACTTCGAGCAGGTCGGCGTTGCGGAGGAGCAGGAGGAAGCTCGGCTTCGGCTCGACGAAGTGAGGGTCCTGGTAGCCGCGCGCGATGGCCGTGACGTCGACGCGGTCGCCGCCGACTTCCTTCGTCAGCGAGGCCAGGTCCTGGATGGTGGTGACGACTTTCAACGGTGCGGCGAACGTCGGCGCCGCGAGGAACAGTGCTGCGAGAACAAGTGCGATGCGTTTCATTTGGTCTCCTAAAAAGCGTGCGCGCCGTGCGCGCCGATGGCGAATTGCAGTTGCAGTAAGAGCTCGTTCGCGGTTTTCACGTCGCCGTACTTCGTGCGCCGGAGCTGGCCGCGGATCTGGCTGAACTCCGACGGCCAGAAGGTGAGGGTAGCGGAGAGGCCGCGGTCGCGCGTGCCCGCCGCGACGGCGGCGAGGCTGGGCGTCTCGTCGGCGGTGTCGAGGCGCACGCCGGTGAACCAGCGCTGGCCGAGCTGGTAGTCGAGCGAGGCGTACGCGCCGCGCAGCCTGCGGTCGAAGTCGTCGCGCTTGTTGGCGATCCCTTCCAGGCGCGCGATGAGGCCGCGGTACAACCCCTGCTGCAGCGGCTTCCAGCGGTAGGTCACGTCGAAGCCGCCGAAGGCGCTGTGGCCGTCGCCGATCGTGCCGCGCGCCCAGCTCGTGCCGAGCTCGATGTTGGAGCTCTCGGTGACGTCCTTGAATGCTTTGAGGTGCGTGTTCCAGGCGACGTCGCTCGGATGCTGCCGCACGAACATGCCGCCGACGTCGCCGGAGTAGACCTCGCCGGTCGCCTCGACGAAGGCGAAGGAGTTGGGCAGCGCCTTCGAGACGGAGAGGCCGTCGCCGTGGAACTGTTCGTCGGTGAAGAAGTTGTGGATGACGAGCGGCTGGTCGGCCCACGGCCGCAGGTGCGTGTGCCACGTGTTGGCCTTGCCGAACATCGCCTTGAACTTGCCCGCCTTCGCGGTGAGGTCCCACGGCAGGGTCACGAACTGCGCGTAGCCCTCCTCGACGTCAATGCCCTCGGGACTGACGGAGAGGAAGAAGTTGCCTTTCATGTACGGGTCGACGAAGGCCTGGAACGAGACCTCGGCCTCATCGAGCTTGAACGGCGAGCGCGGATCGTACGGGTTGTCCGCTCCGGCCTTGCCGAGGAAGTTGCCGATGACCGAGGTGTCGGGGTTGAAGACTTTGGAGGCGGAGGGGTTGACGACGTTGTTGACGGTCTGGACGTCGGTGAGCGACGGCGCCGCCGCAGGCTGCGGCGTGGGTTGCGCGACGTCGATCTTCGTCAGATCGTCCGGCGCGGGAGCGCCTTTCAGTTTGTCGATCTCCTGCCGGATTTGCGCGACCTCCTGCGTCAGCGCGTCGAGGCGCTTCTCGAGCTGGCTGACGCGATCGTCGGCCGTCTGCGCCACGAGCGGGAACGCGGCAAAAAGAAGTATCGGAAAAAGCACGCGATGACCACGATGGGTCATGGGTCTCCTCCTTGCGAAATCGAACGGCGGCTGAGAAAGCGCAGCTACGCCGCGGGAGGAGCGCGGGAGGGGAGGTGAAGGGCGACGGAGGCGGACTGCTGGGAGATGGGCTGCGCCGCGACGACGCTGACGACGACGACCGGCGCGACGACCGCGGGCGCGGTCGCCGGGAGCTGCGTCGGACCGGCGGCGCAGACGACGCAGATGGCCCCGTTGCCGGCCGCGGGATGCGCGTGTACGACCGGTTCGAGCGCGACGAAAAGAGCGATCGCGACGATGAGGAACGGCAGCCGGCGGAGCGGGTTGAACATCAGAACATTCCCCGTAAGTCGCGGCAAGCAATCGCTATTCCGTGCTGGAATAAGGTATGAAAAAGGCTCATTTGGTAGCGCGTTAGGAGAAGCAGATGGCAGAGACCACCCACGCAGTACAGCAGATCACAGACGCGGAGTTCGACCAAGTCATCAACAGCGGCAAGCCGGTGTTCATCGACTTCTGGGCTCCGTGGTGCGGACCGTGCCGGATCATCGGTCCGATCGTCGAAGAGCTCGCCCCCAGCTACGAGGGGAAAGCGATCATCGCCAAGATGAACGTCGACGAGAACCAGCAGGTCCCGATGAAGTTCGGCGTGACGTCGATCCCGACGCTGATCATGTTCAAGGAAGGAAAGATGGTCGATCGCGCGATCGGGGCGATGCCGAAGGCGAGCCTGAAGGCGTTCATCGATAAGAACCTCTAGTAGCAAAGCAGAAAGCAGAAAGCAAAAAGCAGAAATCCTGGCGGTCACTCATGAGTGCTGCCGGGATTTTTCTTTTTGCCGCAATGCTCCAAGTCCTGGCCGTTACTCATGAGTGCTGCCGGAACTTCTTTTTGCAGCAATGCTCCAAGGACCGAAGGATTTTTGCTTTTTGCTTTTTGCCTTTTGCTTTAATCCGTCCATGCTCTCTGATCTCGACCATCTCCTGCACTCCCGCGGCATCGATACCCTCCTCGTGCCCATGCATGAGGTCCTTCACCCCTCCTTCCGCTGGCTCACTCGCGGCGCGAAGGTGACGAAGGGCTACGCCATCAAGCGGGTAGACGAGGCGCCCGTCCTCGTCACCTATCCGATGGAGCGCGACGAGGGCGCGGCGACGGGGCTGGCCACGCGGCTCGTGCACGACTTCGATCACGACCGCATCTTCAAGTCGGCGCCGAACCCGGTCGCGGCGTACGGCGAATTCTTCGACCGCGTGCTCCGCGGCCTCGGCTCCGGCCCGAACATCGCCTTCGCCGGCAACCTCCCGATCCACCTCTACCTCGGCGTCGCCGACGCGCTGGCCGAGCGCGGCTGGAGCGTCGTCCGCGCCACCGGCGAGGACATCGTGCAGCTCGCCCGGAAGCGCAAGGAGCCGTGGGAGATCGAAGCCATCGCCTCGGTCGGCGAGCGGACGGAGCAGGTCGTCGACCGCGTGCGCGAGGTGCTGCGCGAGGCCGTCGTCGAAGACCACCACGTCCTCCATCGCGGCGAAGTCCTCACCCTCGGCCATCTCAAACGCCTCGTCTCATCCGAGATCGCGCGCCTCGGCATGATCGAGGACCACGACACCATCCTCTCGCAGGGCCGCGACGCCGCCGTGCCGCACTCGCGCGGCGACGCGGACGCGATCGTCCGCCCGTCGCAGCCGATCGTCCTCGACATCTTTCCGCTCGACAAAGAGAGCGGCTACTTCTTCGACATGACGCGCACCTTCTGCGTCGGCCCGATTCCCGACGAGCTCGCGCAGGTGCACGCGCATGTGCTCGAGGCCTTCGAGCTCGCGGAGCGCGAGATGACGGCGGGGACGCCCGCGACGGCGTACCAGAACCTCGTCTGCGATTTCTTCGAGGCCCGCGGCTACGCCACGACGCGCTCGAATCCCCAGACGCTCGACGGCTACGTCCACTCCCTCGGCCACGGCGTCGGGCTCGACATCCACGAGAAGCCGTTCTTCGGCCTCGCCGCGACGAACAAAGACTTGGTCGAAGCGGGCGACATCGTCACCATCGAGCCGGGACTCTACTTCCCCGAGCGCGAGATCGGCGTGCGTATCGAGGACACGTTCGTCGTGACCGCGGACGGCCGCGTGGCGTCACTTTGCCGCGGGAGCCGCGGGCTCGTTCCCTGAGTATTTCTTCAGCGCCTTGGCCAGCGTCGCGCCTTTCAGGAACTCGCCCTTCGTGTAGCCGTCGCCGTCGAACGAGTAGACGGTCACGCCGCCCGGCTCTTCGAAAAAGAAGTGCGTGCCGCGCGCCGTCGCCGCGTACGTGACCTTCGTCTTTCCGTCGGCGGAGAGCGTGGCCATGAACATCGCCACGGCGTGCGGGATCGCCGGCGGCGCGACCGGCTTCGCTTTGGGCGCAGCCGAGGCGGTGGCAAGAAACACGAGCAGTGCGGCGATGGGCATGGCGGCAGTATAAAGCGGTCATGCACACATTCCTCTTCGCCCACGGCGCCGGCGGCGGGATGAACGCGCCGTTCATGACCGCCGTCGCGCGCGGCATGGAGGCGCGCGGGATCCGCGTCGTCCGCTTCGAGTTCCCGTACATGAAGGCGCGGCGGCGCGTCCCCGACCGCGAGCCGGTACTGCTGCAGGCGTGGCGCGACGTCGTCGCCGAGCACGGCGGCGGCGCGGCCGTGGCCATCGGCGGGAAGTCGATGGGCGGGCGGATGGCCAGCATGGTCGCGGACGAGCTGGGCGTCCGCGCGCTGGTCTGCTTCGGCTATCCGTTCCATCCGCCCGGACAGCCGGAGAAGCTGCGCACGAAGCATCTCGCCGCGCTGCGCACGCCGGCGCTGATCATCCAGGGCGAGCGCGATCCATTCGGCACGCCTGCCGAAGTTGCTGGGTACGAGCTGTCGCCGTCGATCGAGATCGCCTGGATCGCGGGCGGCGATCACTCGCTCAAGCCGCGGGAGACGGAGAACATCGCCCGCGCCGTCGACCTTGCGTCCGCCTTCATTTTGCGACAGATTTGCGCAGATGCGACCAACGGCCCTGGTCGTGGAGGATGACGCAGCCACTCGAAAACTTCTGCGCAGTCTGCTCGAAGAGCACGGCTGCGACGTCGACGAGGCGGTGGACGGGCAGCAGGCGATCAATCTGCTGATGCAGCACGACTACGGGGTGGTGCTGCTCGACATCGTCCTGCCGCGGATCAGCGGGACGGCGGTGATGGACTACCTGATGCAGCGCGATCCGGCGATGCTCTCGCGGATCATCGTCGTGACGGGGCTCAACGTCGCCGAAATCCGCAAGCTCTTCCCGACCGTCTACTCCGCCCTCGGCAAGCCGGTCATTCCGTCGCGCCTTCTGAAGGTCGTCAATGCCTGCCTCAACCGCGGTGACGCCCAATTTACGGGTGCTTGACGCGCCTCTCACGCGTACGGCGTCTCGCGCCAACGGGGTCAAGTTTTTTCACGAAGCGCCGAACGGACCGCTGATGACGACGGACTATCTTGCTTACAACTGAGACGGCATACAACGCCGCTACCCTCCTCCGGAAGCGTGTTGTATGAGAGAGAGCTGGCAGGCCGGTGGAAGCGAGTGGCTTTCACCGGCCTGACACTTTTTTAGGAAAGCAGAAAGCAGAAAGCAAAAAGCAGAAATGAGGCCGGGAAGCCGGTATCCATTTTTGCTTTTTGCTTTTCTCAGAGGTCCATCAAAAACCGATCCGCCGCCCCACTCGCGTCGTACTCCGCCTGCAGATCCGTCTTGTGCTTCCACTCCGTCTCCGCCAGCTCCATGAACAACCGTCCGAGCTCCGTGTCCGGAACGCGCTCCGCCATGAACCGGAAGTACGATTCCGAGTCGCGCTCTCGCTCCAGCGCCAGCTTCAGCGCGCGCGGCATGTCGAGGTTCGTCGTTTCCGCGGGGATCTCCACCGTCACCGGCTCCGGGTCGGGCGGGGCCTGGCCGATCGTCTCGCGGTACTTCCGCTCCATGCGCGCGCGGTGCACGAGCTCTCCGTCGGCCATCTGCAGCAGGCGCTTGCGCACCTCGGGCGTCCCGGCGCGCTCGGCCAGCTTCTGGTAGTAGACGCGCGTCTCCACCTCGGACTGGATGGCTTTGCGGAGAACTTCCTCGACCGTCGTTTCGAGCGGTTTCATGGGCGCGGCGCGATTCTACTCGCTGCGACTTACTCGCTGCCGCGGAAGAGGTCGGGATTCGGCGGGGCGTCGTCCTCGAACGGCGAGCTGCGCAGCGGCTGCCCGAGGCCCGTGCCGCCGGCCGTGCCCTTCTTCTGCATCGTGCCGTAGTACGGGCGCCAGCCCATCGGGCCGACCGGGAAGTTCGGCGGCACGACGAGGTCGCGCAGCCCGACGACGGAGCGCGCGCGCGTGTCGATGGCCATCTCGTAGTCGCGCGTCATGTAGATCGCATCCTCGGGGCAGGCATCGACGCAGTAGCCGCAGAACACGCAGCGCAGCAGGTCGATCTCGTAGCGCGCCGGGAACTTCTCGCGCGTCCGTTCGTCCTCGCCGGCCTCGATCGTGATGCACTCCGCGGGGCACGCCGTCGAGCACATGTAGCAGGCCACGCAGCGCGTCGTACCGTCCTCGCGCGTCGTCAGGATGTGCCGTCCGCGGAAGCGCTCCGAGTAGACGCGCTTCACCTCGGGATACGAGATCGTCGGCAGCCGCTTCAGGTTGAACAGATTCTTCAACAGATGGCGGATCGTCACCACCATCCCCATCAGCACCTGCGGGATGACGAGGCGCTCCAGCACGCCCATGCGCGCTGCGGTGACTTTGACGACGCCGGGCTTGACGCGGGTGACTTGCATCAGTGATCCAACTCCCCGGCGATGATGTTCAGCGACCCGAGCGCCGCGATTGCATCCGGAATGGTCTGCCCGATGATCATGTCGGGGAACGCGGAGTAAATCTGGAAGCAGGGCGGCCGGCAGCGGACGCGGTAGGGATTCTTCGTGCCGTCGGAGACGACGTAGAACCCGAGCTCGCCGTTGCCGCCTTCGACCTGGAAGTAGGCCTCGCCGACCGGCGGCTGGATGCCGTGCATGATCAGCTTGAAGTGGTAGATCAGCGACTCCATTTCGTTGTAGACCTTCGACTTCGGCGGCAGGGCGACGTACGGATTGTCGACGATGACCGCCCCTTCGGGCATACCGCGGTCGATGGCCTGCTGGAGGATCTTCAGCGACTGGCGCATCTCCTCCATCCGCACGAGGTAGCGCGCGAACGTGTCGCCGCCGTCGGCGATCGGCACGTCGAAGTCGTACGTCTCGTATCCGAGGTACGGGTTCGCCTTGCGGACGTCGTAGGGGACGCCGCAGGCGCGGAGGCACGGGCCGGTGAAGCCGTAGTCGATGGCCATCTCCGCCGTGATCGGCGCGATGCCGACGACGCGGTCGAGGAAGATCTTGTTCTTGTCGACGAGCTTCTCGACGTCGTTGATGAACGCCGGAAGCGCGTCGACGAGGCGCTGCGCGTTCTCGAGGAAGTTCGGCGGCGCGTCGACGGCGAGCCCGCCGATGCGGCAGTAGCTCGGCAGCAGCCGCGCGCCGCAGCACGACTCGATGAGTCCGTAGATCTCCTCGCGCGGCTGGAAGAGGTACCAGAAGTTCGTCAGCGCCCCCATGTCGACGAGGTTCGTGCCGATGCAGACGAGGTGGTCGGCGATGCGCATGAACTCCGACAGAATCAGGCGGATGTGCTGCGCGCGCTTCGGAACGTCGATGCCGAGGAGCTTCTCGACGGCCATGCAGTAGCCGACGTTGTTGATGAACGCGGAGCAGTAGTTGAGGCGGTCTGTGAATGGGATGGCCTGCTGGTACGTGTGCGTCTCGCACGACTTCTCGAAGCAGCGGTGGAGGTAGCCGATCTCCTGATCGCAGCCGATGATGGTCTCGCCGTCGAGCGTGACGACGATGCGCAGCGTGCCGTGCGTGGCCGGATGCGACGGCCCGAGGTTCAGCGTGACGCGCTCGAAGTCGGTGTCGACGTTCTCGAAGCGCGGATCGATCTTGGGGATGATCTTGGCGACGTCCTTCTCCGTCAGCAGCCAGCGCTGGGCGGGGTCGTAGTCCTTTCGCAGGGCGTGGCCCTGGAAGGCCTCGTGGGTGAGGATGCGGCGGAGGTTCGGATGGCCGTCGAACACGACGCCGTACATGTCCCAAACCTCGCGCTCGTACCAGTTGAGCCCTTTGAAGACGCCCGTGCCGGTCGGCATCGATTCGTCCTCGCCGACGCGCACCTTCAGCCGCACGCGCTCGTTCCGGTCGAGCGAATAGAGCTGGTACATGACGTCGAAGCGCTGCTCGCGCTGCGGGTAGTCGACGGCCCAGAGGTCGAGCGGCATCGTGTAGCCGGCGGACTTCAGCGCCGTCAGTGTGCCGACGATCGACTCGCGCGGCACGATCAGCGTCGGGAGGTCTTGTCCCGTTTCCTGCTCGACGTTTGGCAGCGTTGCGGCGAGCTCCGCGCCGCGCGCGTCCATCGCCGCGGCGTCCTTCGGAACGTACGGCTCGCGGTTCGTCGGCGCGGGACCGGTATAGGGGATGGCGGAGTACTTGGTCAGCGTGCTCATACGCCTCGCTTCAGCTCTCCGCGCTCGATCTTTTCTTTCAATTTCAGGATGCCGTACATCAGCCCCTCGGGCGTCGGCGGGCAGCCCGGCACCCAGATGTCGACGGGGATGATCTCGTCGATGCCCTGCACGACGTGGTACATGCGGTAGAAGCCGCCCGAGGTGGCGCAGGCGCCCATGGCCACGACGTACTTCGGCTCGGGCATCTGGTCGTAGATCTTCTTGAGCACCGGTCCCATCTTGTCGACGATCGTGCCGGCGACGATGAGCAGGTCGGCCTGCCGCGGCGAGAACCGCACGACCTCGGCGCCGATGCGCGCCAAGTCGTAGTGCGAGGAGACGAGGGACATGAACTCGATCGCGCAGCAAGCCGTGCCGAAGGGCAGCGGCCAGAGCGAGTTGCCGCGCGCCCAGTTGACCATGGTGTCGACCTTGGTGGTGAGGTAGGTCGAGCCGGCGAGGTCTTCGAGCTCTCGCTCCGACTCGCCCGGCAGCGTGATCAGCCCCTTTTCGGCCTGCTCGCCCGGCACGGCGGCCGGCTTGCGGGCGACGATCGAATTTGGATTTTGAATGTCGGTCGGCATACGGCGGGCTCGCGATTCTATGACCTTGAGAAACCTTTCACAAGCTCGTCAACGTGCGTCGGCGCAAGCGCATTGCCCGATGCGAAAACGGCGCCGCCAGCTTACTGCAATCGTTTGAGCGACGCGCTCGCTTCTGCCTGCGTCCGGCTGCCGGCCGCGGCGAGCGACTGCGCGCGGCGATAGGCGTCCACGGCCTCCGTCCGATCCGTCGCCGCCTCGTAGGCGCGGCCGAGGGCCAGCCAGATGATCGCCTCGGCGTCGCGACTCACGGGCGCTTTCGTGAGCGGTTTCAGCAACTCGACGGCGTGCGCGGCGCGCCCCTCGCTGACGTAGGTGTAGGCCGACTGAATCTCCGCACTCTGCACCGCGGCGGCGTTGCCGTCACGCTCGGCGATTTTCTTTGCCGCGGCGTACGCGGCGCGGGCGTGCTCGGTCATCTTCAGGCGCGCATAGATATTGCCGATGAGAAAGTTCGCGTCGAGGTCGTGTCTCTCATCGAAGAGCTCGGAGGCCTTTACGAACGCCGGCGCGACAGCGTGAACGCGGACGATCGGATCGATCACGCCGGTCTCGTCGACAGTGCGGAACTGCGGTGCGTGGGGATCGAGGTGTTGGACTTGCGGGCGCGATTCGGCGGAATGCCAATCGTCGGCGCGGAGGACTCCGTTGACGTCCTGGATGCGGAGGCGTTCCCGCCCGGCGGCGTCGAAGATCACATACGCGGGCGGTTCGTATCGATTCGCGGGCGGCACCGCCGTGCGGGCCAGGTCGACGCGCAACAGCACGAAGTCGTCGAGCGCGTGCCGGAGCTCCGGCGTGTCGCGTGCGAGATGCTCGATCTCGAAGCACGCCGGACAGGGTGCCTTGTAGTAATCGACCAAGACGAGCTTGTGCTGCTGCTTCGCCTGCGCGAACGCGGCGTTCCAGTCCGACTGCCACAGCAGCGCCGCGAGCAGGACGATCATCGGCGAAGTCTAGACGAGAAGAACGCCTCCAGCCGGTCGGCCACGTACCGGCTGCGCCACTGCTCCGCCACTTCACGTCCGCGCTTGCGCAGGCGCGCGCGCAGCTCGGCGTCGCCGAGCAGCTCGATGAGGCGCTCGCCGAGCTCGACGGCGTTCTGCTCCGGCGCGAAGAGCGCGTAGTCGTGCGCGTCGTCGAACGAGAGGTACGACGGGATCGACGTCATCACTGTCGCCAGCCCCGAGGCCAATGCCTCCGCGGCCGGCAAGCCGAAGCCCTCCTCCTTATGATTCGGCGCGAGGAGCACGTCGCAGGAGTGCATGAGGCGCGTCATCTCGCTCGTGGTCAGCGCGACGTGGAACTCGTCG
>Ga0134128_10012545_pt1 | contig 10102 bp, 7 predicted proteins | sample KB31754_FD_96462 | JGI IMG/M metagenome (GOLD analysis project Ga0134128, IMG submission 96462) | Terrestrial soil microbial communities with excess Nitrogen fertilizer from Kellogg Biological Station, Michigan, USA - KB3-175-4 | ecosystem: Environmental > Terrestrial > Soil > Unclassified ...
CTCTCGTTCCCTGATCGACGGGCGCAAACTGGTAGACGTCGTTCACCTGCAACAGCGTCACCTTGACGTTGCATTGCGTTTTCTCCTGCGCCGCGATCGAAAAGATCGCTGCAACAAAGAGGACCAGGGCCAGCGCGGTGTGGCGTACGAACATCAAATGGGGGTGCATGTATTTGGCCTTTCGAATAAATTTAAGCCGCAGATGAACGCAGAGCCGCAGATGAACGCAGATTTGCGCAAATCTGCGATTATCTGCGGCTTAAATTATACTAAGCGCTTTCGATGCCAGAAACACTATTCATAACCGGGTTTCCGGGATTCATTGCCAACCGCTTGTTGAAACGCCTTGCGCGCAAGGACTGCGATTTCATCCTGCTCGTCCAGCCTTCGCTCGTGTCGCACGCGCTCGAAGAGATCGAACGCATCAATCAACTCAGCGACAGGAGCGTGGCCGACTTTCAGATTGTCGAAGGTGACATCAGCCAACCTCGCCTCGCGCTGAGTGACGTCGATCTCGAGTTGGTCCAACAGGCAACTACGCGCGTCTTTCATCTCGCTGCCGTGTACGATCTGGCGGTTCCTGAAGACGTTGCGATGCGCGTAAACGCCGGCGGCACACGTAACGTCGTCGATCTGGCGCGCTCGCTTCCGAACTTGCGCCAGTTTCATCACGTCTCGACTTGTTACGTTGCGGGTAAACGTGAAGGCGTGATCCTCGAGACAGAGCTGAAGCACAACGCAGGGTATCGCAACTTCTACGAAGAGTCGAAATATTTAGCTGAGCTCGAAGTCGAGTCGGCGAAGAACGAGTTGCCAATCACGATTCATCGTCCGTCGGTTGTGTGTGGTGATTCCCAAACCGGCGAGACCGGAAAGTACGACGGCGTTTACTATCTGATTCACTACCTGCTGAAGTGGGCGAGTGGACTCTCGTTGCTCAACATCGGAAATCACGTGGTGAGCTTGAATCTCGTTCCGGTCGATTTTGTGGTGGACGCGATGGCCGCCCTCGCTTTCGATGAGCGCGCGATCGGAAAGACTTTGCAACTCGCGGATCCGTCGCCGTTAACGACGAATCAGCTATTCAATGCGATTGCAAATTCGATTGATGGTCACCGGTCGCATATCACTGCGCCGGCCAAGTGGGTGCGATTCTTCCTGATGTTGCCGCCATCTCCACGAATCACCGGCCTACCGCACCACGCCGTCCCTTATTTTTTTGTGAAACAAATCTACGATTCCACCCAGGCACAAGAACTCCTCGCTGCACACAACATCCGCTGCCCTCCATTCGCGAGTTACGTCGACACTATCGTCGAGTTCGTGAAGCATCATCCGGTCATCAGACACGGATGACACGCATTCGGGCCTGTTTGACAATTCGCGATCGTTCTTCCGCGTCATCCGCGCCATATTTTGACCAGGAGATAAATGCTGATTGCGGCACTCGCGATCGCCAGCGCTACCAACCCAACAATAATCCCACCAACAAACAACCAATCACTCATTCTTCCCGATCGCGCGTCCGCCGCCGAAACAGTCGCGCGCTTTCGCAGCAAGTCGAGATTCATCCGGTTCGACTTCCACCACGCGTCCGCCACATCTCCAACTACAGGCAACGATCCGACAACGTAGTCAATCGCTATGTTCACACCCATACGCAGCAGCGTGATCTTCGACACGCGATAACGCACGGCGGCGACGAGTATGTAGAACGAAACGAGGGAGGTGATGGTATCGCCGAGACCGGGAATCAGCCCCAGCAGTGGATCGAGCCCGACGCGCGAGCCAAGGATGGGCACTCGGAACATGTCGTCCATGAGCCAGCCCAGACGCTCGAGGTGCTTGTCAATTATCAACGAATCCGTGTTACTTGTTGCCAAAAGAACTTTCCGACCTTTGCCAGTGCGCCAAATGCGTTTTTATCGCCGCCCGATTTCTGGGGAGTTTGCTTCGTGGGGAGACCAAGCGTCGCTGCCAACTCCGAATCCGGAGGCGCAATGTCTTCGTCGCCCCGCTTGCCGGTTAGCCAGCGGGTAAATGTACGTCCAACCGTCCGTCTTTGTTCAACCGGAGCTTCAGCAATCAGCGCGATGCGCAGGTCTTCGAGTTGGGCGATTTCGTAGAGATTCGCCTGGTAGTAGTTGCGGAGCGCGGCGAAGATCTTGTCTTCGCCCAGTGTCTTTTGCAGATCGACGAACATCAGCGCGCCTTTGGCACTGACGATCGCGGCGTACTGAAACGTGTTGCGATAATCTCGCGATGGGCGATTCGCGTCCATGTCGTCGCCGCCAAAAGTCCGATAGAGCCGGTAGACGCCACGCACCTGCGCATCTAAAACTGCCGACGCTTTTTCCTCGCCGTAGGTCTGCCTGTAGTAAAGCAGCGACGACCAGCACGATAACGCTTCATCGAGCAACGGCTCGCGCGCCGGATCGTTGCCGACGGCAGCGCCCCACCACTGGTGCGCAACCAGGTGAGCGACGGTCCACTCGAGACTCTCCTCGACCGACGGTCTTTGTTCGCGAATTATCTCCGGCAGGTTGCGAACGGCCGCTGAGTCGAAGTCGACAAAGTAGGCGCTCGCGATGATATTGAACCCTGAGAATTCACAGCTTCCGAGCCCTGCGACGAGCGGCGCTTCGGCGATGCTGATCGTCTTGAAGGGTAGTGGTCCAAACAACGACGTGAACACTTGGAATGAGTTGGCGGCAACGACGAGCGCGCGTTTGCCGATGCGCTCGTGTTCAGCGAGATAGATCGACTTGATGTTGACGCCCTGGACTTCAGTATGTTCGCTGCGCAAACCGCGTCCAGCGAGGATCGCAAAGTCGCGCAACGCGGAGGCTGTAAAAGTCTGACCGGTCTTCTCGTTTTTCGGTCCGGTTTCGGTGCCTGAAGTAAAGACTTCGGCGCCCTGGTTGATGGCGACAGTGACTTCGTAATCCGCTGCTTCGTTGAAGACGAAGTCGCCGACGGATGGTTCCACCTTGCGTCGCCAATCATCACCGTCGTGTACGGCTAGCACGGGATAAGCAGAGCCGAGCAGCATCACGCCGCGACAGCGAAAGTTGATGTCGCGAGCGCGGCGCATTTCGCGTTCGCTCTGCAAGGCTGCGCTGACTTGCTTCACGACGTGCGTGGTCAGGCTGGTTTCGTCGCGATCGATTTCGGGCACTGAACCTTTGAACTTGATCACGACTTCCGCTGTCGCTCCTGGCGCGACCGGCTCGCGCAGGTTGATGCGCAAGGTGGTGCCCTGGTCGTCGAGCGAAGAGAAAAGCAGCCCGTCGTCTGCGCCGCTGCGAACCTCGATTATGTCGATGCGTGGCTCGTCCGCGTCAGGGGGCGTTGCTGATGCCGTGAACGATTGATCGCCTGTGCGCAGGTTTGGATAGAGGTGGAAATAGACAACTGACGCCGGCTTTTCGCCGCGATTTATCCAACGCACTCGCTCACTGCCGGTGTAAGTCAGTTTGTCGAAATCGACCTTTAGATCGATCTTGTAAGAGTGTCTCTCAGGCTGCTGCGCTTTGAGTTCTGGCGATGTCGCTGTGGCGCATACCAGGAGAAATAGTAAGGCCGCAGATTTTCGCAGATGAACGCGGATAATTAATCTGCGTTCATCTGCGAAAATCTGCGGCTCTACTTTTTTGTTCATCGTTTCCGGTTGCCCTGTCTGATAACTACCGACTGAATCACATCGCCTCGCACGATCTTATCGACCACGTCCATTCCGGTTACCACGCGACCGAAGACTGTGTAGCCGCCGTCGAGGTGCGGTTGCGGCGAATGTGTGACGAACCACTGCGACCCGCCCGTGTCTTTGCCCGACAGCGCCATTCCGACTGCGGCGCGATCGTAAGGCACCTCGTTGATCTCGCAGCGAATCTGGTAACCCGGCCCGCCGTTGCCATCGCCCCTTGGATCACCGTCCTGGATCACAAAATTCGGTACGACCCGGTGAATGGTGAAATTGCGGAAATAATCTCGTTGGGCAAGTTGAACGAAGTTATCGACGGTCAGGGGGGCCGCTTCGGGGAGAAGCTCAATAGTAAACGAACCCTTGCTCGTAGTCACGACGGCGCGGACATTTTTTCCGATGCGCCCGAGTGCGCGATTGTAATCGGCGAGAGTGTTGCGCGTGTGGACGGTTCCGATTTCCGAAGAAAAATCGCCGGCGCCGTTTGCTTTCAAGACGGCGACGGCTCTGCGCCTGATGAGATGATCGCCCGACTTCAGAGCTTCTTTGACTTGTTCGTTAGCAGCAACAGTCTTTTGTTTTCCGAGTGCGTCGAGAATGGACAACGCGGCGTCGTTGAGCGTGTCGTTCGCGGCCTGAGGCCATGCGGCTGCGAGCGCGCGTGTGTTCTCTTCGGACGGCGGCAAGTCGCCGAGCAGATCGGCCGCAGTAGAACGAACGATCGCGTCACTGTCGTTGAGTTGCGCACGTGCGACATTCGGGAGATCCTGCGGCTTGAACGCGGCGAGCGCGCGCAGCACGTCAGGAATTGCGTACTCGGAGTGAACTGCGACGAGTGTGTTAATGTTAAGACCGGAGTTTCGGTAGTCGAGCATCGCGCGCAGCAGATTTTCGGCCGTGGCCGTGAGCTCCGATTTGGTAGCGACCGATGCCGGCAGCGCTGCGACCTCACCGAGTCCACCGGCGATACCTGATGCCGCGCGCCAATCGAGCAGGATCGTCTCCTGAACCTTCCGCTTTGCCTGGTCACCGCTTCCGAGGTCACCGAGATAAGTTGACGGTGCGATCCGCACGAACGCGACATCCACTTCCGGCGCGCGGTGATTGAGTGTTTCGTTGAGCTTTCGCAGCCATGCGACCGCAGTCTGATCGTCTTTTTGCGCCAACAAGCGCCCGAGCGTGGTTGCGATTTCGAGTATTTCGTTGAGCTCGGGCGGCAGATTCGCAAGGTTGCGCTGAGCAAGCGACTGTCCGCGTTCCAACAAGGGTTCAGCCGCGCGCGGGTCTTTCAACGAAGCGAGTGCGCGGATCGCATTCACTCTGACGCGCGAATCCTTATCGTTCGTAGCGAGCGCAAGTAGCGTGTCGTACGATTGCTTGTCTTCACTTATACCTAACACACGCGCCGCGTTCGCACGTACGATTGGATCGACGTCGGATGTCAGCTTTCTTAACTGGTCGATCCCCTCTTTCAAACGCAGACGTGCGAGCGCGTTGGCGGCATCGGCGCGGACGCGCGGATTGGAATTGCTCAAGAACTTGGCGATTACGGGACCAGCGTCAGGCGGTCGCGCGCGCAGAGCGGCGGTCAAACCGAGCAGAGCGACTGACGTATCTTTCGTCGTATGGCCGAGCTCAAACTGCAACGCATCGAGGATCGCCGCGCCGAGTTCGTGTTGACGTGCTGCCTTTTCGAGCGGGAGTGCCGCTGCGATTTTTCCTAGACCCTCAATCGCCCGCGCCCGGATCTCAACCGGCGCGCTCGTGTTTTTCAGCACCGCGATCAATGCATCAGCGCCCGCTTCCGACTCAATCTCGCCGAGTGCGAAAGCCGCCATCGCACGAACCGAAACGTCAGAGTCGCGTTCCAGCACATAACTGAGCGACTTCACTGCGCCTTCATCTCCGATCCGTCCCGCAGCGAGTGCGGCACGCTTGCGAACCACCGGACTTGGGTTCGAAAGCAGTCGCATCAAATCGTCGCTCCAGCGTCGCTCGTCCTCGGCTTGAGTAATCGTGACAATGATCGGTTGGTGGATCAGGCCTTTCTGGGCGAGAGCTGTCGTAGCGATAACCAGGGAAACGAGAGATACAGTGATTGCTCTTTGAAGCATAGGGATGGGAATCATTGTTAGACAGGATTTACAAGATTCACAAGATATCCTGTTCATCCTGAAAAATCATGTAAATCCTGTCAAAAAAAAGGGTGGCCCACAGGGACCACCCATCTATCTCGACTAGCGAATTACTTAGTTGACGACGTTGGTCGCAGCCGGAATTTCCGTCGACTTTGCGCCGGCATCGGCTGGAATCGTCTTCATCCGCGAAGTATCAAGCGGCTCTTCCTTCTTATCGCGCTTCGCCTTGTCGGCAGCGGCGGTCATCTGCAACATCTTGCAGGTACCTTCAAACACGGCGCCCTGCTCGATCACGAGCGACGGCGTCTGAATGTTGCCGTTTACCTTGGCGGCGCGGCCGAGTTCGAGGCGCTGGGTCGCGATGATGTCGCCGTTGATCGTTCCGTGAATGATGGCGATGGCCACTTCGATATTGGCGTCGACCTTACCATTCGCACCCACGATGAGCGTACCGCTCGAGGAACTGACGCGGCCCGAAAGGTGCCCGTCAACTCTCATCATGGCCTTAAAATTAGCTTCGCCGGTGACAACTGTACCGCCGCCCACGAAACCACTGAGCGTGCCTTCCTTGATATCTTTCGCCAGGGTTTCACTCTCCGTCATCGCGCGCGAGCTGCCGGCGGTCGGGGTCGCCTCGACTACCGGTTTCATTTCTGCGCTGGTGGTTTGGTACGACGGGTAGGTCTTGGGGGTGGAATAATCAGGAACTTCCGGTCTCTGGTTCGAGTGGTCGTGATCTTCCTGATCCTTGGCATTCTTTCCTATCCTGAGCATCTTATACCTCCGTAAATATGGGGGCGCGGAAGTTTAGTCACCGGCCGTCGGAACCTTGAAGCAACTTAACGACGCGCTTGCCTTTTGTTTCGTGGATTCTAGCTAGAATGCTAGTAACGATGAATCGCCGCACAGAAGCGGGCTCACCATATTAGACAAACTACGACGTTTGTGTCTAGCTTTGTAACCAAAATGCAATTCATAAAACTTCAGACGAATTGAAAAACGGTGCATCCGCATGGCATTCTGACTCGGAATGAACACTGAAGGTCGAACTAAAACCAGATTACTCCGCCGCATGGGCGAAGCAATTGCCGACTTCGGCATGATCGACGACGGCGATCGGATCATGGTCTGCCTTTCGGGCGGCAAAGACAGTCACACGCTTCTGGATCTTTTAGTCGATATTCGTCAACGAGCGCCCGTTAATTTTGAGATTTTGGCAGTGAATCTCGACCAGAAACAGCCGGGATTTCCGGCTGAAGTGTTGCCGGAGTACTTGAACAAGCTCGATGTTCCGTTTCGAATCGTCGAGCGCGACACTTATTCGATAGTCAAGCGACTGGTTCCCGAAGGAAAGACGTATTGTTCCGTTTGTTCGCGTCTGCGTCGCGGGATTCTCTACAACGTCGCGGTCGAGGAGCGTTGTAACAAGATCGCGCTCGGGCATCACGCCGACGACATCATCACGACGCTTTTGTTGAACCTTTTCTACGTGGGCTCTCTCAAGGCAATGCCGCCAAAACTGCGTTCCAACGACGGGCGCAACACGGTCATCCGGCCGTTGGCTTACTGTTCTGAACGTGAGATCGCAGAGTATGCGGCCGAACGTGACTTTCCGATCATCCCATGTGATCTGTGTGGTTCACAGTCGAACCTGAAGCGCGCGCGCATCAAAACATTGATCGCTGAGCTCGAAAAGGAAATTCCCCACATCCGCGCCTCGATGCTGAATGCGTTGGGGAACGCCGTTCCATCGCACCTGCTCGATCACAACCTCTTCGACTTCAAATCCCTCCGCGAAACCACCGGCAACATCGAAGCCGAACTCGATCTCGCCGTCGGCCACACAGATAACGATCTTGTTCAAAAAATCTGAAGCAAGACCAGTTTGCGTTGCTGGAGGTGAAGTCGGATCGCACGTATCTGGAACGAAAGGTTCCAAAGAGAATTGAACCACGTTGTTTGAAGACTTGCGCGTTGTCAGCTACGCGTAATCCGCGTTCATCTGCGTAAATCTGCGGCTCAACAATTTAATCGTTCGCGGCGGTAGTGATGCGTGACTGGGCGCCGGCGTCCGATGCCGATCGCATTTCGCGAGATGATCAGCGTCGGCGGCAACTGCCGGCGTTTGAACTCATTTGCCGGCGACTCAACCCGATTGAGAATATCCTGCACGAAACCGGGATCGAAGCCTGTCGCAACGATCTCGCTCGGCGTTGCTTTCTGTTCGAAGTAGAGCTTCAACACGCGATCGAGTTGGTCGTAAGGCGGCAACGACTGATCGTCAAACTGTCCCGGCGCGAGCTCGGCCGAAGGACGTTTGCTGACGATCGACTCCGGAATTATTTCTTTGTCGCGATTCAGATAATTCGCGAGCGCGTAAACTTCAGTCTTCAATACGTCCCCGATGACTGCGAGTCCACCGTTTGTGTCGCCATATAAAGTGCAATAGCCCAGCGCGAGTTCCGACTTGTTTCCGGTTGAGAGCAACAAACGACCTTCCGAGTTTGAGATCGTCATCAGGATGTTGCCGCGCAGTCGCGACTGAAGGTTCTCCGCCGCAGTCGATCGACTCTCAACTGACGGAGCCGGCAACTGCAACTCTTTGAGCAACACTTCAAACGCATTCGAGATCGGGTGTTCGATCACCTGCATGCCGAGGCGGCGGCCGAGTTCGAGCGAGTCTTCCACACTTGAGCGCGAAGAATATGGTGAAGGCATCGTCACGCTCAGCACGTTTTCCGCGCCGATTGCTTCGCAAGCCAACGCCGCCACGACCGCGGAATCGATACCGCCCGAGAGGCCGAGCACCGCGCGTTTGAATCCATTCTTGCACGCGTAATCGCGAATGCCGAGGACGAGCGCGCCGTGAATCGTCTCGACGTCGTCACCTGGCAGACAATGCTGATCTGCTTCGGCGTGATCGAGATCCACCGTGCCGATGAACTCTTCGAAGGGCGGCGCTTGCAGGATGATCCTGCCGTGCGCGTCAGCGACGAGGCTCGCACCGTCGAAGATGACGCCGTCGTTGCCGCCAACGAGATTGACGAACACGATCGGAATCTTCGCCATCATCGCGCGATGCGACACCATCGCGCAGCGTTGGCCCATCTTGCCTTTGTTGAAAGGCGACGCGTTGATTGAGATCAGCACCTTTGCGCCGAGCTCGATCAATTCGTCTGCTGGATCGTGTGTGTAGAGACGTTCGCGCCAGAACGTCTTGTCGTTCCAGAAGTCTTCGCAAACAGCGACGCCGAGTTTGTCGTCGAAGAGGTGTCGTTTGGCGCTGGGTTGAAAGTAGCGTGGATCGTCGAACACGTCGTACTCGGGAAGTAGTGTTTTGTCTGCGAAGCCGAGTAGCTCCTGATTGCGAATCACTGCGGCGGAGTTGTAGAGACGACGGCCGGTCGTGAGGTCCGAAGGTCTCACGGTGCCGACGATCGCCGTGATTCCTTTCGTGGCTTCGACGATTCTTTTCAACGGCTCGAGCGCGCAACGTTGCACGTCGCGATCGAGAAACCAGTCGAGCGACGTGTAGCCCTGGATGCTCGTTTCGGGTAGTACGACGAGATGGGAGTTTTCTCGCTTCGCCTGTTCGATAGCGCGAATGATGCTGGCTGTATTGTTCTCGAAGTCGCCGTTGATGGTATTGATCTGGCCGATGGTAACGCGCATGATTTGGACCTTGGATTAGATCGTGCACGATCTCGGTCGTCAACGCAATTGTGGAGTTTGAACCGAATTCGGCGGATGCGCTATATTCTTCGAGCCACTCGCGGAGGGGTCGCATAATGGTAGTGCAGCGGTCTTGAAAACCGCCGGCCGAAAGGCTATGCAGGTTCGAGTCCTGTCCCCTCCGCCATTTCTTTTCAAAGACTTACACTTACTACTACTCACTCACTCAATGCCCAGTCCCTAGCTACGATTTAAGGTCAGAGTCTCGTGTATTTCTGACTATTATGAGTTCGGAAGAAAAATTCTCACGCAAAGGCGCCAAGCGGCAAAGTTGAGGCGAGTTTCCTTTGCGCCTTTGCGTGGAAAAAATAATTTGCGACCTGCCGGCGTTCTTTCAAAGCGAGAGGCGGGAGACGGAGTTGCTGCCCCCGTTTGAGACCCAGATGTTTGTGCCGTCGAAGATGACGCTCCAGGGCGATTTGCCGACCTTGAACGTGTTGACTATCGCACCTCGACGCGGCTCAATCTGTGCAACTGAGCTGCTGCCATAGTTTGCCACCCAGATGTAACCATTCACAAACGCGATTCC
>Ga0134128_10012546_pt1 | contig 10101 bp, 10 predicted proteins | sample KB31754_FD_96462 | JGI IMG/M metagenome (GOLD analysis project Ga0134128, IMG submission 96462) | Terrestrial soil microbial communities with excess Nitrogen fertilizer from Kellogg Biological Station, Michigan, USA - KB3-175-4 | ecosystem: Environmental > Terrestrial > Soil > Unclassified ...
CGCGCCCCGGTATGCGGCCCGACCTTGGTCTCGTAGGCCTCGATGATCGCGTCGAGCGCCGTCGGGTCGATATAGCCCTTCTCGGTCAGCACGGTCTCCAGTGCGCGCACGCGCAGCTGCATTTCCGACAGCTCCGAGCCGTGGTCGTGATCATGGTGGTCTTCGTGGTGGTCGTGAGTCATGGCACTGGTCCCGGCATTTCCCAAATCTCGCGGCCCGTCGCCGGCCGCCGGCCCGCCGGTTCGCGGCGGCCGATATTGGCCATTATACTGCGCCGCAAGGACCTGTCACAAACGCCAAAGTGGCGAAGTTCGGCCCAATTATGCACAGCAGCATTGAACACTACGCCCGGACGGTCGCCGGCGGCATCGATCGCAGCATCGCGATGATCGGCCGCGTTGCGGCGTGGTGTTGCCTCTACGTTGTGATCGCGGAATTTGTCGCCGTCGTGATGCGCTATGCGCTCGGCCTGGGCTCGATCAAGCTGCAGGAGTCTGTGCTTTATGCCCATGCCGGATTGTTCATGCTGGCCGCAGCATGGACACTGCAAACCGATGGTCACGTTCGTGTCGATATTTTCTACGCGCAGGCGAAGCCCCGGACCCGCGCCCTGGTCGACCTGCTTGGCGCCATACTCTTTCTTCTGCCTTTTGCCGCCGTGCTTATGGCGCTCTCTATCCCCTACGCGGAGCGCTCCTGGGCGATTCTGGAACGCTCGCGCGAAACCAGTGGACTGCCGTTCGTCTATCTGCTCAAGACCCTGATCCCGGTCTTTGCGTTGCTCATCGGCCTGCAAGGCGTAGCGCAGACGATTCGCGCCGCGCTCGTGCTCAGCGGAGCCGAGCCCCGGTCCTCCCCTACGAGCGGAAGAGGCTAAGTTGGCGGCCAACGCAATCCTCGCCGTCACGCTGGTGGCCGCCGTCTGCATCGCGCTGCTTGCCGGCTATCCGGTGGCGCTGACGCTCGCCGGCATCTCGCTCATTTTTGCCGCTGGCGGCGCTGCCGCGGGTCTGTTTGATCCAGCCCTTCTTGGCGCGCTGCCGGAGCGCGTCTTTGGCATCATGAATAACGACGTGCTGCTTGCCATTCCGCTCTTCATCTTCATGGGGGTGATGCTGGAGCGCTCGCGCATCGCCGAGGATTTGCTGGAAACCATGGGACGTCTGTTCGGCAGGCTCCCAGGCGGGCTGGGCATTTCGGTTGTCGTGGTTGGTGTGCTGCTCGCCGCCGCCAAGGGCATTGTCGGCGCTACCGCGGTGACGATGGGACTGATCGCGCTGCCCGCCATGCTGCGGCACGGCTACGACAAGGCGCTCGCCGCCGGCACGATCGCAGCCACCGCGACGTTGGCGCAGATTTTTCCGCCAGCGACGGTGCTGGTGCTGCTCGGCGATCAGCTCAGCAATTCCTATCAGGCCGCTCAGCTGGCGCAGGGCAATTTCGCCCCGCAGACGGTCTCGGTCGCCGACTTGTTTGCCGGTGCGATCCTTCCGGGCTTCGCGCTGGTCTTGCTGTACATGCTCTATCTGACGGGCGTCGCGATCCTGTCGCCGAAAAAATCGCCGCCCATTGCGCCAGACCCGCTCGCGCCGCATGGGCTGAAACTGGCCCGCCGCCTGATATCCGCATTGATTGCGCCGATTGCGCTGATCCTCGCCGTGCTCGGCTCCGTCCTCGGCGGCGTCGCCACGCCGACGGAGGCCGCATCGGTCGGCGCGGTCGGCGCCATCCTGCTCGCCGCGCTGCGCGCCGGCGTTGCCGGTCTACTCGTCCCCGTGATGGTGCGCACGGCGCAGATCACCAGCATGATTTTTCTCATCCTGATCGGCGCGACGCTGTTCAGCCTTGTATTCCGCGGCTTCGGCGGCGACGTGCTGGTGGAACGCACGCTGACCGGTCTGCCGGGCGGCGTCGCCGGGGCGACGCTGGCGGTGATGCTGGCGCTGTTCCTCTTGGGTTTTGTGATGGACGCGTTCGAGATCATCTTTGTCGTCGTGCCGATCGTCGCCCCGGTGCTGTTGAAAATGCCCGGCGTCAATCCGGTGTGGCTCGGCATGATGATGGCGGTGAATCTGCAGACCTCATACATGCATCCACCGCTCGGCCCGACGTTGTTCTATCTGCGCGGCGTGGCGCCGCCCGAAGTTACCACGCGGCACATTTATCTCGGCATCATACCGTTCGTGGTGATCCAGCTCGGAATGCTGCTGGCGCTGTGGTTCTTGCCCGGGCTGGCGACGTGGCTGCCGCACAAACTTTACGGATCATAATCTCACAGATCATCCAGCCCATATTCGGCCCAGCGCGCCTCGACGCGTGCGGCGTCGTCGGGATGCGGCTTCACGGTCGGCGGGAAGCGCTCGTTATTCCATTGCGGCTGGCGTGCGTGCTTCCAGGAGCGGGTGGCGTCGATCAACATCCGATTCCACAGCCCCGTGCCGAGCTGCGGCACATTACGGTCTTCCAGCGGTGTCGACGGGTCGATCGGCGAGCCGAAGATGCCGGGGAAAATCACAATGCCGCCCTCGCCCGCATTGACGCGGTGCGCGAACGCCCATTCGACCTGCTCGTCGTCGGCCGGATCGATGTCCTCTTCCACCACGGTGACGTGCTTGTAGCGGTACTGCGCGGCACTATTGCCCCACAACGCCGCGGCGACCTGTTTGGGCTGGCCCTGGTAGTGCTTCTTGATCTGGACGCGCAGATTGACGCCATTGGTGATCGGCGGCGCGTAGACGTCGAGTACGCCCGGAATGCCGGCGCCGTTGAGGATATTCCAGGCGATGGCGGCACGCTGCACCGACGACATCACGCTGTTCTCGCTATAGGAGCCGGGCAGCGTTCCTTCGAGCGACCCGCAAAGCACCGGGTCCTTGCGATGTGTGATGCACGAAATCTGCATGGTCGGGCGCGGCGTCGGCAGATCCGAGACATAGCCGGTGAATTCGCCAAACGGCCCTTCCAGCTCATAAGTCGACGGATCGTCGCTGATGGTGCCCTCGATCACGATCTCGGCGCTCGCCGGGACTTCAAGGTCGACGGTTTCGCAGCGTACGAGCTGCGCCGGCTCGCCGCGATAACCGCCCATCACATCCCATTCGCAGACGCCCGCCGGCAGCGGCGAACCTGAGAGAAACGACATGATCGGGTCCCAGCCGATCACGCAGGCCACCGGCATCGGCTGCCCGCGCGCCGCCCATTTGACGAAATGCGCCCCCCAGTGCTGGCCGCCTTTGATGAGAAGAAATGGCGACGTGTTCTTCTTCTGACCGATCATACCGCGATACATGCCGACGTTCATGACGCCGGTGTCGGGATCGCGGGTCACGATCGACGTGAATGTGTGGATGTAACGGCCACCCTCGAGGTAATGCCATTTCGGCACGGGAAATTCAGTCAGATCGACCGCATCGCCGCGGACGATGACTTCCTTGACCGGGCCGGTCGGGACAACAACCGGTGGAATCGTTTCGCGGTTCATCTTCATGACGTGCTGAACCAGCTCGCGGTTGGAGGCATCGCGGGAAAAGCCCAGCGCCAGCGCCAATCGCGAGCGGGCGCCGAGCCCGCTGACGAACAGCTTGCTGGCGCGGCCGTTGGTATAGCCCTTGATATTCTCGAACAGCAGCGCCGGTCCCTTCTTTTCGAGCATGCGCCGGGAAATGGCGCCGATCTCACGGTCCCAGTCCACTTCGGCCTTGATGCGCCGCAACTCGCCCTGCTGCTCGAGGCTTGCCATCCACTGCCGCTGATCCAGAAAACCCATCGCCCACTCACTTTCCAATCTGCCCCATCTGCCGTTCAAGCCCGTCCGTCAGCTTGATCGCAGCTCTTAAATCCCGCAATTCTTGTGGACGGGCAATAGGCCACGCATGATCCGGACGCAGGGGACGCCCATGACTGCAACTGCGCTGTTCGATCTTACCGGGAAAGTCGCGCTGGTCACCGGCGCGTCGAGCGGGCTCGGTGTTCGTTTCGCCGAGGTTCTGGCCGAAAACGGCGCTGCGGTCGTGCTGGTGGCCCGCCGCGCCGATCGGCTGGCCGCGCTCAAATCGCGCATCGAACGAACCGGCGGCCGGGCGCTCGCCGTCGAGGCCGACGTACGCGACCGTGCGGCGATGACGGGTGCATTCGACGCCGCCGAAAAGGCGTTCGGTACCGTGACCATCCTGGTCAACAACGCGGGCGTCGCGCATGCCGGCCGCGCCGTCGATCTCGCCGAGGAGGAATGGCGGCGTGTGCTCGCCACCAATCTCGACGCGGTGTTCTATTGGGCGCAGGAAGCGGCGCGGCGGATGCTCGCGGCCGGCAAAGGCGGCGCCATCGTCAATATTGCCTCGGTGCTCGGTCTCAACGTCGACAAGGGCGTGGTCGCTTATGCGACCGCGAAGGCGGGCGTGATCCAGCTCACCAAGGCGCTCGCGCTCGAACTCGCCTTCAAGGGCATCCGCGTCAACGCCATCGCACCCGGCTGGATCGTCACCGAACTCAACCGCGACTATCTCGAAAGCGAACGGGGCAAGGCGCTGAGCCGCCACATCCCGATCGGACGGTTCGGCGAGGAGCGCGACCTCGACGGGCCGCTTCTGCTCCTGGTCTCCGACGCCGGGCGCTACGTCACCGGCGCTACCATCGTGGCTGACGGCGGTCAGTCGGTCGCACTGCGCGGCTGACGATCCGCCTCACAGGGGCCGGTGCATCCGGCCCAAAAGCCAGCCGAGCCCGAGCGCGATGACGACGGCCGTATACGGCTGGGTCTCGACGGTATTGCGCAGCGCCTTTTCAAACGATCCGGCGGTCTTCCGCGCGGCAGTCGTGGCAGCGTCGGCAACCTGGCTGGCGCTGTCGCGGGCCTGATCGTAGAGGTCTTGTGCCGCGCCCGACACTTCGCCGGCCGCGTTCGAGGCATTCTTCTTGGCGTCACCAAAGGCGCGATTGAAGTCGGGATTTGGCGTTCGATTCTCAGGCATGACGGGCTCCATTGGGGCAAATTCCGCGAATAACGCGCGGACATATCTAAAAGTTCATTGCGCGGAACGATTGTTCCGCCGCGGGGTTAGCCAAATCGAATTTCTGTTTCGGAGGAATTGCAATGTTTCAGCCGCGTTCGCGCGACTTTTCCGACCCTCGCCTCACCGCGATCGTCGACCACCTGCGCGCTGTAGAACGGGAATTGGCCGGTGTGGGACGCCAAGCCGGGCGCCGCGCCTCGGCGAATGCATCGGCGGCCGGCGATCTGATCGCCGACACGGTGGGGCCGATCCTCAACGATATCGCCGATCGCTTCTGGCGCGGCCAGCGCGCGGCGACGGACGGCGCCGCCGATCTCGGCGGCCGGGCGGTGCGGATGGGCGGCAGGGTGGGCAATGATGCTCTCGAGCGCATCGCCGCCCAGGCGAAGGAACGGCCGTTGCTGACGCTCGCGGTCGCGATCGGCATCGGCGTCCTCATCGGAGCGGCCGGACGCCGCTCGATGTAGTCGTCAGACCCGCCGAAATTTGCGCCAGGGGCTCCACCCGTCGTATTGAGCGCAAGGCTGGCGCTGGAGCGGCGGGATGGGACTTGAACAGGCTGCGATCGTGCTTGCCGGCGCGCTCGCAGGCGGCGTCGTCAACGGCCTTACCGGATTTGGCACTGCGATCACTGCACTGGGCATCTGGGTTTACGGGATTCCGCCGGCCGCCGCCGCGTCGCTCGCGATCATTTGCGCCGCGGTCTCGCAAACCCAGACGCTGCACTTGATCTGGCGCTCCATCCAATGGCCGCGCGTGCTCTGCTTCGTGATTCCCGGCGCCATCGGCGTGCCGATCGGGACGCTCATTCTGCCGCACGTTGATCCGCGAATTTTCAAGCTTGGGCTCGGCTTGTTTCTGGTGGTCTATCCGGCCTACGTGCTGTTGCGGCGGCGTCACCTCGAACACGCCTGGGGCGGCCGGACCGCCGACGGCGTCGTCGGGTTCGGCGGTGGCATTCTCGGCGGACTGACCGGTCTATCGGGCGTTTTCCCAGTCATCTGGACCGACGTCCGCGGCTGGAGCAAAGAGCAGCGCCGCGCCGTCGTTCAGTTTTTCAACCTGGCGATCCTGTTGCTTGCGCTGGTGGCGCACGCCCTCTCGGGAATGTTGACGCGGCAGGTCGGCCTTGACGCGCTGGTCGCGCTGCCCGCCACCATCGCCGGCGCGTGGTTTGGGGCGTTCATCTATCGGCGGCTCGCCGATCACAGTTATCAACGCATCATCATGGTGCTGCTGCTGATTTCGGGGCTGACGCTGATGTGGGCAAGCCGTTGACGCGGAAACGTAACGCGTTTCGCGCGGTTACCCACCGTTCAGCAGCGAGCTGATCTTTTCCAGAAGCCGCGGCAGTTCGACCGGCTTGGTGTCGAAATCGTCGCAGCCCGCCGCCAGCGCTTTTTCCTTGTCCTGCACCATGGCGTGCGCAGTGAGCGCAATGACCGGAATTTTCGATGTGGCGGCGTTCGCTTTCAATCGGCGCGCTGCTTCCCAGCCGTCGATAATCGGCAGACTCATGTCGAGCAGGATCAGATCCGGATTTTCGGATGACGCGAGGTCGAGACCTTCCTGCCCGTTCACCGCCATGACGATTTCGAAGCCATTGCGCACGAGTCGGCGCGACAGCATATCGCGGTTCATTTCGTTATCTTCAACGAGCAAAATCTTGGTCATTGCACCTTCTCGTCCGTCGTCGCGCTGCTCCGCATGTCGCGATTGCGCCCGGCAATCGCCGCCAGCGCAAAACCGAGCTTGCTGATCGGCTGTGCGCTCTTGCTCAAGACCAGCAGCGTCCGCTCAGCCAGATAGCTGCGCTCGTTGTCGGTCAATTCCTTGGCGGTGAGCACGACGATGGGCAGATCGACATAGTGCGGATTTTGTCGCACACGCTCCAAAAACTCAAAACCGTCCATTTTCGGCATCATCAGGTCCAGCAGAACCAGCGCCGGCTGCGGATGCGAGGCGAGCCAGTCGAGTGCAGCTTGCCCATTGGCGACCGTAGTTGCCTTCATGCCGACGTCGTCGATCGTGGCCTTGACCATGGCGCGCACGTCGGGGTCATCATCGATGACCAGAACCGTGCCGTCGCGCCTGCTGACCGCGAATTTCTCAATGAGCGCAATCAGCCGGTTACGGTCGATCGGCTTGGTCATGTATTCGGAGGCGCCAAGCGAGAAACCAAGGTTGCGATGATCGACAATGGTCAGCATGATCACCGGGATATGCGCAAGCTGCGGCTCGGATTTCATGATGCCAAGCACCGACCAGCCGTCCATTTTCGGCATCATGACATCGAGAGTGACGACGTCGGGGGGATGGGTCCGCATGAGGTGCAACGCCTCGATGCCATCCTTCGCGTGGGTAATCTGGTAACCCTCTTTGCCCAGCGTGGCGGCCAGCACGTCGTGCACGGCGGGATCGTCATCGACGACCAGGACATGGATATCGCCGGGTACCGGCTCGTGCCTGACCGCCGGATGATCGCCATCGAGCCCGTCCTCCGCCATCACTTTGGTGGCGCGATCGGGTAGTACAATTATAAACGTCGAGCCCTGAGCGGGTTTGCTCTTGACCTCGATCGAGCCGCCCAGCATGGCGCAGAAATGCCGGGTGATGGTCAGCCCGAGACCCGTTCCGCCGAAATTGCGCGTCGTCGATGAGTCCGCCTGGGTGAAGGCCTGAAACAAGCGGCCCATCTGCTCGTCGGTCATGCCAATGCCACTGTCGATGACCTCGAACTTGACCCACGGGGCGCCGTCGCGCGTCTCGCGCGCGAGACGGAGCGTCACGGTGCCGTTCTTTGTGAACTTCGCAGCATTGCTGAGCAGATTGATAATGCTCTGCTTGAGCTTGGTGAGGTCGGTCTGCAGCGAGCCGATGTCCTGCGGGCAGTCGACCACGAGCGTGTTGCCGTTCTTTTTCATCATCGGTTCGACGATAGTCTTCACCTCGTCGACCAGTCGTGTGAGAAAGACGTGCTCCAGATAAACATCCATGCGGCCGGCTTCGATCTTGGATAGATCGAGAATGTCGTTGATGAGGCCGAGCAGGTGCTTGCCCGCCGCCTGGATCTTCTCGAGATCGCCCATGCTGGCCTTGTCGGCGCGATCGGTCGCGTCCTCGAGCAGAATTTCGCTGTAGCCGATGATGGCGTTGAGCGGTGTGCGCAGCTCGTGGCTCATATTGGCGAGGAACGACGACTTGACCCGGCTGGCCGATTCGGCGGCCTCCTTGGCCTGTCGCAGCTCGATCTCCGCCTGCACCCGATCGTGGATGTCGACAAAGCTGGCGATGACCGCCTTCTCGCCGCGGTAGTCGAGCGCAACGCGCGAGACCATGACATAAGCTTCAGCGCCGTCGGGACGCCTGAAATGAAACTCTTTGCGCTCGCTTGATGTCCCATTGATGATGCCCGAAAGTTCTTTTGATTTTTCCGGTTCGGTGAAAATCGATGACAGAGGCTTGCCCAGCAGAGCGTTGGCATCCTTGCCGACGATCTCGCAGAAGCTGGGATTAAGGTGCAGGACGTTCTGGTCGTTTTCGCTGACGATGATCAGGCCGACCGGGGCTGCCGCATCGATGGCGCGAAACCGCTCTTCGTCTTCGCGCAACTGCTTCTCGGCTTCCTTCCGCTCGGTGATGTCGGTGTAAATGGCAATAAAGCCGCCCCCCGGCACCGGATCGCGCCGCACTTCCAGTACCGTGCCGTCCGGGCGCACCCGCTCAAATGAATGCGACCGATCGAGCATCGCGATACGTTTGCGCAGCTCCTGCTCGATGTCGGCGCCCTCGCCGAACTCGCCGCGCGCGCCGATGTAGCGGATGTAATCCGAAAACGTGCGGTCGGTGCCCAGGAACTCGTCCGGCATTTCCAGATATTTGCGAAACAGCGTGTTCCAGGTGACCAGCTTGTGGTCGCCGTCATACATGGCGACCCCTTGCGCCATGTTCTCCAGCGTCGCCCGCAGCAGCGCCGCCTCTCGGCCGGCCCTCGCGCTGTCTTCCGCCTTTGCTTTGGTGTCCGCCATGCGGTCTCCGCCGGCCCGGCCGGTTAGCTATCCGCCCATCGCCGCGATCGCCTCGGCGCGTGCGGTGTGGATACGCAGCATGTCGGTGAAGCCGGTGATGTCGAGCACCTCGCGAACCGGCTCCTGGACGGCGCACAGCGCGAACGAGCCGCCGGCGGCCTTAACCTTCTTGACCAGCACCAGAACCGCCCGCAGGCCGGCGCTGGTAACGAAGTCGACTTCGGCAAAGTCGATCAAGAGCTTCGGATTTGCGCTTGTAATCAGCGCGCCGACTTTTTCGGCAAAAACGGCGCTGGCGCCACTGTCGAGCCGGCCCTTCGCCGTCACCACGAAAGTGTCGCCAATGCGTTCGTCAAGAATTTCCATGCCGACATTTTCCTCGCAATCGATCAATGGCCCTTCTTATCGCCGCGGTCGCCTTCGCGGTTGATAGCAAAAATCATGCAATTTTCGCCATTCCGCCGGGCATACTCAAGGGCGCTGCACAGTTTGCGCACGAGAAACAGACCAAGGCCGCCAATTGGACGTTCGGCGACACTAACGTCAAGAGACGGCTCTGGAGCAAGCCGCGGATCGAACGGCGGCCCGCTGTCAATAATCTCGCCAGTCACCCTGTCGGGCTCGGCCGTGACGGCGATTTTTGCCGGCCGATCACGGCAGTCGCCGTGCGTTGCCAAATTGGTCAGGACCTCGCTCAAGACCAGGGCCGTGTGGTGAGTCGCGCGGGCATCGACGCCATGCTGTTCGAGAAATGCGATAACACGATCGATCAGCAGGTCGATTGCCACTGGGGTTGCGAGCGTGCTGGATTCAAACCGAATCGCAGGCGGCATCGTGCCGTCCGGACCGAGCGACAGCAACAGGGCCGCCATGTCGTCGAAGGCAGGCCGGCCGGCCTCAAAGGCGCGCACACCGGCGGCCAGTTGCTTGAGCGGTTGAGTTGCTGAAGGCGCGAGCTCCGCCAGGAACGATTCGATCTTGCCCTCACCGTAAATCACGTTGTCGGGATTGTGGGCTTCTGTGAAACCATCGGTGACGATCAGGAGGCGGTCACCGGGAGA
>Ga0134128_10012549_pt1 | contig 10100 bp, 9 predicted proteins | sample KB31754_FD_96462 | JGI IMG/M metagenome (GOLD analysis project Ga0134128, IMG submission 96462) | Terrestrial soil microbial communities with excess Nitrogen fertilizer from Kellogg Biological Station, Michigan, USA - KB3-175-4 | ecosystem: Environmental > Terrestrial > Soil > Unclassified ...
AAGTCAGCCTTCGAGGTTGAATACGTCCATGTGCTTAGCCTGCACGAAAACAAGACCATCAACCTGGATCCGATCATTCCAATCGATCCGGCAAACATCACGACGACCAAGAAGAACCAACCCGGTGGGTTCTTCCAGCCGCTCGATGCCGCCTTCCAGGCTGCTGGCGTGCCTGTCCTGGGCAGCCTCCGCGATGAGCAGTCGATTGGCCGCTCGCGTTACGATGGCTTGAACTTCAGCTATCGCCAGCGCGCGTTCCACAAGACTGACCTGACCGCGAACTATACCCTTGCCCGTGCGGTAGGCTACGACGAAGATGGCGGCTCGTTCCGTTACTATCCTCGTGACCCGCAGAACCCGCTGGCGCCGAATGAGTTCGGTCCTGCATTCAACGATGAGCGGAACCATGTGACTCTTGCGGCCACTGCGCACCTGCCGTGGGGATTGGAATTCTCTCCGATTCTGCAGGCTGGTTCGGCGCGCCCATATAACCCAATTGCTGGCACGAATCTGCTTAACCTTGGCGGCGGCAGCGACACGAATGCGCTCGTGGTCCCCAAGAATGATGAAAGCAATTTGACCGCATTTGACGATCCGACGAACGGGCCCAACAAGCTCGGCGCAGTCCAATGCTATTACAGCGGCAACTGCGTGGTTGCTCCCTACAACTCGCAACGGGGCAATCCGTACTTCAATATGGACGCTCGTGTCGCGAAAAACATCAAACTGGGCGAGGCCCGCAATCTGCAACTGATGTTCCAAGCCTTTAACCTGACCAATCACGCGAACTACGGCAACGATTTCGGTACCGTAGTAGACTCCGGCAGCTTTGGCCATCCGGTGGGTTTCATCAACCCGACAAGCTCTTTGCTGCCTCGCGCCTTCACCGGTGAGTTTGGAGCTCGCTTCACGTTCTAAACAAGATCAACCCTTCAACACAAAGCCGGCGCGCAAGCGCCGGCTTTCTTGTGTGAATTTCCGCTTGAACCTCATTTCCCCAAATCGACCACCGCTACCTTGTTGACTCCGCTGCATGCGAGGTAGAGTTTGCCGTCTGCTGTAGCCACCATGTTCCGCACCACGCCGCCTCCGGAGGGAATCGCCTCGCTGCTGAAGCTCTGGGATTTTGGATCAAACCTGACCAGGGTGTTGGGCTTCACGCCGGATTCGCTATACCAGACCTCGCCATCGTGAGTGATGGCAATCCCGTAAGGATGCGATTGCGCTCCGCCGGGTGATGGCCATTCCTTCAGCAGCTTACCCGATGCAGGATCGAAGTGACCGAGGTCCCCGCGCGCGAAGTCGGTGTAATAAATGGTGCCATCATCCGCGAGCGCCAGGCGCCGCGGGCGCGCATCCGAGGCGGGGAGCGCGTACTCGCGGATCTCCATCGTCTTCGGGTCAATGCTGGCCAGCTTATTCGTGCCGAACTCGCAGAAGAAGGGCACACCTGACTTTGTGACCACGATTCCATAGGGAACTGCATGCGGCGTCGGCACGTGCTTCAGGTCCATCTTGCCCGTTGCCGGATCAAGCCGCCCAATGTAATTGGTCTCCTCGTTTGTAAACCAGAGAATCCCCTTCTGGTCGAACACGGGCGTGTGCGGATCAATCTGAGTTTTGTTGGCTGGCCGGTACTCGGATATCCTACCGGTCTTCGGATCGAGTTTGCCTACGTATCCACCCCAAATGGCCGCAAACCAGATGTTGCCTTGATCATCGGCTACCAGCCCGTGCGGGCCCGAGTGCGGCGTCTTCAGCGGATACTCCCGGAACGCACCGGTCTTCACATCCAGCCGGCCCAACTTGTTGGCAACCTGACCGGTGTACCACAGCGAGCCGTCTGGCGCGACCGCCGGATCATGCGGCCGCGAGTTGGGCGTTGGCACGTTGTACTCTTTGATTGGCGCATTCAACGTGTCCACGGCTGCGAATGCTGCCAGCACAGTGATGATTGACAGCGGCAATATTTCTGCAAGCCGCCGCATCTTTTTCCCCCAACTTAACCGCTTGAGCATGAGCTGCCTCCAAAGTCGATTTTAGTACCCTTACACAATCCAGATAATGCTGTGGCCTTTGAGGCGCGGCGATTTGCGGATGACAACGGGACACAGCTTGTCTATACAACCTCTGACGCGCAAAAATGTTAATATTCGGTGCAAGCTTTTCGTTCCCAAATGAAGATTTTCGCCCCTTTCCCCAGCCGGTATCGCCGCCAGAGGCAATTTCTGTCTCCATTCGCGTGTGCAATGTTCCTTGCTTTGGTCCTTGGCGGCGTTATTGCAGCAGAGACGTCCGCCGCCGTGGCCTCCAAACAGCACAATGATGGAGCGCCGGTGGTTGTTCAGCCAGGCGCGCCGGGACAGCCGACCAGGAAATTGCCTGCTTCCACCACGGGTAAGCTCCCGCCATTGGCGCCGGCGGAAGTTGAGTTCATGCAGGGCATGATCATGCATCATGCCCAGGCGGTGGAGATGACCGCGCTGATCGCGTCACACACGCAGAACAAAGACCTGCGCCTGCTGGGTGAACGTATCAACCACTCGCAGTCGGACGAGATCAGGTTCATGAAGCGCTGGCTTGCGGCCAGAGGGCAGTCGGCTTCCATGCCCATGCCGCCAATGTCAGGAATGGGCATGGGTCACTCGCACCACGCCATGCTGATGCCGGGGATGCTTACGCCCGAACAGATGGAGGCGCTGCGCAAAGCCAAAGGCGCGGAGTTCGATCGCCTGTTTTTGACCGGCATGATTCAGCACCACGGCGGCGCTTTGACCATGGTGAAAGACCTGTTCGCCGCGCCCGGCGCGGGCCAGGATGCCGAGTTGTTTGATTTCGCAACCGATGTTGATACCGGCCAGCGCGCCGAGATCAGGATTATGCAAGCCATGTTGGAGAAAGAGATTCCAGAGGAGAAACAATGAACCGAGTGTTCAGTTTTGCTTTTCGCCTGGCGATGGCCGCCATGCTCTCATTTTTCGGTGCGCTCTGCTTGCACGCACAGCAGCAGTCCGCGCCCGCAGCATCGCCGTCGGCCCAGCAGCCTGCGCCGTCGCCCTCGCCATCACCATCGGCCGAGGATGAGGAAGACAACAATCCGTTTGCACCGCAGCCTCCGCCCACACTGCCGCCGGGCATGAAGGGCTCTGATACGAACGATCCGCGGGCCAAGCTTTCGCCGGGTCTTTACAATGCGGGCGAAACGGAGATGGGCATAAAGCACCTGTTGCTTCTCAAGAAGCCGGCTGCCTTCCAACTCGGCACTTCCAATCCTGATGATCCTAAAGTGAAGAAGATGCTGGGCCAGCTTGCCGGGCCCCAGCTGGCGAAAATTCCCAAGCCGATGCACCTGGTTATCGCGCAGCTTGCCTTTGCCAACTCGGACCTTGCTTTCCAGGGTAACCACCTGTTCCAGGGAAATTTCTACGGCATCAGCATCTATGACATTTCCAATCCCGCCAAAGCCAAACTGCTGACCACTATCGTGTGCCCCGGTGGCCAGGGCGATGTTTCCGTTTATAAGAACCTGCTGTTCATGTCCGTGGAGCAGCCCAATGGGCGTCTTGATTGCGGAACCCAGGGCTTCCCGCCTGATCCGGCTCCGCCTGCGGGAGCTGAAAAACCCAAAAAGCGTCCAGTGCCCTCCGCGCAGAAGGACCGCTTCCGCGGCGTGCGGATCTTCGACATCTCTGACATCAAGAACCCGAAGCAGGTTGCAGCCGTGCAGACTTGCCGAGGATCACACACGCATACGCTCGTGGTCGATCCTAACGACAAGGACAATGTCTATATCTACGTGTCCGGAACTTCCTATGTGCGCAAGCCGGAAGAACTGGCCGGATGCTCGGACCAGGAACCGGACAAAGATCCGAACACGGCGCTGTTTCGTATCGACGTGATCAAGGTGCCTCTGTCTGCGCCGCAGGAGGCGAAGATCGTCTCCAACCCCCGCGTATTCATGGATGCCCGCACCGGAGCCATCAACGGCCTGAACAACGGAGGCACACATGGCAAGAAAGGACCGGAGAAGGCCAAAGATACCAACCAGTGCCATGACATCACCGTGTACTCGGCCATCGGGTTGGCCGCCGGCGCGTGCTCCGGAAACGGAATCCTGCTCGATATCAAAGATCCCGTGCATCCCAAGCGCGTGGATGCCGTAAACGATCCCAACTATTCGTACTGGCACTCGGCCTCGTTCTCGAATGACGGCACGAAAGTGGTGTTTACTGACGAGTGGGGCGGTGGGCTCGGCGCTCGTTGCCGCGCCAATGACCCGGACGTGTGGGGCGCGGATGCCATCTTCGCTCTGCAGAACGACAAGCTCAAATTCGAGAGCTACTACAAAATGCCGGCTGCGCAGAGCGATACGGAAAACTGCGTTGCGCACAATGGCTCGCTCATTCCTGTGCCGGGACGCGATATTGAAGTACAGGCCTGGTACCAGGGCGGCGTCTCTGTGATGGACTTCACCGATGCGGCGCATCCGAAGGAAATCGCCTACTTTGACCGTGGGCCGATCGACCCCAAGATGCTCGTGCTGGGCGGCGACTGGTCAGCGTATTGGTACAACGGGCACATTTACGCCTCCGAGATTGCGCGTGGGCTGGATGTGTTCGAACTCACGCCGACGAAATTCCTGTCGCAGAACGAAATTGACGCGGCCAAGTCCGTGCACGTCAGCGAACTCAACGTGCAGGACCAGCAGAAGATCGTGTGGCCGTCATCGCTCAAAGTCGCCAAGGCCTATGTGGACCAGTTAGAGCGTGCGCAGGCCCTCGCACCAGACAAAATCGCAGCTTTGCGAAAGGAAATTCAGAGCGCGGAACATTCGCGCCTGAAGAGTGGATCAGTGGCAAAGTTGAAGCAGATGGCCTCCGAGCTGGAAAAACAAGCGGCAGCAGCGAATCGGCACGCCGATTCGCAGCGCCTGCACGCGCTGGCTGCGATTCTGCAGCATCCTTCAGCGTAACGTTTGCTTGTTCAACAACATTGAGCGCCGGCAGTCTTAAACTCGCCGGCGCTCAGTTCTTGAGGGGCATCGTGGGCGCATGTTAAGGTAACCGGATTCAACATGCCAGGCGGCGAGATCAATCTGACAGGCACACGAATCGCTGGCACCGTGATCAGCGCGGCAATGGGTGCGTGTTTCGCCATGCTTGCTGTTCTGAGCGTCAAGGCAGCCGTCGCTCCTGTGCGTCGGTTTCACATCTCCTCCGTCGTAATCGCGGTGATCGCCGTTTTCCTCGCGCTGCTTGCTTTTCGAGAAGCGGCCAGTGACAGCGATGAGGAACGCATGATCAGCTCACTGAGGCTCGGCATGGTGGGAGCCTTTGTCGCGCTGGTTGCCATCTGCGTGCTCCTCTTCATGTACGGTGACCGAACCCGCAGCTTTCTCGCCCACTCACTCAGCAGTCCCACATCGGGCTTTCCCACAGGGTGGGTTCTGGTTGGCTGCGTCGTCCTCGGCTTCGGCGCTGGCTTTGTGCTTCGCGCGGCCGCGCTGCATCGCCGCAAGCGAGTCTAGAAAATCTATTTTTCTTTTAGATTCAGCGGCTTACGAACAAGAGAATGAAAGCTCCTTGACATTGATATGGTGTTATAGTTATGTATAACAGCACATCAGAAAGGTTCCCCGATGCGACACTCCAGCAAGAGGAGTTGGGCTGAAGCGAACCGGAAGAAAAAATCAAGGAGATGAATCCCATGAAATCGCTACGTACTACGTTGTTTGTTGTGCTGATTTCGTTCTCGACTTTCGCTTTTGCGCAGAGCCAGGCAGCCGCTCCCGAATCTGACGCGCAAAACGCTTTCACCAAACTGAAAACTCTCGCAGGCACCTGGCAAGGCCGTGCCACTCTCGAACCGCCGAATCCCAAAATGGATCCTGGGCTGATGCAGGTCTCACTGCGCGTGACCTCAAGGGGCAACGCTCTGGTGCATGAGATGACTGGCAAAGACGACTCTAACGGCAAGCACAAGGCCGACCCTGGCGGCACGGACAGTGACCACCCCATCACCACGTTTTATCTCGATGGTGATCGCCTTCTGCTGACGCATTATTGCGACGCCGGAAACCGTCCGCGCATGGTTGGCAAAATCTCTCCGGATGGAAAGAAAATAGAGTTCACTTTTCTTGATGTCTCCGGCGCGACGAAGCATGGGCGCATGGACCATGCCGTGTTCACCATCATTGACGCCGACCATCACACGGAGGACTGGACTTTCCTGATGCCCGGTAACAAGCCGATGCAGGGACACATTGACCTGCAGCGGGTAAAGTGACGCGCGGTGTATCTTTAATCAACCTGTCCGGGGAACTTCAATGGACCGTGAGTGGAATGACAATCAGCCGATTTATCGCCAGCTTCGCGACCGCGTTGTGGCGATGATCCTCGACGGCGTGCTCAAGGAAGGCGATCCGCTGCCTTCGGTGCGCACAGTCGCGGCTGAATACCGGGTCAATCCGCTTACGGTCCTCAAAGGTTACCAGCAACTTGTGGATGAAGGCCTGGTTGAAACCAGGCGAGGACGTGGCATGTTTATCAATGCGGGTGCGCGCAAACTGCTGCTGCAGGGAGAACGGGAAAAATTTCTGGCGGAAGAGTGGCCCAGGGTCCACGCCACCATTCAGCGCCTTGGCCTGAAACCCGAGGAGCTTCTGAACGGCAACGGCACGGCCCCGCGCTCTTCCAAAGCCGCCGAAGCAAAGCCCGCCGAGTCGAATTCCAAAGAGGAGGAGCGCTGAGTATGGCATGCATAGACGCGCGCGGCCTGCGAAAGAGCTACGGCGCAACCGTCGCACTCGACGGTGTCAATTTACGCGTTGAAGAAGGCCGCATTCTGGGGTTGATCGGGCCCAATGGCGCGGGCAAGACTACCGCCTTGAATGCCATTCTGGGCCTCACTCCATATCAGGGAGAACTCAGGGTGCTTGGCCGCGATCCCTGGAGCGAGCGTGATCAGCTCATGCGCGACGTTTGCTTCATCGCCGATGTTGCTGTGCTGCCGCGCTGGATGCGGGTTGGCCAGGCACTCGATTATGTTGCCGGCGTGCATCCGCGCTTTGACCGCAGCAAGGCGGAAGGCTTTCTTTCCAGGACGTCGAACGCGCTCCGCCAAAAAATCAAAAAACTATCCAAAGGCATGGTGACGCAGCTTCACCTCGCCCTGGTGATGGCGATTGATGCCCGTCTGCTTGTGCTGGATGAGCCCACGCTCGGCCTCGACATCCTGTTTCGCAAGCAGTTCTACGACTCCCTGCTCACTGACTACTTTGACCGCAGCCGCACAATTCTCGTTACGACGCATCAGGTCGAAGAAATCGAGCACGTCCTTACAGATGTCATGTTCATCAATGGTGGCCGCATCGTCCTCGATTGCAGCATGGAGGAATTGGAATCAAGATACCTGGAAGTAATGGTGCGTCCGGAACAGGTTGCGGCGGCGCGCGCCCTCAAGCCGATCCATGAGCGGCAGGTACTCGGGGGCAGCGTTCTCTTGTTTGATCGCGTTGACCGGCAGCAGCTCGCGGCGCTCGGCGACGTACGGACGCCGCGAATCGCCGATTTGTTTGTCGCGGTTATCGGGAACCAGAACGGCCAGGCACAAGGAGTCGCGCAATGAATACTCCATCCAACGCTATACCCGGTTTTCCTGCCGGGTCGCAGGCAGCAGCGCCCGCGGTGAGCTCCTCGATGCGTCCATTTTACTGGTCTATTCGCCGGGAACTGTGGGAATATCGGGTTCTCTATCTGGCGCCCCTAATGGCTGCCGCTCTGTTGCTGCTTGCAGTGCTTGTACGCACGATCGTCGAGCGTTACCACATGCATGGCGTATTGCCCGCGGACCCCGCGCAACGATTCCTGCCGCATCAGCACTTTGAGCTAGCGGCGGCCCTGATCATGGGCGTCGGTCTGCTCGTCGGCCTCTACTACACTCTCGATGCGCTCTACGGAGAACGCCGCGACCGCAGCATTCTCTTCTGGAAATCGCTGCCGGTTTCCGATCTCACGGCTGTGCTTGCCAAACTGACGATCCCACTGGTGGTTGTGCCCGTACTTACCTTCGTCATCGCTGTTGCTGCCGGGATCATCATGCTGATGCTGGGCAGCGTTGTGCTGCTGGGGAGCGGCGTCAGGATCTCCGAGCTGTGGACGAACTCGTCATTCTTCTATGTCGCACTGCTCTGGTTCTATCACCTCCTCTTAGTGCACGGGCTGTGGTACGCGCCTATTTATGGCTGGCTGCTGCTGGTGTCGGCCTGGTCGCCACGCGCGCCGCTGGTTTGGGCGGTGTTGCCCCCGTTCGTGGTCTGCGGAGTGGAGAAGCTAGCCTTCAACACGACTTATGCGCTGGCATGGATACAGGAACGGTTTCTGGGGCCGTCGCACTCTGGGATGGCGGGGAATGCCTCCAAGAACCTCGCCGCGGAACTCATTCCTCAGCATTTCTTTAGTGAGCCCGGCCTGTGGATAGGGCTGGCAATCGCGGCGCTGCTCCTGCTTGGAACAATCCGGCTGCGCCGCTACCGCGGCCCGATCTGATGGCTACGGCAGCATCTCCGGGCGTCGGGCAGCCTCATGGTTTTTTCCCCGGCGCCCACTCCGGCTTGAAGTCAGAATCCGCAAGCCATCGCACCGGCTCCATCATGGAGCGGATCGCCTGCTCCATGTGGGCGAAATCAATGTGGGCTACATCGTCGCTGGGGCGGTGATAATCCTTGTGTAGCCCATAGCTGGAAACCGTTTGGGCGACAATGCCCTTCCGCGCCAGCGCGAAGTTATCAGAGCGCTCAAAGAAATGCTCTGAGGGGTGAGGATCAGCCACCAGTTTCGCGCCGTGCTTGGCAAGCTCTGGGCCCAGATTGCTGCGGTCAAAGCCGGTCAGCCAGAGTTGGTCTGATTTCACGGCCGGATCGGCGCGGCCGATCATCTCAAACTCCAGGTTGGCGACAATGCTGCTGAGTGGCACGGGAGAATGCGCCAGAAAATACTGGTCGCCTTGACCGCCGGTTTCCTCGCTGCCGAAGAAAGCAAAAACCACGGTGCGCTTCGGAGCTTTGCCTTCAACCAATGCGCGCGCCAGTTGCAGCACGGCGATACAGCCTGAAGCATCATCGTCCGCGCCGTTATATATGTAGTCACCGTTAACCGGCTTACCCACTCCAATGTGGTCCATATGGGCCGTAAGGAGAACGACCTGCCCTTTGAGCGCTGGATCCCGTCCGTGAACTACCCCGATTACGTTGCGGGTGGTCCAATTCTTTTTCCCCTCACGAAAAAAATTGAATTCGCCGGAAACGTTCTGGATATAGCCGCCGCTGTCTCCCATCGGGGTGATGCCCATGCGGCGCAGCTCAGAGGCAAGGTACACCGCCGCGACCAGTTCATCATGTGTGCCGGAGCCGCGGCCCTGGAGAGCGTCACTGGCCAGAAAATCCATTTCGGCGTGAATTCGATCAGCAACCTGATCGCGATCCTTGCTCTGGGTTCGGGCGGGAAGAACAAATAAAAGGCAACAGCAGAATGCCAGAAGATGGCGGCATTTGTATGACAAGCTTTCCTCCGTGCGAGCAGTATAAACAGTTGTGGGTTCGAACAGTCTTCATCCGCACAATCATCGTTAAGCGGCGATTACCGATCGGCACAAGCCAGCAGTGAAATAACTCAAATGGTTCCTTCATGACTAGACTTTTTCTTTAGTTTTCAAAGCCGGCACATGTCTCGCTCGACAATGCGTCAAAAAGAGCGGAAACGCTCTCCAGGACTAGTGGCCCTTCCCTAGTCGGTAATCAGGGCCGTAGGCCCGGCAAGAGTTTAGCCCAGCGCGTTCCCGAGGCGCGCTTGGCGCGCTGAGGGATAAGCGCTGGGTAGACTGTGAGGCGGACCAATTCCACGCTGCCGCAGGCCGGAGCGCAGCGAAGCGGAGCGACTTAAAAGAAGCGCGTCTACGCGTCTCGCGTTGAACCTCCGGTGCATTAGCGGAAATCATTTCATCTGTGCGATCAGAGCTAAGCGGTTCTTACTAACGTCCAAATCACCAACGGCCAAATGGACAATGCTGCGGATGCGCTTCACTTGTCTGTATCTCCATCTGAA
>Ga0134128_10012555_pt1 | contig 10098 bp, 9 predicted proteins | sample KB31754_FD_96462 | JGI IMG/M metagenome (GOLD analysis project Ga0134128, IMG submission 96462) | Terrestrial soil microbial communities with excess Nitrogen fertilizer from Kellogg Biological Station, Michigan, USA - KB3-175-4 | ecosystem: Environmental > Terrestrial > Soil > Unclassified ...
CCTTCGGCGTCGGCTTCGCGGCCGCCATCGGCGCCTACCTGGTCGCGCGGCCACGGCTCTCGACCTGGCGATCCTGGGCGACCGCTCACCTGGCCAGCGTCCCGAGCTCGGCCGCCGGACCGACTGTGGCGGCGACGGCTCCCAACCGAGCGAGCTCGGCCGACGCGCCGCTCAGGGAGCAAAAAGCGAGCGAGGACGGGATGCAGGCGGCGATCCCGGCGACGCGAAGGCACCGGCCCAGGCACCGGCAGGCGGCCAAACGCTGATGCGCCCGCGGGAGGGCTTCGAGGCTGGCGTTCGGCTATCCAGGATCTAGGATCAAACAGCCGTAATCGGAGCACCGCGGCGGCGCCCGAAGTGGGTTAGAGTCGGTGCATGCTCGGCGAAGTGATGAACCTCGGTTCAGATAGGCGTTCGCTCCCGCTCACGGTGGGAGAGGCACCTTTCGACGTCGCCGAGGGTCCGCGCCTCGCTCCCTGGCGGATCCTGCTGGTCGAGGACGACGACACCATTCGCGTTTCCCTGGCCGAAGGGCTGCGGGAAAGTGGGATCAAGGTGGCGCTCGCCGAGAACGGCCGCCAAGCGCTGGAGCTGCTGCGGAGCGAACCGCATCCGTCGGCCATCGTGCTCGATCTGATGCTGCCCGTGATGGACGGATGGGATTTCCGCCATGAGCAGCTCCGCGATCCGGCGCTTCGAGACATCCCGGTCGTGATCATCACCGCCACGGGCTTCACCGCGAAGACCATTCGGACGCAGCTCGGCGACGTGGAAGTGCTCGCCAAACCCATACGTCAGGCCGAGCTGTTGGACGTTCTGAACCGGGCCTGCGTCCGGCACTAGCGCCGAGCCGCCGCCCCGGCGCAACCGCGCCGCGCGCTTCTCCGCTGGCGGAGGCCGAGGCCGGGTTGTCGATGACGCCCGCGCTCTTAGGTTGAAGCACGGAGGGCGACATGGCTCTGTGGAAGCACGAGCCACGTAGGAGGCGGTTCACGCGGAAGCTCACGCCGAAGCAGTTCCTCAAGGAGGTCTACCGCGAGTACGTCCGCGACAACGTCTCGGACAGCGCGGCGATCCTCAGCTACTACTTCGTCTTCTCGCTGTTCCCCTTCCTGGTGGTGCTGGCGACGCTGACCGCCTACCTCCCGGAGGTGAAGAGGTCGGTGGGAACGCTGCTCTCGCGCGCGCACGCCATCTTGCCGCCTCAAGCGATGAACCTCATCGATCAGCATGTCCACGGGCTCATCAATCAGCCTCGGCCGAAGTTGCTGACGGTCGGTCTGTTGGTGACCCTCTATTCCGCCTCCCGGGGCGTGGACGCGGTTCGCAGGTCGTTGAACCTCGCTTACGACGTCAAGGAGTCGCGGCCGTTCTGGAAGACCGAAGGGATCGCGATCGGGATGACCGTGGGTGGCGCGCTGCTGGTCCTGCTGAGCGTGAGCGGGCTCATCGTGGGAGGCGATCTGGGGCTCTGGTTGGCGGAGCGCCTGCATATCGCCCGCGAGTACGTCGTCGTCTGGAGCTGGTTGCGCTGGCCGATAACGGCCGCGGTCATCATGCTCTGCGCGGCGTTGGGCTACTACCTGCTCCCCGACGTGGAACAACGGTTCAAGTTCATCACGCCCGGCTCGGTGTTCGGAACGTTGGCCTGGCTGGGCGCCACCTGGGGGTTCAGCCAGTACGCCGCCCATTTCGGCAGCTACAACGTCACCTACGGCTCGATCGGGGGCGTGATCGTGCTGATGACCTGGTTCTACCTGAGCGGCTTCGTCTTCCTCATGGGAGGTGAGATCAACGCCATCCTCGAGGACCATGCTCCCGACGGGAAGGCGCTGGGGGCCCGGGTTCCCGGTGAGGCCCCGCCGCCGTCGTTCGAGCGGCCGAGCGCGATGCCTCCGGGCGCCACCAAGCGGGCCAGCGCCGCCGAGGAGACGCCCGGCGGCGCCGTGCCGCCGTCGTCAAACGGTCCGCACGCCAGCCCTTAACGTCAGTATCGCTCGCTCGGAAGTCGAGGCGGCCGGCGATGGGCGGAGGCGATCCACGCTCTCGTCGTCAGGGGTCCCGGCGTCGCGACCTCGGTGTCTCTGGCGAGAGCCCGATGAATGCTCGACAAGACGACGATCGTGAGCGCCAGCGACATGATCCAGGCGACCCCTGTCGCGGCAATGAACCGCGTCGTGGACATTTCAGATTTCTCCAGCTTCCAAGATAACCACTCCCTGCCGAACCAAAGGCTGCCGACTCGAAGTATCGAAAAGTCGCGCGCGGCAGAGCCAGCGCACGCGGCCGTCGCAGTCCCGAGCCTCGAACGCGACATTCACCGCTCCCGAGCGTCTTCACTGTCGGTGGAAGCGGGAGTGAACGGCCGGGCGTTGCGCGCCGCGGTGGTCCCGATGGCGCCCGACGCGACGCGCCTGTTAGAATATGCGCCGTTTCGCCATGGGGAGTGCCGAGGCCGATCTGATCGGAGAGATCGTTGATGGCCGTTTTCGGGTCGAGGCCCGGCTCGGCGGCGGCGGGATGGGGACGGTCTGGCGCGTTCAGCACGCGGTCTCGCTGCAGCGATTCGCGCTCAAGACCTTGGACCCGAGCCACGCGGCCCATCCCGAGGCGACGCGCCGATTCGTGCGCGAAGCGCGCGCGGCGGCGGCGCTGCGCACGCGCCACGTCGTGAAGATCGTGGACGCGCAGATGGACTACACGCACAACGAACAGCCTCTCCCGTTTCTGGTCATGGAGCTGCTGGAAGGAGAGACGTTGCTCGAGGTGCTCGACCGGCGCGGCCGGCTGCAGGCCGGCGAGCTCGGCTGGTTGGCCGGGATGCTCGGGCGCGCGCTGGAGGCGGCGCATCGGCACGGAATCGTCCACCGCGACCTCAAGCCCAGCAACGTGTTCATCGCCGAGGACGACGAGGGTCAGCCCACGATCAAGCTGTGCGACTTCGGCATCGCGAAGTTGATCGATCGCCCGGGCGAGGGGAGCCTGGAGACATACACGGGGGCCGTTCTGGGGACGCCCATGTACCTCGCGCCCGAGCTGCTTCGCGGCGCCGGGGACGCCGTTCTGGCCACCGACCAGTGGGCGCTCGGGCTGCTGGCGTTTCGTGCCCTGGCGGGGATGGAATACTTCGGCCACGCCCGCGGCTTCGCCGGCCTCGTGCTGGCCATTGCCAGCGATCCGATGCTCGCGCCGTCCGCACGCGCACCGTCGCTCCCGGCTGCGTTCGACGCCTGGTTCCTGCGATCGTGCGCGCGGGAGCCGGCGCTGCGCTTTCCGGACGTCGCCGCGCAGGTGGCCGCGCTTGCCGCCGCGCTCGGCAATCCGGTGGCGCTGCCGATCGCGCCGCGCGCGGCCGCTCGCCGGGCCGGTGCCGCTGAGCCCGAAGCGGCCGCCGAGCGGATGGCGAGCCCGCCGCCGCCCGCCGCGGCCCCGGCGGGACAGCCGCTCCACGCGGAGCGGCTGCCTGTCCCCAGGCGCGCGCGCGCCCGTCTCTTCCTCGTGACCAGCGTCGTCTGGGCCGTCGCTGCGCTTGCCGCTGCCTCCTGGATCGAGGGCCGCTCGCGCGCCAGACCGGTGCTCGCGGCCCCGCCGCCCCCGGGCCTCGCGGCTTCGCCCGCGGTGCCGGGCCCGTCGGCGCTACCGCCGCAGACGGCTCCCGCGACCGGGTCCCCGCCGGGCGCGGACGCCCCGTCGACCCCGATTGCGGAAACGCCGGTCGCCGTCGTGAAGGAGAAGCGGGCGCATCGCCCGCACGACGGCGCCCACATCCGCGTCGCGGCGGCGCTGCGCCCGGAGGCGACGGCCCGTACGGAGGCGCCGGCGCGCACGGAGGTGCCGCACGCGGCAGCACCCGTTGCCGCCGCGCCGCCTGCCCGTGCGGCCGCCGCGCCACCGGTCCATCCGCCCGCCGAGGCGACGGTCAGGGGAAAGGCCAAGGGAGCTTCGTGCCAGCGCTCGGCCGAGTGCGCGAGCGGGCTTTGCGCGGCCGAGACCTGCTTGTGAGACCGCGCCGCCTCCACGCCGGCGCGGTGATCGGGCTGGCCGCGCTGCTGGGAGCTCGGCTGGCCGTGGCCGCGGACGCCGAGCAGGACGCGTACGGCGCCGCGCTCACGCGCGCCATCGCCGCCAAGGAGCGGGCCCTCGACGTCAACGAGCCGCCCCGCTGGGAGGAGGCGTTGCGCCTGTTCCAGGAGGCGGCGGCGTTGCGCCAGACGCGCGAAGCGGCGTACGAGATCGGGTTTGCGGCGGAGCGGCTGTCCCGGACCGACCTCGCGGTCGAGAGCTACCAGGCCGCGATCGATCTCGGTCTGGCGGGGCCGCCGGCGGCGCGCGGGGCGGCGTTCGTCGCCGCGCACGCCCGGGCTCTGGCGCGGCTCGAGGTACGCGGCCCCGCGGGCACCGGGTTGCGCGTCGCGGGCGTGGACCGGGGGCGGCTCCCGCTGCCACGGCCGCTCGTCTTGTTCCCCGCCGAGACGGAGATCGAGATCCTCGACGCACGCGGGTCCGCGTCGACGGTCACCGTGCGCCTCCAGGCCGGGAAGACCGACGTCCTCGACCTCGCGGCGGGACCGTCGAAGGAGGTGGCGGCGGCGCTCGCGCCCCCGGCGCCTCCGGCGGTCGGGCGGACGACGTCCTCGGCGGCGTGGCCGCTCATCGTGGGCGGCCTGGCGGTCGCCGTCGCGGCGGCGGTGCTCGTTCCGATCAGCCAGGGACGGATCGACGACAACCGGAGCGCGCTGGCGGCCACCTGCGCCGCGCCGCCGGTCGATGACGTCTGCATGACCGCGCTCGGCGGCAAGCGCGACGCGGCCCAGTCGAGCGAGGACGCGATCGCGACCTGGAAGGCCGCGCGCCTGGGCGCCTGGATCGGGCTCGGCGCCGGGGCGGCGGCGGCGGTCACCGGGTTGGTGCTGAAGCTCGGCGGCGGCGGAGCGCCGCGCCTCACCGCGCTGCTCGCTCCCGACAGCGCGGGACGCCCCACGATGGCGGTCGCTTGGAGCGTGCGATTCTAGAGCCGGGTCCGCGACCCGCCTGCCCTGACGAGGATACCTTCGCCCGCCTCGTCGAAGGATTGCTCCCGGCGCACGAGGCGGCGGCGATCGAAGCCCACGTCGACGGCTGCACGCCGTGCGCCGATCTGGTGGCCGCGTTCGGGCGCCTCTACGCGCCGCGCGCGACCGGAGCGGGGGCCGACGACGGCGGCCAGCTGCTGGTGCCGGCACTGGTCGCCTCGGCCGTTCTGCACGCGGCCTGGGCCGTCGTCGTCGCGCGCGTCCCGCCGGCGCTCGCGGCGCTCGCGCCGGCCGGCCTCGCCGCCGCCTACCAGATCTACGCCGCAATCTGCGGCCCCCTGGGCGTCGGGGCGGCGCTCTTCGCGGCGCTCGCGCTGCGGCGGAGATGGCCCGGCGGTCGCGCGGTGGCCCTGGTCCACGCCGTGCTCGCGCTCCCGTCGGTCGCGCTCACACCACTGGCCACGTTTGTGCTTTTCGCCGCCCGCGGGCGCGGAGCGACGTCGGGATCGCCCTCCGGTCGCCTGGAATCACGGGGGCCCACGGGGTAGAAAGCGCCGGTGGCGGCCGTCCTGACGCGCGTGGTGGAGGAGCGCTTGAGCGCGGCCTGGCCCCGCCTGAAGGTGGATCGCGCCGCGTTCGCCGACTTCCTGACGGGCAAGCTGGCCGGCGGCGCCGACGAGGCGTCGCTCGCGATCGAGGACCTCTACCTGGCCTTCGGCTGCAGCCGCGGCGATCGCGGCGCGCTGGAGGCGTTCGACCGGGAGATGAAGCGGGACCTCGACGCGGCCTTCGCGCGGATGCGCGTCCCGCCGGCCCGGCGTGACGATGCCCGCCAGGAGCTGTGGGAGAAGCTGTTCATCGGTCCGCGGCCACGCATTCTCGACTACTCGGGGCGTGGCCGGCTCCGCGCTTGGTTCCGGGTCACGGCGCTCCGCATGCTCCTCGACGACGCCCGCGGCGACCGGCGCAGCGTCGAAGTCCTCGACGAGGACGTCGTGCTGGGCGCCCCGTCGGGCGCGCCCGACCCGGAGCTCGAGCACCTCAAGCGCACCTACGGGAAGGCGGTCGGCGCCGCGTTCGAGGAGGCGACGCGCGCGCTCGGGCCCGAGGACCGCAACGCGCTCCGCAGCTATTACGGGCGGGGGATGACCATCGACGAGATCGCGACGGCGTTCGGCATCCACCGCGCCACGGCCGCGCGGCGGGTGAACGGCGCGCGCGACCGGCTGCTCGCCGAGACGCGCCGGCGCCTCACCGAGAAGCTGGCGCTCAAGAGCCGCGAGCTCGACAGCGTCTTCCGCCTCCTCGAGAGCCGCTTGCACCTCAGCGTCGGTCGAATGCTGGGGCCGTAGGACGAGACCTCAGGGAGCGCGGATCCGAGCGACCCAGGTTTGGCTCGTGGCATATGCGCCGCCCGTGGTACTTCCCACGACGATCCCTGTCCGCCAGCGCCTTCCGGGGCCTCGCCGGCCGTCGGACCGTGGCATCCGGCCAGCGCGAGCCGAAACGTTGGCGTGGTGCTGCGGCTTTGCATCGAAGCGCGCATTTTACAACGGTGCTGGGCAGGGATGGCGCTCGTCATCGACGACCTCGTTCTGCTTTCCGCCGTGCATCGCGACAGGAGAACGGAGCCACTCATCATGTGAGACCTTGTTCGTGGAGACGTGGGCGGTTACCGAATCGAAGGCCAGCTGGCCTCCCTCCACGAAGACGCTCCCCGGCGCCCAATGTCGCGCGCGCCGCAATCCGTTCGGCTGACGCGCGGTGGCGTTTTTCGCCACGAACAGCTCGATGCGGAGGGTCGAATCCTCCTGCCCCGACCGGTTGACGCCGCCTACGGGGCGCGCAATCGAGCGATCCAGGTTCTCTGCGTGCCGCTGAGAAAGCTCGTTCCGACCACGATGCGGTCCCGACCGATGAAGGCAACGCCCGTGAGGCGGTCGTTGTCGGTCGGGCTCAACCCCAGGACGAAGGTTCGAAGCGGCTTCCCCTGGAGATCGGTGTCGACCAGCTCGAATGCAACCCCACCGGTCCCCCAGGCGCCGTAGCCGAGGAGGCTGAGCGTCGTCCCGTCGCTGGCCATCACTGTGGGGAAAAAGCCGTTCGTGGGGGGGGAATCGGCATTGAGCACGAGTGATCCGGTGGCCGAGTTGTATTGCCTGAGGATGATCTCGTGGTCGCAGTGGATACCCAGGAACCACAGTTCGCCCGCGCCGTCGAAGGTGACGGCATAGCCGTTGGTAAAAGGAGCGTTGCCCCCGCAACTCGACTTGCTTGCGATCGTGTCCGTGAACCCGCTCGCGCCGGCGGCGGTCCAGCTGGTGAGGAACGCGGTGCTGCCCACCGAGTTGCCCCCGCTGTCGAAGAGGTGGTTCCGACCCGAGAGATAGATGTTGTCCTGGCCGTCGACGGCGGCCCCCGTCGCCCAGTCGGCCACTGTGGAGTCTACCTTGTCGAGGTCGTACGTTCCGTTCGGAAGGTAACGGCGGAACATGAAGTGGTTGCTGGGTTCGCCGGAAACGCCCTCGCTGCCGATGACGACGATGCGCCCCTGCGAATCGATCATCGCGCCGCCCCATGCGGAGTTGCTCACGCCGTTGGTCTCGGTATGACCCCAGGTGGTTCCGCCTACACCGGCCCAACGCAGGTAGCCTTGGGCGCTGGTTCCAGAGCCGGCAGTGCCGGCGAAGTAAACGTTGTCGGCCGGGTCGATGGCCACGCCGCCGAAGGATGTGCCGCCGGCCAGCGGATCGTCGTCCGAACCGAGGAGGTTTCCGTTCTCATCGAAGCGAAGATGCAGGCCGGCGGTGCCTTCGGCTCCCGCCACGTGGATCACGCGTTTGGAGTCGACCGCCACGGCGCCGCACAATTGCCCGGGAGGCCCGAGGTACTGCCAGACGATGTCGGAATTGCCGCCGTCAGGGCCCGCATCCACGGGTCCGCCGGCCGTCCCCCCCGCGCCGGCCGCCGAACCGGCTGCTCCACCGCTCGATGTCCCCGCTCCGCCACTCGACCCGCCGCTGCCGGCGCTCGCCCCGGCTGCGCCACCGTTTCCACCCTGCGCGCCGCCGGCTCCCCCTCCGCGGCCCGCGGCGGCCCCGGCGCCGGCCGTCCCGCCGACGCCACCGGTGCCGTGCCCGGCGGTCCCTCCAGACCCCGACCCACCTGCGCCTGCAGTTCCCGCCTTGCCCCCCAGCGCCGATCCGCCAGCGCCAGCGGGGGCCTCTCCGACCGTCGGGCCGTGGCATCCGGCGAGCACGGCCAAAACACCGGCCAGCGCGGACCGCAATGCTGGCGTGGTGCTACGGCCTTGCATCGAAGCTCGCAGTTTACAACGGCGGTGGGCAGGGGCGCTCGTCATCGAGGACCTCGGCGGTCAGTAAAGTGACAGCGCGTGGACGGCGAAGCCGTAGCCCATGGTCGGGTCGAGCACGTTGAACTGAATGTCGGTGACCTGGGTGAGATCGAGCGTCCCCACCTGCGAGTCGCCGCGCACGGCGAACTCGCTGAAGGGAACGGTGTAGGTCTGGGCGCCGGTGGTGGGACCGATGGTCTTCTGGAAGTAGCCGTTGCCGCTCGTCTTGACGACGAAGCCGATGGACTGCCCGGATTCGATGTTGACCGTCAGCCCGCTGTGCCCCATCAGGCTGTACGGAAGCGCTCCGCCGACCAGGGTGCAGCCCATGATTCCGTAATTGGTGGTCCCGTTTCCGGTCGGTCCGCCGGTGCTCCAGGCGCCGCAGGCCTTGTCGGAGAATCCCGACGGCGGCACCGAGACGGCGAACGACAGGTTGATGCCCACGTCAGCCGCCGCGTACCAGTTCCCCATCCGGCCGGCGACGGTGTCGATCAGCATGTTGCAGTCCCAGAAGTCGTCGATGACGTCGGGGTTCGTGCAGTGGCCGTCGGTTGTGCACTGCTGACCGCTCTGACAGCTGCACGACGGTGAGCCGCCGGCGCCGGTGGCCCCCCCGGTGCTGATCGCGCCACCCGCGCCGGTGCTGACCGAGCCGCCGGCGCCGGTGGCCCCGCCGGTGCTGAACGCCGACCCGCCCGCGCCGGTGGCCCCGCCGGTGCTGGAGGCCGAGCCGCCGGTCCCGGTGCTACCGCCGGCTCCGGTCAGAGCCACACACAGATTCGAGGCGCATGTCAGACCGACGTCGCAGGTCTTGTTGCCGTAGCACGGGCAGGCTTCGGCGCCGGTCGGACAATCTCCGGCGTCCGATCCAGTCGGCTTTCCTGCGTTGCTGGAACAGGAAACCAAGGCGAGCGACGCGAGCACGTTGGCCAAACACATCAGGATCGAGGACTGCAAAAGCTTCTTCGTACGAGACCTCATCGGTGACCTCCCACGATGAAGACGCTCCGCCCGGAGCGAAGTCGCGGCGTCGTCACCATTTCGTCCGGTAACGCGCGACGGCGTCTGGGTGCGCCTGGCCATCAATCGTGTCGACGCCGGGGCCTGGGCCGATGATTTCCCAGATGTGTGGGCGCTGGTCACCGGTCCCCCCCGGCGCTACTTTGCGACCCATGAAAACACGTGCGGCGGTGGCTTACGCGGCGGGCAAGCCGCTGGTGATCGAAGAGGTCGACCTGGAGGGACCCCAGGCGGGCGAGGTGCTGGTCGAGATCAAGGCGACCGGCGTCTGCCACACCGACGAGTTCACGCGCTCGGGCGCCGACCCCGAGGGGCTGTTCCCGGTGATCTTCGGGCACGAAGGGGCCGGCATCGTGGTCGACGTCGGCCCCGGCGTGACCTCGGTGCAGAAGGGCGACCACGTCATCCCGCTCTACACGCCCGAATGCCGCAACTGCAAGTCGTGCCTGTCGCGCAAGACCAACCTCTGCACGGCGATCCGCGCGACCCAGGGCAAGGGCGTCATGCCCGATGGCACCAGCCGGTTCTCCATCGGCGGTCAGAAGATCCACCACTACATGGGTTGCTCGACGTTCGCGAACCACACCGTGCTGCCGGAGATCGCGGTCGCCAAGATCCGCCCCGACGCACCCTTCGACAAGGTGTGCTACATCGGCTGTGGCGTGACGACCGGCCTCGGCGCGGTGTTCTGGACGGCGAAGGTGACAC
>Ga0134128_10012556_pt1 | contig 10098 bp, 5 predicted proteins | sample KB31754_FD_96462 | JGI IMG/M metagenome (GOLD analysis project Ga0134128, IMG submission 96462) | Terrestrial soil microbial communities with excess Nitrogen fertilizer from Kellogg Biological Station, Michigan, USA - KB3-175-4 | ecosystem: Environmental > Terrestrial > Soil > Unclassified ...
CGGCGACTCGACGCCGCGCAGGACGAGCGCGATCCCCAGCGCCACCACCGCGGCGGCCACGATGAAGCCGCTCCGCTCGGAGGCCACGATGGCCGCCAGCGCCAGCGACCGGGTCGGCGCGGGGAGCACGATGAGCGCGCCCGCGCCGGCGGCGCCCATCGCCAGCAGGAGCCCGAGCAGGCGCAGCAGGGTCCGCATCGGTCGCCGCGCTCGCCTCTCAGCCCGGGCGGGTCGTCTCGCCGCCCTGGAAGTCGCGGTGGCGGAGGCCCACGGCGTTGTAGACGCGCAGCTCCTCGGCCTTGCCCTTCACGCGCACCGGCGGCAGCGGCACCGCCGCCACCACGTCCTGCACCTTCCGGTAGGTCGCCTCGGAGAGGATGATCTGCCCCGCCTGCGCCACGCTGCAGAGGCGCGAGGCGGTGTTCACCGCGTCGCCGATGGCCGTGTACTGGAGCGCGCGCGAGCTGCCGATGGCCCCGGTCACCACCGTGCCGGTGTTGATGCCGATGCCGATGTTGATCTCGTTCTGCCCCTCGGCGGCGCGCGTGCGGTTCCACTCGGAGAGGACGCGCATCATGTCCAGCGCGCACTGCACCGCCTTGAGCTCGGCCTTCTCCATCGCCACGGGCGCGCCGAAGAGGGCGATCACCTCGTCGCCCACGAACTTGTCCAGCGTCCCCTCGTACTTGAAGATCACGTCCACCATCAGCTCGAAGTACTCGTTGAGCATGCGGACGATCTCCTGCGGCTCGCGCGACTCGCTCATCGAGGTGAAGCCGCGGATGTCCGAGAAGAGCAGCGTGATCTCGGAGAGGGCGCCCCCTTTTTCGAGCTGCAGCTTCCCCTGCACCACCTGATCGACCAGGTTGGGCGAGAGCAGGCGCTGGAACTGCGCGCGCGTCTTGGCCTCCTGCTCGATCTTGCGGGCCAGCTCGGAGTTGTGGATGGCGACCGCCGCCTGGCTGGCGATGCCGCCGAAGATCTGCAGGTCCTTCTCGGTGAAGGCGTTGGTGGCGATCATCGAGTCGAGGTGCATGATGCCGAGCAGCTCGTCCCGGTGCAGCAGCGGGACGGTCATCGTCGAGCGGATCCCCTGCATGATGACCGAGTGGGCGGCGGAGAACCGGCTGTCCATGGTGGCGTCTGAGGAGAGGACCGAGGCCTTGTGGTTCACCACCTCGGCCAGGATCGACTTGGAGAGCACGATCTGCTCGTTCTTGCCGTCGCGGGTCTTGGCGATCTTCGGCTGCGGGACGCCGTCCTCCAGCAGCAAGATCACGCCGCGGTCGGCCGGGATCAGCTCGAAGGCCTTCATGATGATCTGCTCGAGGAGGACGTCGAGGTTCACTTCGAGGCCGATCGACCGCCCGAGCTCGTTGGCCAGCCGCAGCTTCTCGTAGTCGCGCCGCAAGACCTCGACGTCCGTGATCTGTTGCTCGGGGAGAAACTCGTCGGAGCTCGACGCGGGAGCGTGGATCTTCTGTCGGATCAGCGCCTCGTTCTGCGCCGGCCCGATGGTCACCTTCTGCAGCAGGGAGTCCTGCGCCGACTTCTCCTGAAAAGTCAGCGAGGTCGACCCCAGCATGATCTCGTCCCCCTCGCGCAAGAGATGCTCGTGCACGCGCTCGCCGTGGAGAAACGACCCATTCAGGCTCCCGAGATCGCGAAAGAGATACCGTCCGTCGGGCTGCCGCAGCACCTGGGCGTGCTCCTTGGAGACGATCCGGTCCAGGATCTGCAGCGTGTTGTCGGGGTGGCGGCCGATGGTGTTGACCGCGGCGAGCTCGTACTCGCGGCGCTGGTCGTTTCCGGTGACGATGATTTTGGCCATGCCGGGGAGACGCCTTGCCGGCATCATAACCCGTCGCCGGCCCCGCATCGGTAGTAAAGAGCGCCGGTTTTCGGAGGGCCGTCGACCTACGGGTTCCGGGCGGGGGCGACGGCAAAGAGTAGTAAAGTGGCGGCGAGAGACCACGCCATGTCGGCCCTGACGCCCACGCCGCTGCCGAAGCCTCGCGCCGACGAGGTGACGCAGCCGAACCTCGCGCCCGGGATGGCGGTCGACGACGCGCGCCGGGGGCTGGCCCGCTCGCCGGCCCAGTGGGAGGCGGAGGCGCTGGCGCTCGTCGAGGAGGCCGACGCGCGGGAGGGGACGGCCGCGGGCGCGTTGCGCTACGCGGCGGGCCGGCTGTTCGAAGAGGGGGTGGGTGACGTCGCGACGGCGATGGACCACCTGCGCCTGGCGATCGACGAAGGAGGAGAGTCGACCTTTGCCCCGGTGCTGCGGGCGTTGCGCCTGCATGCCATCGAGGCGGGCAGCACCTGGACCGCCCTCGACCTGATGGAGATGGAGCAGCGACGCGCCACCGACGCCTCCGCGCGCGTCGACTTGGCGGTCGAGAAGGCCAACTTGCTCGAGCACCGGCTGGAGGCCCCGGCGCCGGCGCGGGCGCTGCTCGAGGCGGCGCTCGCCGAGCAGCCCGGCCACGCGGCGGCGCTGCTGGCGCTTGAGGAGAGCGCGCTGCGCGGGGTGGGGCGGGGCGACCCGGCGGACGCGACCCTCCTGCAGTCGGTGCTCGAGCGGCGGCTGGCGGCGGCGCGCTCGGCGGGGGCGCGGGGCCGCTTGCTTTGCCGGCTGGCGCTCATCGCCGAGGCCGATCCGGCGCGCGCGGCGGACGCGCTCGGGTATTGGTTGCGCGCGCTCGACGAGCAGGCCGGGCAGGGCGCGGCGGCGCTGGCGCGGGCGGGGGCCCGCCGGGTCGCCGCGGCGCTGGGGAAGTTCGCCGAGCTCGGGCGGGTCGCGGCGCTGGAGGCCGAGGCCTCCGCGGGGATCGAGCGGGCCGGGTGGCTGACGCTGGGGGCGGCGCTGGCCCGCCACCGGCTGGGCGCGCCGGCGCGGGCCGTCGAGCTGGTCGAAGCGGCGCGGGCCGCCGATCCCGACGATCCGGCGCTGCTGGCCGCCGCCGTGTCGGGCGCGCTCGCCGCGGGTCAATGGAGCAAGGCGCGCGAGGCGCTCGATCGGCAGGCCGAGCTGTCGCGCGATCGCGACTGGGCGGCGACGCTGCTCGGCCTCGGCGCGCACCTGGCCGAGCTGCACGAGGGGAACGACGACGCCGCGGCGGGACGCTATCGCCGCTTGCTCGAGGCGCGCCCCGGCGACCCGGTGGCGCTGGCGGCGCTCGAGCGGATCGCCTCGCGCACGGGCGACGCGGCCGCTCAGGTGACGCTGGCCGAGGCGGCGGTCGACCGCAGCACCGACGCGCCCGAGCGGGCGGCGCTGGCCTTGCGGGCCGCCGAGCTGGCCGAGACGGCGGCGCACGATCTGGCGCGCGCGGCGACGCTGGCGCGGCGCGCGCTGGAGGCGGTCCCCGGCTACGCCCCGGCGGCGCACCTGCTCGAACGGCTCCTGCCGGCGCTCGGCCGCTGGGACGAGATGGCCAAGGTCGTCGACGTGACCGCCGCGCCGAGCGCGCTCGGCGAGCCGGGGACGGAGGCCGACACCGGCGCGCGCGCCATCCGGCTCGAGCGGCTGGGGGCGTTGCACGAGGACCGCCTGGGCGATCCCGGCAAGGCGCTGGCGTTCTACGGCGAGTGGGTCGCGCTCGGCACCCGGCGGGGAGCGGCGCTGGCGGCGCTGCTGCGCGCGGCGGAGAAGGCGGGCGACGCGCTGGTGGCGGCGGAGGCGGCGCTCAGGTTGGGGACCGAGATCTCCGCGTTCGACAAGGCCACCCGGTTCGCCTGGTGCTACCGGGCGGGGACGATCTTCGAAGAGCGCGCGGCCGCCGACGACGAGGCGGTCCGCGCCTACGAGGCGGCGCTGGCGCTGCAGCCGGATTCGCGCCCGGTCCTGGCGGGCCTGGCGCGCGCGCACCACCGGCGCGGCCGGTTCGACGCGCTCGCCGCCGTGCTGGCGCGGCAGGCGGCCGGCGAGCCGAACCCGGCCAGCGCCAGCAGCTACGAGGTCGAGGCGGCGCGCCTCTATGCGCTCCGGCTCGGGCGCGCCGAGGAGGCCCTGGCCGCGACGGGGCGCGCGCTCGGCTTCGATCCGGCCAACGTCGAGGCGATCGCGGAGCACGTCCGGCTGCTCGAGCGCCTCGGACGCGGCGAGGAGCTGGCCACCGCGCTGGGGAACCTGGGGCAGACGCTGTCCGACCCGGCCGACAAGACGGCCGCCTATCGCGCGCAGGCGGAGGTGTTGGAGTGGCAGCTCGGGCGGCGGCGCGAGGCGCTGAGCGCGATCGAGCGCGCCGTCGCGGCCGGCGCCGACTCACGGGCGGCGATCGCCGAGGCGCGGCTGGCGCGGCTGGTGGGCCGTGGCGCGGAGCTCGCGGCGGCGCAGCTCAAGCGTCTCGTCGAAGGCAAAGCGGGGGCGGGCGGCGGCGAGCTGGGACTGCGGCTCGATCTGGCCTGGCGGCTCGTCGATCCCGAGGCGGCCGCGCGCGCGCTGCGCGGCGCTCTGGAGGTCGCGCCGGGGGACGCGGCGGCGCTCGACGCCGGCGTGGCCTTGGGCTTCCGGTTGGGCCACGACAGGGAGGCGGCCTCGGCGCTCGAGCGCCTGGCCGACGCCAGCGACGACGACGACACGCGCGCGGCGCTCTGGCAAGCGGCGGCCCGGGCGCGCGAGCGCGCCGCCGGCGGACAGGCGCAGTCGGAGGCGCTGCTGCTCTGGAACCGGGTCGTCGAGGTGAACGCGACCGCCGAGGCGCTGTCGGCCTTCGCGCGCGCGGCGGCGCGCGCCGGCGACTCGGCGCGCCTCGTGCTGGCCCGCCGCCGGATGGCCGAATCGGCCACCGACGCTCTCGCGCGGGCGGTGCTGCTCTGGGATCTGGCCAGCGCCCGACAGGCGGCGGGCGATCTCGGTGGGGCCGACGCCGACTTCGTCCGCTCGCTGGAAGCCGAGGGGACCTTCCTGCCGTCGCTGCGCGCGCTGGCCCGCCTGCGCGAGGCGACCGGCGACGCGCGGGCGGCGGCCGAGCTCTACGCGCGCGAGGCGCGGCTGACCAAGGCGCCCACGCGCGCGGCGGCGGCCTTCCGGCAGGCGGCGCGCCTCTACGCGAACCAGGTGCGCGACGACGCGATGGCCGCGCGCTGCCTCGAAGAGGTGCTGGCGATCGAGCCCGAGGCCGAGACCGACTTCGAGGTGCTGCAGGTCATCTTGCGCACGCGGAACGAGGACGAGCGCCTGGCACAGGTGATGCGGCGGCGCGCGGCGGCCGGCACGCTCCCCAAGCGGCGCGACCGGCTGCTGGCGCTGGCGGAGCTCATCCACGCGCGCGATCCGGTCGAGGCGGCCGCCGTGCTCGCCGAGGCGGTCAAGCTCGATCCGACCTCGGTGCCGGTGCTGCTGCGGCTGGCCGAGGTGGAGGCCGACCTCGGGCGGCAGGCCGAGGCGATCGCCACCTACCGGCAGGCCATCGCCGCCTCGCCCGATCCGCGCACGGTGAGCGCGGCCTGGGTCCGCATCGGCGACATCGCCGAGCGCGCGCTGGCCGACGGCGATCAGGCGATCGAGGCCCATCGCAACGCGCTCTTGGCCGCGCCCGACGAGCTCGCCGCGCTGGCGGGGCTGGTGCGGGGGCTGACGCGGCGACGCGACTTCGCCGAGGCGGCCATCGTGCTCCGCCGGCTGGCGGCGGTCGAGCCGGAGCCGGAGGGGCGCGTCGGTCACCTGGTCACCCTCGGCGAGCTCCTGGCGGGGCCGGCCGAGGATCCGGAGGGGGCCGCCGAGGCCTTCGAGCAGGCGTTGGCGCTCGATCCGCGCAACGACCTGGCCATCGATCGCCTCGACGCGCTCCTCATCCGGCTCGACGAGGCGTCGCGGCTGGCGGCGGCGCTCGGGCGCTACCTGGAGGTGGCGCCCGGCGCCCGCACGCGGCGGCTGCGGCTGGCGGCGCTCTGGAGCGGGCCGCTCGGATCGAACGCCCGCGCCGTCGACGAATTGCGCCTGGTGGTGGGGGCGAACGAAGCGGACACCGAGGCGCGCGTCGAGCTCGCGCGCGTGCTCGAGTCGGCCGACCGCTTCCCCGAGGCGATCGCCGAGCACATCATGTTACTGCGCCTCGAGCCGCTGCGGGTCGACTCGCTGCAGGCGTTGCGACGCCTCTGCGAGCGCGTGGGGCAGCGCCGGCGGGCGGCGCGGGTGGCGGCGGCGCTGGCCGCGCTCGGCCTCACCGACGCCGCCGAGGCGCGCGCGGTCCGCGAGGCGCGCCAGCGTTGGACGCCCGAGACGACCGGCACCATCTCCGCCGCCGAGTTCGAGGCGGTCATCCGCCACCCCGACGCGCACCACCCGGCCACCATGCTGCTGGCGGCGATGTCCGAGGTGTTGCCGCGCCTCTACGGTCTGGCGCTCGAAGACTGGGGCGTGACCAAGCAGGATCGGTTGGCGGCGCGCTCGGAGGATCCGCAGCGCGCGCTGGTCTCCCGCGTGGCGACGCTGTTTGGGGTCGACGACACCTTCGACCTCTTCCAGGCGCGGGGGATCGCCACGCAGGTCGAGATCGAGGCCGGCCCGCCGCCGGCGCTGCTGTTGCCGGCGAGCTTCGCCGCGCTGCCGCGTCAGGAGGCCTACCTGCAGCTCGGGCGCCAGCTCGGCCACCTGCGCGCGGGCACCTACGCGGTGGGGCGCATTCCGGGGAAGGACTGGGGCCTCCTGGTCGCCGCCGGCGTGCGGACGGTGTTCCCCGACTACGGGCGCGGGATCCTTCCCGAGGAGCAGCTCAACGACGTGGCGCAAAAAATTTCGCGCCAGCTTCCGCGGCGGCAGCGGCGCGCTTTCGAGCAATCGGCGCTGGGGTTCCGCGACGCCGGCATCTTCGACGGCGAGCGCTGGCGGGCGGCGATCACCTTCACCGGCACCCGCGCGGCCGTGGCCGCTTCGGGCGACGTGCTGGGGGCCTTCGAGCAGCTGGCCCGCTCGGATCGCCGCCTCGCCGCCGCGGTGCTGCAGCCGCCCGAGGAGCTGCTGGCGGTGGCGCGCGGGAGCGCGGCGGTCGTCGACCTCGTCAACTTCGCCGTCAGCGAGGAGCTCTCGGCCCTTCTCCGCCGTCTGGGGACGGACTGACTCGGGCGGGCGGCTACGCCCGCTGGATCAGGAGGCGGCGCGTGCGGTCTCTGCTTCGACGGAGGCGGTCAGCGCCCGGCCGACGCGGCTGCGCAGGCAGGCGACGCCCAGCAGCGCCTGCAGCGTCAGCGCGCACATCTGCCCGACCAGGCTGGCGGCCAGGACGGCGGCCTGCTGGGCCTGGGCATCGCCGGGCGCGTAACGCGCGAAGAAGTAGACCATCGTCGCCTGCGTGGTGCCGAGCCCTTGCACGGAGATCGGCAACACGGCGATGAAGTAGACCACCGGCAGCGCCGCCACGGCATCGACGACCGGGACCGCCACGCCGAAGGCCCGCAGCATCAGGATCTGAAAGGCGAACAGGCACGCCACGTGCGGCAGGCGCACCAGCAAGGCGCGCACGTGCCCGGCGAATCCGGCGCCGAGCAGGACGTCGAACAGCGGCCGCGACGCCAGCCAGCGAGGCTTGGCCAGCACGGCGGCGAGGTAGACCGCGAATCCGGCGTAGGCGGCGACGACGAGCAGCTTCACGGCGTGGGGAACCGAGGGCGCCGCCGCCAGCCCGAAGCTGGCCAGAAAGAGCAGCGCCAGGACGTTGATCCCCATGATGAGCAGCACCGTCGCCACGCCGCGCATGATCGGGACGCGCGCCACGCGGTGGACGAAGTAGACGATCGCCCCCTGGCCGACGTTGTAGTTGATGGCAGCCAGGAGGTAGGTCGCGCCGCGAACCAGCAGGATGTCGGCGAAGGAGAGCTTGGCGAGAAACCAGCCGAAGGTCTTCCAGATGGCGAACGAGTCAGCGAGGTAGATCGCGAGACTGAGGATGAACGCCACCGGGACCGTCCAGGCGGCGGCGCCGCGCGCGGCGGCCACCACGTCGTGGAACGGGATCTTGTGGAACAGCAGAACCAGCAGACCCGCCGTGACGGCCCAGGCCGCGAGCCGGATGAGGCGCTTCTTCATTCGCTGGAAGACCTATCACGTCGCGGGGGCGCCGCGCACGCCGTCCCACTCGCGCCACAGATCGACCAGCGTCGCGGTCGAGGTCTCATCGTGGCCGCGGCGGGCGAGGCGACGTTGAGCGCGGCGCTTCACACCGAGTGCTCTGCTGGTTACGGTACGTTTCGTCGAGACGCGAAAGAGCTGCTCTGCCCAATCCTGACAAGCTCAGGCTAAAGACCTACGACGAAGCGGGCTACGCCGTCCCGTCGGAGGAGAGCTTGCCGGCGTGGCGGATGTCCTTGCCCTTGACCATGAAGACGGTCAGCTCGCCGAGGTTGGTGGCGTGGTCGCCGATGCGCTCGAGGTACTTGGCGATCGACTGCAGGCGCGTGGCGCGGAAGATGTTGCGCGGGTCTTCCATCATGTAGGTGAGGAGCTCGCGGAAGATCTGGGTGTAGTAGGCGTCGACGGTCTTGTCGCGGGCGATGACCCGCTGGGCGCGGTCGACGTCGGCGGCCACGAAGGCGTCCAGCGCCTCGTGCAGCATCTCCTGCACCTCGCGCGTCATGTTGGGCAGATCGACGTAGGGCTTGAGCGGCGGCTCGCCGTTCAGCTCCAGCACGCGCTCGCAGATGTTGACCCCCAGGTCGCCGATCCGCTCGAGGTCGGTGACCAGCTTGAGCGCCGTGGTCAGAAACCGCAGGTCGGAGGCCACCGGCTGCCGGCGCGCCAGCACCTGCATGCAGAGCTCGTCGATGGCGATCTCCAGCTGGTTGATCTTGCGGTCGGCGGCGATCCCCTGCTCGGCCAGCTCGCTGTCGCGGTCGATGAGCGCGCGGATGCTGCCGTTGATGATGTCCTCCACCTTGGCGCCCATGAGCAGGAGCTGCTCGCGCAGGCGGCGCAGCTCCAGCTCGTATTCGCGGTTGGTGTGCTCGCGCGAGCTGCTCTTGCTGATCATCCTCTTGCCTGTCCTCTCACCCGAATCGGCCCGTGATGTAGTCTTCCGTCCTGGAGTCACTCGGTTTGGTGAACAACACGTCCGTGCGATCGAACTCGACCAGCTCGCCCAGATAGAAGAACGCCGTGTAATCGGCCACCCGCGCCGCCTGCTGCATGTTGTGGGTGACGATGACGACCGTGTAGTGCTCGGAGAGCTCGTTGATCAGCTCCTCGATGTGGGCGGTGGCGATCGGATCGAGGGCCGAGGCCGGCTCGTCCATCAGCAGCACCTCCGGCTCGACGGCCAGCGCGCGCGCGATGCAGAGCCGCTGCTGCTGTCCGCCCGAGAGGCTGAGCGCGCTGTCGTCGAGGCGGTCCTTGACCTCCTCCCACAGCGCGGCCTGCGTGAGCGCTCGCTCGACGCGGGCCGCGATGTCGCGCGCGTCGCTGAGGCCGCCGATGCGCAGGCCGTAGGCGACGTTCTCGGCGATCGACTTGGGGAAGGGGTTCGAGCGCTGGAACACCATGCCGATGCGGCGGCGCACCGCCACCGGATCGATCCCCCGGCCGTAGATCGGATCGCCGTCGAGGCGCACGTCGCCTTCGACGCGGCACCCGGCGATGAGCTCGTTCATCCGGTTGAGCGAGCGCAAAAAGGTCGACTTGCCGCAGCCCGAGGGGCCGATGAGCGCCGTGACGTGCTGGCCGACGATGTCCATCGCCACCGGGCCCACCGCCTTCTTCTCGCCGTAGTAGACGGCCAGGTTGCGGACGATCAGCTTCGCTTGCTCCTCCGGCTTGGGGACGCCGTTGGCGGTCACGCCGGCACCCCTTGCCGGCGGCGCATCCGCGCCCGGACCACCACCGCCGCGATGTTGAGCGTGAAGGTCAGCACGAGCAGCACCAGCACGGTGGCGTAGAGGATCGGCTTGGTGGCGTCGACATCGGGAGACTGCGTGGAGAGGACGTACACATGGTAACTCGGCGACATGAATTGAGACGAAAGATGCCTGGGCAGCTGGGGTAGAAAGTAGGCCGCGCCGGTGAAGAGGATGGGCGCCACCTCGCCGGCGCCGCGGCTGACGGCCAGGATGGTGCCGGTCAGGATGCCGGGCGCCGCCTGCGGCACCACCACGTGCATCACCGTC
>Ga0134128_10012558_pt1 | contig 10097 bp, 11 predicted proteins | sample KB31754_FD_96462 | JGI IMG/M metagenome (GOLD analysis project Ga0134128, IMG submission 96462) | Terrestrial soil microbial communities with excess Nitrogen fertilizer from Kellogg Biological Station, Michigan, USA - KB3-175-4 | ecosystem: Environmental > Terrestrial > Soil > Unclassified ...
CCGAAACCAACCCCGCCCCGCGCCTGACCAGCCTGGCCCACGGCGGCGGCTGCGGCTGCAAGCTCGCTCCGGCGGTCCTGCAGGACATCCTGAAGGGCATGCCGGCCACGGCCGCCTTTGCGGACCTGATGGTCGGGACCGACACCTCTGACGACGCCGCCGTCTGGCGCCTCAACGACACCCAGGCCCTGGTGGCCACCACCGACTTCTTCATGCCCGTGGTCGACGACCCTTTCGACTTCGGCCGCATCGCCGCGACCAACGCGCTTTCGGACGTCTACGCCATGGGCGCCAAGCCCATCCTGGCGCTGGCCATCGTCGGCATGCCGATCGACAGGCTGCCGGCCGAGACGATCCGCCGGATCCTGGAAGGCGGCGCCTCGGTCTGCGCGGCCGCGGGCGTGCCGGTCGCCGGGGGCCACTCGATCGATTCCGTGGAGCCGATCTACGGCCTCGTGGCGCTTGGCCTGGTGAACCCGGCCTGCGTGCTCACCAACCGCACCGCCCGCGCCGGGGACGCGCTCATCCTCACCAAGCCGCTGGGCGTCGGCGTGCTGTCGGCGGCGTTCAAGCAGGGGGCCCTGCCGCCGGAGGGCTATGCCGCGCTGATCGCCTCCACGACGAAGCTCAACGTCCTCGGCGCGGAGCTGACCGACCTGGCGGGCGTCCACGCTATGACCGACGTGACCGGCTTCGGCCTCCTGGGCCATGCGCTGGAGATCTGCCGCGGCTCACGCCTGGCCGCGGCGATCACCGCGCGGCCGCCGCTGCTGGCCGGCGTCGAAACCCTGGCCCGGTCCGGCGTGCGCACCGGGGCTTCGGCCCGCAACTGGGCGAGCTATGGCGCGGCCGTCAGCCTGCCGGCTGACCTCCCCGAGTGGCGGCGCGACCTGCTGACCGACCCGCAGACCTCCGGCGGCCTGCTGATCGCCGCTGCGCCCGAGGCCGTTGGCGAGGTGCTGAACCGCGCCCTGGCCGCGGGCTTCGCCCAGACCGCTGTGGTCGGCGCCCTCAGCCGCGGCGCGCCTCGCATCGAGGTGGTCGGAGACCTTCAGGCCTGAGGCGGCTTCGGACGGGTCCGGCTTGATAGTCTGCCCGTCAAAGTAGCAGTATGGCCGGGTGACAATTCGGGGGAGCACGCTGGCGATGCGCGTCTACTTCGTCACCAATCGAAACTACCAGCCCGGCCAGGCGCAGGCGTTCGGCAAGACCTTCAACCCCGACGGGGTCGGCGCGCTGCGCTTCGGCCATGCGGACTTCGACGGCGCGCCCGGCGACCCTCAGTTGGGCCAGCTCTTCGTCTACCCGGACGTCAAGGGCGAGACCGACATCACCCTGACCGGCGGCGGGCAGTTCATGGAGGACCTGCGTCAGGCGATGACCACCGGGGCCCGCAGCGACACCCTGGTGTTCATCCACGGCTTCAACGTGGACTTCAACGGCGCCCTGCAGGCCGGCGCCCTTCTGGCCGAGGAAGTCAGCGTTGGCGGGCGCACGATCAACGTCGTGGTGTTCAGCTGGCCCTCGGACGGCGAAGCGGTCCCCTGGCTCTCCTACTACAGCGACCGCAGCGATGCGGCCGCCTCGGCGCCGGCGCTCGCGCGCGCCTACCTCAAGCTGAAGGCCTACCTGCTGTCGCTTCCGCCGGAGGCCTATTGCCTGCAGTGCGTCCACCTGATGGCTCACAGCATGGGCGCCTTTGTCTTGCGCAATGGGCTGCAGGAGCTGCTGACCAAGTACCCGCAGGACGTCGCCCGGGCTTTCGACCAGATCCTCCTGGCCGCCCCCGACGAGGATGACGACGCCTTCGAGAGGACCGACAAGCTGGCCCAGCTGCCGAAGCTCGGCCGACAGGTGACCGTCTACTTCAACCCGAACGACAAGGCGCTCCTGATCTCGGACACCACCAAGGCCAACCCGGACCGGCTGGGCTCGGACGGGCCGCGGCTCGTCGACCTCATTCCGAAGAAGGTCGTGCTCGTCGATTGCCGCAATGTCGCCGGCGACGCCAATCCCACCATCGAACACAGCTACTATGTCCGCAGCCAGGCGATGAGCGACGACATCTCCGCCGTGCTGGGCGACGAAGCGCCAGACAAGATCGACAACCGCGAATACGTCGATCGCCTGCGCGCCTACCGCATCATCGGGGAGCCGGGGATCCGCAACGTCGCCGTGCGCAGCACGGCCCCCGGGCCGCCACCGCCTGCGCCGCCGGCGAGCCTGGCGGCGGAACTGGTGCCCACGCCCTAAGGCGCGGCGCTCCCCGCATCGCGGCGGTGAGGGACCTTCAGGCCCAGGGTGCGGCCCGGCGCGCCGGCCGCGTCGAAATAGGTCTCGCCGGGCGTCGCCTGCGCGTTCAGCACGGTCGTGAAGCCATTCGCCGCGGGCTTGGAGGCGACGATGACCGAGGCGACCTTCGGCGGCGGCCCGCCGCCCACCAGCGCTTCGCTCATCACCCGCCCCCTGGCGTGGCCGTTGGCGGTCAGCTGCAGACCCAGCACGCGCGCCAGGGTGTTCGCCCAGTCGGCGTTGCTGACCGGCGCGGGGTCCCGGAAGCCGCGTTTGAAGTCGGGGCCCCAGGCGGCCATGAAATTGTGGGTGTCGGCGCGGCTGAACGCGCCGTGGATGCCCTGGCCCTGCTGCTGGCCGGAATCGGCCACCTCGACGGCGCACATCTGGGGGTCCGCACAGCCGGTGGACGCGCTGCGGAACGAGACCACGATCGAGGGCCTGGGCGTCCGCGCCGTTCCGATGAGACCCACATCGCTCATCGCCAGGGCGCCCGGGATCTTGCCCAGGGCGTCGTCGACGAAGATCGCGCCGGTGTAGTCCTGCCGGGTCAACGCCTCGACGACGCGCGGCGCGAGGGCGCGCGCATCCGGGCCGGGCAGGTAGAGCAGCGCCGTGCCGCCGTTCGGCGCGAACACGATCTTCGGATGCTGCGCGTCGCCGCCCATGAGCGCGCCGCCCCTCGGATAGCCGCCTGCCGCCGGGTCGATCGGCGCGCCGGCCGCGTCCATGAGCTGGAGCCCCAGCGCCCTGGAAAGGTCGATGGCCAGGAACCCGCGCGGCAGCAGGCCGGGAACCACGTCGGGATAGCGCAGCATCGCGGCCGGGCTGGTCGCGCTCTGCCGCGACATGGTGGAGAACCCGTGGTCGGCGGTGACCACGATGTCGGTGTCCCCGTCGAGCCCGAGCGCGGTCAGCGCATCGCGCAGCGCCGCCAGGTCGTTCGACGCATTGCGGAACGCGAGCTGGGTGGTGGGCCCGTTGATGCCTGGCGTCAGCGTGTTCAGCGAGTCGCCCTGGTCGTGCTGGCTACCGTCCGGGTCGCGCGACCAGAACACCAGCACGAACGGCTTGCCCGCCTGCTTGAACCTCGGCAGCAGCACCTTGGTCGCGACGGCCACGAACCAGTCCTGCTGCTCGACGTTGGCGACGTGGGTGCCCGGCATGTCGAAGTCGCCCGTCCGCCCGTTCGCGCCGCGATCGGGGGCGACATCGGCCAGCCCCGCGGCCCGGATCGCGGCGGTCACCTCCGGCGCGAGCGGTACGCCCCGCGCGCCATGGCCGGTCGCGTCATCGATGACGATGGTCGAAGCCCCGTCGCGCGCCGTCACGTCCTGGATCGCGGCCGGCCCGTGCTTACCCAGCACCGCGGTCGAGAAGCCCTTGGCGCGCGCCGCCTCGAGCAGGGTCGGCTCGCCCAGGTAGTCGCCGCCGAACCGTCGGTTCAGCAGGGCCTGGGCCGCATCGTCCTCCAGCTGCACGACCTGCCCGTAGGGGCCGCCCAGCGGCGCGCCGACCCAGATGCTGTTGCCGAAGTCGCCGGTGTCGCCGATCAGGTGGCCGGTGGCGATCACCGAGGCGTTGGGCGTGGTCACCGTGGGATAGAGCGAGTGGCTGTTGGCGAAGTCCACGCCCTCGTCGCGCACGCGGGCCAGGGCCGGCGCGGTCTGCTGCGTCACCGCGTGCGAGCGCAGGCCGTCGGCCACGAAGATCACCACGTTGCGCGCGTGCGCCGCCGCGGGCATGAGCGCGCCGAGCGATGCGGCCAATGCGGCCAGCGCCGCGGCGAATCCCGGTCTCAGCATGGGCTGTCGGTCTAGAGGCGTGTCACCGCCGCCGCAACCTGTCCGCGCCGATGACCGGCCGGCGCCGGCCCCTGCCGCGCGCCGGACGCCAGGCTGTGCTATGGTCGACCGAGGTGGCCGTGGGGGCGGACATGAACAGGATCCTGATCCTTCTGGGCGGCTGGCTGTGCGCGGCCGCGGTGGCCGGCGCGGCAGGGGCGCAGCCGGTCAAGCCGGGCGCCGAGAGCGGCACGGGCCTCTCCGGCGCCGAGGTGCCGCAGCTCTTGAAGGACATCAAGTCCGACCCCTACCGGGCCCCCGGCGCGCCGGTCTGCGACACCGTCCCGGTCGAAATCCGGCAGATCGGCGAGCTGATCGGGCCCGATCTCGACGACCAGGCGAAGCCCGACGAGAAGAGCCTGGCGTCGCGCGGCGTCAACCTCGCCCGCGGCATGGTGCCCTATCGCGGCGTGGTCCGCATGGTCACCGGCGCCAACAAGAAGGACGACGAGCTGCGCGACGCCATCATGGCCGGCTACGCCCGCCGTGGCTTCCTGCGCGGCGTGCAGCTGAACCTGAAGTGCGGGGCCGAGGCGCAGGCGCCCGAGCCCGGCGCGAAGCCGAAGCGGCGCGCCAGGGCGGCCCGCAAGAGCTGAGCCGTCGCCGCCCACGGTGCGCCGTGGCCGTGAACCGGACGCCTTGGCCTGCGTTGAGACCGCCAATGCCCCTTCAAAGGGGTTGGAGGAAACGACATGCGCAAGGTTCGGCAAGCTGCGGCCCTGGCGGTGGCCGGCGCGCTGGCGAGCCTGCCTGCCGTGGTCCTGGCCCAGCAGGTGCATCCTGGCGAGACGGAAGGGCTGGGCCTGACCGGACCGCATGTTCCGGACATGCTGAAGGATATCGCCGCCGACCCCTATCGGGCGCCGGCCGAGCCGGCCTGCCAGACCATCCCCGCCGAGCTCGTGGCGCTTAACCAGGTGCTGGGCGTCGACGCCGATCAGCCCAAGCCGAAGAAGTCCATGGTCAAGCAGGCCGGCAAGGCGATCGGCGGCGCGGTGCGCGGCATGATCCCCTATCGCGGCGAGATCCGCTTCCTGACCGGCGCAGACCACAAGGACCATCAGCTGATGGACGCGACCCAGGCCGCCTGGGCCCGCCGCGGCTTCCTGCGCGGCCTGGAGGCCAACCTGCACTGCGGCGAGGACGGCCTCGACACCGCCAACGCGGAGCCGCTGGGCCCGCTGCCGGACACCCAGGTCGCCCAGATCGACCTGCCGCCGCCGGCCGGCTCGGCCGTCGCGCCCCGCGCGCCCGGTCAGCCGTGGGAGCTGCCCCCGCCGCCGCCCGAGCAGGCGGCCGAAGGCCCGGACGCCGATCAGCTGGGCGCGGTGCTGCTGAAGGATGCGCCACCGCCGGAGGACGGTCTTGACCGGCCCGGCCGCTGACCGCTGGGGTCGCCGCCGTTAACGCCTGACTCAGCTCTGCGAAACCCGGCCTTTACGCCTGGCCTGTATCAATTCGGGCCAACAGAGCCCTCGTCCACGTGAGGCGGCGGCCGGTTCGGTTGGGTGTTTTCAAATGGCCAAAACGGTCCTGGTCGTCGACGACGACCCGACGCAGCGGCGTCTGATCCAGGCGGTCCTCGAGCGTGAGGGCTTCGCCGTCGTGCACGCCGAGAACGGCGATGCGGCGATGGAGCGGCTGGCCTCCGGCGCCAGCGTCGACGTCGTGCTCCTCGACCTCGTCATGCCCGGCCTCTCGGGCCAGGACACGCTGGCCGAAATGCGCGCCCGCGGCTTCCCCCAGCCGGTGATCGTGATCACCGCCACCGGCGGCATCGACACCGTCGTCCAGGCCATGCAGGGCGGCGCCGTCGACTTCTTCGTCAAGCCCGCCGCGCCCGAGCGCATCCTGGTCTCGATCAAGAACGCGCTGTCGCTCGGGGCCCTGAAGGGCGAAGTCGACCGGCTGAAGAAGCACGCCCAGCACCGCTCCACGTTCGACGACCTCATCGGCGCCTCGCCGGCCATGCTGATGGTCAAGCGGCTCGGCGAGCGGGCCGCGGGTTCCTCGATCCCGATCCTGATCACCGGCGAGAGCGGGGTCGGCAAGGAGGTCATCGCGCGCGCCGTGCACGGCTCGTCCGAGCGCGCGGGCAAGCCGTTCGTGGCGGTCAACTGCGGCGCCATCCCCGAAAACCTCGTGGAATCCATTCTGTTCGGCCACGAGAAGGGCAGCTTCACCGGCGCTCACGAGAAGCACCTGGGCAAGTTCCAGGAGGCCAACGGCGGCACCCTGTTCCTTGACGAGGTCGGCGAACTTCCGCTCGACGTCCAGGTCAAGCTGCTGCGCGCCCTGCAGGAGAGCGAGATCGACCCGGTGGGCGGCAAGCGCTCGATCAGGGTGGACGTGCGCATCGTCTCGGCCACCAACCGCGACCTCAGCCAGGCCGTGAAGGAAGGCCGCTTCCGCGAGGACCTCTACTACCGCCTCAACGTCTTCCCCATCGAGGCGCCCGCCCTGCGCGAGCGCAAGGACGACGTGCCGGCCCTGGTCGACGCTTTCGTGCGCCGCTTCAACGTCGAGGAAGGCAAGTCCGTGGTGGGCGCGAGCCCCGAAGCCATGGCCTATCTCACTGCCTACGACTGGCCCGGCAACGTCCGCCAGCTGGAAAACGCCGTCTACCGCGCCATCGTGCTGGCCGACGCGCCCTACCTGCAGCCGCACGACTTCCCGGCCATCTCCGGCGTCGCCCCACCCGCCCCGGCGGCGCAGGCGCCCGCCGCGGTCACCGCCATAGCCACGGCGCAACAGCTGATCACCGACCCGCCGATCGGCGCGCCGGTGCGCATCCTCGACGAGCGCGGCCACCTGCGCACGCTGGAGGAGATCGAGCGCGACCTGATCCAGCTGGCCATCGAGATCTACGCCGGCCACATGAGCGAGGTGGCGCGCCGCCTCGGCATCGGCCGATCGACCCTCTACCGCAAGGTCCGCGAACAGGGCCTGGAGGACGTCATCAAGGGAGGCGAGGCCGATGAAGACTCCGCTGAAGCTGGCCAAGAGGTCGCGTGAGGCGCGGCTTGCGGCCCTGATCAAGCTCGCCAAGGCGACCGCGTCCAATCGGACGACGGCCAAGCCCGCCGCCTAGTGTCGCCTATCCGACCCTAATTCCCGCATCGGGCGAGATCGATTGTCCCCGGAAGATATATGGCTCTTATAATGCCGTCAGCGTGAGCCTCCTGCGGACCGCGCGTAGGCAAACTCGTTTTGGGGCTGATTTCATGGTTGGCTTGTCTCGACGCCTGCTGGCGTGCGCGGCCACATTGGGCGCGCTTTCTCTGGTTCCGGCCGCCGCGCAGGCGACCACGGTGACCTATTCCGACTTCTCCGACACCTCCGGCCTGACGCTGGTGGGCAATGCGGCGACCGCCTCGACCAGTGACGGCACGGTGCTGCGCGTCACGCCTGCCACGGGCAGCCAGCACGGCGCCGCCTACAGCACCACTGCGATTACCCTGGGCGCCTCCGACATCTTTTCCACCCAGTTTCAGTTCCGCTTCACCGACGCTGGCGGGATCGATCCGGCCGACGGCATCACCTTCGTGCTCGCCGCCGACGCGAGCGGCCTGGGCTCGGCCGGGGGCGGCCTGGGCTACCAGAATGTGCCGAACAGCGTCGCGGTGGAGTTCGATACCTTCAACAACGGCGAGACCGGCGGCTCCAACCACGTCGGCCTCGACCTGGACGGCGGCCTGCAGGACTTCGGCGCGGCCTCGCCACAGGGGGTGACAAACTGCCAGCTCGGCAACAACACCCAGGATGGGTGCATGTCGAATGGCAAGATCTGGACAGCGAACATCGGCTATGACGGCTCGTTGCTGACCCTGCGGCTGCACCAGCAGGGCTTTGCCCAGGAGCTGCTGCTGAGCCAGGCCGTCGATGTGAGCTCCCATCTCGGGACCAACCAGGCGTTCGTCGGCTTCACGTCGGGCACGGGCTCGGGGTTCGAGAACCACGACATCCTCAACTGGTCGTTCTCCGACACCACGTCGCTTACCACTGGCGGCGTGCCGGAGCCGGCCAGCTGGGCGCTGATGCTGATGGGCTTCGGCGGCCTGGGCGCGGCGCTGCGCCGCCGCCGGGCCGCGGTCGCGATCTGAAGCCAGGTCCTCCTGGGCCAAGCGCCGCCGGCCCTCGCGCCGGCGGCGTTTTGCATGCGCCAATTTGACCGGCGCTCCGCGGGGGGCCTAGGCTCGCGGCCATGATCCTCGCCGCGCTCTCGATGGCGCTCGCCCTGGCGGGTCCGACCGGGCTGCAGGTTCTGCACGGCGCGAAAGCCGAGCAAGACCAGGCCGAGGCGATCCTCGATCGGGTGCGCTCGCACGAGGCGGTGGAAGCTCGCGCCCGCCGCAACGACGTCGACCGCGACAGCCCGGAGGCCAGGCGCGCCGCCGCGTCGCGCGCCGACCATCTGACCTGCGCCAATCGCCGCGGCCGCGACCGCGAGCAGTACCGGCGCGAATGCGGCGCCTGGGCGGCCGAGCAGGCCGCCGCCGAAGCCGGGCGCTAGCGCTTCGCATCCAGCGCCGGCTACCAGGACGACGCGCGATACCTGCAGATCTCGGTGCCGATCCAGCAGGGCGACTCCGGCGGGCCGGTGATCGCCTGGGAGGGATCGGTGGTGGGCGTGGTCGAGGCCAAGCTGACCCGCCTTGCCGCGCGCAAGGCGGTGTTCATGGTCGTCGTCGTGCCTCCGAGGGCCGCCGCGCGCTAACCCTTCGGCTTGCGCCGGAACGGCCGGCGTTGCAGCGGCGTCTTCTCGCCCTTCGCCTTGGCCGCGATCTCCTTCAGCTTGACGTGCTGCAGGGCGCTGAGCGCCTCGCCCGGCGCGCCCTTCTCCGGGTCGCCGAAGGCGCGGCCGAAGCTCTTCACCCGTTCGCTCACCGAGCCCAGGAATTCGCCCTCCCATTCGGAGAGCTTGACGCCCCCCCGCTCGGCCTGGCGGCGCGCGCGCTTCAGCGCGTTCAGGGCCGCCCGCTTGGCCGCCTCGCGCCGATCGGGAAGCTTTCGCTTCACACCTCTCCGATCGCCGAAAGGTAGAGGTCGAGGATCGCCTCCTCCTCCATGCGCTTGGCGCGGTCCTGCTTCCTGATCCGCACCACTTTCCTGAGGATCTTGGTGTCGAAGCCATTGCCCTTGGCCTCGGCGAACACCTCCTTGATCTGCTCGGCGACCTCGGCCTTCTCCTGCTCCAGCCGCTCGACGCGCTCGATGATGGATTTCAGCTGCCCCTGGGCGGTGGCGTTCAGCACGTCGGGATGAGCGGAGGCGTCGTCGGCCATATGGATCTCTCGGGGGCATAAAGGAGGCGGAAGTCGCCCGCGACCCTAGCGGCGGCCTCACCCAGAGTCATCGCGCGCCTGAACCATAGCTGTGGATAGCTGGTTGAGGCGCAACGACGCGGAGCAGGAGAGCATGGACGCCAAGACCCGACCGCACTCGCCACCCACCCAGGCCGACGCCGAGGCGGCCGTGCGCACGCTCATCGAATGGGCCGGCGACGACCCCGACCGCGAGGGCCTGCTGGAGACGCCGGCCCGCGTGGCGCGCGCCTACCGCGAGCTCTTCGCCGGCTACGAGGCCGACCCGCGCGACTACCTGGCCCGCACCTTCGAGGAGGTCGGCGGCTACGACGAGCTGGTGCTGATGAAGGACATCCCGGTGGTCAGCTTCTGCGAGCACCACATGCTGCCGTTCATCGGCCGGGCTCACGTGGGCTACCTGCCGAGGGACCGGGTGGTCGGCATCTCCAAGCTCGCCCGTGTGGTGCGCGGCTTCGCGCGGCGCCTGCAGATCCAGGAGAAGCTGACCGCCGAGATCGCCCGGGCGATCTGCGACATCCTCAAGCCCAAGGGCGTCGGCGTGGTAATCGTCTCCGAGCACAGCTGCATGACCATGCGCGGCGTCAACACCCCCGGGACCAAGCTCACCACCAGCCACCTCCTGGGCGAAGTCCGC
>Ga0134128_10012561_pt1 | contig 10096 bp, 8 predicted proteins | sample KB31754_FD_96462 | JGI IMG/M metagenome (GOLD analysis project Ga0134128, IMG submission 96462) | Terrestrial soil microbial communities with excess Nitrogen fertilizer from Kellogg Biological Station, Michigan, USA - KB3-175-4 | ecosystem: Environmental > Terrestrial > Soil > Unclassified ...
ATATGCTTCCGAAAGCGTATGTAAACAAGTTTTCTCAATCGCAATACAACGCACCGCCGCTTTCAGGGCCATTGATAACACGCACTTTTGTGAAAAGTTTTGGCAAGTCGCCGGAAAAGTTATTTGATTCATTCAATCCTGTTTCAACTAATGCCGCTTCTATCGGCCAGGTACACCAGGCAACTTTAGGTGATAAAAAATTGGCTGTAAAAGTTCAATATCCGGGTGTCGCAGCCAGCATTTCTTCAGATTTGAAAATGGTAAAACCATTCGCTTTTCGCTTATTGGGAATTAATGAAAAAGAATTGAATGTTTATATAAAGGAAGTCGAAGAAAGATTGCTGGAGGAAACGGATTATAAACTCGAAGTAAGGCGTTCTATTGAATTTTCAAAAGCGTGTAGTAAATTAAAAAATACTGTTTTTCCTACTTACTATCCGGAACTTTCTTCTGATAAGATCATCACCATGGACTGGATGGAAGGCTTGCATTTGAAAGAATTTCTGGCAACAGATCCTTCACAGGCTTTGAGAAACAAAATTGGGCAGGCACTTTGGGATTTTTATAATTTTCAGCAGTATGAATTGAAAGCAGTTCACGCTGATCCGCACCCCGGCAATTTTTTAATAACCCCGCACGAAAAGCTTGCGATCATTGATTTTGGTTGTATCAAAGAAATTCCTGAAGATTTTTACAACCCGTTTTTCGATCTTATCTGGCAGGATTTAATGAAAGATAAGCAAGCAACGATTGATGCTTTCAGAAAGCTGGGACTGCTACAGCAAAATGATAACGCAAAGCAAATAGCATTTTACTACAAATCGTACAAAGAAATGATCAGCCTGTTTGCATTGCCTTATGCCGGTAAAGCTTTTGATTTTAGCAAACCTGATTTTTTCGAAAATATCTATGCCTGGAGCGATAAGATAACCAAATTGCCTGAGTTTAAGCAACCACGGGGTGTAAAGCATTTTATCTATATAAACAGAACCAATTTTGGTCTTTACATGATCTTAAACGATTTACAAGCGACCGTCAATACGCAGAGTTTTAGGCCGGTTTCAAAAAATAACAGCATAGCAAACACCAAAAGAAGTCATGCTCTCTGAATTTAAAAAACTCGTCACGCTATTTTTTCCATGATCAGTTTTCTTACATCTGCTAACGAAATTCTTTCCTGCAGCATCGTGTCCCTGTAACGGATGGTAACCGTGTTATCATCTTTTGTCTGATGATCTATCGTTACACAAAATGGGGTTCCGATCGCGTCCATTCTTCTGTAACGCTTGCCAATACTGTCTTTTTCTTCATAAAAAGTATGAAAGCTTTGCTTGCATTCATTCATTAACTGTTTGGCCATTTCAGGCAAACCATCTTTTTTCACGAGTGGAAGAATAGCCAGTTTATAAGGAGCAATTTTAGCAGGAATTCTTAAGACCACACGGCTGTCTTCACTGCCATCCTCCTTCGTCCATTTTTCTTCTGCATAAGACATGGATATAACGGTAAGGAACAAACGATCTAAGCCGACGGACGTTTCTACCACGTAAGGAATGTAATTTCCATAAGGCTTTCCATCTTCATTTAAATCGTTATCAAAATATTGCAATTTCTTCTTGCTCAGTTCGCGATGTTGTTTCAAATCAAAATCTGTGCGTGAATGGATGCCTTCCAGTTCTTTAAAACCAAAAGGAAATTCATATTCAATGTCCACAGCTGCATTTGCGTAATGAGCCAGTTTAACATGATTATGATAACGTAGTTTTTCTGCAGGAATGCCGAGGCTTTCATGCCATTTCATTCTGGCTTCTTTCCAATAGTCATACCATTGCAATTCAGTGCCAGGCCTTACAAAAAACTGCATTTCCATTTGCTCAAATTCGCGCATACGGAAAATAAATTGCCGGGCTACAATTTCATTTCTGAAAGCCTTTCCGGTTTGTGCAATACCAAAAGGAATTTTCATTCTTCCAGTTTTTTGCACATTGAGAAAGTTTACAAAAATTCCCTGGGCAGTTTCAGGACGTAAATAAATCTTATCAGCTTCGCCGGATACGCTTCCAAGCTGTGTGTCAAACATCAAATTAAACTGTCGGATCTCTGTCCAGTTGCAGGTTTCACTGACGCTACAGGTTATATTATTGTCTTCAATTAAATTTTTTAATCCTGTAAAATCATCTTTTGATAACAATTCGTCCATTCTTTTAAGCAATGCATATTCTTCTTCCTTTCTTCCTTCATGAGCGAGTTTATCGGCATAGGTTTCTATGAGATGATCCACCCGATAACGTTTATTGCTGTCTTTATTATCGATCATGGGATCGCTGAAATTATCAATATGACCGCTTGCTTTCCAGGTAAGCGGATGCATGAAAATCGCCGCATCAATTCCTACAATATTTTCGTGCAACTGCGTCATGCTTTTCCACCAGTAATCGCGGATATTTTTTTTTAATTGCGCGCCATTTTGCCCGTAATCATATACAGCGCTTAATCCATCATAAATTTCGCTGGAAGGAAAGATGTATCCATATTCCTTACAATGCGCGATGATCTCACTGAAATTATTCGTTTCGTTTGCCATAAGGCTGCAAATATAATGAGAGTAATTTTTGTGGGTTTGATTGGGTATGTTATTTTATAAAAACCTGTTAGAAAAATGCGGAATTATTTGTTCAAATTCAATTTACAGAACTCTTCTTAAATGTATTCTTCTTGATTCATCAAGTAAGTTTTCCTGAAAAAATAAAAATCGCAAACAAGAATCGTAAATATTCCTTTGTTTGCTGTGAATACAAAATCACTACTTGCTTTCAACCTTTTCTAATGAATCTGAAATGATCTTCTCTATCTGTTCATACTCCAGCAAAAACCCATCATGACCATATAAAGAATCGATGCTGAAAAAACTGGCACCAGCAACATTTTCGGCAATGAATTGTTGTTCACTGACAGGAAATAATATATCAGTGGTGATGCCAATGGCTGTTGTTTTTCCTTTGATGCGTTGTAAAGCATTTTCAATACTTCCGCGTCCCCGGCCTACATTGTGAGAATCCATTCCCTTGCTCAAAAGATAATAGCTGAATGCATTAAATCTCTTTCCAAGTTTTTCGCCCTGGTATTTTTGATAAGATTCGCTTTTATAATTCTCAATTTTGTCGATGTGATGTTCGCTCTGGCTTGCATGATACGTTTCATAATGCCGATAAGAAATTAAAGCAATACTCCTTGCAGCTTTCATTCCTTGCATCCCCGCTTCCGGATTCTTTTCTTTCCAGGTGCTGTCAGCTTCAATACTCATTCGTTGCGACGCGTTGAAAGCAATGCCCCAAGCTGAATGCCGCGCATTAGTTGCAATGGGAAAGATGTTTTCAAAAAGTTCCGGCTCTTCGACTGCCCATTCCAATAATTGTTGTCCGCCCATGGAACCGCCAATGCCAATCTTTATTTTTTCAATTCCTAAAAATTCTCTTAATGGCTGATAAGAACGGATCATATCCCGTGGAGTAAAAAAAGGAAAATCATGATAATATATCTCGCCGGTTTCTGGATTTTTATCGAGTGGGCCGGTACTTCCATAGCAACTTCCCGGCATGTTTACACAAATAATAAAATATTTTTCCGGATCAAATAATTTTCCTTCTCCAACGAGTCCAGGCCACCATTCTGAAGGCCTGCTGTTTGCAGTAAGTGCATGAAAAATCCACACAACATTATCCTTTTGCGAATTTAACTTTCCATAGGTTGTGTACGCTAAATGATATTTTGGAACGACCTGCCCCGACTCAAGAGTAATTGGATTATCCACATGAAAAATATCGTAAGTCAAATTCTTCGATTGAAAGATTTAAAGAAAAATAAAATTACAACCACGGCTGTGTCCATGGTTGTAATTCAGGCGTGCAAAATTAATTTTTATGTTTTGTTATTTTGCAAAAACCTTTTCAAAAGATTGCTGCATGTCGGCTTCGATATCATCAATATGCTCGATACCGACAGATACGCGAAGAAGGGCTGGCGTAACACCTGCAGACAATTGTTCTTCGTCTGACAATTGCTGATGTGTAGTTGCAGAAGGTTGTATGATCAGCGTTTTGGTATCACCCACATTCGCAAGGTGGCTGATCATTTTTAAATTATCTACAAATTTCGTTGCGTTTTCTTTTCCTCCTTTTATTTCAAAAGAAAGAACGCCGCCATAGCCGTGCTTCAGATATTTTTTCGCATTCGCATAATGCGGGCTGCTTTCGAGGCCCGGATAATTTACTTTTTCAACATCAGGTTGTTTTTCGAGCCATTGTGCCAAAGCCAAAGCATTGTCCACAGTACGTTGAACGCGTAAAGACAATGTTTCCAACCCCTGGATCAATAAGAAAGAATTGAATGGGGAAATAGCAGGTCCAAAATCGCGCAAGCCTTCCACTCTTGCCCTGATGATGAATTGAATATTTCCAAACGGTCCTTTGCTTCCAAAAACATCGTTGAAAACCAACCCGTGATATCCTTCAGAAGGTTCGGAGAAAGCCGGATATTTTCCATTGCCCCAATTGTAATTTCCTCCATCTACAATAACGCCACCAATACTGTTTCCATGGCCGCCGATCCATTTGGTAGCAGCCTGAACCACTACATGAGCACCATGTTCCAAAGGACGGAAAAGATAACCGGCGCAGGCAAATGTATTATCTACAATTAACGGCAGATCGTGCTTTTGCGCCAGTGCAGAAAGCTTGTCAAAATCAGGAATGTTGAAATCAGGATTGCCAATCGTTTCTGTGTAGAGCGCTTTTGTTTTTTCGTCAATCAGCTTTTCAAAATTTTCGACGTTATTGTCTTTTGCAAATCTTGCTTCGATGCCAAGCCGTTTTAATGAGACTTTAAATTGATTATAAGAGCCACCGTATAAAAAAGGGCTGCTGACAAAATTATCACCAGAGCCCATTATATTGGTCAAAGCAAGAAACTGCGCCGCTTGGCCTGAAGCGGTTGCGAGTCCTGCAACACCGCCTTCCAAAGCCGCTACACGTTTTTCAAAAACATCGGTAGTCGGATTCATGATGCGTGTATAAATATTTCCAAACTCCTTCAGTGCAAAAAGATTGGCGCCATGTTCGGAATTTTTAAAAGTAAAAGAGGTTGTTTGATAAATGGGAACCGCGCGTGAACCGGTTGTTGGATCTGGCTCCTGGCCAGCATGTTGTTGTAATGTTTCAAAATGTTGAGAGCTCATGAATGATGATTTATAAGTGAAAGATTAAATAATTTATTTGTGAGAGAAGGAAAGCCTTCGTTGGATGATATGAAAAGTAAGATGCCTTACGGCATGCAGCGGATGCACATACAGCAGGAGTTGCATGAAATAGAATGTGCTATTGTCTTTGATTGTGTCATTATTATCCTACAAATATAGTAGGGAAATGTTTATATGAACAAATTTTTTTTGAAGTATGTTTTTGCCCGAAAGAAAATATACTTATTCATTCTATCCCTGCACCAACTTTTTTTCTAGAAAATAAAAAATACAATTATTTCTTCGTTTGCTGATTACCTCCTATTTGAACAATTTTGTTAATTTCTTAAGCGTTTTTTTTAAATATTGCAGGTCATCCAGCGAATTATAAACCTGGAAAGAAATGCGCAAATAATTTTCATTTCCGAGTTGCATTACCGGTATTTCTATTTTGTAATCGTTGTACAATATCTCTTTTAATTGAACAGGCTTATCCGTTCTGATTGGAATGCTGCACATTTGTCCTAAAAATTCTTCAGACACAGGGCATAACGGTCTTGTATTCAAAAGTTCACAAAATTCAGGATATTGTTCCAATATGATTTTCCTGCATACCGCTGTTCTTTTATCCATTTCATTTTCTTCAAAAAATTTCATGATTGCAGGTGCCGTTAAAAACGCGGAAATGTCCCGTGTGCCCTGCATTTCATTCTCTTCGAGAAATTTTGATTTAACAGGATTTAAGGCTTCATAACCCCAGCTGATGATCAGTGGTTCAAGACGATCCTGAAAGCTTTTTTTTACGTACAAAAAAGTAGATCCTTTGGGTCCAAGCAACCATTTATGCAACGTGCCGGTATAAAAATCTGCTTGTATTTCTTCTAAATTTAATGGAATTTGACCGGGAATGTGCGCCCCATCTATAATAGTGATAAGTCCAAGTTCTTTGGCGCGGTCACAGATCTCTTTTACGGGAAAAACCAATGCTGTTGCGCTCGTGCAATGTCCGAGAGAAATTGCTTTTGTCTTATCGTTATATCCTTTCCAGAATTCTTCAATAAATTTTTCTTTTGAAACTAACGGTAATGAAATGTTTTGTTTGCGATACGTGAATCCATTTTTTTTAGAATAAAAATCAAAAGTTTTATCAATAGCACCATATTCAAGGTTCGTTGTTAAAACTTCATCGCCCGGCTGAAAGTTCAAACTTTTTACGACCTGGTTTACAGCCATAGTAGGATTTTGCGTAAAGAAAAAATCTTCACAGTTGCATCCGATATATGCAGCCAAAGCCTGCTTGGAAGTGAGCAATGCAGCAGGACTTATTTTAGTGATGAATTGTACTGGTTCAAATTCGAGCGCTCTTTGCCAATATTGATAGTTCTCAAGAACCGGCCGTGGGCAAGCGCCAAATGAACCATGATTTAAGTAAGTGATTGAAGGGTCTAATAAGAATTGATCTTTGATATTATTCATTGATATTTTGGTGAATGCTTTTGTATAAGGAATAATTTGTTCGGGAACAAAATAACAAAAGTAAATCTTGTCTCTTTTAAATATCAATTTTATATATTTCAACTTCAGGCGAAGAATTTTATGCTAAATTTGACCTATCAAATGTATCTAAAATGCAACTAGCAGATAGAATTACAACGAATCCGGGAATATTTAATGGGAAGCCAATTATCCGGGGAATGAGATTTGGGGTGGCTGACGTACTTGGTTATTTAGCTGCCGGCATGACCTTTGACGAAATTCTGGCTGATTTTCCTTACCTGGAAAGAGAGGATATTGTTGCGGCTCTTGAGTATGCGCAAAATAAAGTGAATCATTTATGAATACAGAATTATTAAAAAGAATTACGATTGTGCCGGGATTAATGTCTGGACAAGCAACTATAAGAAGCATGAGATTTCCTGTAGGTGATATCCTTGAAATGCTGGCCAGTGGGATGACTAATGAAGAAATTTTAGAACAACATCCGATTCTTGAAAATGAAGATATACAGGCTGCTTTATTGTATGCAGCGTTACGGATAAAAAATACCGTTATTATAAATGATGCAGCATGATTGGGAAATTTGGCTGGACAATCATTTCACCCATTATTGCAAAATGGCTGAGAGAAAAGACAGGGCTGGAGGTTAAATCCTCTTACTTTTTGAAGTTCGATCATTTAAAAGATCTTGAGATTTATTCAAAAGCCAAAAAGGCCGGAAAAATAAATCCGGCTCACCTCCTAAATTAATAAGCCTGAAAGTTCCAAATTGTGATAATAAAATTCTCTTCTCAATTCTGGAAAGAAATATAGAAAAAGCTATTCGCACATTACTTGATTTTAATAAAGACATAATAGAAATACAATGAGCAAATTTTCAGAACATAATTTCAAAAATGAAAAAGCACTCGTAAGAGTTGATTTTAATGTACCACTCGACGAGAATTATAATATTACTGATGACACCAGGATGCGCGCCGCAATACCAACAATAAAAAAAATTCTTGATGACGGAGGAAGTGTAATTCTCATGTCGCATTTCGGCAGACCAAAAGGTGGGCCTGAAGAAAAATTTTCTTTAAAACATTTATTGCCGCACTTGAAAGAATTGTTACCAGGTGTTACCGTTTTATTTTCAAATGATTGCATCGGTCCGGAAGCAGAGCAAAAAGCAAAAGATTTGAAACCAGGTGAAGTATTGCTTTTAGAAAATCTTCGTTTTCACAAAGAAGAAGAAAAAGGAAATGAAGAATTTGCAAAAAAACTTGCTTCGCTGGGCGATGTGTATGTAAATGATGCTTTTGGCACTGCACATCGTGCACATGCTTCCACAGCAGTTATGGCTCAATTTTTCCTAGAGGATAAAAGAATGTTTGGTTTGCTGATGAATGCAGAAGTGTCGAATGCCGAAAAGGTTCTGAACAGTTCAGAAAAACCATTTACGGCGATTCTTGGGGGTGCTAAAGTGTCTGATAAAATTGAGATTATTGAGAATTTATTAAAGAAAGCAAACAACATCATTATTGGTGGAGGTATGGCTTATACTTTTTTAAAAGCACAGGGAAAAGAAATTGGAAACAGCCTTTGTGAGGAGGATAAATTAGACCTGGCGAATGACATTTTATCCAAAGCAAAACAACAAAATGTGCAATTTCTTTTGCCGGTCGACAGCGTTGTCGCGGATAAATTTTCGGAAGACGCAGATACAAAAATTGTCAACAATGACCAGATTGAAAAAGGCTGGATGGGGTTGGATATTGGCCCTGAATCCATAAAGATTTTTACCAAAACCATTATGGAAAGCAAAACGATTTTATGGAATGGACCTATGGGCGTTTTTGAAATGAAAAAATTCCAGGCTGGGACAAAAGCCATTGCAGAAGCGATTGCGAAAGCAACAGAAAACGGCGCTTACAGCCTGGTTGGCGGAGGCGATAGTGTTGCCGCCATCAATGAATTTAATCTTGCAGATAAAGTAAGTTATGTTTCTACAGGCGGCGGTGCTTTGCTCGAGTATTTTGAAGGAAAAGAATTGCCGGGAATAAAAGCAATCAACAGTTAGAAAGCGGTGTTATGCAGCAACGAATTAAAAACTTTCTCATTGATTTTTACCGGGTATTTTTTCTTTAATTCCTTAACCCATTTTTCTTCCAGGTAATTTTGATAATCATTGATTACCAATCCCTTTGCATCCTGGAAGTTTCTTGGCTCATGATCAGCGTAAACTTTTATAATTTGTGCAAAAACTGCTGTGCCGTCGGTTTTGTTTATAACCGGCAATGTGATTAAACCGTCTCTAAACATCGTTCTGTCAATCACTGGAATCTGTCCCAGTTCATATCTGCCGGAATCGGCCTGTATTTGTGTGGGATTGTCTGCTACTACTTCACGCCATGTTTTTCTTCTTCTTAATTGCGCAATAGCGTTATCCGCTACAGTTTTATCAGAGCACGAAAAAATGATGGCATCTGCACTGTTGCTCCAGAAATATTTTTCCTTGTGTGTGTTATAAAAATTTTTTAAACCGGTCGTATCTGCTGCGGCTTTGTTCCATACTTTCTGTTGCATTATTTCAAAAAGCATATTGCCATCTTTAAATTCTTCGATTTGATTTTTAAAAGCAACATTATAATTCTGCAGTCTGGAAGCATAATTTGAAAAAGCGGACGCCTTTATAAATTGATCAAATAATGATTTGTATGAACTGCGATCACTTCCGGCAACAACATTTGAATGTTGTAAATAAACAATCCAATCGGCTACTTTTACTGTTTTGTGATCATTAAAGGAAAATAAAACGGTGCTTTCATTCACGTTTCCGGCAGTGATATTTTTATTGCTCATGAGAGAACTGTCGCTTACCTGCCATAAATTATCCTCATTGACATTGTCTTTTTTGAAGCCAATAACAGGTAATATCTCTTTTAAAAATTTTTGTTTGGCCACTTCAATGCGGCTGTCTTTCAAAACTTCCTGTTTCAGATTGTATATAAACGCTTCATCACTTTTTGAATCCGGAACCGGTGTCCCAGAAATGCGTTTGATAATATGGTAACCAAATTTCGTTTCAAATGGTCTAGAAATTTCTCCATTTTTTTTAAGTGAAAATGCGTGATTTTCAAAAACAGAATCATATTTGGCTGTCCCGAATTCTGGCATCACACCGCCATTCAAATACGTATTTTTGTCATCGCTGAATTCTTTTGCCAAAGTTGCAAAATCACTTCCATTCATTAAGGCATCATATACAGAATCAGCCAGCTTTTTTGCTCCTGCTCTTTGCTGATCAAATCCTTCGGGTACAGCAAATAAAATTTGTGCAATGGTGATTTTTCCAACTGCTTTTCTTTCGCCTATATTTTTAAA
>Ga0134128_10012563_pt1 | contig 10096 bp, 6 predicted proteins | sample KB31754_FD_96462 | JGI IMG/M metagenome (GOLD analysis project Ga0134128, IMG submission 96462) | Terrestrial soil microbial communities with excess Nitrogen fertilizer from Kellogg Biological Station, Michigan, USA - KB3-175-4 | ecosystem: Environmental > Terrestrial > Soil > Unclassified ...
GCGATCACGGGAACATGGGTGCGGTTCACCGCCTCGGCCAGGGCGCGATAACTCTTCTCAAGCGGACGCGAAAGGCCCGCGCCAAAAAGCGCATCCACGATCAAGGCCGCGCTGTCCAAAGCGGCAGGCGACAACGCAACGCGCGCACCCTGCCATTGCTGCGCCATGAGGGCGGCATCGCCCTGATGTTTCTCGCCTGCCGCCACCACCACATGAAAACCGTGCGCGGCCAAAAACCTCGCCGCCACGAAACCGTCGCCGCCATTGTTGCCGGGCCCGCACAGCACCACGACCTTGCTGGGCGGAAAGCGCGCGGCAATGGCGTCGGCCACTGCCCGGCCGGCATTCTCCATCAGCATCAGCGAAGGCGTGCCAGCCTTGACCGCGGCAGCGTCCGCGCGCCGCATCTCGTCATTGGTGAGAATTTCGCCCGCCATCCCGGCCTCAATCAAAGCCCGGCGGGATATCATCCGTATGCGGATCGATGCTTTCGTAAGCTTTCGCGGCCTGGAGCGCGCTCCACTCGTCGAACGGCTTGCCCACGATCTGCAGCCCCACAGGCAATCCGTCCATATAACCGCAAGGCACGCTGGCTGCCGGCTGTTGGGTCAGGTTGAACGGCACGCTAAACGGCGTCCAACTGGGCCAGGAGCCTGTGCCTTCGTAAGGCGTGACCTTGCCCACCTCGAATGCGGTCACCGCCAGGGATGGCGTGAGCAGAAGATCGTAATCCTCCATGAAGACGCGCATCTTGCTGGCATAGGCGCCGCGCGCGACATTGGCGTCGATGTAATCGCGGAGCGGAATGGCCGCGCCCTCTTCCGCCATCGCCAGAAGACCGGGATCGAGCACGGCCTTCTTCTCGAGCGCCGCATGCCCGAACAGAAACCCCGCCCCGCCCCACCAGAGGGTGCGAAAAATCGGCAGAGGATCGCCGCCAGGCGGGTCCACCTCTTCGACATGCGCACCCAGTTCGGAAAAACGCCTGGCAGCCGCGGCAACGAGCTTGGCCACTTCGGGCGCCACATTCCTGGCGAAGCCCATGGCCGGGCTGAAGGCAATGCGCTTGCCACGAACGCCATGGTCCAGCCCTTCGCTGAAATTCCTGGGCGCGGCCGGCAATCCTTGCCAGTCGCGCGGATCGGGACGGGCAATGATGTCCATCAGCATGGCGCTGCCTTCCACGTCGCGGCTCATGGGCCCGATATGCGCCAAGGTGCCGAAGGGCGATGGCGGCCACGCGGCCACGCGCCCGAATTGCGGCTTAATGCCGAAGACGCCCGAGAAGCCTGCGGGAATGCGGATCGAGCCGCCCCCGTCCGTGCCCAACGCCAAGGGCGCCAGCCGCGCCGCCAGCGCCGCGGACGAGCCGCCGGACGAACCGCCGGGCGTCTTTTCCAGATTCCAGGGATTGCGGGTGATGCCGGTCAACGGTGAATCCGTCACGCCCTTCCAGCCATGATCCGGCGTGGTGACTTTGCCCAACAGCACCGCGCCCGCTTCTTTCAACCGCGCGATCACCGGCGCGTCGTCATTCCAAGGCTGGTCGGGATCGATGGTGCGCGAGCCGCGCAAGGTGGGCCAGCCACGTGTCAGGAAAAGGTCCTTGATCGCCACCGGCACGCCATCCAGCGGCGAGAGCGGCACATTCTTCATCCAGCGCGCTTCGGCCGCGCGCGCCTGTTCCAGGGTTGCCGCCTCGTCGATCAGGCAGAAGGCATTGGTTTTCTTGTCCAAAGTGGCGATGCGCGCGAGCAGAGCGCGCGCCACTTCGACGGGCGATGTTTCACGTGTAACAAAAGCTTTCGACAGACGCGGTGCATTCCATTGCCAAAGTGCAGCCATGGAAATGCCTCTTGAGACGGGCCAGGGCATCTTCGATCACATTCTGCTGTTTGCAGAAGGCGAAGCGCACGTAGGTATCGGGCCGGCCGGGCCCGGAAAAGAACTCGCTCAAGGGGATCAACGCCACGCCCACCTCGCGCACCAGCCGTTCGCAAAAAGCCCGATCCTTCTCGTTGGTGAGAGTCTGGATGCCGGCGGTGAGGAAATAAGTGCCTTCGCTGGGCAGGACGGAGAAGCCGAGCTCTTTCAAACCGGACATGAGCAGATCGCGGTTGGACTGAAGCCGTGTGGTGAGGGCGATGGCCGATGCCATTTCGTGCTTCAGCCCATGGGCGATTCCCAGCTGCAAGGCCGGCGAGGTGGTGAACGTGAGAAACTGATGCGCCTTGGCGATCACCGAGATCAGCGCGCGCGGACCGGTCAGCCAGCCGACTTTCCAGCCCGTGAGCGAAAAAATCTTTCCCGCCGAGCCCACCCTGACCGTGCGCTCGCGCATGCCGGCAAGCGTGGCGAGCGGAATATGCGGGCGACCGTCATAGGTGAGATGCTCATAGACCTCGTCGCAAACCGCCACGGCGTTGCTCTTCGCCAGCACGCGCGCGATTGCCGCCATCTCGCCGGCGTCGAACACCCGGCCGATGGGATTGAGCGGCGTGTTGATCATCACCACTTTGGTTCTGGGCGTGACGGCGGCGGCGAGCGCCTCTTCGCTGAGCCGCCACGCCGGCGGCGACAGCATTACCGTCTTCGCCACCCCGCCCGCCGCCTCGACGATGGGACGGTAGGAATCATAGGCGGGCTCGATCAGCACCACTTCGTCGCCCGGTCCCACCAGCCCCATGATCGCGGAGGTGAGCGCTTCGGTGCCGCCGGACGTTACCAGCACCTCGTCGCTCCAGTCATAGTCGAGTTTGTAGAAATGCCGGGCGTGCGCCGCCAAGGCGCGGCGCAGCTCGGGCACGCCCTGCATGGGCGGATATTGGTTGGGGCCCTCCATCAGCGCCTGGGCGGCGGCGGCGCGGATCGCTTCCGGCCCATCCAGGTCGGGAAAGCCCTGCCCCAGATTGACCGCCTTGTGCTCGGTGGCGAGCGCCGACATGACGGTGAAAATGGTGGTGCCCTGCCTGGCGAAGACGGGGTTGAAGACGGGCGCAAATGTCATGGCGCTGCACTTTTGCAGACGCGAACTGGACTGACAAATCTCGGGCCAAATATCAGGACGCCGGCCCGAAAGGCGGGCAATCTGCCCTGAATCTAGGCAGGGCCAGCTCCGACACCTGTGGGCAATCCTCACAAATCGTTGAAAACCAAGGAAATAGCGGCAAAAAAGCCGGCCACAGACCCGGCAATTTCGCTAAAACCGCGCTCTTGAAAGGCGCTCAGCACGGGCGAGCACAGCCATGAAAAAGATCGAAGCCATCATCAAGCCCTTCAAGCTCGACGAAGTGAAAGAGGCGCTGCAGGAGGTGGGCGTGCAAGGCATCACCGTGACCGAGGCCAAGGGCTTCGGGCGCCAGAAAGGCCATACCGAGCTTTACCGGGGCGCCGAGTATGTCGTGGACTTTCTGCCCAAGGTGAAGATCGAGATCGTGGTGCCGGAATCCCGTCTCGAAGCCTCGATCGAAGCGATTCAGAAGGCCGCGCGCACCGGGCGCATCGGCGACGGCAAGATTTTCGTCCTCAATGTCGAGGACGTCATCCGCATCCGCACCGGCGAGACCGGACCGGACGCCATTTAATAAGTACCTGCGTTCGCGGGTGCCAGTTTTTGGACACTCAACTATTGGGCAATTATCGAAGGGAAAAGGACATGGCCGACAAGAAAACCAGTGCGGGCGACATCCAGAAGCTCATCAAGGAAAAAGACGTCAAGTTCGTGGACATCCGCTTCACCGACCCGCGCGGCAAGTGGCAGCATGTCACCTTCGACCTTTCGATGGTTGATGACGATTTCCTCAACCATGGCACCATGTTCGACGGCTCCTCGATTGCCGGCTGGAAGGCGATCAACGAGTCCGACATGCTCCTGATGCCGGACCTCGACACCGCGGTGATCGATCCCTTCTTCGCCCAGACCACCCTGGTCCTGGTGTGCGACGTGCACGAGCCCACCACCGGCCAGCGCTATGGCCGCTGCCCCCGCTCCATCGCCAAGGCGGCGGAAGCCTATGTCAATTCGTCGGGCATCGGCGACACCACCTATTTCGGTCCGGAAGCGGAATTCTTCGTGTTCGACGATGTCCGCTTCGATGTGGGCATGAACAAGGGCTTTTACTATGTCGACTCCAAGGAAGGCGCCTACAATACCGGCACCGAATATGACCAGGGCAATCTCGGCCACCGTCCGCAGGTGAAGGGCGGTTATTTCCCCGTGCCGCCGGTCGATTCCGAGCAGGACATGCGCGGCGAGATGCTGGCCATCATGGGCGACATGGGGATCGCGCCTGAAAAGCATCACCACGAAGTCGCCACCGCCCAGCATGAGCTTGGCTTCAAGTTCAACACGCTGACCAAGTGCGGCGACTATATGCAGATCTACAAATACGTGATCCACCAGGTTGCGCAGTCCTACGGCAAGTCGGCTACTTTCATGCCCAAGCCGGTCTATGGCGACAATGGCTCGGGCATGCACGTGCATCAGTCGATCTGGAAAGGCGGCAAGCCGCTGTTCGCCGGCTCGGGTTATGCCGATCTGTCGGACACCTGCCTCTATTACATCGGCGGCATCATCAAGCACGCCAAATCGCTCAACGCCTTCACCAATCCCTTGACCAATTCCTACAAGCGGCTGATTCCCGGCTTCGAGGCGCCGGTGCTGCTGGCCTATTCATCGCGCAACAGGTCGGCGTCGTGCCGCATCCCCTTCTCGCCTTCGCCAAAGGGCAAACGCGTGGAAGTGCGCTTCCCCGATCCGGGCGCCAATCCCTATCTGGCCTATGCCGCGATGCTGATGGCGGGCCTGGACGGGATCGAGAACAAGATCCATCCCGGCGGCCCGATGGACAAGGACCTTTACGCGCTGCCGCCGGAGGAGCTCAAGAAAGTTCCGCAAGTGTGCGGCAGCTTGCGCGAGGCGCTGGAGAATCTCGACAAGGACCGCGCCTTCCTCAAGAAGGGCGGCGTCTTCAGCGACGACTTCATCGACAGCTATATCGAGCTCAAGATGAACGAAGTCTATGCCTTCGAGCACACGCCGCATCCGGTCGAGTTCAAGATGTATTACTCGGTCTGATCCGGGTTCTGAATCCAAACGGAAAGGCGCGAGCGAGGCCCGCGCCTTTTTCGTTTGCGCGGTTCGCCCTATATCTTAGGCGAACAAAGCGAATCGCTCATGGCCAAAGAGTCACCCGACCTGTTTTCCACCGCCGCGCCGTCCGGCAAAGGCTACACCGCCAAGGACATCGAGGTCCTGGAAGGCCTGGAGCCGGTCCGGCGCCGGCCTGGCATGTATATCGGCGGCACCGATGTCGCCGCCATGCATCATCTGGCGGCCGAAATTCTGGACAATGCGATGGACGAAGCGGTGGCGGGCCATGCCAGCCGCATCGAGATCGAATTGGCGGCCGGCAACACCCTCACCATCCGCGACAATGGCCGCGGCATCCCGGTCGATCCGCATCCCAAATTCAAGAACAAGTCGGCGCTGGAAGTGATCATGACCACGCTCCATGCCGGCGGCAAATTCGGCGGCAAGGTCTATGACACGTCGGGCGGGTTGCATGGCGTGGGCGCCTCGGTGGTCAACGCCTTGTCGGAATGGATGGAAGTGGACGTGGCGCGCGACAAACGCGGCCACAAGATGCGCTTTGAGCGTGGGTTTGCCAAAGGCAAGCTCAAGGAATTGGGCGCGGTCAACCGGCGCGGCACCATCGTCACTTTCAAGCCCGATGCCAAAATTTTCGGCGAAGCGCAATTCTCCCCCGGCCGGCTCTACCGCATGGCCAAGTCCAAGGCCTATCTGTTCCGCGGCGTCGAGATACGCTGGAGTTGCGACCCCGCCCTGATCCAGGACGAGACGCCCAAGGAAGAGGTGCTGAAATTCCCGGGCGGCCTCCTGGATTTCCTCAAAAGCGAGATCGGCGCCTCGAATACCGTGAACGCGCGCGACTTCACCGGCCGCACCGAGAACCGCGATGGAAAGGGCGCGGTGGAATGGGCGGTGGCCTGGACGCCGGCGATCGATCCTTTCGTGCGCTCCTACTGCAACACCATTCCCACCTCCCAGGGCGGCACCCATGAACAGGGCTTGCGCAATGCCCTTACCAAGGCGCTGCGCGCCCATGGCGAGCGTTCCAACAACCGCAAGACCTCTCTCATCACCGCCGATGACGTGATGGCAGGCGCCTGCGCGGTGCTTTCGGTCTTCATCCGCGAGCCCGAATTCCAGGGCCAGACCAAGGACAAGCTTTCCAGTCCCGACGCGCAGCGGCTGGTCGAAAGCGTGGTGCGCGATCATTTCGATCACTGGCTGGCGGAAAGCCCCGCCGAGGCCGACAAGCTGCTCGATTTCGTGATCGACCAGGCCGAAGACCGGTTACGCAAGCGCCAGGAAAAAGAAATCTCGCGCAAGGCGGCGACGCGCAAGCTGCGCCTTCCCGGCAAGCTGGCCGATTGCACCCGCGACGCGGCCGAAGGCACCGAAATCTTCCTGGTCGAAGGCGATAGCGCCGGGGGTAGCGCCAAGCAGGCGCGCGACCGCGCCACCCAGGCGATCCTGCCGCTTCGGGGAAAAATCTTGAACGTGGCCAGCGCCGGGCAAGGCAAGCTGCAGCAGAACCAGGAATTGTCCGATCTGGTGCAGGCTCTGGGCTGCGGTACCGGCGCCAAATACCGCGAACCGGACCTGCGTTATGAGCGCGTGATCGTGATGACCGACGCCGATGTGGACGGGGCCCATATCGCCTCGCTCTTGCTTACATTCTTCTACCGCGAGATGCCGGAGCTGATCGCGGGCGGACATCTCTATCTTGCCATGCCGCCGCTTTACCGGTTGGCGCAGGGCCCCAAGACCATTTATGCCCGCGATGACGCCGACCGCGAACGGCTGCTGAAAAGCGAATTCCGCGCGGGCGCCAAGGTGGAGATTTCCCGCTTCAAGGGGCTGGGCGAAATGATGCCGCAGCAATTGCGCGACACCACCATGAAACCCGGAAGCCGCACCTTGATCCAGGTCCAGATCGCCGACGGCGAAGAGACCGAGGACATGGTGGAGCGACTGATGGGCAAGAAAGCCGAATTGCGCTTCCAGTTCATCCAGGAAAACGCGTCCTTCGCCACCAATGTGGATGTTTAGCCGCTTGGGATGGCGACGTGCCGGACCAGGAAGGTCTCATCGCCCCCGCCGGATGGCACCGCATTGTCCGGCCGCGCTTCCAACAGGGCTTTCCCTTTGGCGGGAAGACCGCGGCGGACTTCGACGACATCGAAGGCTGCGGGCGATTTGCCCGCAAAGATCACGGTCGCGGTGGCGCAATCCGGCGTATCGCAGGTCAGGCGCGTTGAAGGCGGCAGATTTGCGAATTGCCGGCCATTGACGCTTTCCAACATGAGCGCGCTGGGAAGGATCAGCATCATGCCGTCGGCTTGCGACGAACCGTGCAGGGTGATGGTGAGATGATCGCTATTGCGGCTGGCCGTGGCACCTGGCGGCGCATTTTCTGCCGCGCCCGCCTCGCCCAGATAGCCTCGGCCAAAAAGCGGAAGGGTTGTGATTTGGGAAAAATGTCCCGCATGCGTCAGGCTTTCCGGCAGATGCTTCACCGGATCGGCGATCCATTCGCCGTGGCCGCCCTCCTCCACATAATGAAGATTGAGCCGCTGGGGTGAAGCGTGACTGAAGGGCGGCAGGAACCCCGCGATGACGGCGAAGAGAAGCGCCAAACACGCCGATGCCAGGGCGGAAAAGCCCGCGCCTTTCCTGTTCATCAGCGGCATCAGCGCGATCAAGGCGAAACCGGCGCTCACGGTGAAAAGCGGGTGCGCCGCAAGCCCCATGATCGCTTCGCCGCTCGCCGCCAGATCGAGCCAGGTGACAGCGCAGGCCAGCGCCCCGATCCAGGCGGCAAGACGCCATGCACCGTCTGGCATCCGCGCGGTCGCCAACAACAGAATGACCGCGACCAGCGACGGAAACAGGAAATAAGGGCTGAGCCCCGGCAGCAACAAAGCCGTCACCACGCCCAGACCCGAAAGCCACACCCATGACGCGATGGCGCCGGCGCCAAGCCGGGTAGCCCACAGCGCCACGGTCCAGACTCCGAAGAACAAGGCCAGGCGGAAGGCCCAGGGGTGGGCGAAGGACGGATCGGGATAACCGGAAATCAGGATCGCGATTTCATGAAGAAGAAACCCTGCGGCGATCACCCCGAGAAGCAGCAACGGCGGCATCACGAAACCGAGACGCCGTCTTGACAGCGAACGAACCGATCGCGAACGCCACCATCCCGCCACTGCCATACCCAGGAATGAGAACAGAGAAAGCGGCAACGCCAAGTTTTTGGGTATTTGCGGCAGCCACCGCCCCAGGACGTCGAAATAGATGCCATCGCCGCTTTTGAGGCTGGTGAAATCCGTGGCCGCCAACGCCGTCACCAGGCCCAGCGCGGATTCGCCCTGCTGCTGCAAGGCTTGTGTATCGAGATTCTCCTGCCGGTCGCGCGGGGTGTGATAGGCCGCGACATTGCCGATGAAGGAGAAATTGTAGCCGGTGAAGCCTGCCTGAAGAAAAGGCGTGAGATCGGTGTCGTTGGGCAGGATCTTGTAGATTTCGGCATAGAGCGAACTGGTCGCCGGATGGGGCACCGAACGTGCATAAAGCTCAACCAAGGCGCCGTCGCCGGGGCTAGTCTGGAACAGGAAGCTGCGGCCCTGGTTGCCGCGCGATTCCAGATTGATCACCACGCCGGTCTTCGCCCGCCAGTTGGGGTCATGGAGAAAAGCGCTTGCGCCCAGCATGGCATTCTCTTCGCCGTCGGTGATCAGCGCCAGGATGGGGTGCTCTGTGGTCAACCCCCGCGCTTTCCAGGCGCGGATGGTCTCCATGATGATCGCGACATCGGATTCGTCATCGCCGGCGCCAGGTCCTGCCGCCACCGAGTCCATATGCGCCATCAGCACGATGGCGGGACCGGAGCCCGGCGCCACCTCGCCGATTATGTCGGTCACCTGCGCGCAGGTGGTGGCACGCCAGCGCGCTTCGCCATAGCAGCTCACGGTGGAGAGCGTCCCGGTCTTCACGTCCAGCCGCGCGAACTCGGCCTGGACCCGCGCATGCACCGCTTCATCCTCGGGCGAGCCGGCGGGATGGGGGCGCTGCTGCCCCAGGATGCGCGCCAACACGGTATCGGCGCGTGCCACCGAAAACGCGGACGCCGGCGCATTCCTACCCAAGGCTGGCGGCCTGCCTTGGCCGTAGAAACACAACAGCCAGATCGCGACCGCGACCAACCCGATTCCCCAATTGCGCATGAAAGAAACCGCCCTGCCTCGGGCCTTAAGCTGGCGCGAAGGCGCCGGTTCCGCAACCGGAACGCTTGGGCGCCGATGGCGTTATTTTCGCGGCGGTTGAGCCAAAGGAACAGTTTGAGAAGGTGAGGCCCGCCTTTTGCGGGTCGAATCAGTCGTTTTCACCTTCGGCGGCGCCCGGTGCCCCCTCCACCGGGCGCTTGCTTTTGGATAGCCCCTTATCATTAACCCTTCGGGCTTCATTGACTTTTTGAAGTTTCTTCCTATTTTCCCCTGTATCAGGGCGGGCGGCCAATCCGGGCCGCCAGGCTTGGGCGCGGCGAACGCGCCCCTATCAGGAGCGTGCTACGACCCAAGTAACGATCTCCGGCGCGGAAGCCGGAACCAGCGAAGCTGCAACCAACTCACTTTCTTTGTCTTCTGAGGCATCTTCGTCCCCCGGCGGTTTCGAGGCCTTAAGCCTTTCCCCCGAAATCCTCAAAGCAGTGGCCGATACCGGCTACACCCAGCCCACGCCGATCCAGGCGCAGGGCATCCCCATTGTGTTGCAGCGGCGGGACCTGATCGGCATCGCTCAGACCGGCACCGGCAAGACCGCCAGCTTCACCCTTCCCATGATCGAGATGCTCAGCCGCGGCCGCTCGAAGGCGCGCATGCCCCGCGCGCTGGTGCTGGAGCCCACCCGCGAACTGGCCGACCAGGTCTCGGAAAGCTTCAACCGCTACAGCAAATATTCCAAGCTCAGCCACGCGCTTCTGATCGGCGGCGTCTCGATGGACGACCAGAC
>Ga0134128_10012564_pt1 | contig 10096 bp, 11 predicted proteins | sample KB31754_FD_96462 | JGI IMG/M metagenome (GOLD analysis project Ga0134128, IMG submission 96462) | Terrestrial soil microbial communities with excess Nitrogen fertilizer from Kellogg Biological Station, Michigan, USA - KB3-175-4 | ecosystem: Environmental > Terrestrial > Soil > Unclassified ...
CACGAGGCCCGCGCGCAGGATCGAGGTCTTCCCCAGGCCCGACTTCCCGAACAGGATCGTCAGGAGCTTGCGCTGTACACGCCGTGCGAGCTCCGCCACCTCCTCTTCCCGCCCGAAGAAGAACGCGCGGGTTTCCTCCGTGAAGGAGGCGAGACCGAGCCAGGGGTTGTGCGGATCGACCGTCGATTGAGCATCCGACGCCGGAGCTGCGGCCGCGATCTGGGCAAGTGCGTTCATGCGCCGCGGGCTCGCGTGAACTCCGCCAGTCGGCGGGCGAACTCGGGTGTGACCTCGCCACGCGACAGCTGCGTGAAGTGCAGCGCCCTGAATCTCTCGGGCACGAGCGCCTCAGCGGCAGTGATCTCATCGAGCGTGACCGGCAGGATGAACAGCGCCCCGTCCGCCATGTTGCGCGCGCGATCGAGCGCATAGCCCCACTCACGCCGGAAGTAGGCTTCGTGACGGCGTTGGGTGTTGGCGGATATGACCGGGATGAAGTATGAGCAGCGGACAATGTTGCGCTGAATCTTGTGATCGTAATCATCGCCGCCATCGAGCCGGTCGATGTCGAACCAGGTGGGTACACCGGCCGCTTCGAGTCCCGCCTTCAGCTGCTGCACCGCCGCCAGGTCCTCGCGGGCGTAGCTGATGAACACCGAGTTCTCAGCCATCTCGCGCGCGGGCGGCAAAAAGCGCGCCGCACCGGCGGCCGCTGCGGCGGCAGGCTTGCGTCGCGCCTGCCAGCGCTGCGAGAGCTCCGCCACGAATCGCTCCGCGCCGCGAAAGATTCGCGTATGGACACTCACCTGCTGCAGGAACGCCATGAGACGCTCGTCCTGCATCGTATGGTCATCCGCGAGCACTTCGCTCACGTCACGTGGCGCCGACAGCCGCTGGCGCTTGGCCATGCGCAGGAAGAAGCGCGCCACCCAGTTGGTCATGCCGCTGCCGATCACGAGCAGATGATTATGCTCGAGCTCGTGGAACAGGCGCTCGGGCGCAAGGTGCTCGCTTTGCAGAGCGCAGAGGAACTCGAGCAGATCCTCGTCCGAGATCACATAGGTGGGTGACGCCGAAAGCTTGCCGAACAGGTGATACACCAGCGGCCGGGTCAACCGGTCGCGCTCGGCGGGCAGATCGTTCACGCGGTTCGGCGCATAGGCGATCACGTCCGTGGAGGGTGCCCCCCCGAAGCGCTCGAGGTTGATGGCTGTCTCGAGCAGCGGATCGAACGTGGTGGAGACGAACAGGTCGAAGTCGGTGATCGCGGCCAGCTGGCGCAACGCTGCCGGCGGCTCGAAGTTGGCATCCTTGAGCACCGCACGCAGCCGAACGTAAGCCTCCTCGCGGCGACCGCGATCGGCGAGAAACCAGCACACTACATCGTTGAGCGTATAAGGCTGCGGCAAGCGACGCGTGTCGACGCCCAACTTGGCCGCCAATCGTTCGGCAACCCAGTCGTAGAGCAGCCGCGGCCGCTCATCCGTGGTCACCATCAGGACCTCCGGCCCCACGATGGGGATGACCCGGCGCTCCTCGATGAAACTCAGGAGGTCGTCCCATGCGTCCTCATCGAGCGTGGCATCGCGCTCAACGGGAGCTGCGGCGCTCATCACGTGCGGCGGTGTGGTGGCGGACGCTGTACGCGAGGTACGGCATCACCTCCGAGGGTCGTCCCCTTCAGTCGGTGCAGCGGCATTTGACGGACCCCTCATCGTTTTATTTGTCAGGGATCGTACTCCGGCGTTGCGGCTCAGTCCACCACCACCCGTTTCCAGGACTAAATACCTTCCATCAGGAAATCTATCGCCTGAACAATTTCCTGGTGGTGATCTTCAAGTGAGGCAACAGCTGGCTTGAGTTTGGTTCGATCCACGGCGGTGAGCTGCTCAGTGTAGAGCACGAGTTTCTCCCCACCGAGATCGAAAACTGGGTTGAGTTTCTGAAAGGGCTTGTGTGCCTCTGCGACTGGGACTAGCGGAATGACCAGCCTGGACGGCAAACCTTCCAGAAGGTCCGACTGCACATTCAGAACCAACCCCTTCTTGGCCGTGAGCGGATGAACGGTAAATCGAGCCATCAGAACAGGTGCAGGTCTGCCAGAAGTAGCCCGCGTGTCTCAAACTCTTCGTTGGCACTCTCGAACGCCTCCCGATTGTCGGCCAACCATTGTTCACGCCGTCGGCGCGAGACAGCGGAGGCCAGCCCCTCCTCGGCAGCCTGCGACACGTTGATTCCCAATGCCTTGGCTTCGGCCAAGAGGGGCTCTGCCAGCGACACGCTGGTAGGCTTCTTCGGGGCAGCAGGGATATGGGTGCGCACGAGCGGGCCTTCGGTCGATTATTGAGTCAGGATAGTACTCTCTTTAGGTATTGCGTGCAATATCCTTAATGATATTAATCGTATTGCCAGTTCATGGTAGGCCCAAAGGACCTTCTCTGTTCCCGCTATCTCTCTCGGTCACGTGGTCGCAGCCATCATTCGCTCCTGGAGCCGCTTGCGATACCGCCTGCTCAGCCGCAGGCGCGCCTTGGACCTGAGGACCACCTCGTACTCGCCGGTGTCCTGGAGCTCCAGCCCGCGAATCCGCTCCACGTTCACGATGATCGAGCGGTGAATCCGGGTGAACTTCGCATCCCCCAGATCCTGCTCGAGCTCCGACAGCGACCGGCGCAGGATGTGCGTGTCGGTGCCGACATGCAGGCAGGCGTAGTAGCCCGCAGCCTCGATCCAGTCGATGTCTTCGACCCGGACGAACAGCACCTGGCCCTGGCCTCTGATGACGAGTCTTTCCGCCGGCGAGCGTTTCGCCGGTAAGTAATGGGCCAGCTTCTCCTTGGCACGTTTCAAGGCGCGCTCGAACCGAGCGTCGTCGAACGGCTTCAGGAGGTAGTCGAGCGCACCTGCCTCGAACGCCCGCAGTGCATACTCGTCGTACGCCGTCACGAAGATGATTACCGGCGGCAGTTCGCTGCCCAGCAGCTCCACCACGTCGAAGCCGTCGCATTCGGGCATCTGTACATCGAGAAAGACCAGGTCGGGCTTCGATTTCCTGATCTCCCGGAGGGCATCGAGCCCGGATGCGCATTCGGCGATGGACTGGATGTCCGAATCGCGACCCAGGAGCACTGTCACGTTGCGCCGGGCCAAAGCCTCGTCATCGACGACGAGCGCCCGCAGCGGCAACCGTCGTTCCTCGAGCGGTGTCATCTACGCCACCTTGAACGGCATCGTTACCACTACCTCCACTCCGGCGGGATTCGTGCGTCTCAACTCCAACTCGGATTCATTCCCGTGGAGGATCTGCAATCGTGTGCGCAGGTTGAGAAGGCCGACTCCCGTCTTCGTCACCTCCTCCCCGATCGAGGAGCCCGGTGCATCGTTGTAGACGGTCAGACATAGGCGGCTGCCCTGACGTTCGCCGATGACGCGCACGGTTCCCCCGGCAACGCGCTTGGCTATGCCATGCTTGATGGCATTCTCCACGAGGGGCTGCAGCAGCAGATTGGGCACCTGGGCGCCGAGCAGCTCTGCAGGGATGTCGACGCTGACCTCGAGCCGTTCCCCGAACCGGACTTTCTGGATGTCGAGGTAGCGCTGCAAATACTCGACCTCCTCCTGCAGCGCGACTTGCGCCCGATGAGAATCCTCGGAAGAGCGCCTAAGAAACTCACTGAGTCCCACGATCATGCTCACCGCGGCATCATTCATGTGATCCCGCACCAGCCCGGCAATCGAATTGAGCGCGTTGTACATGAAATGCGGCTCCATCTGCCGCCGTAGCGCCGCCAGCTGCGCTTTCGAGAGCTCCTCATTGAGCCGCGCGCTTTCGGCGACCTGGCGCGCCACGCTTTCCCGTGCGTCCACGAGAAAAGTAACCGTCACTATCAGCACGTAGGCAATCAGGAACGTGAGGACCTGGAAGGTGAATGACATGGTCCACGTATCCCAAAACGTGGGCCACTGCCGACTGCCATACGGATTAAAGGTCATCTGCAGGAGCGTCGACCAGACTTCGGCGACTGCGCTGATGGTGGCGAAGGTCACGAGGTGCACGCACACCGTCTGAAAGCTAATGCCGCGGACGATCGGGTATCGCCTTGCGAGGCGAATCACGAGCGGTGTCACCAGCACCCAGGGCAGCCAGGACACCAGCTCGGTCGTGAAAAGGGGCAGCCACGGGGGAGGATGCTTATGTTCCGTGTGGATGACGAGCACTGTCTGACTGGCATCGAACAGCGCACCCGCGGACCAGATCGCGGCAATCCAGCGCCAACTGGGTGGACGCATCGCACCGGGAGTGGGGGTCATGGCGGCTACTGTACGCCAATGCGTCACTGCTGCGAACCGACCTCTGCAGCGAACGGCCGGCCTGATGCAGTGGGCGGTCTTCGTTTGTTTGGCGCGCCCCTCCTACACTGAAGTCCTGAATTCCAGTTGCCGCGGGAGACGAGGAGATGAAGCAACGCAGGTCAAGGGCCTGTGTCGCCCCGGGGGGAACGCATGCGCTGTAGGACTGCGGGCATTGCTCCGCGCCGCGCCATGGTGGTCTCCTCTGTCGCGCTGCTGTTCCACGTGACCGCCAGCTATGCCCAGCACGCGGCTGACAATCCCGTTGCGTCGGCGCAGGACGCGTTTGGCTTGACGCTGGGACTCGAGACGATCGGCATGTACAGTCCGGGCCAGGTGCGCGGATTCAGCCCGCAGTCGGCAGGCAACGTACGGATCGACGGTCTTTATTTCGATCAGGAAGGGCCCCTCTCCAATCGTGCGGTCGAGGGGTCAACCATTCGCGTCGGTGTGAGTGAGATCGGCTATGCGTTTCCTGCGCCGACCGGAATCGTGGACTATCAGCTACGCAGTCCCGGCGATGGCAGTCGGGGCGCCACGATCATCGCCACCGCAGGGCCATACGAGGCACGGGGCATCAGCATCGATGGCACCCTGCCGCTCGCGGGCAAGTCGTTGCTCGTGCCAATTGGGGTAAGCACTCAAGTCAGTACGGGGACGCCGTATGGGCCCTACCCCGGATACACATCGACGGTAACGAGCGCGGGAGCTACACCGCAATGGTCACCGAACGACAAGGTGACGGTACGGGCGCTATTCGACTGGCAGCAAACCCGGAACGCAACGACGTTTCCCCTGTTCTTCACCGCCGGCGATTTCCTGCCTCCGCCGATATCCCGGGGCTACCTGGGCCAGGATTGGGCGAAAGGCCGCAGCTCGGCTGAGAACCTGGGTGGACTCCTCAGTGCGCAGCTGAATTCCGCGTGGTCACTGGCCGCGGGCCTGTTCCATTCCTCCGGCGACAATCCATTGAGCTTCGCGGATCTCTACACCGGGGTGCAACCGAACGGTCACTCCGACCATCTGGTCGTCGCCTTTCCGGATCAAAGCACCTCTTCCACCTCCGGCGAAGCACGCCTCACAGGCCGGTGGCGCGCAGGCGACTGGCACAACGAGGTCATTCTGCTGGCTCGCGGCCGCGACGTCCTGGCTCGCTACGGCGGCGAAGACGTCATCGATGTGGGCGAGACCACCATCGGCACCGGAGCTCAGGTACCTGAGCCGACCTTCACATACTCGACGCGTACGAACGATCGCACCAAGCTCTGGAGTATCGGCTCGGCTTACCACGTGGATTGGCGCGGGCTCGCCGAGCTCGAGGTGGGCGTCCTGGAGGAAAACTACAGAAAGAGCGTCGCCTCGCCCGGGGCACCCGAGAGTGCAATCACGGACCATCCTCTACGTGCCTACGGCAATTCAGCAGTCGCGCTCAGCCGCCGCCTCACCGTCTATGCCGGCTACACGCAGGGTCTGGAGGACTCAGGCGTCGCACCCAACGCTGCGCAGAATCGCGGCGCCGTCCTGCCCGCCTCCCGCACCTGGCAGGTCGATACCGGAGTGCGCTATCTCGCGACACCACGCTTGAAAATCATAACGGGCGTGTACGAGCTTCAAAAACCCTACTTCAATCTGGACACGAGCGGCATCGACCGGGATCTGGGTGTGCAGCGCGCCAAAGGCGCCGAGCTGTCGGTTTCAGGCCAACAGATCGCGCATTTCGACATCAATGCCGGCATTCTCTACGCCAAGGTCGGCATCATCGGGCAGGATCTGGCCCGCGAAGGGGTCGGCCCTATCGCCATCGGGCAGCCGCGCCTGCAATACGTGGTCAACGTGAATTACACGGTACCGCGGTGGCCGGCCCTGTCGCTCGACCTCGCGGCCACGCATTTCGGCGCAGAGCCGGCCAGCGTGGACAACCGCATTTATTCGCCCGCAGTCACCCAGCTGAACCTCGGTGGGCGCTACAGGTTCAGTCTGCTCGGCAAAAACAGCAGCCTTCGCGTGCAGGTTCAGAACGTCACGAATTCCTTCTGGTGGACGAATGTCTACACGCCCGGGGATTTTGAGTGGCCGGCACCCCGGACGGTGTTCGCTTACGTAACGACAGACCTCTGAGGCTCTATTATTTCCTTAGTAATCAATATATTATTATTAAACTATAAAGTATTACATCAATAGTATCGCTTCACCCGACCGCCCGCGCGAGTCCTTCGTCGTCACAGGCGAGCGAGTTGATTCGCGGGCTCACGGCGTGGCTCACCAGCGCAGCGGGAGTCGTCCGCAGTAAGGCTCGCGCCTCAGCCGGTGTCCCGTGAAGCCAGGCCTCATAATCCTCTACGCCGAGGATCGCCGGCATCTCCCGCGTAGCCGTTTGTATCGGCGCCAGCGGCGCGCTCGCGGCCACCGTGAAGATCGCGCAGCCCTCGATCACATCGCCATCGTCGTCCTCCGTGCGATCCCAAAGCGCGGCGACGCCAAACACCGGCCGATCCCTGATCTGCACGAAATAGGGTTGGCGATATCCCGCCGGGGTCAATCGCCACGTATAGAAGCCTGCGAACGGCAGGATGCAACGCTGGCTGTTGAGCCAAGCTCCGCGGAAGAGCGGGCTGCGCTCCAAGGCATTGCTGGAGACGCGCAGCCACTGCGCGACCGACGGATCGCCCTCCGCCCAGGGTGGAATGAGGCCCCAGCGCATCATCACGGCCTCCGACCGCCTCTCGTGCAGGCGCACGGCGGGAACGTAGCGGGACGGAGCGACGTTGAAGCTCGCCGAGAATTTCCACCATCTGTGCTCCGGCGCCAGCTCGCGCTCCGCCAGGTCCTGATCCGGCACGGCATATCTCTCGCACATGCGAAGAGCCTATCCGACATAACCCTGCGCGCCTGTGACGCAGTGCCCGGATGCGCTCGCAGCCTTCATGGCTCCGATCAGCGGCGACAAACCCGGCCTCGGCCGAAGGAATCCGGTAGGCCCACGGGGCCTGCTCCGGTCCGCCCTCCCCGGGACACATTGGCGCCACACCTGTCAAGAACGGCCGTCCCTCTGCCGAAGGCTCGTTCCGCCCGTCCGCCCGAATCCGCCGCCGGTCGGAAGGGCGGCCATTACTGTCGTATATGGGAGGAAGCACCGCTTTCGTTCAAGTAAAGTCCGCCGCACCGAGAGGATGCAGATACACAACTCGTGCGACATCTGACATTGCAATGCCGGTCCAGCGAGCCCCAGAGGGGATTCACCCTTCTCGAGCTGATCGTCACGATATCGATCGCGTCCATCCTGCTCGCCATCGCGATACCTTCATTCACCTACGTCAGCCGGTCGAACCGGATGTCCGGCCAGATCAACGATCTGCTCGCCGACATGCAGTACGCCCGCGCAGAGGCGATCAAGGAAGGCTCCGACGTGGTCCTCTGCAGCTCCGCCGACGGCGCGAGCTGCTCGAGCGCCACGACGTGGCAGACGGGCTGGATCGTATTTTCCGATCCGAACCGCAACGGCGCTTTCGATGCCGGCGATTCAGTCCTGCGCGTGCGCGCCGCCCTGAGTGGCGGTGATACGTTACAGCCGCAGGACGGCACCACGACCGCAGTCCGGTTCAACCGGGACGGGTTCGCGGTCGCGCTCCCCGGCGGAGCTCTGTTCAAACTTCATGATGCTGCGAGCACCACCGCCCTGACTCGCTGCCTGCAGGTCACCCTGGTGGGTGCCCTCAGCACGATGTCTTCCGGGGGAACCTGCACATGACCGGTGCACCGAAACTCGCGGGCTACATCCCCGCCCGAGGCTTCAGCCTCGTAGAGGTGCTGATCGCCCTCATCGTTCTCTCGGTCGGGCTGCTCGGGATCGCCAAGATGGAAGCGCTCGCCCTCTCCAGCACCGCCGTGGCGAGCCGCAGGGCCCTCGCCGCGGTCGAGGCCGCCAGTCTGGCGGATTCCATGCATGCCAACCGGGGCTATTGGGGTTCGGCCGCTAATGCAGCCATCACGATCACCGGCACGACGGTCAGCAACGGGCCGGGGGCCGCGGGCGCAGACTGCACGAAGGCCGGAGCCAACGCGCCCTGCTCTGCCCCCGACCTCGCATCCTACGATCTGCAGTCCTGGGCCAACGCTCTGAGCGCGCTGCTTCCCGGCGATCAGGCAACGGTCACCTGCAATACGACGACTCCGCTCGAGTGCTCGATCCAGATCCAGTGGAGCGAGCAGGCGGTGGGCCTGAACAACGCCCAGTCACAGGCCACCAGCACTCCGGCCGGCGAGACGGCGGGCACGAGCGCCGCGATCCAGAACACCACCTACACGCTCTACGTCGAGCCATGAGCAGCAAAATCACCAAACACCTCGTGCATCGGATGCACCCGACAGCAAGAGGGTTCTCGCTGGTCGAGCTGATGGTGGCTCTGGCGATCTCTTTCTTCATCATCGCCGGAATGCTCACGATTTTTGAGAACGTTCACAGCACGTACTCCACGCAGACCGCGCTCGCGAACCTGGAGGACAACGAGCGGCTGGCAATGACGCTCATTACCGACGTTGTCTCGTCCGCTGGTTACTTTCCGGATCCCAGTACGTATACCGCCATAGACACCCTCGCTGCATCTCCTCACTTCACGGCTGCAGGGAGTCCCGCGATCGCCGGCGGCACGACCGCTCTGGGCGATACGATCACGGTGCGTTATGCGCCGGATACGACCGGCGACCTCTACAACTGCTTCGGCGGCACCAACGCCAATGCACCGTACGACGAATGGGAGAACACCTTCTCCATCGTCTCCACGGGTGGTATCAGCGGCGCGCTCCAATGCACCTTCTGGAGCAAGAGCGGCGCCAACATTCCACCGGGACCCATACCGCTCGTACAAGGTCTCACGAACGGCACCGGCGGCTCGCCCAAGGGTATTCAGATTTTGTACGGGGTTGGCACCGGCAAGGCCGCGGCGCCCACCTGCGTGGACACCTACAAGAGCATTGCAGACATGACCGCGGCGGACTGGGCGCAGGTGTGTACGCTGAAGGTGACCCTCAGCTTCGTCAATCCGGTAGCTCCGGCTGGCAGCCTCATCAAGTGGGTGTCCTTCACTCGTGTCATCGCCGTCATGAACGCGGCAGGAGCCAGCACATGACCTCAGCCCCCTCTAGCCGACGAGCGAGCGCCCCCGGCCGCCAGCGTGGCATGGCCCTCATCACCGGGCTCCTGCTGCTCCTCATCGTCACGATCATCGCCGTTAGCATGTTCCGCGGCTTCGGCGTCGAGGAGCAGGTGGCAGGCAATACTCGCGAGAAAGGGCGCGCTCTGAACGCGGCCGTCAGCGCGCAGCAATATGCCGAGTGGTGGCTGGTCAATGGCGCCGTCCCCCCGAGTGTAACCTGCGGCTCCCTCGTGAGCTCGGACAGCGGCCAGGTCTGCTCTAACAAGCTGACGGACTACACCATCGTTCCCTGGCAGATCAACGGCGCTGCCGTCGGGGTCACCTACACGCCCTTCGCCCAGAGTCAGACCCTCACCGGCGCGAGCGGCACGCCCAGCCAGGGCTCCTACTTCGGCGCGCCGAGCTTCTACATCACCGACCTCGGCGGCTCCGTCGACCCGATCACCGGCAACTCCGGCGAGCTCTACCAGATCGACGCCTACGGCTACGGCGGCACCAAGAAGACCGTCGCCGAGGTCGAGAGCACCTATCTCGTCACCGATCAATTCGGCATGCGCCAGTTGGACATACAGAAATGACCAGCAAGACCAGCA
>Ga0134128_10012566_pt1 | contig 10095 bp, 10 predicted proteins | sample KB31754_FD_96462 | JGI IMG/M metagenome (GOLD analysis project Ga0134128, IMG submission 96462) | Terrestrial soil microbial communities with excess Nitrogen fertilizer from Kellogg Biological Station, Michigan, USA - KB3-175-4 | ecosystem: Environmental > Terrestrial > Soil > Unclassified ...
CGAACATCAGACCAAGCCGTGCGACGTTACCCGCTGCACGGTCTGCGGCGCGTGCTGAAGCGAGCCTGATTGACGCTCGCTTGTGCAATGTTTGACGAGCAGCTCAGCGGTCTCGACCTGACTTTCTTGACCTGGCTTTTCGGGACTGCCGGCGTTGCTCGATTGCTCGATCGTCGTAACTGTCGGGCACTCATGCCAAGAGGGTCATGCTTGATGGCTCGATCGTCGTTAAGCGCCGGGCGACCTACTAAGATGACCGCGTTGTTCGGACAGGCCGCCAAGTCGCACGGGAGGAGCGAAAGAATGAAGACGCGAAACGGATTATCCCTGATGACGATACTGGTAGCGGCCGGTGCGATCGCCTTGGCAACGCCGGCGCTTGCCCAGACCGGCGCGGAATATCCGCGCACGATGCCCGGCGACACGATCCCCAGTTACGGGGGCGGCGGTTACGGCGGACCAGCCGGCGGCGGCTCGATCAGTGCGCCGGCACCGAGCGGCAGCGGGGCGAGCAAGACCACTGTGATTCCATACGACGAATCGGCACCGACGACGACCACGCATCATCGGACGACCCGTCACGTCAAGAGCGTCCCCGAAGACATCAGCACCATAGAACCCGCGCAAGGCCATTTGAAACTCGTCAAGAATTCCTATGCTTATGAGCGGCCAACCAGTTCGAGCACCCGCATCGAACCGGTCGAGGCCGGCAAATTTGTCAACGTGATCGGGACCTCGCGCTACTACGCGCAGGTCAAGCTGAAGAACAGCGAAATCGCGTATGTTCCGCTAAGCGCGGTCGCCATGGTGAATCCAACCGACAAGATGTTCAAGCTCACCTCGGATTCAGCCGTGTTGAGCGCGCCGAATCATTCGGGCAAGAAGATCGCCGAAGTCCATCGGGGACATGACGTGCACGTCATCGGGATTGCACTGAGTTACATGAAAATCAGGATGAAGAACGGTACCGAAGGCTACATCCCGGTGCATGCGCTGGAGTAGCGATAAGGGATGAGATTGGGAGCGTGGATCGCCATTTGTAGCATCGATGCAACAACGACCGGCGATCATTGGCACTGAAATGCAACTATTTTCGCCGATAGACATAATTTTCGACAGAGTTACACCTATTAGCACAACGAATTGTGTATAGTCGGGTCCAAACAGACGTGAGAGTGCGTTTTCACGTATCTGGGAGGACAACGAGATGGGCCTGCCTCTACTGAAAAGCAACGGGCTATTCGCCCAGGCTGACGACGGAAAATTGCTGTTCTTCGCGACACCGATGGCCAAGTCGGCCTATATCGTGCCGGACCGCCACAGCGAGGACGCCTTGCGCACTCTGGCGAAATACTGGGGGCTGTGTGAGTTGTTTACGATTGCGATAATCGCGCCGGTTGCGCTGCACTTTGGCGCACTCGCACTGCTCGCCGCCGTCGCGGTCTTCGCGTTCGGCTCCAGCCTCGCCTATCAATTTGCCTTGCGTGGCCTGGTCGCAGGACTCGAATCGGTAGCCCATCAACCGGCCAGCCCGAAGCATCACATGGAAAGTCTCGGGAGCCTGCTCCGCACCGTTGCGGACGAGACCCATACGAGCCTGTTATGGCTATGCGAAGCGGCGGCGATTTTGCCATTCGCGGGTGCGGCTCTGATGATCCTCAACGGCCATCGATTGCATCATTTTGTCGGCGGGTTCATCGCGATTGTTTTCTTTGGGAGTGCCACGATCGCGGGGGCCTATATGATTTCGGTAAAGCATCGCGGCGCCCGTGTCAGCCCGACGCCCTCGTTCGCCGAGCGTCGCGCAGCCGTTGGCAACTAGGCCGAGAGCAAGAAGAGAGTTGTTGAAGAATGCAAAACTATTTTATTGACTGAAATCTTCATAGAGGTTTCAAGCAGCCCAACAGTCTCGACCTCATTTTTCGGACCGGACTTACCTCTGGTAAAAAGTACCGGTTTCGCCCTGAGAAAACCCCATCCTCCTTGACCCTCGGGTTGCTCGATGGTCGGCGGGGACGCGCCGGATACGCCAGGGAAAGACCTCGCCATGATTGACGTTCGCGATGTTCAGGCGGGCGCCTAGCGAGCCACGGGCGGGGTGATCGTCAGGAGGGTGCGGACCTTGGCGGGGATGTCGGTAGCGCGGACGACGTCGGTGATGATCGCGGCGGCGTCGGCACCGGCTGCCAAAACGTCGGGCATCGTCGCTCCCGTGATCCCGCCGATCGCGACAATCGGCAAGGCCACCGCCGCCCGCACCGAGCGCAGACGCTCGAGTCCCTGCGCATTTGGAACATTCTTCAAGCCGCCGGAATAGATCGCACCGAAGCCGATATAGTCGGCGCCGCCGACTTCCGCCACGCGCGCCTGCTCAACGCTGTGGGTCGAAACGCCGATAATTGCGGCGGGTCCCATGAGGGCGCGAGCGTCGGTCAGCGGTAGATCGTCTTGCCCGACGTGAACGCCGTCGGCGCCGGCGAGTTTCGCGATATCGGCGCGATCGTTGACGATCAGCAGGGCGCCGTGCTGACGGCATAGCGCGACGATCGCGCGGGCCGCGGCGAGGAAGTCGCGGCTGGCGGTATTTTTGAGCCGCAACTGCATGATGCGGGCGCCGGCCCCCAGCAGAATGCGCGCGAGATCGATCGGGTCGTGGCCACCGGCGGTATCAACGATCGCATAGAAGGATGAGGGCAGTTGCATGTTGGCGCGGAGGGATGCCGTCACTGCGGCAGGGCTTTTTGCGGCACGATGCGATGTTCGGTGAGCTTCTTGCGCAGCGTGTTGCGATTGAGCCCGAGGATGCGTGCCGCATGAACCTGATTGCCGCCAGCGCGATCGAGCGCGATTTCAATCAGCGGCTTTTCGAGTTCTCCGACCAGCTTCTGATAGAGGTCGCGAGGCTCCTTGCCGTTGCTCTCGATCATCTCGCTGATGCGCCGCGCGATGAGTTCGGTGAGCGAAGCGCCGTCGTCGAGTTTGGCGGAGAGGCGCACGCCGCCGCGGCCGAGTTCAACGTCGTCGTCGCGAAGGGTATTGGCGGGCGCCAGCAGCGCGGCACGCAAGACCGTGTTTTCGAGTTCACGGACGTTGCCCGGCCAGGTGTAATTCTGCAGCTTGGCGCGCGCCTCGGGGCTGATGTAGCGCGAGTTCGCGCCCATCTCGCGCACGGCCTTGTCGATGAAGTAATCGGTCAGCTCGGCGATGTCTTCGCGGCGCTCGCGCAAGGGTGGCAAGTCGATCGGAATCACGCGCAGGCGAAAGTAGAGGTCTTCGCGGAATTTCTTTTCCGCCACCGCCTGTTCGAGGTCCTGATTGGTGGCGGCGATCACCCGCGCCTGCATGCGGAGCGTCTCGAAACCGCCGACGCGCGAGAATTCCCGCTCCTGGAGCACACTCAGCAGCTTGGGCTGCAACTCGACCGGCAGATCGCCGATCTCGTCGAGAAAGAGCGTTCCGCCGGAAGCCTGCTCGATCTTTCCCGCGCGCCGCTCGGTCGCGCCGGTAAAGGCGCCGCGCTCATGGCCGAAGAGTTCACTTTCGAGCAAGCCGTGCGGAATCGCCGAGCAGTTGACCGCGACGAAGGGGCCGCGCCAGCGCTGCGACTTGAAATGGATCGCGCGCGCGACCAGTTCCTTTCCGGTGCCGCTCTCGCCGCGCAGCAGTACAGTCGCGTCGTTATTCACGACTCGCCCGATGAGCTTGTAAACCTCCTGCATCGCGGGGCTGCGGCCGATGATCTCACCGCCGACGAGCTGGCGATTGACCTCTTCCCTGAGGCGCGTGAAATCGGCGTTCTGCGCCGCGATCGCGATCGCACGGGCGACCGCCGCGGCCACGAGATCGAGATTCTCGAAGGGTTTGGTGAGGTAATCGTGCGCCCCGCGCTTCATCGCCTCGACCGCATTGTTCATCGTGCTGGCCGCCGTAATCACGATGATCAGGGTGCGGCTCGCCTGTGCGCGCGCCGCGGTGAGCACTTCGAGACCGCCGGTCCCGGGCATCATGATGTCGAGGATCGCGACCTGGTGGCGATTGCTGGTCAGTGCTTCGAGCGCACCCTGGCTGTCGGCCGCCTCTTCGACGCGATAGCCGTCGGCTTCGAGCCGATGACGCAGGACGAGGCGGATACCCGGGTCGTCGTCAGCGATGAGAACTGACGCATGCGGCGCATCGCCGGTAGGTTCGGGCGAGTTGCGTTTTTCAGGCTCCATTTGGTTCGGGGGCACCGTAATTACCTATGGTAGCGCACCGTGCCGGTTCAGAGCGATACGGACGCTTCGATCAGGGAATCATTCGGAGGCGACCGGCAGCATTACGTAAAAGGTCATGCCGCGCGGCTGCTCCTCGGCGGCAGACGGATGGCCCGCATCGAGGTCGTCCTGCGGGTGATCGGAGCGGCGTCGCGCAGGTGTACGGTCCTGGCGCGAGACACCCCGCGGCCGCATCCCGCCACGTTCGGCCCATAGTTTGCCGCCGTGCAAAGCAACGATGCGCCGGCTCAGCACGAGTCCGAGACCGGTGCCCGATGGCTTGGTGGTGTAGAACGGAGTGAAGAGCTGCTTGAGGTCGGCGTCGGAGATGCCCTTGCCGGTGTCGCTCACCTCGACCCGCAGGTAGCGGCGGCGCTTGCCGTGGGCGCTCACGCGGAACCGGGTTTCCATCGCCGTGCGCAGGCGGATCGTCCCGCGCGGCGTGGAATGGATCGGAGTTGCGAAGCCCGCAGGCCTCGGCGTAGTTCCGGCGCTGGGCACCGACATCGAAGGACCACCACCATGCACCGCCTCGATCGCCTCGCGCGCATTACGGATGAGGTTCAGGAAGACCCGCTCGAGCGCGACCGCATCGCCATTGACGTCGGGCAGGCTGGGGTCGAAATCCTGTTCGATCAGCAAATCCTCGGAGGCGCCCGGGAGCAACCCGTCCATCCGCAGCGCCTGATGGAGCACCTGATGGATGTTGAAGGGTTCGCGCTTGAGCCGCTGCGGGTTGCTTGCCGCGAGGACCTGTTCGACCAGGCCGGCGATACGATTGACACCGTCGAGGATCAGGCCGCAGTAGAGCTTGGCGCGGGCGTCACCGGGGAACATCGCGGCGAGCAATTCGGCCGCGCCTTTGATGCCGGTCAGCGGGTTCTTGACTTCGTGAGCAAGGCCGGCGGGCGAAAGGCGAAAAACGTTCTCGTCGGAATCGAAGGTCTGTTGGGCACTCTTCTGGTATGACAAGTCGTGCATCACGACGATCGCGCCTTCGAAGAATCCGGCCGGGCTGGTCAGGGGTGAGACCTCCGCGCGCACTACCAGCGACCGCTGGCCGAGGACCAGGGTCGCTTCGGGATTGTCGAGGCTTTGACCACTCTGGAGGCACTGTTCGATCATCCGCCGGAGCCATTCGTTGTGCCGGATGAGCCTGCCGATCACCGAACGGCTGACCTTCGAGGCCTCCAGGAACGCCTCGGCGGCGGCGTTGACGGCGAGGGGATCGAGGGTCGGTGACAAAACGATGACGGCATCGTTCAGGCAGTCGAGAATTTCGTGCCACAAGTCCAATTTGGAAGCGGGCCAGCAAGGGCCTCATTCAGCGAAGCTAGCACAAAGGCTTTGCCCATCTAAGCCGCGTATCCATTAGCGTTGATAAAGAATGCGGATGGTCGTTGGGATCGGTCACCGGCCCAGCGGCTAATTAAACCCTGTGGATAAGCGGTGGATTGAAGTTTAGCTGTCAACAAGTATTAGTTTTTTTTATTCGGATGGGGTTGGTCCACCGCGGCGTGGCCGATAGGGTAGGCGTCAATTTGGTGGCACTCGCAACAAAGGTGAACCGGATTTTCGCGCTGGTAGCCGTGACGCTCGCATTCGCTCTCAGTGGATGCGCGCCGTCGGCGGACGTCCAATCCGATCCCGGCACAGCGATAACGGTCAGCGGTCAGGCTGGCGCAGCAAACCTGCTCGCCGCCGGTGAGACCGCGCCTATCGCAAACGCGCAGGAGGTGCTGGCCTCCGGCACCGAGATGCCGTTCGTGCGCAGCCAGCCGAAAGCCGTGCCACCGTTTCCGTTGGTGCTCAATCGCACCGTTCAGCAATATGTTAATCAGTACGTGGCGCAGCCGCAGGGTCTGAAGCAGTCCTTCCGCCGCAGCGAGCCCTACATGCCCGCGATGATTCGCGAACTGCAAATGGCCGGGCTGCCCTCCGATCTGATCTACCTGGCTTTCGCCGAGAGCGGGTTTTCGGCCAAGGGCGACGGTCCGTGGCAACTTGAGAAAGCGACCGCCCGGCGCTTCGGGCTGGTCGTCAATCAGTGGGTGGACGAGCGGCGCGACCCGCTCAAATCGACGCGCGCCGCGGCCGAATACCTGGCGACGTTGCATGACGCCACCGGGTCCGACTGGCGCATGACGCTGGTCGCCTGGAACAACGGTGACGGGACCATCGACCGCTACTCGCGGCTGAGCGGCGCGAGTTACGACCGCCTGATGAAGAAGCTGCCTCATCATACGCGCTCGCTGATGAACCGCTTTATGGCGGTGGCGCTGATTGCGCGTCATGCGAGCGACTATGGACTTGACGACGTGAGCTTCGATCAAACGCCGCATTACAAGGTCGTGAAGGTAAAGGGCGGGACGCTGCTGAGTCATATCGCGGCGGCGACTCACGTGACGGTTGATGCGATACGGGAGGCCAATCCCGCGATTCTGCGCGATCGTATTCCAGCCAGCTTCGACAGCTACGACATCCGCGTGCCCGACAGTGAGTTGCAGGCGCAGCTTTCCGAGTTCTGAGATTTCCTCTTCCTCGATCCTCTCCGACACGGCTTGATTTGGCCGCTCGCGTTCGACTCAAGTTCAAATTTTTGCGCTCGTCGCGTATCCTGTCATGACCGGGCCGGAATGACAGAGGAATTGTGATGATCAGGATAATGCGATGACCAGCGCGGACCAGGCTCTGCAAATCGTTCTCGAAAATGTTGCGCCACTCGGTTTCGAACGCGTTTCGATAACGGCGGCGCTCGGGCGAATTTTGGCCGAAGTGGTCCATTCGCCGCGCGACATTCCAGGCTTCGATAACTCCGCGATGGACGGTTACGCCGTGCGGTCAGCGGATGTGGCGTCGGCCAGCGAGACCAATCCGGTGCGGCTTGAAGTGCTGGAGACCGTCGCTGCCGGGATGATGCCGTCGCGCCAGGTCGCGGCGGGGCAGGCCGTTCGCACCATGACGGGGGCGCCGATCGCGCCGGGCGCAGACGCGATCATGCCGGTTGAACGCACGCGCTCAGAGGGCGCTATCGTCGAGATTATGGCGGTGGCCCCGGCGGGCGCATTTGTGCGCCCACGCGGCGAAGACCTCCGCCGTGACGAGCTGGTGATGGCCGCCGGCAAGACACTCGGTCCATCGGACCTCGGGATGCTGGCGTCGCTTAACCGCGCGATGGTCGATGTGTGGCGCCGCCCGCGGGTCGCAATCGTCGCAACGGGAGACGAACTGGTCGATATCGACCAGGTTCCGACCGGTGCGCAAATCGTGAACTCGAGCGCCTATGCGCTGGCGGGCGCGATTCGTGAAGCGGGTGCCGAACCGGTGATGCTCAAGGTCGCGCGCGATCGTCCCGAGGAGGTTCGTGCGCGGCTCGCCGAGGCGCTCGCGTTCGACGCCGTCCTTTCCACGGGTGGGGTTTCGGTCGGCCAGTTCGACCATGTGAAGGGGGTGCTCGACGAACTCGGACTGCGCCAACTGTTTCACGGCGTTGCCCAGAAGCCGGGGCGTCCGTTGAAATTCGGAACGATCGGCGGCCGGCCGATTTTCGGACTGCCGGGTAATCCGGTCTCGACGATGGTCTGCTTTTATCTTTACGTGCGGCCGGCGCTGCTCAGGATGGGCGGGGCGGTGCGCACCGGACTGCCGCGAGTTGCCGTGCGCTGCGCGACTGACATTCCGGTGGCGGCGAATCTCACGGAATTCGTGCGCGTCCGGCTCGAGCGTCGTGACGGAGAAATCCTCGCCGCTCCGACCGGAAATCAGGGTTCAGGCGTCCTCAGTTCACTCTCGCGCGCCGACGCGCTGCTGATTGGTCCCGCGCATACGAATCTGCTCAAAACGGGGGATCAGGCCACCGTGCTGCTGCTCGTACCGGGTGCGGTCGTGGATACCGAGGCGTTTTTCGAGGACCGCCCGCGCCGCCACACGAACTGAATGCCGAGGGTCAAAATCGCACCCACGATTGCCGACGAGATGACGATGGTGCTGACCTTGAGGTAAGGATGCAGGAGCACTGGAATGATGTATATGGGTACTTGCTGTTCCAGATTGCTGCCGATGATGTAAGCGAGCCACAGGACCAATATCGCGGCTGCCCAAAATTTCGGTTGCTTCCAGAACTCAAACATCGCGACCCTCCCTGACTTCAGTCATGAAAGCTTGGATTGTCGTCTCGCCAATGTCAACGTAGGACGGCACGCGGCGTAGTTCGACGGACGTTTGAAGATGCGTTTCAAGGTAGGGCAGGGCTTTGACTTTCATCCGCTGGAAGCGGGGCGCAAGCTCGTGCTCGGCGGCGTCGAGATCGCGCATACGGCCGGCCTGCGCGGGTATTCCGACGCCGACGTTGCGGCCCATGCGCTGGCCAACGCAATCCTCGGCGCACTCGGCGAGGGCGACCTCGGCCTGCACTTTCCCGACAACGATCAGCGCTATCTCGGCGCCGACAGCATCGTGCTGCTACAATCGGTGTGGAAGCGGGCGACCGACCTCGGTTGGAAGCTCGTTAATGCCGATGTGACGATCATGGCGGCACGGCCCAAACTCGCGCCCCATCTGCCGGCCATGCGCGCGCGACTCGCGATGGCGCTCGGCGTCGAGGCGGCGTCGATTAACGTCAAGGCGTCGAATCCGGAAGGCCTCGGCGCCCTCGGACGCGGCGAAGGGATGGCGTCGGCGGCGATCGTCATGCTGCAGGCGGACTGATCGAATCCAGGCGGCCAGCGCCATCGGCGGTAGCGTCCTCTACACATTGCTACCGTGGCCAGAACACAAATTCGATCTTGATACCGTCTGGATCTGTGAAATAAACCGCATAGTAGCCCGGGAAGTACGGATACTCAGCCGGCGGGTCGAGAATTTGCGCTCCGATCTCTTTCAGCAGACCATGCATTTTGTCGACGTCGGCCCGATCGGCAGCATCGAACGCCAGATGATTCAGCCCCGGTTGATTACGATCGTGCAGAGCGGCAGGCGTGGCTTTCGCCGGGCGCAGCGTAACCGCGCCGTTTGGACTGGCCCAGGCAACCAGTCGCGTCTTCATCGATTGTTGAGTCGATTCCGGCACTTCGCCGCGCACGTAACCCAGGAATCCAAGCACGCGATCGTAAAACTCAATGGAGCGGGCAAAGTCGCTGGCCGTAAGCGCCAGATGATTGAGAGATCCACGGGGCATCATTCACCTCCGCACGCGGCAAGTTGATCGATTCGTTCGAGCGAATCGCGATCGTTTATATTCATCGCAAGCGTAGCAGATCATTTAATCGGGGCCGAGTGTGGGCAGACCCTGCCGGTGGGGATTGGAGACGTTGCCGATGGCCGGGATCGCAATCGCCTTCGCGGCGGCGCGCGTCAGTCCGGCGCGATCGAACATCATCATCAATATGTGGGAGCCGTCGGGAATGGGCGCGCGGTCGCGGAATTGGGCCGGAAATGGAAAATAGATCCGCGACGCGTCGACGCGATATTTTTCAATCAACGGCTTCACGGCCGGGTAAGAACCGGTGATGCCGATGCTGACGGAATCATTTTTCCACGGGCCAATCCACAGCGCGTTGAATTCGAGCACCGTATCGTAACGAACCCATCCGGGCGGGATCAGGCCGAGACGGGTGGCGGATCGTGGACTGAGCGCGGCGAGTCGATTGCCACCGATAAGGTACTTGTTGGCGGCGATGACCAGCGTATCGAAGCGCTCGCGATCGGCCCGGGTTTCCATTTCAAGCGCGGTCAGGTGCTGGTACGGCGCGAGGTCCGCCTGCCGCACGCGATAAAGTGTCACGCCGCCGGTGACGATTGGATCAGGATCGAGCGACAAGAGCATCGGGCGAAACACCGGATC
>Ga0134128_10012567_pt1 | contig 10095 bp, 10 predicted proteins | sample KB31754_FD_96462 | JGI IMG/M metagenome (GOLD analysis project Ga0134128, IMG submission 96462) | Terrestrial soil microbial communities with excess Nitrogen fertilizer from Kellogg Biological Station, Michigan, USA - KB3-175-4 | ecosystem: Environmental > Terrestrial > Soil > Unclassified ...
CCACCTGCATCGAGAAATTGGAGGTGAAGAAGCGCAGGTCCCCCAGAGTCCCCGAATGCGCCATCTCCGCCGCTTCCAGATTGCCGCGCTCGAAGTGCAGCCGGTAAGCGATCATCAGCTTGCCGTAGTTCTGCCGCGTCACCTCGATCATCCGCTGGCAGTCCTCTGAAGTGACCGCCATCGGCTTCTCGCAGAGCACATGCAGGCCGGCACGCGCGGCGCGCTCCGTGTACTCCCGGTGCATCGAATTCGGCAGCGCGATGTAGACGGCGTCGATCTCGCCGCTCTCGAAGAGCTCATCCGCCTCGTCGTAGCTGCAGACATGGCGGACCCCGTAACGACGGGAGAGCTTCCTCAGCTTCTCCTCGTCATCGGACACCAGCGCCGCAAGCGTGCTGTTCTGCTGCGCCTGCGCGAACGCCGGCAGAATCGCGACCTGCGCTATGTGCCCGAGCCCAACGACCGCGTATCGGAGCTTCCGCGCGGATGCGACGCTCTCGGTCGCGCGGCGGGCGGTGCTCCTGCCACGGCCCCTGCGGGGAGCGGCGGGGCCTGCAGTGATCTCATCGTTGGCCGCAACCAGCGGGAGCGGAACGGCACGTTCCGCTCTGCTGGCGCGGCGTAGTGGCGCGCGAGAGCGACCTTCGGCAGCCGCCTTGCGGGTTGCCGCGCGGCGGGGGGTGGGTGATCGGGTAGCCATGCCCTGCGGCGAAGCAAGCACGGTGCCGGAACGCCTGCCGCTGCCGTCCGTCCAGCACGCCGAATGCTGCTCCAAATCAAAGGCTTAGGCTCGAGATTGCTTGACGGCCGCCACCGGGACCGGTCTAATACGCGGCCCTCCCCCCAAGGCGGCCAGGTAGCTCAGTTGGTAGAGCAGCGGACTGAAAATCCGCGTGTCGGTGGTTCGATTCCGCCCCTGGCCACCATGAAATCAAACACTTAGACGCGTGGCGCCAACATCAACTGTGGAATATCCAGTAGCTTCGCGGAATATATTCCACAGGACGCCGGCGTCCGCGCTCACAACTCCCTGCTCGCAAAGAAGAATCCGGGAGCCGTTTCCCCGGCTCAACGGACAGCGCTCCCGCGAGCCCCGTACGCCATTTCTCGTGGTCACAGCCGTCTAGGGTTCCCGGACACCAACATCCGGCTTTCGACCCGATGGGCACGAGTCGTCGAGACTCACGCCACAATATGGGCAGAAATTGGGCTTGGGAAACAGCCGCCCCATCCTGATTCCCGAGTGAGCCGTAACGCACTGGCCAAGTACCGCGGAACACTTGGGGCATCGGGTGAACAGGATGTACAGCACAGATGCGGCGAATACAACAAAACCCAGGACGAGCAAGGGCGCCGGAGCGCGCCCGTGCATCGTGACGAGGCTGACGGCCGCTACTGCCCAAGCAGTGAACGCAACAATGGTCGCGCGCCGAATGCGTCGCTTGAGGTGATCTCGAATGCTTTCTGGCATGGTCGGTCCCGTTCCTCGACGTCGGTGAATTAATACTTGGCGCCGTTTCTGGCAAGCGCCTTTCGGTAAATTGACTGGAGGCGAAACTGACCACATCCTGTCGCTCGGCAGGTTGCCATGAGGTACCCGGAAGCGGACACACTGCACCCAACACGCGGTGCGCTCGGCGCGCGTGGTCACAGTCCATTCGAGTGACAGCTATGGCGTCCGAGTATGATCGGTACGCAAGAATTTGGTCGCCAGCGGCGAAAAGAAGCTCACGACGACTATCCAGAGGACGCAGAATCCGAATAGAGAAACGAAAAACCCCTCAGACGCAGACACAACATCAAGGCCCAGGAATGGACGCGCAACGACCATGCCTACCATGGAAACCGCCAATACCCATCGCGACACCCACCAGAAGAAGATCGATCCGATGAGACCTGTCAATAAGGAAGCGATGTAAAGTATTGCGTATCCCCAAATGGCCCACAAGGGCATAATCGAACCGAAATAGCGCCAGTGCCGCGCCGTTGCAACCGCCGGATCGAAGGTGAGTAAGCCGTGAGATGCGCCGATGTATATCGTCAGACTGATGAGCGAGACGGCAATCACAACACGGAAGACTCGAGCAGAGATGCGGAACATCTGCGGCGTCCTGATTTGTTCTGGAGGTGCGGTCCTGACGAATGTCCCAGGGGAGCGCAAAATAGCTGAGTGCCCGCGATCACCATAGGTCCAAGAGTCTGGCTTGCCATTCGCCGGAGATAATAGAGTATACAAGCCACCAACCGGCTCGCAAAAGCGGGTTCGGGTTCCCTCTGGGAGAACGGTTCCCACTCTATCGGGTGGGTCCGGAGGGCAGACTCTAATGTCTGAAGCACCTTCGCTTAAGGGCGTCAGGGATGGGGCGTTGTGGCTTCTGGAGCTGAATGAGCCGCTGATCGTCCGGCTGCGGCCACTGCGGTCAGTGGGCGCAAGCGATTGCCCCGCCGATAAGCGGACATTCATTCGGCCCCGCAGGAAAGTGCCATCTCCCTATCACCGAGGATGAGTGTGCAACTGCGCAACGCATCCATACCGAGATTTCCCGTCGCCTGACAGGGAGGGGAGCTTTTTCCTATGGACGGATTCACTTTGACGGTTCGGCCACCCCGCAGCAGGCGGACGCCTCGAACTATTCGCTCTCTCACAGCGCCGCCGACACCCTCGGAGGGTCTGCCAACCTGGCTTCGGCTTTCGATGGCTTTCGCAATCTTTGAACGCTCGGAGAAGGTCGTCCCGGCCGCACCGGTATCGACTTGCATCAGCTCCGTAACGCCCGAAGACTTTACCGGAGCCAAATACACTCTGTTCACGAGCCTTGTGTTCGAATTCCGGCATGGCTTAGTCAGGTCAGGCGGAACCGTCGGCGCTCTCGACCGTCGCAGATCAGACAGCGCGCGTGCAAACGGCATGAAATGGATGGAAGGGGTTCTCAGGTCCAGCACGGCGGCCGTGCCGGCCGGCGCCAATAGTTGCGGTGATACCAAGCCGCCAAGGTGCAGCGACTTGAAATAGGGCGGGAATGCGACGACGACCGCTTCGTTCAGGCTGAACTGTTGGCCATCACTCCAGTGACCCTGAACTCGGTGCGCGAGCCGTTCAGTAGCCGTTTTACCGCTCAGATCTCTCGCCGATGAGTCAGTACTTACACTTGGGATTCCCGCAGCTTCCGCATACCATTTCGCCAATACGTTCGTGCTCGCGCCAGTATCGACGATGAATATGCCTTCGTGGCCTGCAATCCGCGCCTTTATCAACGGGTTGGGAAATCCCTGCGCGGTCAGCGCACGATCATAGAAGACTGGCAGGGAGGCTGTGACCGTTGGAGCATATGAACTCGCGGTTGTGGCGGAAGATGCTCGAGCACTCTCCTGAGCCGTTGCGATGTAAATGCTTCCGCAGACCGTCATCGATACTGCAGACAGCAATGCTACCCCCGCGCCTTTGGAAAGCATGCGTGTAACTCCCCGCCCCGGCTGCGACAACTATAGACGATAGGTTCGGGAGGGGCCAGGTTCGGGCAACAGGAGCTCCCGGCCAGGGGTGGACACTCAGCTGAAGTCCATTGGTTTCCAGTAAGCGGACATCCAGGGCGCCGTCGGATAGGATACGGCAGCCATGTACCTGAAGACCATTCATCCCACGACGGGGCTTGGTCCTCAAAACACGACGAGTAGCCAAATGCGACGCGGCAGTCTTCTCCAGATACAGCTAAATGACCCGGATAACATGCCGCTCGCAATTGCGAAAGTCCTGATCGATGTGGCATTCCAGAAGGAAGGGCGGGAGCGATATCGGTTTGAAGCCGGCGAAACCGACAGTGGCGGGCAGCTTTCGGCTTCCTACGACCACTTCGAGAAGACCCGTAGGGACAATCAATCGTTCGCGTTGATGGACTACAACACTATGCTGGAAGAGTGCGATCCGGTCATCATCGTCAGTGTACCTACGCCCGCAGAACTAAGTCGGAGAGTCGATGCGCTGCGTAAATGGTTCCCGGAGCGCGTGCGCGCCGTTTCCGAACGGGTAGAGGCGTCGAACAACGGCAGGGTACAGGTGGAAGAGACGCAAGTGGAGCTCATTGACGGGGGGATAACTCGGGTAAATCTGCACGGAACTTCGGCGCGCGGCTAGCAGACTGGCACCACGGAGCATTAGTGGGTTCTTAGGGTGGTGGATTGCCCGCCGGCCTCGATCGGCCAAACGAATTGCCAGATAGCTGACCGCTCAGGGCATGCGGCAGGCTTAGCTGGCGGTTAGATCCTTCAACGAAAGTTCCAGCGCAAAAACTGCCGACATGCGAGTTCGGCGGCCGAACCAGTAGAATGTTCGGCGACTCAAACTTGAGACTCATCATGATGAACGCGACACCATCGAAAGTGACCCTCTTGGGCACATACGCGCCTCGTAGTTCGAGACAACAGCCTCACAGGGGCGGCACCTCGCTACTGGCACCGGGAGAAAGCGCAGTGCAGGACTTGAATCCCCAGCGGGTGAGAGCCATCTTGGATGTTACGGGATGGTCCCGTCTCGAAAAGGGCTCGTTTAATATCGATCTGTCCGACCGACAGCAGTTAGATACATTGCTGGCTCTTAGCCCCGTGTGGACGGAGGATGGCTCGTCCGTGGTCTATCCGCCGGGTTCTAAACATATCCCACTCCAGCGTGGACCTTACCTCTACTATTACGGCTGGTTTACGGTACAGAAACAGCGGCAACAGGTTCTTGTGAGGCGCCCCACGAACCCAATCATGAATCGCGTCGAACTCTTCGCACCTGTCGCAATTGCCACGGCTCTGGGCTACAAGGGCGGGGAAACCCTCGAAGTCGTCGTGTCATCGAAATGAGTCCTCCAGTCGCCGGCCCCTTGCGCCGTTCACCATCGCGTGGAGGGCCACGGTGGCGACGGCGGTGGTCATTAGTGCCCGGCCTTCTGCGGACTATTTCGGGACGGACGAATAAGAAGTCCTACATATTTTTCAACTGTAGGCTTGACGGTCCACCGCTGCGGTGCTGAGCTGGAACGTATGGACAAGGAACGATTCGAGAAGGCGCGTGCGGAGCTACCGATCCTCCGTAGCTTCATTGATTTCGTAAACAGCCAGGTCGGCGTTTACTGCGACTGCATGTCGAGCTTCCGGGGCAACAAGGTGCTCATCGAGCGCCAGAAAGCCCGCGTGAACCGCCCGAGCGGGATGCGTATCAAGGACGGGAAGCCTGTCATCTTGCGCACAAGCGTCGAAGACCCAAACTCGCCCGATGTTATTCATCAGCGAATTATCAAGGCCGACGACTTCATCGCCGCCAATGCTGAAGCAGGATTCAACCATCAGCAGATCTGCTGGGCGATCATCGTTTTCACGTTCGCCTATTGGGACGAGGAAATTCGTCCGCAGATCGCACGCGTGCGCGGCGTCAAATCAGATGACGTCAAGCTTGACGAGCTTGGAGACTTGCGCATCCTCAGAAAGAACATCGTCCACAATGGCGGCGTGCTGCCCCCATCTGAATACGCCAAGCTGAAAGTCATGCAGCCGCTGGTGCAGCCAGATCAGCCGATCACGCTGACGCATGACCAGATGCATAGGGTCTTCGTTCACGTAAAGCAGGCTATTGCCAAACTCATTCTGGAATACACAGGCGATCTCCCGGGCGCACCTAAAGCATCGGAGATAGTGGGCATAGCGATCCAGAATCCGTAGACACGAAGCAATCATCTGCTCTCGAACGCGTCCGTGGAGAATACGAGACACCACGCGGACAGACCGCTGTCCGTTGCTGTCACGAGAAAGCGCATCGGCGCTTCTGGCGTGCGCTGCGCGACCGGAACCACGGTCAGCGTCATGCAGGCGGGCAGCCTCTTCTGGATGCTATAGGCGATTATTTCCTCGGCAAAGCACAGGAGACGGTCGAACGTGGCCTTGACGAAGGCTGTCATCGGCTGGCCTGCGATCGTGGGCTCGACGATGTCCACGCCTGCGCCGTTTGGCGTATAGGCGGCTTTCGGGAGAGTCCAGCTGCCGTGCTCGAGCGCAATACGGCTCTCGATCAGCGGCTCTGACCACTGGCGCACCTGTCGCAGGTATGCGGCAAGTTCCGGGTCAGTCGCTTCGAGCGTCGTAACCCTGGCCTCGAACGTCGACTGTTTCATAAACAGGAACCCGATATCGAGATCCATGAACTTCGTCACGCGCTGCACGCCTTCCTTCAGCGCACGTGCTGACGCGTTCAGGAAGCTGTCGACCTCCTTCCTGAGCGGGCGGTCGATATTCTCGCTGATGCGAAACGTCCTGCCCTCAACCTTGACGCACTCTCCGCTGGCGACCTTCTTCCAGTGATCTTCCCAGGTCGCCTGGATGTCACGTGCAGCATCGCGCGCGTTGAACAGATGGGACGTCATCATCTCGTGCAGCGCATCGAATGCGTCGCAATGCGCCTTGTCGCTGATGATGAGATTCCGCAGATAGAACATCCCGAGCAGCAATCTCGCGATAAACGGCGAGGACGTTCCCTCATCCTCAATCTTCTGAACGACGACGCTTCGCTGATCGGGCCCCACGGTCATGTTCGAGCGCGTCTGAAGACGCCCGAGAGCCTCCATGAATTCAGCGCGCGTCAATGGCAAGACGCTGGAGATCCGCCGCCGCGGATCTCGCTGCAAGACCTGCGCATTCGCGATCACCGATCGATCCATGAAGGCGTACAGCATCTCCATCGGGAAATTACCCGCCAGAAGAATGACCGCCCCATCCTGCCAGGGGAGAAACTGCACGCCTGCGAGCACCGTTCCGTTCTTATCCCGTATGTGCAGCACGGGTAGAGGCAAAGTGCGGTCCTCGTACTGATCACGCGGCACCGGCTTCAGCTCGCCGCGCAGATTGTATTGGTAGCCTGACCAGGCAATCGCGTCCTTCGGTATCCCGGCTTGCAGCTCGTCCCAATCGGGCATGGGGCTGATAGGCAACGATGCTCTGAGGCGGCTCAGGAGCATCGACAACATCTTGTCGAACGCATGCGCGCCCGCAGGGCTGATCATCATCGGGATGTAAAACGGTGGGGCGTTGTTGACCGCGTATTCCGTTCTTGCGAGAAGCCAGTTGCCGGATGGTTTCTCGCCGGGGAACTGCACCACATAGTTGATGAGTCCGGTTGCCGCAAGCACGACCGCATCCGGCCATCGCCCGCTGGGCGTTTCGGCGTTGAGAGCTTCGAGTTCGCGCGCGAAATCTTCCATCGGCATCGTTCCGCGCACGGCGAAGACAATTCCCAGGATGACGTTCGGATCTCCGGGATTCCCGGGCATAGGCCGCTTCTTGAGCGCTTTGACTGCCACCACGCGCCGATAGGCTGCGCGGAAAGCCTCTACGTCCATCGCCCCCTGGACATCAATGGTGGCCACAACCGCGTCGGCGGGTATATCTGCGTATTCCGCATTCGCGCCGGTCGGGTGAACATAGATCGTGCAGGCCAGCGCCGGAGCGCGCGTGCCCTCATGATCGACTATGTCTTTGGAACCAATGACGAACGGCGCAGGCAGGAACTGGCCGATAACTGCCGTCAGATCCGGCGCGTGTCCCACGTCCGCGCTCAGTATCGAGCCGCGTGCGGCTTTCAGCCTCTCAGAGAGCGTTTCCACATCCGCGCCACTCAATTTGGAAGGCGCGGTACTTTACGAGACATTCAGGTTCCCGTTCGAGATCATCGCGGACTCGCACCCGTATTGCCGTTAAGCTGCGCCACCGTCTGCAAGCTGTAGGTGCTGGCGGTGCTGTTGCGGTCCTCAGATGCGCCAAGTCTCGGCCACCGACAGTTCTCATTTTGCCTTCCCAAAAGCAGTCAGTCACGAACGGCGCCATCGGGCACTTCTGAGACGTCGACGGCAGAGACGTTGCTAAGAAACTACGGGAGCTGCGCAAGGTATTTGGAGCGGACAAGCGCTGCCGCCGCATCGACATCATAAGGGCCATAGTCGGAGCGCAGCAGCTGGCGCATGTCGTGCCGGAAACTGCGATCTTCGAGGTGACGGGCGAGACGCTGCTCTGCCTCCTCTCGGTCTATCCGGGCGCCCTCGTTCTCGAGGTACCAGTTGAACGCCTCGATCACTCGGGCGCCATCGATCAGGCAAGCCGGGGTGGCGTGCGGGCCGAAGTTCGCTGCGTGGTACAGGTCGAAGAGGTCCCGTCCTTGCGTGCGCTGCATCAGCGCTCTCATCTTCGTGCCCAGCATCTCATGGATGTCGTAGGAGCGCGCGGAGCAGTTCGTAAGTTCGCCATCGTCATCGAGAAGGGCGATCTGTACCTCCGTGAACGAATATAACGAGCGCTGCTCGTTCAAATTGACCTCGACCTTGACCGTCATCGGATAACGCAGTCCAAACGGCACGTACTTGTAAGTGGTCCGCAGGATTTTTGAGGGCTTCAAGACGTTGCGAACGGCAAGCCATGCGTCGGCGACTACCGAGTCTGACGGCTCGCCCAGCACCGGAGCGAGGGTCGCTCGCAGCCGAGCATCGAGGGTGTTCCCGTCCGTGGACTTGATGAGCACCAGATCGAGGTCCTCGGAATATCGTGCCGCCGGAGCAAGGTGTCCCTTGTGGAGCACTGTTCCGCCGCGAAGCGCAAGATGTTCGGCGAGGGTGTCGTCCGAGAAGATCGCCGCCACGGCGCGCGAGAGGCGCAGATCCTGTTCGATTTTGCTGCGCTTATCCCAGGGCGCATGCGCCTGCCAGGCTGTGAGATGCGATTGCTGAATCACGTATTCGATTCCCCAAGTCGCTCGGGCAAGTGCACTCGAAATTGTGCATTCTCGCAGTTCTGGTTTGTCCGGCCGGGCACCAAGGCCACGGGCCGTAGCTTCCGGCCTTTGAGGAACGCAGCCACCGTGTCCGTGAGCTCGGAGCCTTGTCGCGAAAGAAGCGCGCCGAGTCGCTGTGCATTCGGCGTGTCGTCAGCGGCAATCAATGCCGCCGTGAGTCCCTCTGAGCGCGCGTACGCGCTGAGTCCTTCGACCACCTCGGCGACGCGGATCGCTCCGCCGGCAAGCTCCTGGCGCCGCAGGAGATCGAGCATCGTGAGCTCGGGCGTGGAGACGAGAAACCGTCCGTCCGGGGTCTCGTGCCACTGAGTCGGCATGGCTGAAATGCGTGTGCGCGTTTGGAAGGTCAGGCGCTGGCGGCCGACTATGATCGGCCGTCGCTGCTTCGGCACCATGACCTGGATGACCGATGGCGCGTAGGGGGCGACGCCATACGCCTCAGCCGCAGAGAGCAGTCCGACGTAATAGGGGACCTTGAGCGCAGACGCGAGAAACCGGTGCAGCCATGTCTCAGGGGGAGGAGCGCCGCTTTGCGCATGCATCAGCGGCACGATCACCCACTGCCCGGCGCCGCGTGCTATACGGACGATGCGGCCGCGTCGCTGCTGTCGGTGCAATGCCTGGCGCAGCGCTTCCGCGGATATACCCGGGAGAAAGGCAGCGATCTGCGCATCGGTTAGCGTGAGCCTGCCCGAACGCTCAGCGTCATCAAGGATAGTGGAGAGATGCGACTTCACGGCAGCACGCAACGATTACGCGTATCATATCATAAATCGTCACATATCGCATACTCATAGGCGCACCGGGCAAGGTCTCGCGGTGGAATATTGCTGGGCCACAGCTATGCGAATCAGGGGTTTATCTAGCCGTAACTCACCGAAATATTCCACAGGACGCCCAGAAAATTTCCAGCGAATTCAGCCTCTTAAATCGATTTTGGGTCTGGACTGAAAATCCGCGTGTCGGTGGTTCGATTCCGCCCCTGGCCACCAGTATCTTTGGCACCTCCAGGCCCTGGCATGAACTCGGCGGCCCGCTGATCCACGTCGAACGCGCCAGGATCCCTTGACGCACTACAAGGACTCCCCCTGCCCGTCAACCGAAGTGGCTCTTACCTCTTGCTCGTCTTTGTCTCCTCTGCTCCTCTGCGTTGCCACCAATGTCTCAAGCGTCAGCTGCGGCACTACAACCGGCCTCTGTGTGAGCACAATCACGTGCTCGGGCCACCATGAAAGCCGCGCGTTCGGGCCTCACACCAGATTCGGCCTTTGACGGCCCCAGCG
>Ga0134128_10012568_pt1 | contig 10095 bp, 4 predicted proteins | sample KB31754_FD_96462 | JGI IMG/M metagenome (GOLD analysis project Ga0134128, IMG submission 96462) | Terrestrial soil microbial communities with excess Nitrogen fertilizer from Kellogg Biological Station, Michigan, USA - KB3-175-4 | ecosystem: Environmental > Terrestrial > Soil > Unclassified ...
CCGGATTGTCCGGCGTCCCCGTCAGGGTCGCGTGGGCGTCGAGCCGGCCTTTGACGTTCTGCGCGGCGCCGACGAAGACGCGGTTCAGATCGCCGATGTCCACATTCGTGGCGGTGATGGCGAGCGTGTCCGTCGGCCTCGCGGCGCCCGCCTGCAGCGGAAACGCGCCGTCGACCGCCACCCGCGCCGCCGCGTGCGTCAGCGCCAGGCCGTGAATGTCCAGGCGTGATCCGCCCGTGCGGATGACCGCCGTCGTGCCGGCTTCGAGCGACCAGGTCTCGCCCTTCGTCGTGAGGGCCAGCGTGCGGGCCGTGAACGCGCGATCGGGCGCGGTCGCCGCGAGGTCACCGGCAACGCGCAGCTCGCGCGTGGGATCCACCAGGTCCGCGTCCACGGCGACGTGCCCGTCGTGATAACTCGCCTGCCCCGTCACGGTCGTGAGCTTGAGGCCCTTGATCTCCACGAACGACGACTCGACCTTCGCCGCCGCCGTCACGGCCGACGGCTGCCAGTGCGGCATGGTCGTCGTCAGGTCACCGTTCAGCGTGAGCGCGCTGACGTCGGATCCGTACGCGACGGCGCGCAGCGACATCTTGCCGGCGGCCGCCGGCTGGTCGTTCGGTCCGGTCACATGCGCCTCGACGTGGCCGGCGCCGGTGATCGGCTGGCCCAACAGCTTGCCCAGCACGCCGAGATCGTCGCTATCGGCGGTGACGTCGAACGCCGACGCGCCGGCCGCGCCCATCGCGAGCGCGCCCTTGACGTCGACGTGCAGGCCCGCGCCGTCGGCGACGAGCTCCTTCGTCGTGAGCATGCCGGCCGAGAGCGCGACGCCGCCGTGCGCGCTGTCGAGCGCGACGCCGTCGATCGTCGACGCCGTGAGCGTCGCGGTGCCCGTGAGATCGACGTTCTGCGGCGTCGCCGGCGCGTGGACATCCGCGAAGACGACCGAGCCATCGACGTCGCCGTTCAAATCGAGCGTGACCGACGGCGGCACGCCAAGCGCTTCCGAGTCGAGGTGCGTCACGTGCCCGCGCCCGCCGATCGTGAGGCGCGGCCCGGCGAGTGACAGGTTCCCGGTCGCGGCGCTGATCGTCGCGCCAGCGAGGGTGGCCTGATCCACCGTGGCGGACGCGGTGATGAGACGCGGCGTGTCGCAGCGGGCGCAGGGCTCGCGGCCGGACAGGGTGAACGCGCCGGCGATGCTGGATCGGTAGCGCTCGGCCCCGAGCGACGGCAGATTCAGCGGGCCCGCCAGCCGTTGCACGTCGAGGCCGTCGACGGCTCCGGCCGCCGAGTACGCGATCCCGCCGTCGACGTCGTCCATCGCGCCGATCGTTCCGCGGCGGACGGTTGCGCCCTCGACCGTCGAGTCGTCGAGCGTGACGTCGGCGTGCCAGCGATGGCGGTCGTAATGCACGCGATAGGCGCCGCTCAGCGTGCTGGCAAGCGGCGGCAGATTCAGGGAGACCGGCAGCGTCTGCAAATGGCCGTCGGCAAACGTGCCATGACCGTCGAAGGCGGCCGGCGCGCCGGCCGCCGGGGTCAGTCGCCACGTCGCGGTAATCGTCGCTTCGCCGCCGTAGCCGTGCGCCGACGCCTCGAAATCCAGACGGCCGTCGCTCCACGTCCCTCGGCTCGTTATCGCGGTGCCGTCGTAGCCGAACGCGGACGCGCGCGGTCCCGAGAAGCGGAAGCCCAACGACGTCGAGGCCGGCGTGCCCGCCACGAGCGCTTCCACATCGGCGTGGCCGCTCACGTCGCTCTGCCACTTCGGGTCGACCAGGAACGATCGCAGGTTCACGCGGGCAAGGTCCAGGGCCGACACGACGCGCAGGCCGCCGGCGTCGGAGCTCGTGCGCACGCGGCCGCTGATCCGGGCCGCGCCGGCGCCGCCGTCGAACGTCGCGTCAGCCGACTGCAGCCCGTTCGCGAACGTCCCGGCGAGCTGTCGGACGTCATACCCGGAACCCTCGTCGTGCGCCGTCAGACGGGCGACGTCAACCACGAATCGGCCGCCGGCACGCGAGAGTCGAAGATCTGCGTCGAGCTTCGACACCTGTCGCGACGGCGCCGCCTGCGGCGCGATGGTGACGTCGCCGTTGGCGACCGTCACGTGTGCGAGCTGGAAGTCCACCGGCGGCCCCGTCCGGGGACGCGGGCGCATGAGATGCGCGACGTTCCAGCCGCCGGCGTTCTGCGCGAGGCGGACGGACGGCTGCTCGATCCGGATGTCCTCGAACATCAGATGCTTGTGCGCCAGCGTCCAGGCGTCGTAGCGGACGGTCACGCGCGCGGCGTGAAAGACGACGCCCTCGGCATCGGCCAGCCGGACGTCGTCGAGCACGACGCCGTCGAGGAGCGACCCGCTGAGACGCCCGATCGTCAGCGCGCCGGCGAGGTACTTGTCGGCTTCGGTCATCGCCAGCCGCCGCAGCCGATCGCGCAGCCAGTCGGATCGAAAGACCAGCACGCCGATCAGCGAGGCGACGCCCACGAACGCGAGCAGGCCAATCGCGATGCGGCGAAGCCAGCGTCTCATGTCAGAACGCCTGCCCGATGCTGAAGTGCAGGCGCCAGTACCGGCTCTGCGGGACGCCGTTGATGACGAGCCCGTCGATCCGGTTGAGCTGGTGGGCCCAGTCGACGCGAATCACGCCGACCGGCGTGCCGTAGCGAACGCCGGCGCCCGCGTCCAGCCGGGGCGTGAGCCCGCTGAAGTCCCAGTTGCCCGCGCTCACGTCGCCGGCGTCGACGAAGACGACGAGCGTGAATTTCGTCGACAGCGGCACGCGGGTTTCGAGCGACCCTTCCGCCAGCGTCCGGCCGCCGATCGGGAATCCGTTCGAGTCGAGCGGGCTGATCTCGAACCGGCCCCAGCCGCGCTCGCTGGTCGATCCGCCGAGGAAGTAGAGCTTGGAAAAGGGCATGTCTTTCGGGTCGGCGGCGGCGACCGAGCCGGCACGTACCCGCCCGGCCAGCACCCAGTGCCCGATCGGCAAGTAGCCTTTGGCTTCGCCGAGTACCTCGCTGAACGCGTAGGAGCCAAGGAGCGACGGCGCGGCGTGCTCGAGGTGCAGACTGAGCGCCACGCCCTTGTGCGGATCGAGCTGGTTGTCAACCTGCGTCCGCTCGGCATCCAGGTCGAGGGCGCCCAGCGTGCCCGACCCGCGGCCTGTCGTCGGGTCCAGGCCGAGCGCGATCAGCTCCTCCCGCGACTTGAAGTCGTTGAGCGCGTTCGCGTCGACGCCGTACCGCAGGTACTCGTGGATGAACGCCAGGTGCAGGCCGTAGCGGATTGGCGTCCGTCCGGCGCCGAGGTTGGTCTCCCGGCGATACGACAGCGTCACCCGGCCGCCGTCCGTCTCGGAGTTGTACGTGAGCTGATCGGTGTGCCAGGCCGTCCCGGAGAATTCGAGTGACAGGCCCGGCAGGCCCACGTACGGCTGCAGCAGCGTGACCTCGACGCCGCGGTCCAGAAACGATCCCTTGCCCTCCACCTCGAACTGCCGCGCGCCGCCCAGGAAGTTCACGTGGCGCCAGTCGATCGTCGCGCGCGCTCGTTCCTCCGATCCGTAGCCCAGCCCGATCTTGAGCTGACGAGGCGGCGCCTCGGCCACCGTCACACGCACCGGCACCTTGCCGTCCTTGATGTCGTCGACCCGCGCGGTGACGTTCGACACCTGGAAGACCTCGAGGCGCGAGAGCCGATGCTGCGTCCGCAACACCTGGTTCTCGCGATAGAGGCCGCCCGGCTGAAACGCCAGCTCGCGCGTGACGACGTCCTTGCCGACCGAGGTCAGGCCGTCGACCGTGACGTCGCCGAAACTCATCGTCGGCCCCGGCACCGCGCGCATCGTGATGACGATGTGATTGGGCTCGGCGCCTGGACGCTCGAGGGCGTCCACATACGCCTGTGGATGGCCGGTGTTCAGAAAGAGCTGCGTCGCCTGATCGCGGGTCGACTTGACCTTGTCGTAATCACGCGGCTCGCCGGCCTTGAGGGGCACCGACTCGAGCGACTTCTGGTTCGGCTCGCTCAGGCCTCCGAAGCCCTGGAACCGAACCGCGTCCACGATCGTGGGCTGCCCCTCTTCGACCGTGACGGTCAGCGTCACGGCCGTCTTCGTCGAGTTCAGCGCGACGTCGGTGCCGGTGATGCGCGCGTTCGGGTAGCCGCGGTCGGCATAGTAGGCCAGAATCCGCTTCTGGTCGTCCTCGAAATCCTGCCGGTCGAAGTACTGCTTCGCGGCCCAGGGCAGCCATCCGGTCTTGTGCGTCGCGAGGACGCGCAGGATGTCGCTCGACGGCACGGCGTGCGAGCCGACGAGCCGGACGTCGGCGACCTCAATCCCGACGACGCCGTTATCCTGGCAGCCGACCGAGCCGAGCAAGCCGAAGGCCAGGAGGCCGATGGGGCACACCCGCAGGACGCGCGCGAAGGATTGCGGGAGGCACGTCACGGCCGGGCAACATCAAAGCCCATGCCAAGCCACGGGCGCAAGGGCCGCCGCCGGTCCCACGTTGCCCGCGACGCGCGCGGTCAAGTGGGTAAGGCCTTGCACACCTGAGGGAAGAGACGCCTAGCGAGGGCCCACGCGGAAGCCGAACGAATTGGACGGCGTGCCCGACGGGAGCGTCGCGACGATCGAGTAGTCGCCCGCCGCCTGCAGCGTGACCGTAATCTCCATGGACGTCGGACGGACGTTGGTGATGTTGCCCGCGGGAATGTCCTGCACGCCACCCGCCGGATCGGTCACGCTCACCGTCATGCCCGGGACGAACCGCTGGCCCTGGACGGTCAGCGACTGCGGGTTCGGCGACGCGGTGAGCCGATCCGGCAGCACGGCGACGATGCTCGGCGCGGTGCTTTGAGGCTTCGCGGTCGTCCGATAGGGGCTCGAGATGCCGCCGTCGGCGTTGGTCACGACGAACTGATATGCTCCCTGCACCGGAAACACGACCGAGGCGACGAAGGACGTGTCCTTCAGGTCTCGAATCGCGGGCTCGCGGTACTCGGCGGCATTGCCGTCGGGACCGGTGACCGTCAGCGACAGGCGCTCCAGAAAATGCGATCCGCTCACCGTGACGGGCTGCGCGGTGGTGCTCGGCGTCACGGGATCCGGAGCGACGCCGGTGATCTCCGGCGTCGCGCGGCTGGTGTGCGCGCCCGCCATGGCCGAGAGCGCGAAGCCCAGGACCACGACGAGGCCACTCACGACGAAGAAGCGGACGAGAGCTTTGTGCATGGTGATTGAGGGAGCAAGGCCGGTGCCACTCCCGTCGTCCTCCCGCCCGACCACCGGGAAAGGCCCCCGATCGACGGCTCGCGACTCTTTCGCGGTAGCTCGCGACTGATCTTTGGTAGCGCCACGCGCGTTGGGCGCTCTCGAAGTTCCGAATGTGAGCCTTCGGCAGGCACGGACTTCGCAGGTGAGAACGCCGGAGGCAGCCTTGTGAGCGGAACTGTGGGTCGCCAGCAACTCATCGATCGCTTGAACCAGGATCTCGCGCGGGAATACCAGGCCGTCATTGCCTACGTGGTCTACTCCCAGACCCTGAAGGGCGCGGCGTACATGAACATCGCGGGCGAGCTGGAAAAGCACGCCGCGCAGGAGCTGCAACACGCGCTCGTCATCGCCAAGCACATCGACTATCTCGGCGGCGCCCCGACGACGACGCCCGCCCCCGTCGTCTCGACGGACGATCCCCAGGGCATGCTCCGCGCCGACCTCGAGAACGAGGTCGTCACCATCCGGAACTATCGCGAGCGCCTGAAGGAGTGCGAGGCGCTCTCCGAGTTCGCGATTGCCGAAGACCTCCGGGAAATCCTTCGCGACGAACAGGAGCACCTGACCGACCTCGCGACGGCCCTCGGGGAAGACGTGCCTGATGTCTCGAGCGGGCGTGCTTGACGCGCGCGCCCGGCGCGCGACCGCTCCCCGACCCGAACGGCTCAGCCTCGAGCGCCTCGAGGATCGCGCGCGGCAGCTCGCGCGGACCTACGAGATCGATCGCGCCGGCCGAAGGCGGGCGCGCTCGCCGACCCGCCGATTCGACGCCGATCTCCGGATCCTCTCGGCGGCCTACCAGGCGCTGACCGACGACGCGCGCGCGAACGAGCCGGTGTCGGCAGCGGCCGAGTGGCTGCTCGACAACTTCCACGTGATCACCGGCGAGGCGCGGCGCGTGCGGCAGCATCTGCCGCGCGCCTACGCGCGTCATCTGCCGACCCTCGTCACCGGTCAGTTCCCCGGCGAAGCACGCATCGTCGCGCTCGCGGCCGACCTGGCGACGCACAGCGACGGCCGGCTCGACGCCGAGCTCCTGCGGCGCTTCGTCGTCAGCTTTCAGAGCGTCTCGCCGCTGACCATCGGCGAGCTCTGGGCGTGGCCGAGCGCGCTGACGCTGGCGCTCATCGGCCGGCTCCGCGAAGCGACCGAAGAAGTGATGGACGCGCGCGCCGCGCGGCTCTCGGCCGATGCCGAGCTCCTCGCGCGCGAGCGCGCCGCCAAGGGCGGCACGCGCGACTGGCCCGCGACGCTCCACCCCGCGCACCTCGTGCAGACGCTGCGCCGGCTGCGCGACTACAACCCGTTCCTCCGCGACGTCGAGCAGGCCGTCGAGCGTCATCTGTCGAGCCACCAGCTCACGCACGAGGACGTGATTCGGTCGGAACTGCACCGGCAGGCCGCCGCCCAGGTCTCGGTCGCCAATGCCATCACCAGCCTCCGACTCGTGGCGACCCTCGACTGGCGCGAGTTCTTCGAGGCGACCAGCGTCGTCGATCGCACGCTCCGCCTGGACCCGGCCGGCGTGTACCGGCGCATGGACTTTCTCAGCCGCGATCGCCTGCGGCGCGCGATCGAGGACATCGCCCGGCCGGACGGCGACGACCAGGTCCGCGTCGCCGGGCTCGCCGTCGCCGTCGCGCGCGAAGCCGCGCAGCGGACGTCGGCCGGCGACCGGACGGCGCACGTCGGCTACCACCTCATCGATCGCGGGCGCGACGTGTTCGAAGCACGGTCGCGCGGCCGCGTGCGCCCGCGCCGCCGCGCGACGCAGCTGGTCCGGCGGCAGGCGACGGTGCTCTACCTCGGCGCCATCCTGGTCCTCACGGTCGGGCTCGTGGCGATCGGCGCCCGCTACGCCCGCGTGGAAGGGACCCTGTTCGGGGCGGCGATCGCGGCGCTGCTCCTCGTCGTACCCATGAGCGAGGTCGCGCTGGGTTTCATCCAGCGCCTCGCGATGACCGTCGCGCGGCCGCAGCGCCTGGTGCGCCTCGACCTGCTCGGCGGCGTGCCGCCCGACGCGCGGACGATGATCATCATCCCGACGCTGCTGACGTCGGTCGATCGCGTCGCGCTGCTCATCGAGCACCTGGAAGTCCTCGCGCTGGCGAACCTCGACCCGAACGTGCATTTCGCGGTCCTGAGCGATTTCGAAGACGCCGAGACGCGGGAACGGCCTGAAGACACGGCGATCCTGGCCGCGGCCCGGCGCGGGCTCGAGGCCCTCGCCGCCCGCTTCGGATCGGACGCCAACGAACGCTTCTTCTTCTTCCACCGCGACCGCGTGTGGAATCCGAGCCAGCGCGTGTGGATGGGGTGGGAGCGCAAGCGCGGCAAGATCGAGGAGTTCAACGCACTGCTGCGCGGCGCGACTGACACGGGCTACGTCGTCCAGATCGGGGCGCTGCACCTGCTGCCGTCGGTTCGCTATTGCCTCACGCTCGACCGCGACACGTTCCTGCCGCGCGACGCGGCGAAGAAGCTCGTCGGCATCCTCGCCCATCCCCTGAACCAGCCGCGGTTCGACCCGGCGACCGGCCGCGTCGTCGAGGGCTACGGCATCCTGCAGCCGCGGGTGAGCGTCGCGATGACGAGCGCGCTCGGATCGCGGTTCGCGCAGTCCTACGCTGGCCACACCGGCATCGACCCGTATACGACCGCGGTGTCGGACGTCTATCAGGACGTCTTCGGCGAAGGGATCTTCACGGGCAAGGGCCTCTACGACGTCGACGCCTTCCGGGCGGCGCTCGAGGGCCGCGTCCCGGAGAACACGCTGCTCTCGCACGATCTGTTCGAAGGCCTCTACGCGAGAACCGCGCTCGTCTCGGACGTCGAGGTCGTCGACGATTACCCGCCGAGCGTGCTGGCCTACACGCGGCGCCAGCACCGGTGGGTCCGCGGCGACTGGCAGATCCTTCAGTGGCTGTTCCCGATCGTGCGCACGCAGCGCGGCTTCGAGCGCAACCGGCTGCCGCTGATCTCGCGATGGAAGATCGTCGACAACCTCCGCCGGAGCCTCGTCGGTCCGGCGACGGTCGCGCTGCTCGTCGCGGGCTGGGTCGCGCTGCCCGGCCGGCCGTGGGTGTGGACGATGGCCGGGCTCGCCGCCGTTGGTCTGCCGCTCTATCACCGGCTCGCGGAAGTGCTGGCGGGTCCGGCGCGCGCCCAGCAGTGGTCCGTCTTCTGGCGCACGGCGGCCACGAACGTCCGCACGGCGCTCATCCACTGCGGCCTGCACCTGACGTTCATCGCGAACGAAGCGGCCGAGATGATTCACGCGATCGTCGTGACGCTCATCCGGCTGGCCATCACCCGCCGCCAGCTGCTCGAGTGGGAGACGGCCGAGAGCGTCGGCCGCCGCGAGCGGCCGAGCGAGGGCGTGTATTTCTCCGAAATGGTCGCGAGCCCGGCCGTCGCGGCCGGCGCGCTGATGCTGGTGCTCCTCAAGCGCCCGTCGGCGTGGGCGGTGGCGCTGCCCTTCGCGCTCGTCTGGGCCGTGGCGCCGCTTCTCGCCTACTGGCTGAGCCGGCCGCTCGTGCGGCGGCCCCCGCCGGTCGATGAGACCGACCGCGAGTTCTTCACCGAGGTCGCGAGACAGTCCTGGACGTATTTCGACACGTTCACGACCGACGGCGACCATCACCTGCCGCCCGACAACGTGCAGTTCACGCCGGACGAGCGCATCGCCCACCGGACGTCGCCGACGAACGTCGCGATGGGGCTCCTGTCGACGCTTGCGGCCTACGATCTCCGGTTCATCGACCGCGCGACGCTCGCCGCGAAGGTCGGCGCGACGCTCACGACGCTCGAGTCGATGGAGCGCTACGAAGGCCACTGGCTGAACTGGTACGACACGACCACGCTCGCGCCCCTGCGCCCGCGCTACGTCTCCACGGTCGACAGCGGGAACCTGGCGGGCGCGTTCGTTACGCTCGCGGCGGGCCTTCGCGACCTGGCGACGAGCAAGGACGAGCTCGACGCGACCGCCGCGGACCGCGAGGCCCTGACCGCGCTGGCGCAGCGCTGCCTCCAGCTCTTCGACCAGATGCGCTTCGGCTTCCTCTACGACGAGACGCGGCATCTGTTCTCGATCGGCTACCGGCTGGCGGATGCGGACGGTCCGGCGAAGCTCGATCCGTCGCGGTACGACCTGCTCGCGTCAGAAGCCCGGCTCGCCAGCTTCCTCGCGATCGCCAAACGCGACGTCCCCGAGGGCCACTGGTTTCATCTCGGGCGGCCGGTGACGAGCGTCAACGGCGTCCCCGTGCTCGTCTCGTGGAGCGCCTCGCTCTTCGAGTACCTGATGCCGCTCCTCGTCATGCCGCGCTTTCCCGACACGCTGCTCGATGCGTCGTGCCGGATGGCGCTGGCGCGCCAGATCGAGTACGGCAACGCGCGCGGCGTGCCCTGGGGCATCTCGGAGTCGGCGTTCAACGTCACCGACCGCCAGGGCAACTATCAGTACAAGGCCTTCGGCGTGCCGGGCCTCGGGCTGAAGCGCGGGCTGGCCGACGAGCTGGTGGTCGCGCCCTATGCGACCGCGCTCGCGGCCATGCTGCGGCCCGGCGTCGCGGCCGATAACCTGCGCCGGCTCGATCGCGAGCACGCCCGCGGGCCGTATGGCTTTTTCGACGCCGTCGACTACACCACGCGCGAGCCGGTGTCCGAGGGCGTCGTCCATCACCGCGCCGGGCACGGCGCCGTCGTCCACAACCATCTCGCGCACCACCAGGGCATGACGATCGTCATGCCCTGGTGGTGCGCGAGATGGTTGTGGACGACGGCGCCGTGCCCGGCGCGGTGA
>Ga0134128_10012569_pt1 | contig 10094 bp, 9 predicted proteins | sample KB31754_FD_96462 | JGI IMG/M metagenome (GOLD analysis project Ga0134128, IMG submission 96462) | Terrestrial soil microbial communities with excess Nitrogen fertilizer from Kellogg Biological Station, Michigan, USA - KB3-175-4 | ecosystem: Environmental > Terrestrial > Soil > Unclassified ...
CGGACTCTCGCACGTGGCCGTAGACCCCAAGAGCGCCTTGAACGGCGCTCGCAAGTTCAATCCCGCTCAGCCCTGGCGCGTCGGGGACTCCGTGGAGCTCTACCATATCAATGCGTGGGGCAAGGGCTACTTCGGCATCAATGCGGCCGGCCACGTGGTGGTGCGGCCGGACGCACAACCCGGGCGCGACATCGACCTCTACGAGGTCGTCGAGGGCCTGGAGGCGCGCGACCTGACCACGCCGGTGGTGGTGCGCTTCTCCGACATCCTGGCGCATCGCCTCAAGCACCTGCACGGCGCGTTCGCGCAGGCGATTGCGGAGAACGACTACCGCAACCGCTACGCGGCAGTCTTCCCCATCAAGGTGAACCAGCAGCGGCTCGTCGTCGAGGAGGTCTACCGCTACGGGAAGGAGTTCGGCTTCGGCCTCGAGGTCGGCTCGAAGCCCGAGCTCCTGGCCGTCATGGCGATGACCGAGAACGCTCCCGAGCGCCTGATCATCTGCAATGGCTTCAAGGACGACAGCTACATCGAGGCGGTCACGCTCGCCACGAAACTCGGGCGGACCATCATTCCGGTGGTGGAGAACTTCGATGAGCTCGGGCTCATCCTGAAGCACGCCGAGCGCTACGAGGTGCGGCCGCGCATCGGCGTGCGGGTGAAGCTCTTTACCGAGGGCTCTGGCCGCTGGCGGGAGTCGGCGGGCGAGAAGTCGAAATTCGGCCTCTTCATCACCGAGATCGTGGAGCTCTTCGGAATACTGAAGGCGCGCGGCATGCTCGACTGCCTCCAGCTCGTGCATTGTCACCCCGGCAGTCAGCTGCAGGACATCCGGCGCGTCAAGGATGCCATCAACGAGCTGGCGCACGTCTATGCGGAACTGAAGCTCATGGGGGCAGGGCTGCAGTACATCGATGTCGGGGGTGGCCTCGGCGTCGACTACGACGGCAGCGGCACGAACTTCTCCTCGTCGATGAACTACACGCTCAATGAATATGCGAGTGACGTCGTGTACCGGATCGCCAGCGTCTGCGACGCGCGAGACATCCCGCACCCGATGATCATCAGCGAGTCGGGCCGAGCGATCGCGGCCTATCACAGCGTGCTGGTGTTCGACGCGCTCGGGTCATCGGCGCTCGACAAGTTCCGGGTGACCGGGCGGGAAGACGAGGACTACGCCGGCGATGAGGAGCTGCCGCAGCCGGTTCGCGACCTCTTCGAGGCGTTCCGCTCGGTGAGCGAGCGGCGGCTCGTGGAGTGCTATCACGACGCCCTGACGGCACGCGATCAGGTGCTGCAGATGTTCAATCTCGGGCTCCTGTCGCTGGAGTTCCGCGCGCTGGCCGAGCGGCTCTTCTGGGCGACCTGCGCCCGGGTACGGGACTGCTGCCGCAGGCTCGAGCGGCTGCCGGAAGAGCTCGAGGGGCTCGAGTCGATCCTCTCGGACACCTACTTCTGCAATTTCTCGGTGTTCCAGTCGCTGCCCGACAGCTGGGCGATCGACCAGCTGTTCCCGATCCTGCCCATCCACCGGCTGGACGAGCGGCCCGAGCGCACCGGTGTGCTGGCCGATATCACCTGCGACTCGGATGGCAAGATCGACCATTTCGTCTCGCTCCGGGACATCAAGCGGACCCTGGAGCTGCATGAGCTCAAGCCGGGAGAGAAGTACTACCTGGCCGCTTTCCTGGTAGGCGCCTACCAGGAAACGCTGGGCGACCTGCACAACCTCTTTGGCGATACGCATGTCGTGCACGTACGGCTCCATGACGAGGGGGGCTGGTGGATCGAGGAGATCGTCAAGGGCGACACGGCCAACAAGGTGCTGGAATACATGGAGTATGACGTGGCGGAGCTCTACCCGGCCCTGGCGCGGGACTGCGAGCGGGCCATCCGGGACGGACGCATGACCATCGCGGAAAGCCAGAGGCTGAAGCGGTTCTACGAAGGCGAGCTCGATGGCTACGCCTATCTTGAACCGGCGGGCAGTTAGTGCCCGGGGGCGGCTCAGGGCTGGCCAATTAACCAATGTGGCGCGTCTGCTACAACCGGTGTTTGCCAAGGGCAAAAACCCGGAGTAGCATGGATGCGCGTTATATCCCGCAGGGATGAGTACGCTTGAGTTCCGCTGTTTCGTTCGAAACCCCTCCCCGTCACGCAATCCACGTTCACGCGTCACATGCGACCGCCTGGTGCGGCTCGCCGCTGTGCGCATTGCGAAGAGAGACTTCCGGATGACGACGATCTATGTGGGCAATCTGCCCTTCAATGCCACTGAGCAGGACGTGAAAACGCTGTTCGAGCGTCACGGCAAGGTGGAATCGGTCAAGCTCATCAACGACCGGGAAACCGGCAGGCCGCGCGGCTTCGGTTTCGTCGAGATGTCGCAGAGCGAGGCCCCGGGGGCAATTCAGGCCCTGAACGGCTTTCAGATGAACGGCCGGGCATTACGGGTCAATGAGGCCCAGGAGCGCGCACCACGTGCGCGGCAAGGTGGCGGTCCGTTCCGACGCTAAAACGACCTTCCGCTACTCATTTGAGACAAACCCCGCTTCGGCGGGGTTTTTTTGGGCCAGCGCATAGAATAGACGGCCCCATGCGCCCACCCCTGAAGCTCGTCGCCTCTGTCGTCGCCCTCGGGTGTGTGCTCTCCTGCGTCGCACTGCTGCCGGGTTGCGTGACGAACAGCGGCAGGGACAGCACCGCCAAGGCATTGGACGGAATTCTGGCGGGTAACCAGCGGACGGTCGCGGACCATGCGACGGATCCCTACCGCCATCCCAAGGAGACACTGCTTTTCTTCGGTATCCGCCCGAATTCGCGGGTGTTGGAGGTGTGGCCGCAGGCGGGCTGGTACACGAAAATCATCGCTCCGCTGGTGCGCGCGCGGGGCCGGTACCTTGCGGCGGTGATCCCGCCCGATCCAGGCAGCCGATTCCTGACGGCGCGGCTCGCCGGCTATCAGCGGCTGCTCGCCTCGCGGCCGGATCTCTACGGCGGGGTGAAGGTAGTGACTTTCTCGCCGGACGGCGGCGATGCGGTCCCGTCCGGTTCCGTGGACGTGGCGCTGAGCTTCGGCGACCTACACGAGTGGATGGCGCTCGGAGACGCTCCGCAGGCCGTCGACACGATCTATCGTGCGCTGACGCCGGGCGGGGTATTCGGGGTGGTGGACAATCGCGGCGATCCATCGCTCCCGCAGGACCCGCGGGCGAAGAACGGCTATGTGCGGCAGGACTACGCGATCCGGCTGATCGAGGCAGCGGGGTTCCGGCTGGTCGCCACATCCGAAGTCAATGCCAATCAGAAGGATACGAAGAACTATCCGTGCGGGGTCTGGGCCCTGCCGCCGGATTACCGCTTGGGCAGCATCGATCGGGCGAAGTACGAGGCAATCGGGGAGAGTGACCGCTTCACGCTGAAGTTCGTGAAACCGGGAAAACATTGAAGTCCCGTGAAGTTGCGCCCGCGCGCGGCGCCTACCACATCTCTTTGAGGCGGGCGCCTACATCGAGGGCCGCGTCGCCGCCCTCTTCAGTCAGCGTTTCGGCGGCAGGTCTCGAGCCCTGGAAGCCGGTGGCCTCGAGGGTCTTGAGGACTTTGTCGGTCAGGAAACGGCTGCGGCCGCCGTAGACGTGCGCATCGCCGAGGCGATGTTGGGATGTCAGGTGGAATTTCAGAGGGGCGAGCAGCAGCAGGTCGTTCTGCGCGCGGGTGAGGCCGACGTAGAGCAGGCGCCGCTCCTCGTCGATGAGCTCAGGCTTGCCCGTCGAGAACTCCGAGGGGAAGCTGCCGTCGACCACGTTCAAGAGGTACACGGTGTCCCACTCCATGCCTTTGGCGGAGTGGATGGTGGAGAGGATGAGGTAATCCTCATCGAGCGTGGGGCGGCCGGCAAGATCGCTCGTGGCGTTGGGCGGATCCAGGGTGAGCTCCGTCAGGAATCGCTCGCGGGAGGGATATTGCCCGGAGAGCACCTCGAGCTGGTCGAGATCGCCGAGGCGCGTATGGAAGTGCTCGTACTGCCGCTCGAAGTGCGGGCGGTACCACTCACGCGCGAGATGCACCTGTCCGGCCCATGGGCGCTGCGGGTCCGCAAGCGCCAGGAGCAGCTCGACCAGCTTGCGCCAGTCCTGGGCTGCCCCGGGCGGCGGGGCGAAGCTTTGCAGGGAAGTGAGAGAGCCGCCGTTCGACTCGAGGTGATCGAGCGCCCGCCGCGCATTGGCCGGGCCCATGCCCGGCAGCAGCTGCAGGGCACGGAAGGCTGCCAGGCCGTTGCGCGGGTTGTCGGCCCAGCGCAGGATGGCGAGAAGATCCTTGATGTGGCCGGCCTCGAGGAACTTCAGCCCGCCGTACTTCACGAAGGGAATCTGCCGTCGCCCGAGCTCGACCTCCAGAAGGTCGCTGTGACTGGAGGAGCGGAAGAGCACCGCCTGCTTGCGCAGCGGCACGCTGGCCTCGCGGCGCCTCAGTATCTCGCTACAGACACACTCCGCCTGCGTCTGCAGGTCCTCCACCGTGACGAGACGAGGCCGCGGTCCCTCACTGCGGGTCGACAACAGGTGCTTGCGATGCTGGCGTGGCGCCTCACCCATCACGGCGTTGGCAACGTCGAGCACCTGTTGGGTGGAGCGGTAGTTCTGCGCAAGGGTGATGACTTCTGCCCGCGGCGTGAACCGGTCGGGGAAGCCCAGGATGTTGTCCACCGCCGCGGCGCGGAAGGAATAGATCGCCTGCGCGTCATCGCCGACGACGGCGAGGCCCGCACCGTCCGGCTTCAGCGCATGGAGGATCTCCGCCTGCAGTTTGTTGGTGTCCTGATATTCGTCGACCAGCACGTGATCGAAGTGGCCCCCTACGTGCGCGGCGAGGCGCGGGTGGGACATCATGATCTGCCAGTAAAGCAACAGGTCGTCGTAGTCGAGGAGGCCGTTGCGCTGCTTGGCCTCGACGTATGCGCGATAGAGGCGCGTGAGGTCCGATTCCCACTGCCCGCACCAGGGAAACTGTGCCTCGAGAGTCTCCTGGAGCGGACGCTGGGTATTGATGCGATGGGAGTAGATCTGAAGACAGGTATCCTTGCGCGGGAAGCGCTGCTCTTTTTGCGCGAGCCCGAGCTCCTGGCGCAGGGAGTCCATGAGGTCGGCGGAGTCGCCGCGGTCGAGCACACTGAACTGCGGATCGAGCTTCAGGTGCCGGGCATAGTGGCGCAGCAGGCGGTTGCCCAGTGAGTGAAACGTGCCCGCCCAGCTCATGCGCTGCAGGATGCTCTGGCTGACCCCGCCGAGAGTCTCGCTGAGCGCGGCTTTGGCGAGCTCGAAGGCGCGCCGGCGCATCTCGGTCGCGGCCCGCCTGGTGAAGGTCAGCATCATGATGCGCGCCGGGTCCACGCCATGGATGACCAGATGCGCGACGCGATGAGCCAGGGTGTCAGTCTTGCCGGTGCCCGCCCCCGCCACGATCAGCAGCGGACCGGACTTGAAGCCCTTGTCCGGCAGCGGCTCGCCATAGGTCACCGCCCGGCGCTGAGGGCCGTTGAGCTTCGCCAAATGTGACGCCATCGCCATGACGGCGGGGGACTATACGGAATAGAGCGCCCCGCTGTCACTGATTGGCGTCAACGTTCGGCATACAGCCGCAGCACATGGCGCTCACTGGACGCGCAGCTTCACTCCCCAACCGCTCGCGCCGGAGCAGGAAGCGGCGCGAGATCCGCGCCGCAGGCAAGGAGCCGCACCCTGACATCCCGCTCGGTCTCCGTGAAATCGACGGCCGCCGGCGACGGATCATGGGTAGGCACCCGGCAGTCTTCGAAGGTTATGCTCAGACCGACGTCGGCCAGCAGGCGCGTGCGGATGGCCTCCCGGTATCGGGGCGAGCGGCCGAGACGATCGACATCGAGCACCAGATCCGCGACGGGCTCGGCAACCGCGTGGGACAACAGGGAGACGGCAATGAAGGCGCGATACGACAGCTCGTCGCTCCAGGGATGGATGGCGCCGTAGAGGAATTTGAGCTGTTTCGGCAGGCCGCGGGGCAGAGGCGGAAGGCCGAGTTCGCGGGCGAAGCGATGTGCCGGAGTGCCGGCGGGAGCGAGCGCCAGAATCAGAAAATGACACAACTCGAAATAGGAGAGCGAGATCTTCCCGCGGTAGCTGCGACAGGAGAGCCACTGTTGGCGCGCATTGCGGCTGACCAGCACGTGATAGCCGCCGAGTGCCTGCTTGAGGGCGGCCGCGCGGCCGAGAGAGCGCGAGAACCCGAGCACGGGGGAGGTGCCGCGGCGTCGCGCATGCGCGATGAGCCGGGCAACGTATCTCACTTCGGGTCCGATGCCCTCTGCGGCCGGGAAATACCTCTCCAGCGCGAAGTCCTGCCGATATCCGGGAACGCCCCTGATTAGAGGGCGAAGAAGCGGTCGGTACTCGTCCGCGTACGGCAACGTGAGCGGCGGGTGCCGCGAGTTCCATCCCTGCGCCGTCTGCCGCTGAATGCGCGCCGGTGAGCAGCGCGCCAACGCTTCACCGAAAGGCTCGTAGAAACTCGTCGTGAACGGATTGCGCCGGAAACGGCTCCACACGTAGGTACTCGCGCAGCGCCAGCCCGAGTGGAGGAATACCGCCCTGGGCTGCTCCATTGGCTGTCTCAATGCATTGGGTCCTCTGTTCCGGTCATCGCCGGCCGCGCCTCGATGCCGCTTCCGATGCGAGCGTGGTCGCAAGTACCAGACCGCGCACTCCGAGTCTACGCAGACGGCAGCTCCGCAGCCGTTTCGAACTGTAACCGTGATAGGCTCGCTGCAAATGAAACCAGAGAAGCGCAGCGAGAACTTTCGGGGTCGGATCATCACAGTGACTACGGACGAGGTACGGCTGCCGAACGGTCATCTCACATCACTCGAGGTCGTTCATCATCCAGGCGGCGCCGCGACGGTTGCCATCGACTGTCAGGATCGCGTTTGCCTGTTGAAGCAGTACCGCTACGTCGCCGATGGCTGGCTGTGGGAGCTGCCGGCGGGCAAGCTCGAGCCGAACGAGCCGCCGCTCGTCACCGCACAGCGGGAGCTCGTGGAGGAGGCCGGAGTGAATGCGCGCGAATGGCTCGGCCTCGGCTCCTATCTGAGCTCACCGGGTATTTTCACGGAGGTGCTGCACCTGTTCCTCGCGAGCGGCGTCGAGCCGGCCACGACGGCCCACGAGCACGCGGAAGTCATCGAAGTCCACTGGGTAGCGTTTGCCGAGGCCTGTGCGTGGGCGGAAAGCGGCGAGATCCGGGACGGCAAGACGGCAATGGGCCTGCTGCGAGCGCGTTATGTCCGTGCCCGCAGAGCCGCGGGAGCGACCGGAAGCGATTCGTGACGGATGTCTCGGAACGACGACATGCGCACTGCTAAGGTGCTTGCGTCCGCGAGCCGCGGACCGCCGTTTCACCGTATTCCGTGGACGCCAGTACTAAAAAGATCGACGGCAGGGAGGTCCGCACGCAGGACAGCACAGGCGAGCGCCGCCGCCTCTCTCGTGTGCGCCACGACGACCGCGGAAACGCATACGTCGAATGGATCGATGCGCCTGCCGAGCTGGTAGAGCGGCCCAAGCTCGAGATCGAGGGTCACCCGGGCGAACTCACGCTCGAGTCCGAGCGCAGCGCCCATAACCCATACTCGAATGGCTCGGGCGCCGCGCGCAAATCCGGCAACACGACACGCACGGACCTGCGCAAGCTCTCTGACTGGATCAAGATGATGCGCGAGCTCGAGGAGCGCAAGCGCAACGGCGGTGGCGGCGACGAAGACGGGACCTGACGGCCAGGTCATCCACGCCGCTCGATGTGCGCGACCTTGCGCGCATTGGTGAGGCGGTAGAAGCGCCGCAGCTCCGTGAGCACCTCCCCTTCCGTCCCCGCGCCGGAGCGACGCAGCGATTGCTCGAGGCGCCGGCAGAACTTCTCCGCATAGCGGCTGGCTTCGCGGTAGAGGTCCTCCCGGCCATCGGCCAGCCGCGAATCGATCCGGGTGCGCTCGAAGAGAATGCGGCGCAGCTCCGCGGGGAACCGGCCGGGCAGCTGGCGGCGCAACAGCCAGTAGCTCGCAACGTACTTGTCGACTTCCGCCTGCATTTCGAGCTCGAGTATCGACACGGGCCGATCATGGCCGGCGTTCCAGGCGAGGTAGATGAAATGACTCACGCCTTCGAGCGCCTTGCAGTAATCGGCGACGTTGCCGTCGTGCAGCCGCACCAGGGGATTCTCGCGCTGCAGCCTTTCCAACAGGCCCGCATCGAGGTAAAGGGAGACGGCCGCCACATCGTCCGCCGCCACAGGCTGGGCGATGATGAGGTCCTCCTCCGAGGCCCGGCCGCGGACCGCTGCGGGCAGGCGCCTGCGGTCGGTGACGAGGAAGTCATACACGTCGTGAGCGATGCTCACGTCATATATGTCTCCGATCAGCTGCTGCAGTTGCGTGAGGATCACGGGGTCAGTGGGCGAGCTGCATGCTGCCGGCCACGGTCGGATCGACGCCGAGACGCTTGAGGAGCGCATAGCTGCGCCGGCTCCCTGTCTTGAGCCAGATCTCGTAGAGCCGCAGGATGTCCTTGTCCGAATGCGTGTAGGCGGTTTCGGCGAGCTCGTTGAGGGCATCGACCATGGGCTGGAATTTATCCGAGAGCTCGGCGAACACACTGCCGAGCACCCTGCCCTTGCCACGCGACAGGGATTCGGCGAGCACGCCGTAGGCGCGTCCGCCCATGGCGATGTGATAGTCGATGTCGATCAGCTTGCGCGCGAAGCTCTGCGCAAAAAAGCCCGCGATGAAGAGCGAGACGTCGCCGAGCCGCTGCAGACCGCGATTGCGGTCGCCCGCCGAGCGGGCCTCGAGGGCCTCCGACAACATCACTACGAGCGGCTTGAGCCGCGGGCCTTCTGGCGTGCGGTCGAACAAGGCCTCCGAGCGGGAGAAGAGAGTCAACAGGTTGACGACATAGTGCTCGGTCTGGTCTTCCACGGCGAGCTGCTGGCTCGCGAGCGCGCCGTGCAGGGCATCCCTGAAGTATTCCTTCAGGTTGGCAACGGGCTGAACCCGGCAGGATGAGTGAGCGTCAGACATGGCTGTGACAGACCTCCTGAGTTACGCCTCCTGAGAAATAAAACGGCAGCAGACGGATAAAGTTCACCCCACCCAAGCGGTGAATTCCGTGATGCAGTGCTCCGATATGACCGGCGGCGCGGACGTGTCTATTTGCCGTTCAGGTTTGGCAGCCGGGGGTGTCGAGTGCCAACAGCTCAGCCAGCTGCATGCAGTCGGCAACGTCGAGGTCGGCTCGCGGGAGGGCTGGCGGCCATGGCGCTTCGCTGCGGTTCATCCATGCCGTGCGCAGGCCTGCTGCGCGTGCCGCTTCGACGTCAAGAAAGGGGTCATCCCCGACGTAAAGGATGCTCCGCGGCTCGAGACGCAGGCCGCGCGCGAGTCGCTCGAAGCAACGGGGATGTGGCTTCGCGACACCGATCTGACGCGCGTTCAAAGAGACACTGAACAGCGATGCGAGTCCGATGAGCTCCAGATCCGCATTCCCGTTGCTCAGGGACGCGAGCTTGTAGCGCGTACGCAGGCGCTGAAGTGCGGGATGCACGTCCTCATAGGGTTGCAGCTCGTTGCGGGCCGCGAAGAATACCTCGAAAGCACGCGCGGCCACTTCTTCCTCATAGCCACACTCGCGCGCGTGCGCCGCGAGTGTGGTGAGGCGCAGGTAGGTGAAGTCGTGGGCATTGTGAGGCTCGCTGCGGGCCAGCCGCTCACGAGCCGCGCGCATCTGCTCGATCGACACCTGCTCGGCGATCCGCGGACAGTGCTCGCGCAGCCACTGCTGCAGCCGCTCCTCCGCGCGAAGAATCACCGGTCCAACATCCCACAGTGTATTATCGAGATCGAAGGCGACTGCGCGGATGTCGCCAGTCACGGCTGCCCCGGATGCGGCGCGGCCCAGGCTCAAGGTTCCCGTCGTCATGCTGTGAAGGTTACCACCCCATGTCGGATCTGACTCTGATCATCGGCAACAAGAACTACTCCTCCTGGTCGCTGCGGCCGTGGATGCTGCTCA
>Ga0134128_10012570_pt1 | contig 10094 bp, 2 predicted proteins | sample KB31754_FD_96462 | JGI IMG/M metagenome (GOLD analysis project Ga0134128, IMG submission 96462) | Terrestrial soil microbial communities with excess Nitrogen fertilizer from Kellogg Biological Station, Michigan, USA - KB3-175-4 | ecosystem: Environmental > Terrestrial > Soil > Unclassified ...
GCGGTCGGCGTCGAAACGCGCGCTCCGGCGCGGCCGCCTCGGCAATTCGTTGCCGTCGTAGAAGCCTCCGGTGGCATCGTCGCGCGCATTCATCAGCGTCGCGGTCGCGCGCACGTCCCAGCCTGCGAGCTTGCCGCCGACCACGCCTTCCAGTCCGGTGATGCGCGCGCGGTCGATGTTGTTCGGCAGGTTGAGCGCAGCGTCCCACGTGATCAGGTCGCTGACGTCGTTGCGGTACGCGGACAGCGACCAGTGTCCCCAGTCGGGCGTACCGCGCAAACCGATTTCGATATTGCGCGAGCTTTCCGGCCGCAGGTTAGGATTGGAAAAGCCGGGGTAGTACAGATCATTGAACGTGGGCGCGCGGAACGCCGTGCCCCAGCTCGCGGTGACGCGCAGATCCTTCGCGAAATTCCAGCCCCACAAAAGACTGCCGGTCGTCTTGCCGCCGAACTGGCTGTTGGCGTCGCGGCGCACGTTCGCCTGCACCGACTGCCCGCCGAACGTGCGCTGCCATTGCGCAAACACTCCACGATCGGTGCGCGCGTCCTGCGTGAACACGTAATTGCTGGCCACCGTTTCGCGCTGCCAATCCATGCCCGCACTGAGCAGCCCGCCGCCAAGCGCGACGTCCGCCTGCAACGAACCCAGTGTGCGGCGCGTATCGAAGTGATCGACATAAACGTCCTGCAGGAAATCCTCGTCGAAATCCGAACTGCTGCCGACGCGGAGGGACAAATTCAATTTGTCGTTCGGCCGGAAATGCAATTGGCCGCCCAGGACCTGCGTCGAGTAATCGTCGGAATCACTGAAGCTGCCGTCGTACTTGTTGAACCCTTGGGTACGCATCGCCAACGCGTCGGCACTCCATTGCGCGCCGAACTGGTACGCGCCGTGGATCGTCAACGCGTTGTCATGGAAGCCGTCGCGATCGGGTTGGTCCGCGAAGCATCCGGCAAACGCTTCCGCCGCACCGACCCGGCAGGCGTTGATGCCCTTGCTCTGGTCGTGCGTGGCCTGCACCGCTATCCAGCCCTTGTCGCTGGCGGTGGAAAAACCGGATGACGCCTTCCAGTGCGAGTAGCTGCCGATACCCACGCTGGCGTTCGGCGCAAACGTGCCGGGCGCGTGGCGCAGGAAAATCTGGATCACACCGCCGATCGCTTCCGAACCGTACAGGCTGGAGAACGGCCCGCGCACGATTTCGATGCGCTGGATCTGGTCGACGGGAATGTCCTGGACCGGCGTGGTGCCGGACGTCGCGTTGCCGACGCGAACGCCGTCGACCAGCACCAGCACCTGGTCCGCGTTGGTACCGCGCAGGAACATGGACGTCTGCTTGCCGGGTCCGCCCTGGTTGCTGATCGCCATGCCGGGCGTGTCGTTCAACAGATCCTGCAGCGACGCGGGTTGCAGCAGTTCGATTTCCTCGCGCGTGATCACGGTGACCGGCGCCAGCGTCTGGTCTTCCGTTTGCGCGGTGCGTGTCGCGGTGACGATGATCTGGCCGAGCGTGGTCGGCGTGCCTTCGGTGAAGGCCACGACGGGAACACAGCACAACGCGACCGCCACGCAGCGGCCGAGCCAATGACGATGCAAGTTCACGAATACTCCTGTCCGCGCCTGCCCGCGCGGTTTGATGGGTGTCGTGGACAGGGGAAGGAGTGCGGCGCCATGCGCGATGCCGCATGACCCCGAGACACAAGCCCGCCGCTTGTCCGGTTCTTGCCGAAGGCCGGTCTCCGGGCTCGCGAGCGAAGGTTCGGAACCTTCATCGATCCGCGCCTTCCCGGGCTTGTGCCCAGTGGCTTCGTGCGGAACGTTGCTCGCCTACCGTTGCGGGGGCAGCTCCGGAATGGCCGTCCATTTGCATGAAGCCAATGGAAGGCGTCACCGGATTCCCGTTTCAACCGTCCGCTTGCGCGGACGATCACCTGGGGCGACGGGCATCATAGACGAACGGCACGCGAGCCGCCATGGCCGTTTGTCAGCCAAGGCGGCCATCACCGCAATCAATCCGCGTGGACGCCCAACGCGACGCCGCAGATCCGGCGCAACAGATCGGTTTACACGCGCCGGCGCGATCATCTACGATCGCGCGCGGCGCCACGCTCCGACCTTGATCGGCCGCGAACCGCGACGCAGGGGGATCAGGGGATCCAGGCTTCGCATCACTGCAGGGCGCCGCGCGACCTTCTGTTCCTGCTCATGTGGCCGTTCCGTTGCGGGCGGCCTCGTCTTGTCGTGCCTGAGAGGGGAACATCATGAATCGCAAGATCTACAGCCTTGTCTGGAATGCATCGCTGCGTCAGGTCGTCGTGGCGTCGGAATTGGCAAAGTGCAGCACGGGCGGCTCCGCATCGACCGGCTCTTGTCGAAACCTAAGTCTCCGACACAACCGAATTGCAATGGTCGTACTGTCGGCAATATACGCGATACCGCTTGCCGCACTCGCCAGCAGCGCGCGTGCCCCGGAACACGCACCCACGCTGGATGTTCCGGCCTACTCTTCGCCGACGTCGAGCCATCGGGCTCACGACAACACAGCCGAAGTCCACCCAATGGTTGCGCCGCCCGGTGCCACCTGTGCCGGCATACCCGCGGAAAGCTCCACTGTCGGTGGACTGGCTTGCGGCTATGGCGCATCGGCGCATGGCGATTACAGCGTTGCCGTGGGCACGAATGCAAGCGCCGGCGGATTCAAGAGCAGCGCCGTGGGCAGCTCGGCCAGCGCGGGTGGAAGCTACAGCGTCGCGTTCGGCGAATCAACGCGTGCCAGTTTCAAAAGCACAGCGATAGGCGGCACCGCGATCGCAGGCGGCTTTTACAGCACCGCCTTAGGGTTCGGCGCGAACGCATACGGGACGAACTCCGTTGCCATCGGCTATCAAGCCTATTCGGGTTTCGTCGGCGTCGCCGTTGGTAATCATGCGAACGCGTCCGCAACAGACAGCATTGCGGTTGGTACGGCTGCATCCGCCACGTACAACGGCAGCATTGCCATCGGAGCCAATTCCAAGGCCTTCCAGACGGAAGGAGTAGCGCTCGGCTATCAAGCTGGCGCCTACGCAAGGAATGTTGCAATCGGAGCGGCAGCCCATGCCTTCACCGATCGTGACATTGCGGTAGGGGGGAATGCCTACGCAAAGGAAATCGGCAGCATTGCAATCGGCTATTCGTCCATTGCGCGTGGAACTGACGCAGTCGGAATCGGCAGCTTCGCATATGTCGGCGTAACTACAAACAAGGCCATCGCAATAGGCTACGCACCGATTGCGACAGCTCCGGATGCCATCGCAATTGGTGACGCGGCCTATAGCAGCGGCAACAAGGCCGTTGCCCTCGGCTTGTCATCGTATGCGGCCGGTGGGCAGGCCTTTGCTCTCGGTCCCTACTCACGAGCGAGCGCCAACAATTCGACTGCACTCGGCGGCGCCATCGACATCAACGGCGACGGCGTCATTGAGAGCAACGAGAAAACCACCGCTTCCGGTGGCCTATCGATGGCCTTGGGTTCCGCTTCGCAAGCGACCCAAAACAATGCCACCGCCATCGGCGGTGAAACACAGGCCATCGGTGTCGGCGCGACCGCGGTTGGCAGCACGTCGCTGGCATCGGGTACCGCTGCCGCGACGCTCGGTTTCGGAGCACAAGCCACCGCGGACGGCTCCGTCGCGATCGGCTGGAACTCGATCGCCAACGTCGCGAACACCGTGTCATTCGGCAATGCCGCGGCGGAAACCTATCGCGAGCTGGTCAACATCGCCGATCCGACCGCCGCGCATTCGGCGGTGAATCTCGAATACCTGCAAGAGCATTACAGCACCAGCGCACAAATCGCCGCGGACAATGCATCGCCGGACGTGGTAACTCCCAATGCCGCCGTCCATTATTTCGATGCCAATGGTCCGGCTGATGGATCCGACGATGCGACAGCCAGTGGCGCACATTCGATCGCAGCAGGTCCGTTTGCTGCCTCAACCGGGCTTGCAAGCACGGCTGTGGGATATGAAGCTGCCGCGGGCGGTTCCGGTTCCGTCGCGCTCGGCCAGCACGCGCAAACATCCAGTGATGCTGGTATCGCGATCGGCAAGAATTCCTATGTTGCGACGACAGGAACGGGTGGCTATCTGCTGGGCTACGCGACGCTGCCTACACAGGGCATTGCAATGGGGTCGGGTGCCAATGTTGCAGGTGTGTACGGCACGGCAATCGGCGTCGGTGCAAACGCCAGTGGCATATCTGGAATCGCAATCGGCCACGCCACCAGCGCTGGTTACTACGGCACCGCGATCGGCGCACGTGCCAATGCCGCCGGAGCCTATGCAGCGGCACTTGGATTTGCGGTAAGAGCTCCCGGAGCACGCAGCGTGGGAGTCGGCTACCGCTCCTACGCAGAAGGCGGTTGGTCTGCCGCCATCGGCCCCTATGCCCATTCACGCGACACGGATAGCACCGCAGTGGGGGTTTCTGCTTACGCACAAGCCGCGTATAGCACTGCACTTGGAGATTTCAGCACATCCTCCGGAGTTTACTCGGCCGCCATGGGAACATCCGCAATGGCGCAAGGTGATGACAGCATCGCCATCGGCAGTGTTGCATTCGCTGCAAGCAACAACAGCATCGCCATGGGAGATGACGCCACCGCGCAGGGCTCTAAGTCGATCGCCATCGGCTATCTGGCTAAAACCGGGGTGGGTGGCCCCGGCGTGCAGGCCTTTGCTCTCGGCTCGAGTGCTCAGGCTTCTGCAAACAATTCCACCGCTCTCGGTGGTGCCATCGACCTCAATGGGGACGGCACTATCCAGCCCAACGAAGAAACCACCGCTTCCGGTGGCCTGTCGATAGCATTGGGCTCCGCTTCGCAGGCCACCCAAACCAACGCCACAGCCGTGGGTGGCGAAGCCGATGCGACCGGCGTCGGCGCGACGGCGGTCGGCAGCACATCACTGGCATCGGGCACCGCCGCAGCCACGCTGGGCTTCGGAGCACAAGCAACGGCGGACGGCTCCGTCGCAATCGGCTGGAACTCGATCGCCGATGCTGCGAACACCGTTTCGTTCGGAAATGCTGCGGCAGGCACTTATCGCGAACTGGTCAACATCGCCGACCCGACCACCGCGCATTCGGCGGTGAATCTGGAATATCTGCAGGGCAATTACAGCAGCAAGGGCGCATTCGATGCGCTGGCCAACGAGTTCACGGCGTTCCAGAAAAGCATCCATGCAACCGACGCGTCGGTGCAACCGGACGCGACCAGCGTGTACTTCGTCGCGAATGGCGCGAATGACGGGACCGACAGCGCGTCGGCGACAGGCAACGGGGCTGTTGCGGCCGGTCCAAGAGCCAACGCGACTGGCAACTACTCGGTGGCAGTCGGCGACCTGAGCTCGGCTGCGGATCAAGGCGACGTCGCGGTGGGATTCGCGGCGACGGCAAGCGGCGGCACCAGCGCAGCATTCGGCCAAGCGGCATCCGCTTCAGGCGAACGCAGCCTGGCACTCGGATTTGCCGCCACTGCAGCCAACAGCGGCATCGCAACCGGCGCCCATGCTGACGCCGGCTACGGAAGTATCGCGATTGGTTATGGCAGTACGGCGTCGGGGTATGACGTACCCAATCCGGGCGCGCCGGTCCGCGGTGGGATTGCCATCGGATACAAAGCCACCGCTGCGCAATTCGGTGTGGTGCTTGGCAACAAGTCGACTGCCACCCAATCCAGTGTCGCCTTGGGCTCCTACAGCTTTGCAACCGGAACCTCAAGTGCGGCATTGGGCTGGAGGTCCGATGCGGCCGGCCAGGCGAGCTTCGCCGGCGGTCTTTATGCCAGCGCCCAGACCGATGACAGCATCGCCCTCGGCAACCGTGCAACAGTCACTGGCGCCTACGGCACCGCAATCGGCTATCGCGCGCACGCCTACGGGGCCGGCAGTACTGCACTGGGCAACCATGCCAGCGCAGCGTCGGCCATGGACGTTGCAATTGGCTCGGCCGCATTCACCACCCAGGAGAAGTCTGTCGCCATAGGAGTTGGTGCTGGCACTTACCTGGCGCAATCGGTCGCCATCGGTCTCAATGCACGAGCAAAGGGTTCGCAGGCAATCGTCGTCGGCTACTACGCCGATGCGACCGGCGTCAACGGCGTTGCCCTCGGCAACCAAGCCTGGGCCGTCGACAACGGCAGTGTTGCCTTGGGATATTTTGCCGTTTCCGGTGGGACGGATTCACTCGCATTGGGGACCTCTGCATCCACCAGCGGAAGTCAATCGGTCGCGCTGGGAACCTCCAGCAATGCATTGGGCGACTACAGCGTGGCGGTGGGTGACGCCGCCAAGGGGAGCGGAAGAAAAGCCATTGCGATCGGCCTGCATTCGACAGCGTCCGGTGGCCAAGGCTTTGCGCTGGGCAGTTATGCGACTGCGAGTGGCTCCAATGGTACGGCGCTGGGCGGTGCCATCGACAAAAACGGCGACGGCAGCATCAACGCCGGCGAATACACCACCGCATCCGGCGGCCTCTCGATGGCGCTCGGCTCGGCTTCTCAGGCGACCCAAGACAACGCCACAGCGGTCGGCGGTGAAGCCGGCGCGACCGGCATCGGCGCAACCGCGGTAGGAAGCACGTCACTGGCTTCGGGTGTCGCGGCGGCCACGCTTGGGTTTGGTGCGCAGGCGACCGCCGACGGCTCCGTCGCGATCGGCTGGAACTCGATCGCGAACGTTGCCAACACCGTGTCGTTCGGCAACGCCGCGGCGGGCACCTACCGCGAACTAGTCAACATCGCCGATCCGACGGCCGCGCATTCGGCGGTGAATCTTGAATACCTGCAGGCGCACTACACCGCGAGCACGACGACGCAATCACTGCAGGACGAGATCGCGTCGATCTACAAACGCATCGATGCCATGGATGCGACGACGCAACCCACCGCCGGCACGTCCGCCGCGGCCAAGGCAACCGTGGCGGCTGCGACGCCGCATGCGATGAATGACGCGCCCAATGCGCCATCGACGAACGCATCCGCGCCGGTGTCGAACGCGCCCTCGCCTGATGCCCAGGCGCAAACCGCGGCGGCCTCGGCCAACGGCTACACCGACACGCAAACCCGCGAGGCACTCCAGTCGGCGCAAACATACAGCGATGCGGCCAGCGCCCAGACGCTGGCCGCCGCCAACGCGTATACCAACCAGGCCTTGCAGGGCTACGTGACCACCGACGCCTTCAGTCAGTTCGAGTCGCAGGTGAATGCGCATTTCCAGGAAGTGGGAAAACAGATCGACCAGATCGGCGCGACGGGTGCCGCATGGGCGGGCCTTGCGCAGAACACCGGGAGCGACGACGACAACAACGTCGGCGTGGGCTTCGGCTCGCAAGGCAGCCAGCAGGCGTTGGCGGTCGGCTATAAACGCGCCCTCGGCAAACACGCCAGCTTCTCGTTCGGCGGCGCGGCATCCGGCAGCGAGCACAGCGTGTCGGCCGGTGTAGGTTTCCACTGGTAATGCATGCGTGAAATGCTGCCCGGCGCAAGCCGGGCAGCACACGTTCGCTGATGGGGCAAGTTTCGAGCACGGTCACGATGCGTGCACACTGCGCGCGGCATGCTGTGCGCTTTCCTTCCTGAGTGCACCTGCGCCGCACGACATGCTGCGTACGTTGAGACCCGTCGCCTCGCTGCTCACCGGTACCGCGCTGTTGCTGATCGGTGCCGGGCTTCTGAACACACTGATCCCGCTGCGCGGCATGAATGCGGGTTATTCCGGCACGCTGCTCGGCGGACTGACATCGGCGTATTACGCGGGATATTTCATCGGCACGTTCGCGATGCCGCCGCTGGTGCGCCGCACCGGCCACATCCGCGCGTTCGCGTTCTGCGCCGCATGCACCGCCTGCGTGGTGCTGTTGCACGCGCTCGGCAGCAATCCGTTCGTCTGGTTGCTGCTGCGCCTGTTGACCGGCGTCGTGCTGGTCGGGCTGTACGCAATCATCGAAAGCTGGTTGAACGCGCAAGCGGCGCCCGCGCAGCGTGGCACGGTGTTCGCCGCCTACATGGTAGTGAACCTGTGTTCGCTGGCGCTGGCGCAGCAGTTGCTGCGCCTGGGCGGCCAACCGTTCGTGCTGTTCACGGTGATCGCATTGGCGATCTGCGCCGCGACACTGCCGGTACTGCTGACCCGCCAGGCGCAACCGCAACCGCAGGCGACGCCCAAACTGCAACTGGGTTTGCTGTTCGACGTCGCGCCGACGGCGGGCGCGGGCGCGCTGCTGTCCGGCCTGGCGATGGGCGCGTTCTGGGGATTGCTGCCGGTGTACGCGCGCAGGATCGGATTCGACACCGCCGAAGTCGGCACCTACATGAGCGTCGCCATCGTCGGCGGCGCCGCGCTGCAATGGCCGCTCGGCAGACTGTCCGACCATCGCGACCGTCGCATCGTGCTCGCCTGGGTCGCGGCCGCGGCGGCGCTGTTGGCGATCGCCGCGCTTGCGGCGGGCGGGCGCGAATGGCTGGGGATGGCGGTGATCTTCCTGTTCGGTGGCGCGGCCTTCGCGGTGTATCCGCTCGTGGTGGCGCACCTGGTGGAGCACGTGCAGCCCGAGAACCTGCTGGGCGCGAGCAGCAGCGTGCTGCTGGTGTACGGGGTGGGTTCCGCGCTCGGCCCGCTGGTCGCGGGCGTATTGATGTCGGGCACGGGGACCTGGTCGTTGTTCGCGTGGTTCGCGGGCACCCACGGCGCGCTCGCCGCGTACGCCTGGTATCGCTACAACGTGCGCCGTCGCGAGCCGCTGCGGGAGCGCAAGTTCCAGCCCATGCTGCGCACCACGCCTACCGCATTGCGGTTGTTGCGTGCCGTGCGCGGCACGCGCGACGCCTGAGCACGTCAGTCGTTGGGCAAGCTGCCTCGCCTGGAGAACCACAGCGCGCCGAGCGTCCCCGCGGCACCCGAAAGCAGATACACCCCCACGTAATCCGTGCCGAGGAACTGCGCCAGCGCCAACACCACCAGCGGTGCAAAGCCCGCGCCGATCAGCCAGCCGAGGTCGGACGTGATCATGGCACCGGTGTAGCGGAACTCGCTGCGGAAACCAGAATTGACCGCGCCCGCGGCCTGCGCATGCGAGAAACCGAGCAGCGCGAAGCCGACGAGGATGAACAGGTAAGCCTGCACGGTTCCACCGGATAGCATCAACGCGGTCCATCCACTGTAGATCGCAATCAACACGCCACACACGCCCAACGTGGTGCGGCGGCCGAAGCGGTCGGCGATGCGGCCCGACAGCAGCATGCAGGGAATGGCCACCAGCGCGCCGACGATCTGCAGCACCAGGAATTCTGTCGTCGCCATGTGCGTGAACAGCAGCGCCCACGACAGCCCGAAGATCGTCACCAGGTAGAACAGCGCATAACTTGCCAGCGGCGCGAACGCGCCCAGCGCAATGTTGACGCCTTGCGACCGGAACGTCTCGCGTATCGGCGAAGGCTCCAGGTCGCGATGCTGCATCTGTTCGGCGTAGCGCGGCGCGACCACCATGCGCAGGCGCGCGAACAACGCCACCACGTTCACCGCGAACGCGACGAAGAACGGATAACGCCAACCCCACGCGTAGAAATCATCCGCCGGAAGGCTGGACCAGATGTAGGCAAACAAGCCCGCCGCGAGGATGAAGCCGATCGGTTCGCCGAGCTGGGCGAGCATCGCGAACCAGCCGCGGCGCTCGCGCGGCGCCATCAACGCGGCGAGCGAAGCCAAGCCGTTCCAGCTTCCGCCCAGCGAAAAACCCTGGCCGAAACGCAGCAGGGCCAGTGCCAGGATGGCCCACCACCCGAGCGTGGCATAGCCCGGCATGAACGCGATGCCGGCGGTCGCCATGCCGAGCATGAACAACGCGATCGTCAGCTTGGTCGCGAGACCGAAGTTGCGTTGCAGCACCAGGAAGAACATCGAGCCCAGCGGCCGCGCGATGAACCCCAGCGCGAAAAGCGCGAACGCATAGAACATGCCGTCGAGCTGACTGGCGAACGGGAAGAACGCGCGCGGAAACGCCAGCACGCAACCCAGGCCGAACACGAACACATCGAATGATTGCGAAATGCGCCC
>Ga0134128_10012571_pt1 | contig 10094 bp, 9 predicted proteins | sample KB31754_FD_96462 | JGI IMG/M metagenome (GOLD analysis project Ga0134128, IMG submission 96462) | Terrestrial soil microbial communities with excess Nitrogen fertilizer from Kellogg Biological Station, Michigan, USA - KB3-175-4 | ecosystem: Environmental > Terrestrial > Soil > Unclassified ...
CGGCCAGAAGGTCGTCGAATACGAACTCGGCTCCGACGATTGGAAGAACCGCGTCGGGGCGAGCAAGTTCACCACGACGCCGATCTACGGCACCATGCCCTGGGGCCGTATCGACCTGCAGGACCACGGCGCGGCCGTCTGGTACCGCAACATGATGATCGAGCGGCTGCCCGCGAACTAGCCTGGGCTACCGCAGCTTGAGGGAGCTCAGCCCGATCAGCGCCAGCACGAAGGCGATGATCCAGAAGCGGATCACCACCTGGCTTTCCGTCCAGCCGATCTGCTCGAAATGGTGGTGGATCGGCGCCATCTTGAATACGCGCTTTCCTGTCAGCCGGAACGATGCCACCTGCACGATCACCGACACGGTTTCCAGCAGGAACAGCCCGCCGATGATGGCGAGCACGATCTCGTGCTTGGTCGCCACCGCGATTGAGCCCAATGCGCCACCGAGGGCCAGCGAGCCGGTATCGCCCATGAATATCTGGGCGGGCGGCGCATTGAACCACAGGAAACCCAGCCCTGCACCGATCAGCGCGCCGCAGATCACCGATAGCTCGCCCGTGCCGGGCACGAAATCGACCAGCAGATAGTCGGCAAAATTCTGGTTGCCGACTAGATAGGCAATGAGGCCGAACGAGCCTGCCGCGATCATCACCGGCACAATGGCGAGGCCATCGAGCCCGTCGGTGAGGTTGACCGAGTTGCCGGCGGCGACCACCACAAAGGCGCCGACGACAAAAAAGAAGATGCCGAAGTTGATTGCCCAGCCTTTGACGAAGGGGAACATCAGCGAATGCGAAAAGTGCGTGCCGTCCATCGTCGACATCAGATAGGCGGCGATTGCCGCGATGATGAACTCGATCAGCAACCGCTGTCGCCCGCCAAACCCCTTGTGCGACATGCGGGTGACCTTGAGGTAGTCGTCATAAAACCCGACGGCACCGAACAAAATCGTTACCCCGAGGACGATCCAGATGTAGCCGTTGGAGAGGTTGCCCCAGAGCAGCGTTGAGATCACCGTGCCAGCAAGGATCATCAGCCCGCCCATGATGGGCGTGCCCTTTTTGGTGAGAAGGTGGCTTTGCGGCCCGTCCTCGCGGATCGGCGCACCCATGCCCTGCCGGATGCGCAGCGCCGCGATCATGCCGGGGCCGAAAAGAAAGACGAAGAAGAGGGCCGTTACGACGGCGCCCGCAGTTCTGAAAGTAATATACCGAAAAACATTAAGGGCGCTGAGATCCCCAGCCAAGGTCCCAAGAAAATAAAGCATGCGTTGTGCGTTCCTCGCCTCGGCGGCAGCAGTCTTTACTCGAACCTGTTGCGGATGGCCTTGACGAGACCCGACAACCGGACGCCATTGGACCCTTTGACCATGATTGCGTCGCCGTAATCAAGGTTATCGAGAACGATTTGAGCTATGCCGTCAGCGCTCTGGGAGCGCCCGGCGACCGCAGCTTCGCCAAGCGTTTCGCCCAGCAGTTCCATATTCGGACCAACGAGAAACAGCCGGTCGGCACCAGCCTCGATGACGCTTTGCTTCAGCGCCCGGTGCAGCGCCGGGCTCTCGGCACCGAGCTCCAGCATGTCGCCGAGCACCAGCACCTTCTTGCCGCCCGGCGCCTTCTCCGCGCGGAAAACATCGAGCGCTGCGACCATCGACGCGCTGTTGGCATTGTAGCTTTCATCGATCAGCAATAGCGGCCGTTTCGGATCGCCGAGCCTCAGGGCAAGCCCCCGCCCTTCTGGCGCCCCGAACGCCGCCAGCGCCGCAACCGCCGATTGGCGCTCGACCCCGAAAAGGTCGCCGACGACCAGCGCCGCCACGGCATTAGCCACCATATGACGGCCTTTGACGCCGAGTGTCAGCACCATCTGCTCGCCATTATGCAGGACATGCGCGACTGTCTCGGTCTCCGCCATCTCGACAGCTTCGATCCGCCAATCAGCCTCCGGCGAATAGCCATAAGTGACGATCCGGCTGACACCGGCCTTGTGCGCGAGGTCGATGAGAATGGAGAGATAGGCATGATCCGCGTTGAGAACGGCGACGCCGCCGGGCTCGAGTCCCGCGAAAATTTCCGCCTTGGCCGCGGCGATCGCCTCGACCGAGGGAAAGAATTCGAGGTGCGCGGCCGCAACCGTAGTGATGACGGCCACATGCGGGCGCACCAGCTTGACCAGCGGCGTAATCTCGCCGGCGTGGTTCATGCCGATCTCGAACACGCCGAACTGCGCCGTCTCGGGCATCCGCGCCAGCATCAGCGGCACGCCCCAGTGATTGTTGAAACTCTTGATCGAAGCGTGGGTTTCGCCGCGCCGCGCCAAAACGGCGCGGATGGCTTCCTTGGTGGTCGTCTTACCGGCGCTGCCGGTAACCGCGACGATTTTCGCAGCGCTGCGCGCCCGTGCCGCCTTGCCCAGATCGGAGAGCCCTTCGAGCGCATCGGGCACGATGATGAGCCGATCGCCCAGGCCCGCGGCCTTTTCCTGGCTGACCAGCGCCGCCACCGCGCCATTCTCGAGCGCCGTCTTGACGAAGTCATGGCCGTCGAAGCGGTCGCCCTTGATGGCGATGAACAGGCCTTCGGGCGCAATCTCGCGGGAATCGATCGACAGACTGCAGACGCTGTCGCCCGTCAGCCCTTCCGCCCTGCCCCCGGTCGCCGCAATGATTTCGCCAACCGTATAGAGCCGCGCCATCAGATGTCCCCGAGAGCCCCGGCCACCACCTCGTGATCCGAAAAGTGGTGTTTGGCCGTGCCGATGATTTGATAGTCCTCATGGCCCTTGCCCGCGATCAAAACAACATCGCGTGACCCCATTGTGGCAATCGCCTTCTCGATCGCCAGCTTTCGATCGGCGATTTCTTCGGCGCCGGGCGCTGCGGTCAGAATTTCGGCGCGGATCGTTGCTGCATCCTCCGTGCGCGGATTGTCGTCGGTGACGATCACACGGTCGGCCAACTCCTGCGCAATGGCCCCCATCAGCGGGCGCTTGCCCTTGTCCCGGTCACCCCCGCAGCCGAATAGCACGGTCAGTTTTCCGCCGGCGTAGGGTCGCAGCGATTCGAGCGCGTTTTTCAGGGCATCCGGCGTATGGGCATAGTCGATGAAGACCGCCGCGCCATCACGCTGGCCGGCCAGTTCCAGCCGGCCGCGGGCCCCCTTGAGCGTTGCGAGCGCCTTGAGCGCGACATCGGCGGGGGCTCCGGTAGCTGTCGCGAGCCCCAGCGCAACCAGCGCATTGCCCACCTGAAAGGCGCCGGTCAGCGGCAGATGAAATTCCGCCGCCTCGCCGACGAGCTTTCCGCGTACCCGCTGCCCGAACCCCTCATTGATGATTTCGCCGATCTCGAAGAACGCTCCTTCCCGCCCGACGGTCAGCAGCCGCAGGCCGCGATCCAGCGCGGCAAACACGAACTGCTGCGACGCCGGATCATCGGTGTTCACCACCGCTGCCGCGCCATCCGCCGCCAGCTCGCGGAAAAGCCTAAGCTTTGCCTCGGCATAGGCCGCCATGCTGTGATGGTAGTCGAGATGGTCGCGGGTCAGGTTTGTGAACCCAACCGCCTGGAAGCGCAGGCCATCGAGCCGGCGCTGGTCGAGCCCGTGACTGGAGGCCTCCATCGCCACGTGGTCGATACCCTCGGCCTTGAGCGCCCCGAGATCGCGGTGCAGCGTCAGCGGGTCCGGCGTCGTCAGCGATCCCGCTCTGAGCCCCGCTGCCGTTTCGACGCCGAGCGTCCCCAGGCTTGCCGACCGGAATCCGCTGGCCTCCCAGATCTGGCGCACGAATGAGGCAACGGAGGTTTTCCCGTTCGTGCCGGTAACGGCGACGGACACACCCGGTTGCGGGGCGAACTGGCGAGCCGCGGCGCGCGCATAGGCCGCCCGCACGTCGGCGACAACCGCCGCCGGCACACCCGGATCAGCGTCCAGCGCACGATCGGTGACGATCACAGCGGCACCCCGTCCTATTGCACCAGCCACAAACTCGTTGCCGTGCGCCTTGGTCCCCGGCAGCGCGAAGAACGCCTCGCCGGCGGCGATGGTCCGGCTGTCGGCGTTGACGCCACCGACCTGCAAATCTTCGCCGGGCCAGTGCGGGCCGGCACCTTCCAGCAACGCTGCGAGTGAGAACGACACCTGCGAGAGCTTCCCCGTTTCGGTAAGGCTATCCGCTGCCACGACGCCCCTTTGCCCGGAGCGGCGCGCCCTCGTCAAGCCCGGTCGTTTACCTGATCGAGGGCGGCACCAGCTTGTCGTCGATGGCTTTATCGAAGTTGGGGGCAATACCGAGCATCGGCGCCACCCCGGCAATGATCATGCCTGCCGTCTTGCCAGCGTTCCAACCCGCGGTATCGCCGGTGGTCGGTCCCTCGCGGTGCGGCTCGTCGACAATCACCACCAGCGAATATTTGGGATCGTCGAGCGGGAAAGCCGCGGCGAATACGTTGAAATTCTTGGTGGTTGAATAGCGGCCGTGCTCGACCTTTTCGGCAGTCCCCGTCTTGCCGCCCGCGCGGTAGCCCTGCGCGGCACGATCCATGACGCTGCCCGAGCCCTCGATGGCGTTGAGGCGCATCAGTTCGCGGATCTCGACGCTCGTCTGCTCCGAGATAAAGCGCTTTGCCAGCGCCGCGACTTGCTCGGGCGAACGCTTGTAGAGCGTCGGCGGTTCATAGACGCCGCCATTGACGAACGCCGCCATCGCCGCCGCCATGTGCAGCGGGGTGATGGCAATGCCGTGGCCGAACGCCGCCGTCGCCGCCGTCACATCGGCGAACTTCTTGGGGATGCTCGACATCGTCTTTTCCGGCAGCTCGATCGGCAGCGGATCGTCGAAGCCGACCTTGGTCATGAAGGCGCGATAGTTGTCCTTGCCCCACTGCTGCATGATGTGGATGGCGCCGACGTTGGACGAATACTTGTAAACCTCGGGCACCGAGAGAATGCGGTTCTGGCCGTGGAAGTCGGTGATGGTGAAGCGGCCGAAGCGCACGCCGAACCGGGCGTCGAACCGATCGGTCATCTTCACCGCGCCGCTGTCGAGCGCGCCGGCGATGGTGATGGTCTTGAAGGTCGAACCGAGCTCATACTTGCCCGCGGTGATGCGATTGAACCGCATCCTTGGTTCGCCGTTGTAAGGCGCGACCATTGAGGATGGATCGTTCGGATCGAAGTCGGGCAGCGACACCAGCGCGACGACCTCGCCGGTCTTGACGTCGATCATCACCGCGGCTGCGGCGTGCGCCTTGTAGCGGCTCAGCGCGTCGAGCAGGTCCTCGCGCATCACGTGCTGGATGCGCATGTCGATGGTGAGTTGCACCGGCTTGAGGTTCTGCCCATCGGCGATACCGACGGACTGAAGCTGCGCCAGGCCCTGGCTGTCGATATACTGCTCGATGCCGCCAATCCCCTGATTGTCGACGTTCACCGAACCGAGGACGTGAGAGGCTTCCGGGCCGCCCGGATAGAACCGCTTGCTTTCGGTCAGGAAATCGAGGCCGGGAATACCAAGCTGGTAGATGCGGTCTTCGATCTCTGGCGTCAGGTCGCGCTTGATCCAGACGAACCCCTTTTCGCCCGAGAGCTTGGCCCTCAGCCAGTTGGCGTCGAGATCGGGCAGCACCGTGCGAAGTTTCTCGACGGCATCATCGACGTCGATGATCCGCCGCGGCTCGGCATAGAGCGAGGGCACGCGGATATCGACGGCCATTTCAAGGCCATTGCGGTCGAGGATGGCCGGACGCGATGCCGAGATAGCCTCGCGGCTGCGGCCTTCGATGCTGTTGTCCTGAACGACGAGCCCAAGCTGCACCAGCCGACCGCCGACAATGCCGAAAATGATGACCAGCCCGGCGATCACCCAGCGGATGCGCGTCTTGGTCAGGTCGCCGCGAAATTTGCGCGCGCCGGTTACCGCGATCGGCGCGCCTTCGCCGCCAGTCATGACCGCCATGGCTATTTCCTCCCGATCGGCTTGTCGGCGGGGTCGACGCCGGCGTCGAGGGACTGGAAGAGCGCGGTCATCGCCTGCGTGTCCGGCTGCACCGGCCGCATCGGCAACTCGGAGAGCGAGCCGAACTGCGCCTGCTTGATCGGCTGCAGGTCGAGCTGGTCGAGATGCCGCTCGACGATCGGCTGGATGTAGCCCGGCTGGTTGAGATACGACCAGTCCGCCTGCAACAGCGACAACTGCGCCTTCTGCTGATCGATGTGGCGTTCGAGCGCGAGCTTGTTCTTGGCCACTTCCTCGACCGAATATTTGAGCCCGTAAACGGCAACGAACGCTATCGCGCTGGTCAGCATCAGGAGGATATTGAGCTTGCGGATCATGCAGCGCCCCGGATTTGCGGCACACCAAGACCTTCGGTGCTGACCGGCCGCGCCGGCATCGCTGTCCGCCTTGCGCTGCGCAACGTCGCCGAGCGCGCCCTGGGATTGGCCGCAAGCTCAGCCGGCCCCGCCTTGCGCGCTTTGGCGATCTCCGCCCAGCGCTTGGCCTCGACCTGACGCTCGGGCAGGTGCCGGGATTGCGTCGGCGCTGACTTTTCCGGTTCGAAGAAGCGCTTCACGATCCGGTCTTCGAGCGAATGGAACGTGACGACGGCCAACCGTCCGCCTTCCGACAGCAGCCGCTCGGCCGCGAACAGACCTTCGACCAGCTCGCCGAACTCGTCGTTCACCGCAATTCGCAGCGCCTGAAAGCTGCGCGTGGCAGGATGCGCGTCGCCCGGCTTCCGGCCGATCGCCTTTTCGATCAGCCGCGCCAATTCGGCGGTCGTCGCGATGGGTGCAGTCGCCCGCGCGGCAACGATTGTGTGGGCGATGCGACGAGATTTGCGCTCCTCGCCATAGGCATAGAGCAGGTTTGCGAGATCGGCCTCATCGAGCCGGTTGACCAGATCGGCGGCGCTTTCGCCCTCACCGGCCATGCGCATATCGAGCGGCCCATCACGCATGAACGAGAAGCCACGGTCCGGCTCATCGAGCTGCATCGAGGAGACGCCGATATCGAGCACGACACCGTCGACCGGCAGATCGCCTGCAAGGGTGTCGAGCACCGAGAAGGCGCCAGGAACAAAGCTGAATTTCTGAGGGTGGGCAGCCGCGACTGCAGTCGCAAATTGCACGACGCTCGGGTCGCGATCGATACCGATAACGGTCGCGCCCGCTTCGAGCAGCGCCCGCGTATAGCCGCCCGCGCCAAACGTGCCGTCAACGATCCGCGCGCCCTCGAGCGGGGCAAGCGCGTCGAGCACTTCGGCCAGCAGCACCGGCACATGCGGGCCGGTGGCTTGGGCATTCTCCGGCACTCGAGGCTGGCGCATCGCTCCGCGCAACTCCACTACGGCCGAAGCCGAAACGCATCACCCGTTACGAGACAGGCGTTGGCGCACTTTGACCAATGGAGCTTAAGAATCTGTTGCCCATATTGCGGGCCACCGGCTCAGACCCAGTTTTCGACCCTGAGGCCTGGCATGCGATCGAATTCCCGGCGATTGTTGGTGACGACGGTTAGATCGAGTGAGCGAGCATGGGCGCCAATCTGCATGTCGTACGGCCCACACGGGGTGCCATCGCGTTCAAGCTGCGCTCTGATTTCGCCGAAATGCTCTGCCGCTTTACGATCAAACGAAAGCACCTCAACCTGAGCGGCAAACACCGAGAGGCTCGCCAGATTCTTGTCCTTCCGATCTGATTTGGCAGCTCCGAACCAAAGCTCACCATAGGTGACGCTCGATATACATAACGACCCAAGAGCCTGGTCAAACGTCTCCATCAAAGCCTGCGATGTCCGGCGCATGACGTAGATACATGTGTTTGTATCGACCATATAGCGAAGCATCAGAGCGGCTCTCGCTCCTGCGGCAGCGGCTGATCTCGTTCGACCATGAAGTCTTCGGACACGTGAGGTCCGTTCTCGAACCAGTCTTTCCAGCTTTTGTACTTCGGCACGATCGTTATCACATCGCCGCTACGGGTAACGACGACGTCCCGCACGGCATCCGAGTAAGCGAGTTCCTTGGGAATCCGCACCGCCTGTGTTCGGTTGGTCTTGAAGACCGTCGAGTCAGCCATTGCCGCCTCCTTCGTATATACCACTGGTATATACATACTCCTGCCTTGCTTCCCGTTCAAGATAAGTGCCAGTTGACCTGTAAGCCGGGTTCTGTAGGGCCAGCCAGCCTGCCGGCGCGAGGCCAACAGACCGCCTGACGTGGCGGCCATTCATCTGGGGCGCCTGTTGCCAGCCGCCTCATGCAACCAACCCGGGTGACTAGCCTCGAAAACCGGCCGGCTTGCGCCGCGTCACCCCTATTTGGTCTTGCTCCCGGTGGGGTTTGCCGTGCCGTTCCCGTTGCCGGACCCGCGGTGCGCTCTTACCGCACCCTTTCACCCTTACCGCGCCGAAACGCGGTGGTTTGCTTTCTGTGGCACTTTCCCTGGGGTCGCCCCCGCCGGCCGTTAGCCGGCACCGTGTTTCGATGGAGCCCGGACTTTCCTCCCCGCAAGGGTTACCCCAAGCGAAGCGGCCACCCGGTCAACTGGCCGGGCGAGCTTTAGAGAGTGTTCGCCCGGGACTCAAGCGTTCTCAGGTGCCGCCAGCGCTCTCGGCTTGAGGATCTGCGCATAGGCATGGTTGATCGCCGCCATGCGGGCGGTGGCGACGGCCAGCAGTTCCTCCGGCACGCCCTTGGCGATCAGCCGGTCGGGGTGATGCTCGGCGACCAGCCGTCGATAGACGCGCCGCACTTCGTCCTTGCTCGCGCCCGGCATCAGACCGAGCACGAGGTAAGGATCGGTGCCGTCGTCGAGATAGACATGCTGCGCCGCGATCTGCTCGAAGCGCGCTTCGTCGAACCCGAAGATGTCGCTGACGCGCCGCAGATAGCTGAGCTCGTCCTCATGGATCATGCCGTCGGCCGCCGCGATGTAGAACAGCCCGTCGAGCACATGCTCAAGTGTATCCGGCGTCTTCATGAAAAACCGGCCGATCTTTTTAGCATAGGCTTCGTAGCCCGCCACATCCTGCTGGGCGAGCGCGAACAGCTTGTCGACCTGGGCCTCGGCGCCGCTCGGGATGACGACGGTCTTTTTGAACGCACGGATTTCGGACGCCGTCACGACGCCGTCCGAGACCGCCATCTTGGCCGACAAAGCGATAAGCGCCAGCGTAAAGGCCGCGTCGCGTCCGCCAGGTAGCCAGGTGTCCGGATCGAGCGCATTGGCGAGCGAGCCCGCAACGCCCGTACGTTGCGAGAACGATCCCAATACATCGCTGACTCGCTTCCAGATCGACACGAATCCCTCCGGTCTACCGGCACGGTGCAGGCTGAGCGGCAAACAGAACACTTTCAGGCACAGAACATCTTGCACGGTTGAACCGCCATTTCTGACTAACCGCCACCGCGGCGATTGTCACCCGCGGGAAAGCTTCTTAGTTGCCGTTGCTTTGATTGGCGCTCGCATTCGACAGCAGGTTATGCTGCCGCAAATAGTCTTCGAGCGTGCCCGATTTCCAATCCTTGAGATCGGCCTCGGTGACCGTTTGAGCCGGGGCAATCTTTGGCCGCGCCGACACGGGCATCGGAACCGGCGCCGGCGCCACGACCGAGCGTCAGCCGTCGCAACCGTGGTGGGCGCTGTCTGGTCCGGTGAATCCGCCGAAACAGAGGCCGCAGGCGACGTGCTTGCCGTTGTCTGGCTGGCCGATGGCTCGCTCGACAGCGTCGACGCCAGCTTCTGCGCCGCGGGCGTCATCGCATCCGGCTCGGCATTTGCAGCATCGGCCGTTCTCGCCGGCGAGCTGGGCGTGATGTAGCTCGGCAGCGTCTTGTTGGCCGCGAGATAGTCTTTCACCGCATCGCTACCTGATGGCGCGTCAGCCGGAACCTGTTCGGCAAGCTGTGGCGCCGGAGCAGCGGGCACGACAACCGCAGGCTTGGCCTCGGCAACCGGAGTCGCCGTAACAGCCGGCTTCACCACCACCGTGGCCTTCGGCGCGGCGACCGGCGCCGCTTCCGCGGGCACAGCTTCGCTGGCCACAGGCGCAGCCGGCGCCTCGACCTCGGCGACCGGCGCGAC
>Ga0134128_10012572_pt1 | contig 10094 bp, 9 predicted proteins | sample KB31754_FD_96462 | JGI IMG/M metagenome (GOLD analysis project Ga0134128, IMG submission 96462) | Terrestrial soil microbial communities with excess Nitrogen fertilizer from Kellogg Biological Station, Michigan, USA - KB3-175-4 | ecosystem: Environmental > Terrestrial > Soil > Unclassified ...
CCGAAACAGGTGGAGAAATCCGGCACCGGCTCGCTGCCCAGTCCGGCTTCGGTTCCGGCCAGCTTTGCCGTGTAGCCGGAGAGAAAGTGGTACATCGCCTGTTCCGGCGTGAGCCTGGAAATCGGCGGCAGGACGCCGAAAGCATCGGCTGTCAGAAATAAAACATTTTTCGGATGGCCGCCGATGCTGGGCAATTGCGCGTTCTCAATGGAATCGATGGGGTACGCCGCGCGCGTATTCTCCGTGAAGCGGATGTCATGATAATCCGGCTCGCAGGTGGCCGGATCAAGAACAACGTTTTCCAATACAGAACCGAATCGAATGGCGTGGTAAATCTGCGGCTCTTTTTCCTCGGAAAGATCGACACATTTCGCGTAGCAGCCGCCCTCAAAGTTGAAGACGCCTTCCGTACTCCAGCCATGTTCGTCGTCGCCGATCAGGCGGCGGTGCGGGTCGGCGGAGAGAGTGGTTTTTCCCGTCCCGGACAATCCGAAAAACAGGGCGGTGACGCCATCCTCACCGACATTCGCGGAACAGTGCATGGGCAGAACGTCCTGCTCCGGCAGCAGAAAGTTCAACACCCCGAAAATGCACTTCTTCATCTCGCCGGCGTATTTCGTGCCCCCGATTAGAACGATGCGGCGGGTGAAATTGACCAGGATGAATGTCGAGGAGCGGGTGCCATCCAGTTCGGGAACGGCTTCGAACTCCGGCGCGGCGATTACCATAAATTCGGGCTCGTGCTTCGCCAGTTCCTGGGGAGTCGGCCGCAAAAAAAGTTGGCGTACAAAAAGCGCGTGCCAGGCATATTCCGAAACAATCTGGACCGGCAGGCGATAGCGGGGATCGGCCCCAGCGAACAGATCCTGCAGATAAATATCGCGATTGGCAAGGTGGGCGAGCACCCGCTCCAGCAACGCGTCGAACTTTGCCGAATCAAAAGGCTGGTTGACGCGGCCCCAGTTCACGCGGTCCTGTGTGCGACTGTCCTGGATGATGAATTTGTCGCGGGGAGAACGGCCGGTGCGCGCGCCGGTGTAGGCGACCAGCGCGCCGTTGGCGGCCAGTTTCGATTCTCCTTTTGCCAGCGAAACAGCGACCAGTTGCGGGGCGGAAAGATTGCGATGAATTCTGGCCTTGGCCAGCCGCTCGAAATGCTGCACTCCGCGAACGTTTTGATTGATCGATGACATTTGAGGGACCATCTCCTGAAGCATTTTCGGAAATAATATGTCCTTGCCAGAATCTTTCGATGCCGCCGCTCCCTGTGGTCGCGGCTATTGGCCTGATTCATTTTGGTCTATACCATTTCCGAAAATCCTTAACGCTCGCAAAGCCATGCCTGGCAGTAAGTCTGCGGCAAACCACCTATTGTGCCACCGGAAGGGTTGGAGTGAAAAGCGACGATGGAAATTTCCGATTGCTCGCAATTGGTTGAAGACGCGGGTTGAACGACCGGTATGGAAAATTGAGTGTCAGGCGTGTTTTATGATGGAACCCGCAATGAGTTTTCCTATTAAAGTTTGTGTCGTTTGTTCGGAAGAATTTGAATTGAAGCCCGACAAGCCTGGATTTGCCAACCGTTGTCCGCAGTGCAGCGAGCCGGAGTCTTCGAAAACCCCGGCGGAACACCAGATCGATGCGGGCGATCGCCGCAACCGCGCGGAAGCGAATGAGGCTCGACGAAAAGCCATGCGCGATCTGTTGTATCGAAAAGACAGTTAAAAATCGGATCACGGTGCAGTTTGAGTCGTACTAAAAATGGAGAAGCAGGTTCCCATTCGACTCGCTCCGCTCGCTCAGGGCAGGCTCTCGACTATGCAGGCCACGAAAATGGCCTGCGCCGCTCGGGATGACAAATAGATTTAGCTAACCCCAGTTATTGTGCCGACAGACCCTGTGAAGGATTTTCGGCGACTTCCTGTTCGGCGTTTATGCGATTGCGGGCCTGCAGCAGCAGGCTCCAGTCGGACCGGAACGATTCCAGATCTCCCCGCATGTGATCCTTTGCACGGAGCATATAGGCCACGCGACCCAGCATCAATTGATAGGCGAGGATGGGATCTGAGCCGGGTGCGAGAACATTCGCGCTGCTGAGTCCCACCGACCGTGGGGGGATTGTGTCCCGACAATGAGCCATGGATTGCCGTTCGCGTCGATGTTGACGCTTGCTATCGCGAACGTTTTCGGGATCTCGATTTTTTCAGCGCTGGGGAACAGTCCTTGCTCTCTTGCTGAAGTTTCCATGGCGGCCAACTGTTCGCGATATGCCGCCCACTCATCCGCAGTGCCGACGTTTGCAACTCTTTCCTTATGGATGGAAGTCTCGACCAGGCGCCATTGTCGTTCATTGCCAGTCTGTTTTGCCGTCTGCGCCTCCTGTTCCATTCCCATCAGTGAGGGTTCGGAATAGTGCGTGTACTCCTTGTACAGATTGAATCTCCCGGTCAACAGATATGCGGCGAAAAACGACCCGGCGACTTCGTGATCGCCGATCATGGCTGCTGGAAGCAAATATTTCTTCGTGTGCATGGCCTGTTCGGTACCGCTTCGCGCGAGTCCGCAGCGAGGGAGGCTGCCTGGCTTTTGGGCGAAGTGCAGGCTGTAGAAACCCAATTCGGGATGTTTGTGCGCCCAGTGCGAAAAAGAACGCGCGGCGGACTTGGGACTCATCATGCCCAGGTCATTGACCAGATCGCGATGCACAGAATGAGGAAAGATGACAGCGAGTAGAGAACGGGTAAACGCGGCGCAATTGGTCGTCATGCCGTGATAGTGGTTCACGTTCGACGACTCGTTTAGCCATCTGACGACCGCCTCATCTTGCGCGCGCGTGGAATGAACGGCATAGATGAACACGTCCCGGTCGGCAGTCGATGCGACGAGGTCGCGCCAATAGCTGTGCGAATGTTCCGGACAGTGGCCCTCGTTGCAGACGCCGCGAAAATAACCGATGCGCGCGGTAAGCTCCAGCATGGTTTTTACGGTCCGGGGAGGCATAGAGCAGCCGGTTGCCCGGATGCGGCAGCCCTTCCAGATAAAGACTGAGAGGCACCAGGTTCCAGGCGTACGGTTCGGCTTCGCGGAAGTTTGGATACGTGGTAACAATGGAGCCTTGCTCGCCGGGGTGGCAGAGGCGGGCACGGGTTGGAGTCGCAGGGCAGATTCCAGAAAGATAAACCAGAGAGTGCCCGGCATTGGTGTAGCTTCCGGCACCTACCGTGGTGGGGTCGGCGAGGATGACGCCGATATCCGCCCGCGCAGATGGAAGAACCAGAGCGAGAATGGCGAATGCCACGAGAGACAACACAGATTTGTGCGTTCTCAACCGCGTGTCAGCAATCATGCGGTCCCCAATTCACAACTTTCGAGCAAACATACGACGAAAGCTTCTAGAAAACCGCGCGCACAAACGGCTATTCAGCGATTGTCCAGACAGTCTATCGCAGAAATATCGTTGGTAAGAATGAATTTATAGCGATCCGGCCATGACCGGCAAAATCGGAAGGTTCGTGGTGCTTCGCGCTTCGCGCATGACGATGTCGAGATGGGAGAGAACCTGATCGACGGTCATGGTGTAGATTTCCCGGCCATTGTCGTATCCATTTTCAATAGATTGTTTCAGATAGTGCCCGGCGATCTGCGCCGCGAGGTAATCGGTGATGACATTTCCAGTATGTCGGCGGAATTCCGCCCAGGCGGGTAGCGGGAGCGCAATGACCAGGGACCGTCCGTTGACGTGGAAGCGGACATCGACGGCATCCGCATGGCGGGTCGCAACGGCGACGATGTTGCCTTTCCATTGGCAATGCAATTCTTCGCCGGTCCAGTGATCATGCGCGCGGAAATCTTCGTACATGAGTACCAGCCTACTTGGCAGGACGGGATGGATCAAGTTGCGCGTCGGGCGAAGGTCGCTCCCCGAAACCGACCATTCGCGCAAAAATCGTTCCGGAAGGGGACGCCAAATCTCTTACGGGGTTTTTGTCGGCTGACCGAGGGGCTTCCGGTACCAGGGAAATCGACCCGCGGTATTCGGCCCCTGAAATTTCGACCGCGCGATAGTGAGCCGTTTCCATTTCGAGAAAAATGCGTACGACGAAAATAAAAAAATATTCTCAACCATTCCACGATGTCGCGCGTCCAACTGTGGTTATACGGGGTTGAATACCGACCGGAGTCTATCAAAAATGCCACACACGAACGCAGCCCAAGCCGCAGGCCAACCGGAGGACGTGATGCAGCGCTACGAAAGAAAGCTGCGCCAACGCGAAAAGGAACTGACGCAGGCTCTGGCAAGCACGGTGGAACAGGCGATGGCCAGCAGCGCCGACGATACGCAGGATGTAGCCGATCAGGCGGTCGCGGGCTATCAGAAAGAGATGCTTTTTTCGCAGGGAACGGCCCGCAATGCGCAACTGCGCATGGTGCGCCAGGCGCTGCATCGGATTTCGCAGGGAAGTTTCGGCGATTGCGTCCGCTGCCTTCAGGCGATTGGGTCCAAACGGATTGAAGCTCTTCCGTGGACGCCATACTGCATCGATTGCCAGGAACGGATTGAGAAAGGCGAAGCGGAACCGATAGCATCCGTGGCGTGATCCTGCTTTCGAAATCCACGACCCTACAATTTGCCCTTGATTTTTGCGGCTGCTACACTTGAAAGGCAGCGATTTTCCTTTCTGCCTGCAGGATTTCTACCCGCAAAGGACATTCTGGAACCCCGTGGATACACAAACTCGTCATGCAATGAAACGCGATGCTCTGGTGGATTCGGCCCAGAGCGCCCTTGGCTGGCTGGAAGACCATAAATCCGAAGCAATTTTGTTTGCTGTGGTTCTGGTCGTCGTGATTGCGATTGGAGTTGGGGGCACGTTGTTTGTACAGCATCGGAATGACGCCGCTGCGGCGGAGTTCGGCGCAGCGATGGATATCTACAGTGCGCCGGTTGCACAGCCAGGTGTACCCGCCCAGCCGGGAATGCGGACCTATCCGACCGCCAAAGTGCGGGCGGAAGCGGCGAACGCGGAATTTGGGAAGGTGGCCGGCGATTACGGTTCGACGGATGCGGGGAAGCAAGCCCAATATTTTACTGGCCTGACATACATGGAGATGGGGAACATCGGCGCCGCCGAGACGGCGTTGAAAAAGACCGTAGACCATGGCGGCAGAAACCTGGCGGCATTGGCGAATCTGGCGTTGGTCAGTATCTACGAACAGAGCGGTCGCACTTCCGATGCCGAGCAATTGCTCAAGGACCTTGCGGCGCATCCGACGACCACAGTTCCGGCAGGACAATCGAAACTGGAATTGGCAGCAATCTATGAGCGAACCAATCCCGAAGCGGCGAAAAAAATTTATGCGCAGCTAAAGGACAAGGATTCCCAGACTGCCGCCGGCCAGATCGCCGCGCAAAAGCTGCAAGGGGCCCGATAAGCGGGACCAATTCGCCGAGCCTTTCTATCTCTTCTAGTACATGCTTTCGCGAAGATCCGGGAGGGCCCGAGCGCTTATTGTTTCCTCAAAAACCTACCAGCGAAAACCAAAAGTCACCGGTATAAGAACAGCGCCCCCTCCCGGAGGGAGCCCGTTGTCTGGGGTGAACATGTGCAGGTAGCGCACTTCCAGAAACAGACTTCCGCGTTCATACTGCGAGACGTGCCACTCGCCTCCGCCGCCAATATCGATATTGCCCTGGTTCGAGGACGTCTTTGCCACGGTGATGTAACCGCTGCAAGGATAAGGGCCAAAGTAATAGTCAAAACACGCGAAGACCACGGGAGCGTTGTAGTTGACAAGCGCGCGTGAAAATCCGCCACCGCCAATCACATACACATTGGTCCTTGCGTGACGAAGCACGTTATACTTCGGATTTACGTCGGCGGTCCAAAGGTGTTCGCTGCCATCGGGAACGCCGGCGATCACATTGGCCAGGCTGTGAGGAACGCCCAGGTCGTTGAAGTTCCACTCCGCCAGGACACTGAGACGGTCATTGAATTTATAGCCCGTGCCAAGCAGGACGTTCCAGCCGACGTTCGCCCAGTTCTGTGTACTGCCCGCAGGGGGAGTGACACCGCCGCCGCCTTCGATCACCCAATGGTCCATCCAGCTATGGCCGGTGTAGCGGGGAGGCTGATGGTTGTTATAGGACTGGGTGTCGTACGGCCCAGTGTTGTATTGGGGGTTGTAACTGGAAGAAGAGGTCTGCGCCCGCGAAATCGTGGTGAACGGCAATCCGCACGCAATGGCGAGGAAAGCAGCGCGTTTCAGGACGGTGAAGAATTTCGACGACATCGTCATAAATCTGTCCCTTTCATTCGGTTCATCGCATATTCCGGCGGTTCATTGCGTTTAACCAGAATATCCCAAGCCTCAACTTTGGTCGGATGCTTGTCAATCGCAGGCAAGATGTTCGATGGCAGAGGCATCCGCCCTTGCCTTTATCGCGGTGAATTAGACGCCGATCCGCAGGAAAAGTTGCTGCTTTTCTCCGCCGGTCCGCAAGTGCCTCATCTGGACTGGATTGTCGATTCAAAATGCACGTTCCGGCGCAAAAGGACTTCGGATGACCTGAGGGATGGATCTGAATCAACAGGCAATTGACGCGCTCCAAATGACCATTGCCTCGAAGCGGAATCAGGAAAGGCATACCCTTCGCGGAGCGGTGCAACGCCTCCGCGAAGGGTGGAAGAAAGAGGCCTTGAGGGCTGAATTGGGTTAGTGAATGTCGAACTGCTCAGGATGGAGAGCCGGATCGCTCTTTACGATGATCGTTTTGCCCGACATCTCTTCCATCTCGGACAGCCAGCGTCCGTTGGAAGCCTTCAATTGCTTGACGACCTCAGGATGGACGCGCAGAAGAATATCGCTGCGGTCGATCTGCCGGTGCATCTTTCTTAGCTCGACGTAGATCTCGTTGCAAACCGTCAGCGGACCCTTCACCATTCCAGTTCCAGTGCAGACATAGCAAGGGACGGAAAGCGTGCGTTCGAGCGATTGCTTGACGCGCTTGCGCGTGATCGCGACCAAGCCAAAGTCATTAAACTGGAGCACCTTGGACGGAGCACGATCGGCCTTGAGTGCCTCTTCGAGCGCCTGCATCACTTTGTTGCGGTTTTTGCGCTCGTCCATGTCGATGAAGTCGATGACGATGATTCCGCCCAGGTCGCGCAGGCGTATTTGGCGGACGATCTCCGGAATGGCATCGAGGTTGGTTTTAAGGATCGTGTCTTCCAGACGGGCGGTCTTTCCCACGTATTTTCCGGTGTTGATGTCGATCGCGACGAGTGCCTCCGTCTGGTTGATGACGATGGACCCGCCGGATTTGAGCCAGACTTTCGACCGTAGCGCCTTGTTGATCTCCTCCTGAATGCCGAACTGTTCAAACAGAGGAGTTTCTTTGGTGTAGAGCTTGACACGCCGTACCAGGGACGGTTCGAAGCGATTCAGGAAGCGCAGGACGCGTTCGTAATCCTGTTCGCTGTCCACCCAGATGGCGGAAAAGTTGCCAGTCACCTGATCGCGCAGAATGCGTTCCACCAGACCGAGATCGTGGTAGATTAAGGCCGGCGGTTTGGAGCTGTCGGCGCGTTGTTTGATTTCCGCCCATAAGGTCAGCAGGAAGCGAATGTCGGCGCGCAGGTCGTCTTCGCTGGCTGTGGCGGCGGCGGTGCGGACGATGAATCCTCCCGAAGCCGTTCCTTTTTCGCTCAGCAAAATATGCTTGAGCCGCTGGCGCTCTTCATCCGAGGAAATTTTGCGCGACACGCCAACATGGTTCACTGTCGGCATGAAGACGAGAAAGCGGCCGGGCAGCGCGATATGACTGGTGATCCGCGCGCCCTTGCGCGCAATCGGTTCCTTGGCGATCTGAACGAGAATTTCCTGGTTCGGCTTCAGAAGCTCCGTGATTGCAGGCAGGTTTGTCATTTGCGCGGTCGAGCGGCGCATGCGGCGGCGATCTCCACCCTGCGCGCGAACGCCGCGACGATGCGGACGACGGGTATTCTGCTGAGGCTGAGCGGCATCGGCATTCGCAACTTCGTCGGCTTCTTCTTCGGCAGGGGCATCGTATTCGTCGGGAACTTCCTCCAGAACGATATCGGCGGAATCGTCCTCCAGGAAGGCTTCTTTGTCAAAGGACTCTTCCTCGACGGCGGAGGTCTGTCCACCCGGCTCCTCGGAATAGCGAGTACGCTGCTCAATATGTTGATCGCGGACAAATTCGCTGAGCAGTCCGCTGTCCATCTGCACATTCAGCGTTTCTTCGATGAGATCGTCGTATTCTTCTTCGTCGGCCAGGGCGTGTGCTATGTGAAGCTCAGGTTCTTCCTCATCGATGGTTTCTTCTTCGATGTTACCGGCACCGGGGTTGAATATGTGGGAGTCCTGTTGTTCGTCCAATGCGGAATTTTCGTCGATCTCTTCTACTGCATCTTGAGATTCGGGTTCGACGGAAAAATTCTGCGATGCAGCCGCGCTGGGTGAGACCTCGGCGGCGAGCGAAGAGCTTTCGTCGGGTTGCGTTTCCGCGATGGAGATCGACTCAGCAAAAAAAGGTTCCGTCCGCACATCGGGGACTGATTGTTGGGAAGCAATATCCTCGCCGGAATTGCTCAATTCGGATTGGGAAACCCCGTCCTCGATCTCCGGTTCCGCTACGCTGGACTGGCGATACGCGCTGGGCGCAGTTGGATCGAAACGATAGGAAGCTGAAGTTGGCTCGGGCTCCTGATGTTCGGCAGGTGCCGTCGCAGAGTCCTCCGTAGAAGACAGTTCTTCGGTCACTGGTTGCTGCGAATGAAGCGGATGCTCGCGCAGTGGATGTTGCTGGATCGGATGCTCATGGGCGAGAGCGGATTCTGTAGGAGGAGACGAATGAGTTTCGGCCGTGGATTCTTCTGCAGTGCGAAATGAGGGTGTGGACGCAGGTTTTTTTTTGTGACGAGACAGAGATTCTCCGGGAAGCGATCCGACACCGTCCCACTCGATCGGACCGGCGATCAGGGTGGAAGGCTGAAATGTGGAAACCGGCCGTGCAGGTTTCCTGTCCACCGCGGTGGAAACTCTGGGGGATTGGCTTTCTGCCGGAGCAGCCTGTCCGCGACGGTATTTCGAGAGCGATTCACCGGGCAACACCATTGCTTCGTGGCGGGATGGATGTGGGTGAGATTCCGTCGCCTGAATCCGGGCTTCTGGCAGCGGCTGCGCTGTTTCTTCCGGATAGGCGGACTCGAAAGTAGCTTCCATTTCGTGTGGAACTACATGGTCTACGAATTCAGTATGTTCTTCGGTAGAGAAGGCGGCCGGTTCTGGCTGCGATGCCGCTGGGCGGTTCTGCTGCTGATTGCCGCGACCGCGACGGCGGCCACGACGGCCTCTCCAACGCCGCGGACCCGGCTCTGCGTCTTCGGCGGATTCGTTATGGGAAGCTTCATGTCGTAAGTCGCTCGTTTTTTGCGCGGAGCCTGTCCGTTCGCGGCCACCGCCATTGCCACCATTGGACGATTGTGGCAGAGGTGTATATTCGTCGGCGTCTTCCTGTTCCTCGGCAAAGTCTGTGACGTAGAGAAACGCGTCGCGTTCCAGGCCAACGTCGACAAATGCGGATTGCATGCCGGGCAGGACGCGGGTGACTTTGCCTTTGTAAACCGAACCGGCGAGGGTGTACTCATTCTCGCGTTCGTAATAGATTTCCGCCAATTGGTCGTCTTCAACGACGCCCAGGCGGGTTTCATGGGGAGTGCTGGAGATATAGATTTCTTTTGTCATGCTGCCTCAATTCAGAGCCCGCGTTTGTTGGACGCGGGGTATTGGGGCGGCGGATTCCGATGCGCTATCGAATAGCGCCCGGGACAGGCGAGTGGATCGACTGAGAGTTCCGAAGTAACGCGGCGGACGGGAATCCTGCTTTTGGCCGATACGAAAAAAACCTTCCGCGGGGGCGGAGCGGCGATGGAAGCAGGAAATCTTGACTGCGACGTGGAAGAACGGGAGCCGAGGACTTTGTGGCCGCGACTACCCTTGCAAAGGGTGGGGCCGTTTCCAAAGCAACTGCCTCTCTCAATACGATCATTCGATCAAACTCTCGCCTGGCC
>Ga0134128_10012575_pt1 | contig 10090 bp, 11 predicted proteins | sample KB31754_FD_96462 | JGI IMG/M metagenome (GOLD analysis project Ga0134128, IMG submission 96462) | Terrestrial soil microbial communities with excess Nitrogen fertilizer from Kellogg Biological Station, Michigan, USA - KB3-175-4 | ecosystem: Environmental > Terrestrial > Soil > Unclassified ...
ATCCTGTACCGCAAGCAGTTCTACGATGCGCTCCTGACCGATTACTTCGATCGCGACCGCACCATCCTCGTCACCACTCATCAGGTCGAAGAGATCCAGAACGTGCTCACGGACTTCATGTTCATCCATCACGGTCGGATCGCGCTCTCCTGCAGCATGGAGGAGTTCGAGACGCGCTATGCGGAAGTGACCGTGCCTGCGGAGCACCTGGCGGCCGCGCGTCAGCTCAGGCCGATCCACGAGCGTCAGGTTTTCGGCCGCAGCACGCTGCTCTTTGACGGAGCGGAACGTGGGCAGTTGGAGCAGTTCGGCAACGTGCGCACACCGGGTATCGCCGATGTCTTCGTGGCCGTGCTCGGCAATGCAACAGACGACGGGCAGGCGGGGAGTAGCCGATCATGAGCGGCACAGAGTCGACCGCAATGCCCGATTCTCCCGGGCCGATCCCCGGAGCGCACGCGGAGGGCTCCCCGGCTTCCCGCCCGGCAGCGTTGCCATGGGGCCGGCTCGTGTACTGGTCGGTGCGGCGCGAGCTGTGGGAGCACCGCTGGTGCTACATCGTGCCGCTCATCGTCGCCGCCGTGTTCCTGGTCGGATTCGCGATCGGCGCCGCGCGCTTTCCACTGCCGTTGCTGCAGGACTTTCTGCGCACCGGCGCGATGCCGCACGTCAAGGTCGTGGGCGCGCGTCTGCTCGAGGCTCCCTTTGATGGTGCCTCGCTCACGCTGATGTTCACCTATCTGGTCGTCGCCGTCATCTACTGTCTCTCGGCGCTGCACTCGGAGCGGTCGGATCGCAGCATTCTCTTCTGGAAATCGCTGCCGGTCTCCGACACGACGACCGTGGTCGCGAAGGCGCTTTTTCCCGTCGTCCTTCTGCCCCTGATCACGTTCGTGATCACGGTGCTCACCCATGGAGTCATGTTGATGCTCGGCAGCGCGGTGCTGCTCGCCAGAGGGGTGCACGTGGGCGCGCTCTGGGCGCAGATCCCGTTGCCGCCCATGTGGGTGGCGCTCCTCTACCACCTGGTGACCGTGCACGCGCTCTATTGGGCGCCGATCTACGGCTTGCTGCTGCTCGTCTCCGCCTGGGCCCGGCGCGCGGCCTTTCTCTGGGCCGTCTTGCCGGTGGCCGCCGTCCTCATCCTCGAGAAGCTGATCTTCAACACATCGGTATTCGCCCGCCTGCTGCTGTCGCAGCTCAACGGCGGTGAGGCGGCCGTGCCTTACCGGCCCGGGGGAGCGATGACCATGCAGGTGCCGACGCTTGCCAACCTGGGCGCGTTCCTGGTCAGTCCCGGCCTGTGGATCGGGTTGGCGGTGTTCGCGGCATTCCTCGCCGGGGCCGTGTGGCTGCGCCGGCGGCAGGGCCCGATCTGACCCGAAGATGGAGAGACTCGCGATGCCTCACAGCATCGACCAGACCCAGCGCAATGCGGCCAGAGCCGTGGGACTCGCTTACCTCGTCACGAGCGCCCTGGCATATTTCGCCGAGTTCCACGTGCGGGCCACGCTGTTCGATTACCACAGCGCGGCGATCACGACTGCGAACATCACCTCTTCCGAGGGCCTGTTCCGCCTGGGTCTCGCCGCAGACCTGCTCACGTTCGCGCTCGACGTAGTCATCATCGTAGGCTCGTACCTGATTCTCAGGCCCGTGAGTCGGGCTCTGGCGATCTTTGGACTCGCATGGCGACTGGTCGAGACGGCCGCCGTCGCGGTCATGGCCATCGACACTTTCAACATGCTCGCCCTGGTGAGCGGTTCGGATTACCTGCGGGCCTTTCCGGTGGATCAGCTGCGCGCAATGGTCCGCTTGGCGATCGACACCCACAACGCGGGGTACAACGTCGGGTTTCTTTTCTTCGGCTTGGGATCCGGAGCATTTTGCCTAGCCTGGTATCGGTCACGCTATGTTCCACGAGCGCTGGCGGCCTGGGGCGTGCTCGGCTCCGGCTTGGCGGCGGCGAGCACTTTCGTCTACACGCTGTCTCCTGCCCTGGCGGGAATCGTGGAGCCAACGTGTTTCATCCCGATCGGGACGTTCGAATTGATCCTCGGATTCTGGCTGGTGGTCAAGGGATTGCCGCGTGCGTCCGGCGCAATCGAGATAGTCGCCGCTTAGGGGACGACGAGCGGATATCGTATGACAGAGCTTCCCGGAGGACACCATGTTGCGGGAGCGAGCGCTGAAATCCGTGATGATCGTGGCCGGCTTGCTGTGTTTGGCCGGCATCTATCCGCTGGCGGCATCTCTGTGGTACTGGCACGGGACCGACGATATCGTGCCGATGTTCCTCAGCCTTTACGTCACGCTCGGTGTGTTCCTGCTCGTCGCGGCGCGCAACCCATCACAGCATCGCAGCCTGATCCTGTTCGCCGCGTGGTCGAGCTTCGCTCATACCGCGGTCATGCTGGTCCAGGCCTACGATGGCGTTGCCGACCGCCCGCTGCTATTCGGCATGTCCGCCATTCTGGTCCTGATCGGTGTGCCGCTGCTCGCGCTGGCTCCGGCCGCGATCCTCATCGGGTCTGGCCGGCCGCAAACCGATCGGTGGCCATGACGAGCTCGTGGGTGTTGCCGCGCTCGAAGGCGGAATGGCCGGCATCCGGCACGATGCGCAGGTCCGCTTCGGGCCACGCACGGTGCAGGTCCCAGGCGCTCTTCATGGGGCAGACGACATCATACCGGCCCTGCACGATGACGGCCGGGATGTGGCGGATGCGGTGTACGTCTTCGAGCAGCTGCGTATCGCTGCGCAAGAAGCCGCGGTTGACGAAATAGTGACACTCGATGCGCGCGAACGCCTCCGCGACGCGGTCCTGTTGCAGCTTGGCGATGTAATCGGGCGCGGTGCGCAGATGGCTCGTGGCGCCCTCCCAGGTGGACCAGGACCGGGCCGCGCGCCTGCGGACCTCGGCGTCCTCGCTCGTCAATCGGGTGTAGTAGGCCCGCATCATGTCGCCGCGCTCCGCCGCGGGAATCGGCGCGACGTAGGACTCCCACAGGTCGGGATACAGAGCGCCGGCGCCGCCGGAATTCTGGTAGAACCACTCGAGCTCCCAGCGCCGCAACATGAAGATGCCGCGCAGCACCAGCTCGGTCACGCGCTGCGGATGCGTCTCGGCATACGCCAGCGCCAATGTGGATCCCCACGACCCCCCGAAGACCAGCCAGCGCTCGATTTCGAGATGCGCGCGTAACCGCTCGATGTCATCGACGAGATGCCACGTAGTGTTGTCCACGAGACTGGCGTGGGGGCGGCTCTTGCCGCAGCCGCGCTGATCGAACAGCACGATCCGGTAGCGGGCCGGATCGAAGAAGCGCCGCATCTTGGGGTCCAGGCCGCCGCCCGGACCCCCGTGCAGGAAGACAGTGGGCTTGCCGTTGGGGTTGCCGCACTCCTCGAAGTAGATCTCGTGCAGCTCCGACACGCGCAGGAAGCCGGTGCGATACGGCTTGATGGCGGGATACAAACCAAGCCTCGCGCGCGGCGCCACGGTTTGAGGGTTCTCCATGGAGGCGAGGCTATCAGAGCGGCGCGCCGAATTCAGGCTCCTTGCCCCATGACGGTGCGTCCCGCTGACACTCGCGCGCGATGGGGCGCAGCCATTCTATAATGCCGGCCAGGACCTGCTGAAAACGCCCCGCTTGAAGCTCACCAGCGACTCCCTCATCCCGCACCTGGAGCAGCGCCTGCTGCCGGCCTACCTGATTTCGGGTGATGAGCCGCTGCTCACCGGCGAGGCGGCCGATGCGGTTCGCGCCCGGGCGCGCGCCGCGGGCTTCACCGAGCGCGAAGTTCACTTCCTCGAGCGCGGCTCCGACTGGGACGACGTGCGCGCCTCGGCCAACAACCTGTCGCTGTTTGGAGCACGCCGACTGCTGGAGCTGCGTCTGCCGACGGCGCGCGCCGGCGCGGCCGGCGGCAATGCCCTGCTGGCGATGCTGGAGCGGGACGATCCGGACACGCTGCTCCTCATCATCATGCCGCGCCTCGATCGCGAGGCGCAGGGGACACAGTGGTTTCGGGCGTTGGAATCTCGCGGCGGCTGGGTGCCGGTCTGGCCCGTGGAGGCTGACAAGCTCGTCGGTTGGCTGCGCGGACGGTGCCGGCGGCTGCGGCTGGAGATCGACGAGGGCGCGCTGGCCCTGCTCGCCGAGCGCACGGAGGGCAATCTGCTCGCCGCCCATCAGGAGTTGGAAAAGCTGCGCCTGCTGGCGCCGCCAGGGGCCATCGGCGCCGACACGGTACTCGCGAGCGTAGCCGACAGCGCCCGCTTCGATGTCTTCCGGCTTTCGGAAGCCGTCCTCGAGGGCGAGGCGGGTCGCGCCCTGCGAGTGCTCGCCGGACTGCGCTCGGAGGGCACGGAGCAGACGCTGGTGCTCTGGGCACTGACCAAAGCGCTGCGGGATCTATGGGGCGCGGTCTCGGCCTCCGGCGGGCGCGGGCCGCGTCCGGGCTGGCAGCGACAGACGGCCGCGCTTGACAAGGCCGTGCGCCGTGCGCCGCGCCTCTCGTTCCGCTCGCTCACGTTGCGCGCCGCGCGCGCGGACCGGATGATCAAGGGGCGGCTGCAGGGCGATGCCTGGGACGAGATGGCGCTGCTCGCGGCCGACATTTGCGGCCGTCCGACGGTCCCGGCGCCGCAGTCCATGTTCAAATAGGCGCGCACAACGCGGGCAGCATCGATGCAACCCATTGGTCTCTTCGGCGGCACTTTCGATCCCATTCATTACGGGCACCTGCGCACCGCTTTCGAGCTGTGGCAGGAGCTGCGGCTCGCGGAAGTCCGCTTCCTGCCCACCGGCAGCCCGCCGCATCGCGACCAGCCGCTGGCAAACGCGGAGCTGCGCCTGCGCATGGTGCAGGCCGCCGTCGCTAATCAGAAGGCGTTCGTGGTCGACGATCGCGAGATCCGCCGTACGGGCGTCTCCTACTCGGTCGACACCCTGACGGAGCTGCGAGCGGAGTATCCGGACCGGTCCCTCTGCCTGCTTCTGGGCATGGACGCGTTCCTCGGTCTGCCCAACTGGCACCGCTGGCGCGACCTCCTCGGGCTCGCGCACATCGTGGTGGCCCACCGGCCGGGTTGGAAGGCGCCGACCATGGGGCCGCTCGGGGAGGTCATGGTGGACCACGGCACCGGCTCCGTCCGGGAGCTGCACGAGAAGACCGCGGGCCGGATTTACGTGCACGCCGTGACGCAGCTCGAGATCTCCTCGACGGACCTGCGACAGCTCATCGTCTCGGGCCGGGACCCGAGGTACCTCGTGCCGGATGAAGTGCGACACATCCTGCGCGAGAGTCGGTGCTATGCTCGCGAGTGATTGCAGACACAGGAGAGATCCCTTCCTCACATGACCACCCGTACAACCCGGCGCCGCGGCGCTTCCGCGCAGGCTTCCAAGTCCGCACGACCCGCATCCCAGCCCCGCAGTCCGGCATCCCCGCCCTGCAGCGCGCCAACCCTGCTCCAGGCCATCACCTCCGCCCTCGAAGACATGAAAGCCTTGAACGTCAAGGTGCTCGACGTGCGCGGACTGACCGACATCGCCGACACCCTGATCGTCGCCTCCGGCACCTCCGACCGCCACGTGCGCTCCATTGCGGAGCACGTGATCGAGCAGGCCAAGCGCAATGGATTCCGGCCGCTCGGTACCGAGGGCGAGCACGAAGGGGAGTGGGCGCTGGTCGACCTGCAGGATGTGGTCGTGCACGTGATGCTGCCCCGCGTGCGCGAGTTCTACGGCTTGGAGCGGCTATGGGATCCGGGCACCGCCCTGCACGAAAGCACGAGTAGCCTCGCGCACGCGGCGCGACACTCGTAGGATCGGTGCGGACGCGGGTCATAGCCGTGGGCACGCGCCCACCCGGGTGGGTTCGCGAAGCCTGCGCCGACTACACCCGCCGCCTCGGCGCGCGCCTGAAGCTCACGCTGGTCGAGATCGAGCCCGGCCCGCGCAGCGCCGGGCAGAGTCCGCAGAAGGCGATCGATACGGAAGCGCGCAAGCTCCTGGCGGCGCTGCACGCCGAGGAATGGGTGGTGGCGCTCGATGAGCGCGGCACGCAGATGAGCACGCGCGAGCTGGCGGACTGGCTCGACGGCCGGATGCGCGAGGGGCGCGATCTCGCGTTCCTGATCGGCGGTCCCGACGGCCTCGGAGCGGAAGTGCGGGCGCGAAGCAACGTCTCCCTATCGTTGTCGCGGCTCACGCTGCCGCACGCGCTGGTGCGTGTCGTGTTGGCGGAGCAGCTCTATCGCGCGATGAGCATACTGAGCCATCACCCGTATCATCGGGACTGAGTCATGACTCGTCCCGCCGCCCCAGACCCGCTCATCTGCCTGGCGTCCATGTCGCCGCGGCGGCGGGAGCTGTTGGCGCAGATCGGGGTGCCGCACACCGTGGTCGCGGCGCACGTCGACGAGAGTCTGCTGCCGGATGAATCGCCGGCGGACTATGTTGCGCGCCTCGCGCAGCTGAAAGCCCTGACCATACGCCAGCAGGGAGAGCCTCTGCCGGTGCTGGCTGCCGACACGACCGTCGTCCTCGAGGGAGCGGTCTTCGGCAAGCCGGCCGGCCGTGCCGATGGGCTCGCCATGCTGGCGGCCCTTGCCGGCAGGACGCATGAGGTCCTGACGGCCGTGGCGCTCGCGACCGGTCGGGGCCTGGCGCTGCGCGTCAACCGCAGCTCGGTCCGCTTTCGCGACATCGGGCGGGCGGAGTTGGAGGCCTACTGGGAGACCGGGGAGCCACGCGACAAGGCCGGCGGCTACGCCATCCAGGGATATGGCGCGATCTTCGTCGCGGCGCTGAGCGGCAGCTATTCCGGCGTGATGGGACTGCCGCTGCTCGAGACGGCGGAGCTTTTGCGCGACGCCGGCATCCGCTGCTGGATCGGGGCGACGCCATGAGCGTGGAGATCCTCATCAACGTGGCGACCGCCGAGACGCGCGCCGCGCTGGTGGAAGAAGGCGTGGTGCAGGAGCTCCACGTCGAGCGTCGCAGCCGACGGGGCCTGGTCGGCAATCTGTACCAGGGCCGCGTGACCCGCGTGTTGCCGGGGATGCAGGCGGCCTTCATCGATATCGGTCTCGAGCGTACCGCATTCCTGCACGTCGCCGACGTGGCGAGCCCGCCGCCCGACGAGACGGTAGTCGGGTTGGCGCCACTCGGCGTGCCGCCGGTCGAGGACGTGCGCCGGCTCCTCAGCCCCGGCGACGATATTTTGGTGCAGGTCATCAAGGATCCCATCGGCACCAAGGGAGCGCGGCTCACGACCTACATCACACTGCCCGCGCGCTTTCTCGTATACCTGCCCCGGGGTGATGGCATCGGCGTATCGGCGCGGATCGAGGATGAGGCGGAGCGCCAGCGGCTGAAGGAAGCGGTCGCGCAACTGTGCGGTTCCGAGGCGGAGGGTGGTTACATCCTGCGCACGGCCGCGCAGGGCGTACCGGTCGAGAGTCTGCGGGAAGACCTGGAGTACCTGCGCAAGCTCTGGCGTCACGTGCGCGGCCGCGCGATCCAGGCCTCGGCCGGCTCGCTGGTGCACGAGGACCTGCCGTTGCCGCTGCGCATCCTGCGGGATGAGCTGTCGCGCGGCGTGGTCCGTGTGTTGGTCGACTCCGCGGCGGAGCATGCCCGCATGGCCGCGTTCGCCGCGGAGTTCATGCCGGCGACGGCGGTGCGCATCGAGCCGCACGGCGGGCCCCGGCCGATCTTCGATCTGCACGGCATCGAAGAGGAGATCGCGAAGGCGCTGGAGCGCCAGGTGCCGCTCAAGTCCGGCGGTCACCTGGTCGTCGACCAGCGCGAGGCGATGACCACGATCGATGTCAACACAGGAGGTTACGTCGGGCACCGCAATCTGGAGGAAACGACCTTCCGCACCAACCTCGAGGCGGCGGCCGCCATCGGCCGGCAGCTGCGGCTGCGCAACCTCGGCGGGATCATCATCATCGATTTCATCGACATGCACGAGGAGTCGCATCGCCGCCAGGTGCTGGCGGCGCTCGAGCATTCGCTCGCCGGCGATCGCGCGCAGGCGCGCATCGTCAGCCTCTCGCCGCTCGGGCTGGTGGAGATGACGCGCAAGCGCACGCGCGAGAGCCTCGAGCATCTGCTCTGCGAGCCTTGCCGCTCGTGCGAAGGACGCGGTTTCGTGAAGACGCCGGAGACCGTCTGCAACGAGATCTTCCGCGAGATCCTGCGGCAGGGCTCGCACGCCCCCGGCCGGGAGCTGCTGATCCTCGCGCACGCGGAGGTGGTCGAGCGCCTCCTCGAGTCCGAAGCGACCACTCTCGCCGAGCTGAGGGCCGAGGCCGGCGCTCCGATCCGGCTCCAGGTCGAGGGGCTCTACGGGGTCGACCAGTTCGACCTCGTGCGGACCTGAGGTCCCGGGCACCGTGACGGGCCCCGCCGCCCGCAGGTGGCGCATGAACAATATTGCGGGCGAGCCCCTGCGACCCCATAGTAGCCCGCATGCCCCTCGTCGCTGCGATACAGATGACGTCCGGCCCGGACGTGTCGGCCAATCTGCAGGATGCGCGTGCGCTTCTACAGGAGGCGGCCGGCCGCGGGGCGCAGCTGGCGGCCCTGCCGGAGAACTTCGCCTTCATGGGCCTCTCCGACGGCGACAAGCGCCGCGTAGCCGAAGATGACGGCTGCGGTCCCGTGCAGGACTTCCTGGCGCAGACCTCGGGACGGCTGCAAATGTGGATCGTGGGCGGCACCGTGCCCCTGCGCGGCGCGACCGACGGCCGCGTGGCCGCCGCATCGCTCGTCTATGACGCCGGCGGCGAGCGGCGCGCCCGCTACGACAAGATCCACCTGTTCGACATCCAGGTACCCGAGCGCGCGGAGAGCTACCGCGAGTCAGCCCATGTGGCACCGGGCTCGACGCCGGTGGTCGTCGACACGCCGGTGGGGCGACTCGGCCTATCCGTCTGCTACGACGTGCGGTTTCCCGAGCTCTTTCGCAAGCTGAGCGCATTCGGCGCGGAGCTCCTCGCGGTGCCGTCCGCCTTTACGGAGCCGACGGGAAGGGCCCATTGGGAGCCCTTGCTGCGGGCGCGGGCGATCGAGAATCTCTGCTGCGTGCTCGCACCCGCGCAATCGGGATTCCATCCGAATGGGCGCGAGACCTACGGCGACAGCATGATCATCGATCATTGGGGCCGGGTGCTCGAGCGCCTGCCGCGCGGCCGTGGCTGCATCACTGCCGAGATCGACCTGCAGCGGCAGAGGCGCGACCGCGGCAGCTTCCCGTCGCTGACACACCGAGTATTCAACTGACCTGCCATCATGGACACCCGCGAGAGCTCAATCGTGACCCAACCGACCCCTTCCGCTTCCGACCCCCTGTCGCTCGCCCGCGATCTCATTCTGAGGCCGAGCGGCCTCGATGACGGCCGGCTCGATCGCGTCTTCGGCGAAGTGCTCACCCACTCCGTCGACTTCGCCGACCTTTATTTCCAGCTCGCGCGTCAGGAGTCGTGGTCGCTCGAGGACGGCATCGTGAAGGACGGCAGCGCGAGCATCGAGCAGGGTGTCGGTGTGCGGGCGCTGGCCGGCGAGAAGACCGGCTTCGCCTACTCCGACGAGATCGTCCTGCCCGCGCTGGAGGAAGCCTCCCGCGCCGCGCGCGCCATCGCCGTCCAGGGAGGCGACCGGCGCGTCAGCGCCTGGCGGCCGCAGGCGGGTCATCGGCTGTACCTGCCGGCGGATCCCGTCGCCACGCTGGCGGATCAGGACAAAGTCGCGTGGCTCGAGCGTGTCGATCGGGAGACCCGCAAGATCGATCCACGCATCGTTCATGTCACCGCCAGTGTGACCGCAGTGCACGAAGTCGTCCTGATCGCCACGAGCGATGGCGAGCTGGCCGCGGATGTCCGGCCGCTGGTGCGCTTCAACGTTTCGGTGCTGGTCGAGCAGAACGGACGGCGCGAGCAGGGCTATTGCGGCGCCGGTGGGCGCTACTCACTGGCGGAGCTTGTGGCCGGCGAGCGGCCGCTCGCGCTCGGCCGGGAGGCGGCGCGGCAGGCGTTGGTCAATCTGGAGGCGGTACCGGCCCCGGCCGGACCCA
>Ga0134128_10012576_pt1 | contig 10090 bp, 10 predicted proteins | sample KB31754_FD_96462 | JGI IMG/M metagenome (GOLD analysis project Ga0134128, IMG submission 96462) | Terrestrial soil microbial communities with excess Nitrogen fertilizer from Kellogg Biological Station, Michigan, USA - KB3-175-4 | ecosystem: Environmental > Terrestrial > Soil > Unclassified ...
ACGCCGAGAGCCACGCCAACACGTTAGAAAGGACCCTCATGCCTCTGTATGAGCATGTTTTTCTCGCGCGTCAGGACGCGAGCCCCCAGCAGGTGGAAGAACTGACAGCCCAGATGACCGGCATTGTCGAGCAGGCCGGCGGCAAGATCACCAAGACCGAGAACTGGGGCGTGCGCTCCCTCACCTACCGCATGAACAAGAACCGGAAGGCGCATTTCGTGCTTCTCAACATCGACGCGCCATCCGCGGCGATCGCCGAGATCGAGCGCCAGGAGCGCATCTCTGAAGACGTCATCCGTTACCTCAGCGTCCGCGTCGAGGAGCACGAGGAAGGTCCCTCGGCCATGATGCGCAAGGCCGATCGTGACCGTGAGCGCGACGATCGCGGTGGTGGTTTCCGCGGCGAGCGCGATGGCGGTTTCCGCGGGGATCGCGAAGGGGGCGGGTTCCGCGGTGGTGACCGCGAGGGTGGCGGCTTCCGTGGCGGGGATCGCGACGGTGGCGGCTTCCGCGGTGACCGCGGTCCGCGCCGTCCGCGCGAAGATGCCGAAACGCCGGCAGGGGAGTAAGAAGCATGGCCGAAGCTGGTGCACGCCGTCCGTTCTTCCGCCGCCGCAAGAGCTGCCCGTTCACGGGCGCCAACGCGCCGAAGATCGACTACAAGGATTCCAAGCTGTTGATGCGCTACGTCTCCGAGCGCGGCAAGATCGTGCCGAGCCGCATCACGGCGGTTTCCGCCAAGAAGCAGCGAGAACTCGCCCGCGCCATCAAGCGCGCGCGGTTCCTGGGCCTGTTGCCCTACGTCATTCGCTAAGGGGTATTCGGCCGGCGGCATGCAGCCGCCGGTCGCGAACTTCATAAGGTTTCCGGGTCACCGGTTGCCGATGGTTGAGGCGGAAACCGCCTCTAACCGCTCGAAAGGGGCGGGACAGCTGATGATCGCGATGGTTCTCATTGGGCTTGCCGCCGGCTGTGCGTCGGCGCTGATGTTCGCCTCGATCATATCGGGCGCACTGATCTCGGTTTTGCTGTTTTACCTGGCGCCGCTGCCCTTGATGGTGGCGGCGATCGGCTGGGGTCCGCTCGGCGCCGCGATCGGCGGCATCGCGGCCTCGCTGGGTCTCGGCGCGATCTTTGGCCTCAACTACTGCATCGCCTTTGCGTTAGCCGTCGCCCTGCCCGGCTGGTGGCTCGGCCATCTCGTGCTGCTTGGCCGTCCGGTCGCGGCGGCCGCCACCTCCGGCAATGGCGCCGCTCCGATCGAGCCTGAGCTCGAATGGTATCCGGTCGGCCGCATCCTGCTCTGGATCGCGGGCCTAGCGGCGCTGACCACCTTTGCCGCACTGCTGACGCTCGGCACCGACGCCGCGACCATCACGGACATGCTGCGGCGTGGCGTCACGCGCATCCTGACCCCGGAGAATAAACCGGCGCCGGCCGAGATCGCGCAATGGGTCGATGCGATGGTGGCGCTCGCTCCGCTTGCCGCGGCCGCCGTTGCCATGCCGACGCTGACGCTGAACCTGTGGCTCGCCGCGAAAATCGCCGCGACCTCGGGCCGCCTGCGCCGCCCATGGCCCGACCTGAGAACTGCCACGCTGCCGCCGACAACGCTCGTGCTGCTTTGCCTCGCCGCCGCGCTTTGCTTCGCTGGCGGACTGCTCTCGATCCTCGGCGAGATCGTCACCTCGGCGCTGATGATGGCCTATGCCTTCACCGGATTTGCCGTGCTGCATACGCTGACGCTGGCGCTGAAGAGCCGTGCCTTATGGCTCGGCTCGACCTACCTGGTTGTGGTCGTGTTCGTATGGCCGGTGCTGGCGATGGCGGTGCTCGGACTTGCCGACGCCGCGTTCGGCCTGCGCCAACGCTACTGGCGTGGCAGGCCGCCGCTGCCCGCCCCCTGAAGATCAGGTCACCCTTTCACAGCTCACATCACACACACACACGGAGAACGAATATGGAAGTCATTTTGCTGGAGCGCGTCGCCAAGCTCGGTCAGATGGGCGAGATCGTCAGAGTCCGCGACGGTTTCGCGCGCAATTTCCTGCTGAAGCGCAAGAAGGCGCTGCGCGCCACCGCCGAGAACAAGGCGAAATATGAGGGCATGAAGGCCGACCTCGAGGCCAACAACCTCAAGGCCAAGTCGGAAGCCGCCAAGGCCGCCGAGAAGATCGACGGGCTCGAGATCATCATTATCCGTCAGGCCTCCGAATCCGGCCAGTTGTTCGGTTCGGTCTCCGTGCGCGACATCGTTGCCGCACTCGAAGCAGAGAAGGTGCATGTCAGCCGGCCGCAGGTCTGGCTCGACGCGCCGATCAAGGCGATCGGCCAGCAGAAGGTGACCATCGCCGTCCACCCGGAGGTCGAGGCCGGCATCCACGTCATTGTCGCGCGCAGCGCCGACGAGGCCGAGCGTATCAAGCGCGGCGAGGACATCTCGACCCGTCAGGCGGACCAGGACGCAGCCGCGGAAGCGATTGCCGCGGCCGGCGAGTTCTTCGATCCGGAAGCCCAGCACGACGACGGCGAGCAGCCGGCCGCTCCGGCCGAGCCGCCCGCCGAGAAATAAGCGGCCTTCAACGAACCCGCTCAAGGTCAAAGCCCGGCGTCTCGCGCCGGGCTTTTTTTCTTTCACGCGAATCCGCTGCGTCAGCATGCGCTCGACGCCCGTACGCCATCAGGTCGGACACGTTTCAAATGATGGGCGTCTTCGCGGAGTACGACCGTGGGGTGATCCGCGAGCGTGACGCAGCGGGTGCTGGCCGCGGCCTGGGCGTGGCAACGCAGCAACGCGTCAGCTTTTTATCCTGGATAACAACAAATGTTAGCGACTGGCGGCGAATCAGAGAAGCAGGCTGCTGCCATGGGCTGGAGGGACCCCCATGGACAATGTCGAGCGATGCTTTTTCGTGGCCGGGATGACGTGCTTCTTTGTCTTGATCGGGATAGGACTACTAACGCTCTCGCTCTAGCCCGGAATGCCCTGTGGCCATATCGATGATACTTCCACGAGTGGCTTGGGCTTTCATCGGCCGGCTCGTGATTTGGTCGCGAAAGAGAAACGCAACCAGTCCGTATAGGAATGCGCCCGCCAGCACGAATAGCACGGCCTGCACTATCTCAATCATTTTGAGGTTCCCCCGCTCAACCCAATTTTAGCAGCGCATGGTGACGGCGCGCCAGAGTCCATTCTGCAACATCGGGAACCTTTCGGCTCATTTGGCGCGGTCGAGCTTGAATATGCGGACGGCGTTTTCGCCCAGAAAGAGCGCTTTTGCCTCCGCATCCAACGGCGCGCTCTCGAATCCGGCCAGCGCCTTGCGAGGGGCGATCATTGGCCAATTGGTGCCGAACAGCACCTTGCTGCGGCCGTGGCCCGCCATGTACTTGATCAGGCTCTCCGGGTAGCGATTGAATGCATAGGCCGACGTATCGATGTAGAAGTTGGGATGCTTGGTCGCCACCGCAATCGTCTCTTCGGTCCAGGGATAGCCGATGTGACCGCCGACGATCACGAGTTCCGGAAAGTCGAGGGCGACCTGGTCGATATAGGGAATTGGTCGGCCGACTTCCGATGGCATCAGCGGTCCCGTATGGCCGACCTGCGTACAGAATGGGACGCCGAGTTCGCAGCATTCGGCAAAGATCGGATAGAAGCGCCGGTCGGTTGGCGGCGTCTCCCAAAGCCAGGGCAGCACCCGAATTCCCTTGAACCCAAGTGTTTTGACGCAGCGGCGAATTTCCCGCACGGCCTCCATGGGACGACGGATATCAGCCGAGCCGATACCGACGAGCCGCTTCGGCGCCGATTTGACCCAGCCCGCAACTTCGTCATTCGTGACCAACCAACCGAGTGGGCCGGCCCAGGCGCTGGCCAAGCCGACATCAACGCCGCCCTCGTCCATTCCCGCAAGCGTTTGGGATAAAGGCCATTCCCCACCGTAGTCGTTGCGTGTCCATCGCTTCAAACTGTCGAGCCACGGCTGCGCCATGAAGCGGGGGGTCGGGTGTTGCATCCAGGCATCGACAATCATGACGACTCCCTTTCAACCGGTTAGCGGCGGGTTTGTGCTTCTTTTGCCGGCGATACTGCGCGCAGCGCGCAATCGACCAAGGCTTCGGCGTGAACGCGAGGATCGCCATGCTCACGGCCCGATAGAAACGCCCGGCAGAAGATCTGCGCGGGTCCAATGATCTGGCTTGCAAACACCGCCTGTGGCATCGGCAGCAGATCGCCGCGCTCGAGCAGCGGCGTCCGCCAGCGTTCAATGCTCTCCGCCAAGCGTGCATTCAGCGCGCGCTGCTGCTCGCGCAGTTCCTCAGTCAACTCCCCGCGCGAAATCTCGAAGAGGTAGCGCGCCTCGCGCCGGCGTTCGACAACGAAGTTAAGATGCGCGCGGATCAGGCGGTCGATCCCCTCTTCCGCGCTCAAGCCGGGGCTGACTGCCCCCAGGATCGCGGCGTGATAGTGTCCGAGGGTTTCCAGAAAGAGAGTTGCGGCCAATTCCTTCTTCGATGCGAAGAAGTGAAAGAAGCTCCCATTGGAGGCGCCGGCCCGTGTGCGAATGGCGGCGACAGTGGCGCCTTCGAAGCCGTCACGTTCGAACACCGCCAGCGCCGCCGTCAGAAGATCTTCGCGTACCTGCGCAGCCATCCGGAAATCCAAGATGTTGTTTGGATTGTTGTTCTGGATTATCGCTCTAGAGCAACACTCTAGTCGCAGTCAAGGCCAACCGCGCGGACGGAATGGCTGGTCTCAGAGCGCGGTTATTGGGAAATCGGCGGCGCGGGCGGTCCGGCCGGCGGCACGGGTGGCAGCGGCGGCGCGGAAGCTGTCACGGCAGGCGCAGGCGGTGCTGGCGGGGCCGGGCTCGGCGGCAGAGGGACCGCCATTTCCGTGCCAGCAGGCGTGACGGAGGCCTGCGCCGGCGATGCCGAGGACGGGCCAGAGGGTGGCGTGGGCCCGGATGGAGCCTCCGGCTTCGCGGGCTCGGCGGCCGATGACGGCGCCGGCGTCACGGGAGGAACAGGATCGGGCCGAATGGTGGAAGTTTCGGTCGGCTGCTCGACCTTGGCGGACTGCGAGCCTCCCTCCTCGGCCGGCTTGGATTCGGGCTTGCCCTCTTCCGTCGACGCGGTTTCGCCCTTGAGTGATTCGGGTTTGGGAGACTCGGGTTTGGAAGACTCGGGCTTGGGCGGCTCGATCGAGGTCGTTGCGGGCTCCTCCGGCCTGCCGCGCTTGCTGAGCTTCTGCTTGGCTGCGCCCTTGCGCCCATCGGCCCCATGATCGGCATTGGCTTGCGGGGCGGCCTCGGTTTCCGGCCTCTGCCTTGCTTCCTGTCTTGCGCTTTCCCTTGCGCTTTCTCTTGCGCTTTCTTTGGCGCCTTCCTTGGCACCCTTGGCTCCCTTCGGTGACTCGCCGACACGCGTGTCGGTCGCGCCGTTGGAGATCAGATAAGAGGCGAGCACGCCGGCCATGTTCGGGCTTGTCGTGTAGTGCTGCCGCAGGAAGCCCTGCAGCGAGGACGGCGAAACCGTCTTCAGAAGGCCACGCGGGCTCCTGTGGCAGGCGTTGCAGGTGCCTGCGAAAATCTGGGAAGGAGTTTTGCCGGCGTCCAGATTTTCCTGCGCGAGCGACCGCTCGGGTGCAAAGGCGCTGATTAGAAACAGCACCGTCGCTAGAATGAGCGCTCGGCTCGACATTCTCTGACTTCCCCAGATACGGAACACCCCGGCGCGGGACCCATCTTCCCGGCTCCGGAGGCGTCACCTTTTAACCGATTATCGCGCGAATGGAAGCGTGCGAGCCAACGCGAGGATGTGAACGCGAGTCCGGGAATAATACCTTTGAGGCCAATGCGCTAGCAGCCCCCATAACTTCCAATTTTGATCAAATCCCGGTATAAAATGGAACCACACTGTTCCTTTTGCGTCGAAGTACAGCAGTTATTGCGGTGGGCTCGATGGACCGGTTGTTGCGTCGACTTCTCACAGGATTTATTCGCCGCGGCTCGTTCACATTCACGACCGCGACCGGCCAAAGATTCACCTGCGGCGACGGAACCGGCATTCCCGTGGCCGCCCGCTTCCTGACAAAAGAAGCCGAAACCAGCATCCTGCTCCATCCCGAGCTTGCGCTCGGCGAAGCCTTCATGGACGGCAGCTTCGTGATCGAGCGAGGCTCGATCGCCGACGCGCTCGCGATCCTCATGGGCCAGCCGGACGTCTTACCCTCTTGGGCAAAGCTGCAGTGGTGGGCGCGTTATTTCCTCCGCCATTTCCGCCAGCTTAACCTCCGTCCAAGGTCACGCCGCAACGTCGCGAGCCACTACGACCTCGACGGCCGACTCTATGCTTTGTTCCTCGACGCAGACTGGCAATATAGCTGCGCCTATTTCGAGACGCCGCGTGCCAGCCTCGAGGATGCGCAACTCGCCAAGAAACGCCATTTGGCCGCGAAACTCCTGGTCGGCCACGGGCAGCGCGTGCTCGACATCGGATCGGGCTGGGGCGGGCTTGGCCTTTATCTTGCCGAGATGACCGGTGCCGACGTCACCGGCGTCACGCTCTCGACGGAACAATTGCAGATGTCGAACGCCCGCGCGGCGGAGAAGGGCCTGACGCACTCGGCGCGCTATCTGCTGCAGGATTATCGCGATGTCGAAGGCCCGTTCGACCGCATCGTATCGGTCGGCATGTTCGAACATGTCGGCGTCGATTTTTACGAGACCTTCTTTCGCCAGTGTGCGGCGCTGCTGGCTGAAGACGGTGTGATGGTGCTGCATTCGATCGGCCGCTCGGAAGGACCCGACGCCACCAATCCATGGATAGCGAAATACATCTTCCCGGGCGGCTATATTCCCGCCCTTTCCGAGGTACTGCCGGCCATCGAGCGCTCCGGCCTGCTCGTCTGCGACATCGAGATTCTCCGCCTGCATTACGCCGAGACGCTGAAAGCCTGGCGCGAGCGTTTCATTGCGCGCCGCGAGGAAGCGGTGCGGCTCTATGACGAGCGTTTTGCCCGGATGTGGGAGTTCTACCTGGCGGTGTCTGAAATGGCCTTCCGCAAGCAGGCGCTCATGAATTTCCAGATTCAGCTGACCCGTCGCCAGGGCGTCACTCCGATGACGCGGGACTACACTTTCCAGACCGAAGCCAAGCTACGGGCGGCCGAGAACGGGCGGAAGCCCAGACTGTCGGTCGCGGCGAAATGAATCCGGAAAGTCTTCAGTTGCGAAGGCTGTAGGGTGTGACAGCGTAGGGATAGCGCGTCACCGGCTGCGCCAGTTGCACACGCAGCGCCGTCAGGATCGCGGCCTCGACTGGCTGTGAGCGCATTTCAGGGCGGGCTGCATCTTCCATGGCGTCGATGAGCAGCGACAACCAGAGCCGGTCGCCACCTCCGCCCTGCCATTTATCGAGCCGCTGACCCATCTTGCACCCTAAAATCCTGCCCACACAGATTGCATCAAACGAATCATCGCGAATGTGAACCAGCTCACAGAAACTTGGTTGCTCCGGCCCTACATGTCGGCCATGGCCCGGAAGAACCCACCGCCTTCATTTGACGTCCAGGGTGGCCTCAGGACCGACTACATCCTGATCGCCGCCGGCGTCGGCGCCGCCTTCATCGCCTTGGTATACCTGCTCGTGACCTGAGCCGGTGGTGACCACGACCCGACGGCGCCAAGTCATTGGTACGAGCCGGGCTCGATAAGGTTCAGCCCCGGTTCACGAATTTGATCGAACCTCCCGAGGAACCGAGCAAGGAACCTGGCTGTCACGCGTTCCGCCCGATTCCGGCCGAAAAGTCGTCAAGCATTGACGAATGCCCGATTCGAGATTCACACATAGGATTGTGTGAATCGGGCATAAGGCGCGCGAGTGCTTTCGCGCTGCCTCAGAGTGGCGCTTTATCGCTGCCCACCTCAAAAAACAGAACAAAAGAAACCAGTCTGACCATGGCCGTCCCTGATTCCAACGTCCTCAAGCTTGCACCGGATGCGACGCCGCCGGCCTATCGAAGTGCGCCGCACAATATCGAGGCGGAACAGGGCCTTTTGGGCGCGATTCTGGTGAACAACGACGCGTTCTATCGGGTATCGGACTTCCTGGAACCAAAACATTTCTACGAGCCGATTCACCAGACGATCTACGAGACATCCGCAAGCCTGATCCGGATGGGCAAGATCGCCACTCCCGTCACCCTGAAAACCTTCCTGCCGGCGGAAACCGACATCGGCGGTATGACGGTCGGCCAATACCTGGCGCGGCTCGCCGCCGAAGCGACAACCATCATCAATGCGCAGGATTACGGCCGTACCATCTACGACCTGTCGCTGCGCCGCGACCTGATCGGGATCGGCGAGGACATGGTCAATGTGGCCTACGACGCGCCGGTCGATTTCCTGCCCCGCGCCCAGATCGAGGACGCCGAGCGAAGACTGTACGAACTGGCCGAGTCCGGCCGCTATGATGGCGGCTTCCAGAAGTTCTCGCAGGCGCTCACCGTCGCCGTCGACATGGCCGCCAAGGCCTTCCAGCGCGACGGAAAATTGTCGGGCATCGCAACCGGTCTGCGCGATCTCGACGCGAAGATGGGCGGGTTGCAGTCGTCCGACTTGATCATCGTCGCAGGCCGCCCCGGCATGGGCAAGACCTCGCTCGCCACCAACATCGCCTACAACATCGCCAAGGCCTATGTGCCCGAATTGCAGGCGGACGGCACCACCAAGGCCGCCAACGGCGGCTCGGTCGGCTTCTTCTCCTGCGAAATGTCCGGCGAACAGCTTGCGACACGTATTCTCGCCGAACGCAGCGGCATTCCGTCCAGCCACATCCGCCGCGGCGGCATCAGCGAGCTTGATTTCGAGAAGATCCGCGAATGCTCGATCGAACTGCAGTCACTGCCGTTCTATGTCGACGAAACCGGCGGCCTTTCGATCGCGCAGTTGATGGCGCGCGCCCGCAGGCTCAAGCGCCAGAAGGGACTTGATCTCATCGTCGTGGATTACATCCAGCTCCTGTCGGGATCGGGCAAGCGCGGCAACGACAATCGCGTGCAGGAAATCACCGAGATCACCACGAGCCTCAAGGCGCTGGCAAAGGAGCTCAACGTTCCCATTATCGCGCTGTCGCAATTGTCACGCCAGGTCGAATCCCGCGACGACAAGCGCCCGCAACTGTCAGACTTGCGTGAGTCAGGTTCGATCGAGCAGGACGCCGACGTGGTGCTGTTCGTGTATCGCGAGGAATATTACCTCGCCAACAAGGAGCCGCGTCCGGGCACGCCGGAGCACGAGAAATGGCAGATCGACATGGGCTTCGCGCATGGCAAGGCGGAAGTCATCATCGGCAAGCAACGTCACGGCCCGACCGGCACGGTCGAATTGCATTTCGAAGCATCGGTGACGCGGTTTGGTGACCTCGCCCCGGACGGTCAGGTACCGGATCGGCCTTATTGACGGGGTTTCTCGCGGTTGAAGGAACGGCGCGCGCCCCTTAAGCTTGGCGCATGAACATCATTTCCGATCCCAATCCGTCGCTGGCGGGCACCGTGTTGTCGGCTGAAGCCAACCAGGCGGCGGGGCTCGCGACCTATAACGGCGTGCTCACAGTCGATCTCGACGCCATCATCGCGAACTGGCGCAAGCTCGAGAAGACCGCGGTCCCGGCCGAATGCGCCGGCGTCGTCAAGGCCGACGCCTATGGCTGCGGCATCGAACAGGTGTCGAAGGCATTGGCGGCCGCGGGCTGCAAGACCTTCTTTGTCGCGACCTTGGACGAAGCGTGCCTGCTACGCGCGACGCTGCCGGAGGCGGCCATCTATGCGCTCGACGGCTTCTTCCAGAACACCGGCGACGCCTACGCGAAGATCAATTGCAGGCCGGTCATCGGCGATCTCAATGAGCTGGTCGAGTGGGACGTGTTCTGCCGTCGCTCCGGATGGAGTGGCGGTGCCGCGATCCAGATCGACACCGGCATGAACCGGCTCGGGCTGACGATCGCGGAAGCGCAGGGCATTATTCCGCGTATCAATGCCGGCGATCACGGCATCACGCTGGTCATGAGCCACCTCGTTTCCGGC
>Ga0134128_10012577_pt1 | contig 10090 bp, 10 predicted proteins | sample KB31754_FD_96462 | JGI IMG/M metagenome (GOLD analysis project Ga0134128, IMG submission 96462) | Terrestrial soil microbial communities with excess Nitrogen fertilizer from Kellogg Biological Station, Michigan, USA - KB3-175-4 | ecosystem: Environmental > Terrestrial > Soil > Unclassified ...
CATCACCAGGCGCTGGGGCGGTTTGCCGGTTATGGGCGCAGCCGGACTGCTCGGCGCCATCGCCATTGTGCTGATGGAAAGCTCAACGGTCCTCGGGCTGACGGTTGCAGCTCAAATCGTCGCGGGCGCGGCTTGGGGCGCGATCCTGATGAGCGCGTTTGCGGCGGCCGCAGCGCTTGGGTCGACCGGCCATGAGGGCAAGACCACGGGCCTTATGTATTCCGGACTCGCGCTGGCGACATTCGCCCGCATGGCGACGAGCGCCAGCGGCGCCCTCACCGATCCGGCGTTCGCGCCACTGGTGCATTGGCTGCCGATCGCTTGCTGGGGGATCGGCGGGGCACTCCTGGTGGGGCTGACGCTGACTTATGCAAGTCGCGCAATCCGTAGTGCTGCGCGCGCGTAGACTGAACCTGCTCGGTCTGTCTAGCGCTCTCTACATCCTAAACACGCCGAATTTCGTCTCCGGAATCGGCGCATTCAGCGCTGCCGAAAAACACAACGCCAGCACGCGGCGGGTCTCCGCTGGCGCGATGATGCCGTCGTCCCATAGCCGTGCGGTGGCGTAATACGGATTGCCCTCTGTCTCGTATTGCTCGCGGATCGGCTGCTTGAATTCTTCTTCCTCGACCTCGGACCACGTTTTGCCTTCGGCCTCGATGTTGTCACGGCGCACGGTGGCGAGAACGCTCGCCGCCTGCTCGCCCCCCATGACCGAGATGCGCGCGTTCGGCCACGTGAAGAGAAAGCGAGGTCCATAGGCGCGGCCGCACATGCCGTAATTGCCGGCGCCGTAGGAGCCGCCGACGATCACCGTGATCTTTGGCACCTGCGCGCAGGCGACGGCGGCGACCATCTTGGCGCCGTCCTTGGCGATGCCGCCGGCCTCGTAGTCGCGGCCCACCATGAAGCCGACGATGTTCTGCAGGAACACGAGCGGCACGCGGCGCTGGCAGCACAATTCGATGAAATGCGCCGCCTTGAGCGCACTTTCCGAAAACAGGATGCCGTTATTGCCCAGTATGCCGACGGGGATGCCGTGGATGTGCGCGAAGCCCGTCACCAGCGTTGGCCCGTATAGCGCCTTGAATTCGTCGAACTCGGAGCCGTCGACGAGCCGCGCGACGACCTCGCGCACGTCGTATTGCTTTCGGAGATCGGCGGGCACGACGCCATCAAGCTCTGCCGAGTCGTATTTCGGCGCGGCCGGCTTGCCGAGCACGATGTCGCCCACCTTCCTGGTATTGAGATTCCCGACAACGCGACGGCACAGCGCCAATGCGTGACGGTCGTTCTCGGCCAGATAATCCGCGACGCCGGACTTTTTGGTGTGCACCTCGGCGCCGCCTAATTCTTCGGCACTGACAACCTCGCCGGTCGCCGCTTTCACAAGCGGCGGCCCGCCGAGAAAGATGGTGCCTTGGTTTTTCACGATGATGGTCTCGTCCGACATCGCCGGCACGTAGGCGCCACCGGCCGTGCAGGAGCCCATGACGACCGCGATCTGCGGGATGCCGGCGGCCGAAAGCGTTGCTTGATTGTAGAAGATGCGGCCGAAATGCTCGCGGTCCGGGAACACCTCGGTCTGATGCGGCAGGTTGGCACCGCCGGAATCGACCAGATAGATGCAAGGCAGCCTGTTGTCGCGCGCGATCTCCTGCGCGCGCAGATGCTTCTTCACCGTCAGCGGATAATAGGTGCCGCCCTTGATGGTCGAGTCGTTGCAGACAATGACGCATTCGCGGCCCGCAACGCGGCCAATGCCGGTAATGAGCCCGGCGCCATGAATGGCGTCGTCGTAGATGCCGTGCGCCGCCAACGGCGACAGTTCAAGAAACGGCGCGCCGGCATCGAGCAGCGTCATCACACGCTCGCGCGGCAGCAGCTTGCCGCGCGAGAGATGGCGTTCGCGGGCGCGCGGCGGCCCGCCTCCGGCCGCCTTGGCGCGTGTTTGTTCGAGCTCTTCGACCAGAGCGCGCATCGCTGCCTGATTGGCGCGAAATTCATTCGAACTCGTGTCGATGCTCGACGCGATGACCGCCACGATAACCTCACATCGAAAATGAACCGATTGTCAGAAACTCTTTTCAGCCGCATGCGCTGCACAAACTCGCGCGCATGCGGCAATCACAAATAACATAAGGAACCGCAACTTTCTTCTCCCTTGTCATGAGGAACCGAAACTTTCTGCCCCGCACAGCGTTCGTCTCAAAGCAAACGGCATGCGCGAGCACCGCCGCAAGAGCGTAACACGCATGACGCGCACCAGAGAGGAGTTATCGAATGACGAAATATAGAAGCGCATTGTTGGCCGGGGTCGCGGCTCTGGCCATCGCAGGAGGTAGCGGATTTGCCTTCGCACAGACACATGGCGGCGGCTCGATGGGCGGAGGCATGTCACCCGGTGGCGCGGGCGGCCAGTCGCCCGCAGGTCAGGCGGCGCCGAGTACCTCGAGTGAGAATCCTGGTGGGACCGGTTCCGGCGAGCACGGAACGGCACAGCATCCGGGCGCCGGAAAAACGCAGGGTGGCATGAAACCGCAGGCGCAAGAGCACCCAGGCGCCTCCCGGCAGAAGGGCGACAACGGTTCAAAGCGAAGCGTGCAAGGCGCGGGAAACGAAAAGCCCTCGACGGCAGAATCGGGAAAACACGCCGGCAAGCATGAAGCGCAGGCGCCTGATGAGGGCACGAAGAGCCACAAGAGCGGGTCCGCAATGGAAGGCCATAGCGCGGCCCCTGCGAACGGCACACACGAAGGCGCCAATGCCAGACCTGAAAACGGCGGACGTGAAGGCGCCAGCGCGCGCGAAGGCGCCAACGTGGCACCCAGCGGCAGCGTGAAGTTCTCGGAGCGGCAGCGCACGACCATCAAACGCACCATCATTGATGCGCACAGTGCGCCGCGGGCCGATCACGTCGATTTCGACGTGCGGGTCGGTACGGTCGTTCCGCGCGACAGCATTCATGTCGTTGCGGTCCCCGAAACGCTGGTCCGGATCGAGCCGCGTTGGCGCGGACTTTTGTATTTCGTCTATGAGGACGAGATCGTCGTCGTCAATCCCAGGGACATGCACATCGTCGCCGTGGTTGCCGTGTGACACGCGCAGAGATAACGGATTAAGGCTTAGGCGCGGGCGAGAAATCGCCCGCGCCGATCTATGCGCGCACTTCCTGGCGCTGGAAGACCACGTAACCGATCACGAACAGGATAATCGTCGTCGCGATCAGGCCGACGATCTGAGGCCAGGCAATCAGGACACTGGCCGCAAGCGGCAGCGGCGACCCTAACACTGCGCCCTGCAGCTGGCTCAGATAGATCGGTCCAAGCGCGCGCGTCGTCGGATCGAGGATTGCCACCACGATTTCGCCGAACAAGGTCGACGGTGAGAGCCGCGCCAATATCTGCTCCAGCACGACCGTACCCGGCGTCTGCAGTCCGAGCGCCGTGTAGCGCGGGTCGGGCGGCACAATGATCGTCGCCAATTCACCGGCAAGCACCGGCCAGATGACATAGAAGAACAACCAAAGCCCGAGCGTCGCCAGCGCCGCAGTCGCGGCCGAGCGGAACAAGATCGAGAACAGCAGCGCCAGCGACAGCCACACACCGGCATACACGATCGTCACCAGCAAAAAGACGAAGGCCCGGGCGATCTCCTCGCCGCCCGGCGGAATGCCGATGAACAGCAGCCCGAGGCCGACGACCAAAAGCCAGAGCACGACCAGAGCGATCGCCAGCGTCATCAGCGCGCCGAGAAATTTGCCGAACAGCAGCGTGTCCCGGTAGATCGGCTGCGACAGGATGCGCGACAGCGTGCGCCGGTTATGCTCGCCGTTAACGGCGTCGAATGTGAGCCCGATCGCCATCACCGGCACGAGCAGCGACAGCCAGAAGATGAACGATGGCAGCGGCTCACGCGACGTCGTGAAGAATTTTAGGAACAGGAACGGATCTTCGGCGACCGTATCCTTGATCTGCTGGGTCGCTACATAGACGGTGCCGACCGCGATCAGCATCACGATCAGCTCAAGGATGATGAAGCGCACACTGGTAAGGTGGTCGGCGAGTTCCTTGAGCATGACCACGCCGAGACCGTTAAAGGCCGAGCCTTCACGCCGCATGACGCGCTCCTTCCTTCGGAACCTCGTCGGGCTTGCTTTCGAAATAGTGGTTGTAGATCGCTTCCAGGCTCGGTTCCTGAACGCCGAGATATTTGAGGCGGCCCTGCATGGCCACGACTTCGGCGGCTGCTTCCGAACGCACGTCGCGATCCGCATGCAGGCGCAGTTTGCCAATTCCCGTTTGCTCGAGGCCGCTCACGCCGGAGATCAACGCCAGCCGCTCCGCGAGCCCTGCCCCCTCCGCCTCGATGTCGACCACGTAGCCTGCACCAAGCACCTCGCGGCCGAGTTCGGACACCGTGCCCATCAGTGCGATACGCCCCGCGCTGAACAGGGCGACGCGGTCACAGACACTCTGCACACGCTCCAGCAAGTGCGACGACAGCAGAACCGACACACCCTCCGCCTTGAAGCGGCGGATGATGCCGAGGAGTTCCGTGGTCGCGTGCGGATCGAGTCCGGACGTCGGTTCGTCGAGAATGGCGATCTGCGCACCCTTCATCAGGATTTCGGCGAGTCCCAGCCGCTGACGCATGCCGCGCGAGAACGTGCCGACGTAATGGTCGGCGGAATCGGGAAGACCGACCCGTTCGAGCGCCTCGGCGATGCGCTTTTCGCGCTCGTTGAAGCGAAAACCGATCAGCCGCGCGGTGTAGCGCAGGTTGTCGGCCGCGGTGAGCTGATCGTAGAAACCGACCGTGTCGGGCAGATAACCGACGCGGCGTTTGACCGAAAGCGGCTCGCGCGCCGGGTTAAAGCCGAGCACGCTGACCTCGCCGCCCGAAATGTCGGTCAGCCCGAGCAGCATCAGAATGGTTGTCGTTTTCCCTGCCCCGTTCGGACCGAGGAGACCGAAGATCTCCCCGCGCCCGACAGAAAACGTAATATGGTCGACCGCAACCGCCTGACCGTAGGTCTTGGTCAGGTCCTTGGCCTCGATGACGGTATCGCCGCTCATCGCCGACCGAACCTTGCCACTGCGCCGACCATGACGAGGAGCGCAATGCCGATAATGCCGACCCCGGCGATGCCCCACATCGTGGATGTCGTCACCGTGACGCGGAAGTCGGTCGAAGCGGATTCGCCACGAGCGGACGCCGAGATCGTAGCCACATAATCGCCCGCGATAGACTTGTCGGTGGGCGTGATCAGCGCCTGCACCTCCTTATTGGCGTTGGGCGCGATCCGGTCGATGGATTTCGGGTTGAATTCGACCTTCCAGCCGCTCGGTGCCGAGCCGCTGAGCTCGACATCGTCGGCGGGCGCCGTGCCGGTGTTGGTGATGACGATCGGCACCGGCGTCTGTTTGCCGGCCGACGCGCGCGTCGATACCAGGCCCTCGCGGCCGCTAATCGAAAGCTTCGGCTGCCCGGTAATGTTCAATCCGAGATCGGCCGTCGCTGACGTGTCCTCAGAGCTGACGCGCGCCGTGACCTTGTAATTGCCGGCGGCCGCCGTATTCGGCGGCGTCACCTTGAGCTTCACGTTCTTGCTCTGGCCGGCGTCGATCGGCACGGCGTTGACTTCCTGGGTGCCGTATTCCTCGGTGAACGAGGCGTCGAAATTCTTCGGCGCCTGCACGCCCAGACTCACGGTCAGCTTCTTGCCGCTGTCGTTCTTGATGGCGAGCGTATATTCGAAGCTTGACTTGGATGTGCCGCGCAGCTCGGGAAGCTGCGGCGTCAGGGTGAGCTTGGCGGGCAGGTCCTTGGCGAGCGTGACCGCGATCGGCAGATCGAGCTTTGTCGTTCCGCCGGCGGCCGAGACAGTAAGCGTCTGTGTGCCGATAGCGGCAGTCTTTGGCACATCGAGGCGCAGCTCGAGGCTGACACTCGCATTGGTCGCCGGCATCGCCGCGGCGATCGGCTGCCCGCCGCCCATTAGAGTCGCCGTCCAACCGGAAGGCACGCCGCCAACCGACAGATTCAAGCGCTCGGGCGCCATGCCATAGTTCTGCAGCTTCAGGCTGATGTTGGATGTTTCGCCCGGCCGTACCGTGACGGCCGGATAGTCGCTCATCAAATAAAGGCCCCTGACGTCCTTGGGCGCGTCCTTGGGTGCGTCTTCGGCCTTGGCTGCCACTGCAAAAACGGCGGCCAGGGCCGCAGCCGCGGCGATGAATCCAAATCGCATCGACGTAAGCTCCCGTGCAAAGAAAAACGTTCTGTGCGCCCCTCTAGCCCAGCGCCCTCCGGAGCGCCAGCACGCAGGCGGCATTGTCGGCGCAATCGTGACAAAATGATGCAGACCTGGGGCCCCCTGGCCGCACCTGCGGTAGAGAGCCGCAGCGCGGTTGTGGGTTTCGCCGATGCATCCCAGACAGTGCCCCGCCCAAGCCTAACCCCGAAATTCCGGTACCAATTGCCGCTCGTGCGGCTCCGAGATGTCGCAACGTTAAAATCAGTTAATATTTCTGCGCCCATGAGCCGCACTGCCAAGAGCCGCCCTGAGAAGACCGGCCACCCGAATCGCGTCGGCGCGATCAGTGCGGGCCTTTTGGCCTTCCGCCGCAGCAATGACCTTGAAGTCCTGCTGGCACATCCGGGTGGACCGTTCTGGCGGAACAAGGACGACGGGGTCTGGACGATCCCCAAGGGCCTTGCCGAACCCGGTGAGGATTTGCTGACGGCGGCGCAACGCGAATTTGCCGAGGAAACTAATTTATCCGCCTGCGGACCATTCATCGCTCTCACACCGGTCAAGCAGAAGGGCGGCAAGGTCGTTAGCGTCTGGGCCGTCGAAGCCGACTTCGATCTCGCACACTTTGCCAGCAACACATTCGACATCGAGTGGCCACCAAGATCAGGACGCCGGCAAAGCTTTCCCGAGATCGACCGCGTCAGCTATTTCACGCTGCCAATCGCCGCAGCCAAGGTTCTATCCTATCAGCTGCCGCTGTTGCGCGAATTGGAGCAGCACTTGAAGTAAGCTTTGCCTATTCCCGAGGCGCGTCCGGCCAATCGACTTCGTCGTGCTCCAGCACCCACGATTCACGCCGGGCCGCTTCGCGCCATTCGACCGATGCCGGCAGCGCGATGACGGTACGCATGTAATCGCGCGCCGCAGCACTCACCTCGACCGCATAGGTGTGAAAGCGCCACACGACCGGTGCGTACATGGCGTCGGCCGCGCCAAAATCGCCGAACAAAAACGCGCCGCCGGCGCCAAATCGCGCGCGGCATTCGCTCCAGACCGCGTCGATCCGTGCCACGTCGGCCATCACCGCGGCGTCGAGCGCGCGGTGTTTCACCGGCCTGCGCACATTCATCGGCAAGTGACGGCGCAACGGTTGAAAACCTGAATGCATCTCGGCCGAGATCGCGCGCGCATACGCGCGGGCAGCAGGCGACTGTGGCCATAGCCGGGCCTCCGGAAACTTTTCGGCCAGGTATTCAAGGATCGCCAGCGTTTCCCACACGCGAACCTCGCCGTCGATCAACACGGGTACGCTGCCCCTCACCTCGCCGCCGCTTAGCGCGGACACTCTCGTCCTAAAGTCCGGCGAGTTAAGCGGAATCAGCGCTTCCTCGAATGCAATCCCGGTGGCCTTCATGGCCAGCCATGGCCGCAACGACCAGGACGAGTAATTCTTGTTACCGATGAGCAGACGAAGCGGCATGCGCTCCTCGATCCATTTTTAACTACCACGCCCGCTCGCCCTGGCATCAGGGCGACGGAAACAATTCATTCGTCTTGCCGGTCAGGCGAGAACCCAGAAGACCGATCCACTCGTGGACGGCCTCATCGGTCCGGCGCAAACCTTCGCTCAGCGAGCCAAATGGGCGCGCGGCGTCAATCCATCCCCGCGTGCGCCAGTCGACCGGATAGGCTTCCACCGCAAAGCCGGCGGCGCGAAATGCCGCGATGGCGCGCGGCATGTGGTAGGCCGAAGTGATCAGCAGCCAGCGTTCGCCGGGCTTCGGCTGCGCGATCAGGCGCGAGAACACGGCATTCTCGATGGTGTTGCGCGATTGCTCTTCCGCCGTGATGCGATCGTGTGCGACACCGAGCGCTTCCAATGCCTCGACCGCGAACGGCGCTTCCGCGATCCGATCGGCCAGCACGGCATTGCTGCCCCCGCTAAAGACGATGCGCGCATTCGGATAGCGGCGGGCAAGCGCCGCTGCCCCGGTGATACGCTCGGCCGCTTCGTTGAGCGCGACAGCGCCGCGCGCCGCCGAAACCTCCGGCGTGATCGCGCCGCCCAGCACCACGATGCCGTCCGGCGGGCCCCGCGAAGCGTCCCAAGACGGGAAACGCTGTTCCAGCGGCAGGATCAAGATATTGCCGAGTGGCGACCAGCCGGCCACAGCGGTAAGCACAATGCTGGTTACGACCAGCCAGCTCGCGAGCCGCCGGTACTCCGTGAACAGCAACAAAACACCGACGATGCCGATCTCGATCAACAGATTAGACGGCAGCGTGACAAAGCCGAGGAATTTGGAAAGGATGAAGAGCATTCCCCCTCCTCCGCGTCGCGGCGCTTCATCCAGGGCCGATTGACGAAACGGTGAGCTTCACGACAGCGCCTTACGCCACGCCGCGTAGCGCGCCTTGGCCTCTTCGTTCGGCGGATAAAGGCCGGGCAGTTGGACACCCTTCTCGACTTCGCTGAACACCCAGCTTTCGTATAACTCGTGTTCCGCGCCTTCATGGGCGACGAAGTCCAGGAAGTTCTGTGGAATAACCACGGCCCCGTCGTCATCGACTACGATAATGTCGCCAGGAAAAATCGCGCAGCCGCCGCAGCCGATTGGCTGCTGCCAGCCGACAAAGGTCAAGCCGTTGACCGAGGCCGGTGCTGCGACGCCGGCGCACCAGACCGGTAATCCGCTCATGACCACACCGGCGCGGTCGCGCAGCACGCCGTCAGTGACCAGCGCCGCTACGTTTCGCTTTTTCATGCGCGCGCAAAGGATGTCGCCGAAGATGCCGGCGCTAGAGACGCCCATGGCGTCGGCAACCGCGATCGCTCCCTCCGGCATGTCTTCGATGGCGGCGCGGGTCGAAATCGGGTGTGCCCAGCTCTCAGGGGTCGCCAAGTCCTCGCGGACCGGCACGAAGCGCAACGTGAAGGCCGGACCGATAATGCGCTCACCGTTGGGAACCAGCGGTTTCGGACCATTCATCCAGCAACGGCGGATGCCCTTCTTAAGCAGCATGGTGGTGATCGTTGCGGTCGTCACCTTGCGCAGAACGTCGAAGACAGCGTTGCTCATGGCCTATCTCGTCGAAGGAGTTGAAAAATCATGCTGGCCGCATCCCGAGCCGTTCATCGCGGCGCCGCAGCCAAGCGACGAACGGTATCGACAGCAGCACCATCCAGGCCTTGCCGATAATTTGCCCGAGAAGAAAGTCCAGCGAGCCGAACGCCAACCACAGAAACACGACCGAGTCGACGACAAGTCCGGCACAGCTCGACGCTATCACAGCGGCAACGAGGCGGCGCCTCGCCAGCGGCGTGTAGACGGCGAGATCGGCGAACTCGGATAACAAGAATGCGACCGCGGAGGCGAGGATCAGAGCGGCAGGAGCAACCAACGCCGAAATGCCGGCGCCGACCAGGATCGCCAGCGCCGACATCGCCGCGCCGAGCCTGCGTTGGACGAGATCGCGCAGCACCAGGGCGACACCGACCATCATCACGCCCGAGGGCGCCGTGATGCCCGGCGCGACCGGCACCACGCATGGTCCGTGCGGCGCCATGCACGCAGTCCCGACATGGCCGATCAGCCAATTGGCCGCCGGAATGGTGAGCGCGAATAGGACGAGAAAGAACGCACCCTCTCGCGTGCGCCGGCGCTCCTCGGCAGCCATCATGACGCGGTCTTCCACTTGGCATAGCCCTCCGCTCGCAGCCGACAGGCCGGGCATTCTCCGCAGCCGTAACCCCATTCGTGCCGGTGCTGCCGGTCGCCGAGATAGCAGGTGTGGGTTTCGGCGAGAAGGAGATCAATCAGCCGCTTGCCG
>Ga0134128_10012578_pt1 | contig 10088 bp, 11 predicted proteins | sample KB31754_FD_96462 | JGI IMG/M metagenome (GOLD analysis project Ga0134128, IMG submission 96462) | Terrestrial soil microbial communities with excess Nitrogen fertilizer from Kellogg Biological Station, Michigan, USA - KB3-175-4 | ecosystem: Environmental > Terrestrial > Soil > Unclassified ...
TCAAGCATGCCAATCCGATCCCGAACGCCTGCCGCATCGGCAATCTCGTGATGAGCGGGGTCATCCTTGGGCGCAGCAACGACGGCAAGATGCCTGAAACGCTCGAAGCCCAATGCGCCAACATGTTCGCGCATATGAAGGCGACGGTGGAAGCCGCCGGCGGCACCACCGACGACATCATCAAGATGACGGTGTGGCTCAAGGACCGCTCGCAGCGCGGTCCGCTGAATGTCGAGTGGCTGAAAATGTTTCCCGACGAGCATTCGCGCCCGGCGCGTCACTCGCAACACGCGGACATGGAAGGCGGGTCGCTCGTGCAGTGCGATTTCACCGCGGTCATCGACTGAAGGAGCGTTCGAGTGCCGACCTATCTCCCGTTCGATCCCAATCCGCGCGCCCCGTCGAAGCTGCCGCCGCACAACACCGTCGACAGCCAGTTTCATGTGCTCGGGCCGCTGGAAAAATATCCGATCCGCCCGGGCGCGGCCTACCAGATGCCGACGGCGACCTGGGAAGCGGCGCTTCGCATGCACCAGGCGCTCGGCATCGACCGCGGCGTGATCGTGCAGACCACGACCTATGGCGCCGACCACAGCGTGGTGCTCGACGCGCTTGCGATGATGGGCCCCAACTATCGCGGCTGCGCCAACGCGCTGGTGTTTGCCGAGGCCGATGACGCCTATCTCGAGGAACTGCATGAAGCCGGTGTGCGCGGCGCGCGCTTCAGCTTCCGCCAGGAGCTCGGCGCGGTGCTGTCCGACAAGGAGTTTGCGCGCGCCATTGCGCGGATCAAGGAGCTCGGATGGTACGCAAAAATCCAGCCCGAGAAGGACGGCATCATCTCCAGCGTCGAGAACTACGCCTCGCTCGACGTGCCGGTGCTGATCGATCACATGGCCCGGCCAGATCCCGAGGCCGGGAAGAACGATCCGAACCTCAAGAAGATGCTGGAGCTTCTATCGAAGGGCAATTTCTGGGTGATGCTTTCGCTCGGTGAGAAGACGTCGAAGAAAGGGGCGCCTTACGAGGACGTGATTCCGATCGCGCGCACCTATATCGAGGCCGCTCCCGACCGTTGCGTCTGGGCCAGCGACTGGCCGCATCCGGTGTCGGTGAAGCAGCCACCGAATGATGCTGACTTGCTCGAGCTGATGTACCGCTATGCGCCAAACCAGGCGACGCTGGAGAAGATTTTAGTGCACAACCCTGCGAAGCTGTTCGGATTTGAAGAGCAGGGGGCGCGCTAAGCGCACATCGGCGCTTACGACACGTGCCCCTGATCGATAAACGTCGGCGTCTTCTTCGCACGTTGCGGCGTCATTACAGCGGGGTCGGGCGCGCCCTTGACACCGCGTGGGCCGAACAAATCGCGCTGGATGTCCTCTTCAGAGAAGGCGGGCTCGACGCCGTTCGGCTCGGCCACACGCGGTGGAGGCGGCGGCCGGTCGAGACGTGGGGAAACGCCGGCATTGTGCTCCGCTTCCTGATAGCGGCGGTGCGTCACTTCCTCGGCCAGCGCATGCGCCGCGCGGCTGCGGAAGCGATAACTCAGCGAGGCATAGATCAGTCCGACCACAAGGATGAACGCGCCGACGAATAAGACGATCTCAAGGCCCATGATCCGCTCCCGGTTTGTGTGCGGGATTCCTCAAAAAAATGGGGAGGCAAGGGTGAGGTCGCGAGTCGGGTTCTTACATTAAATCTCAGGAACCACTTGGTGTTTCGCTGAGGTTCATGGTGCGATAAGGCGGTGAGGGCTGCCGGGCGTGCTGTTGTTCCATCCGGCATCTTGGGAGCGGCGCCAGCCGAGGCTATTGCCTTGAGCCTTCGATGCGGTCGCGCCAGAGGGCTTCGAAGGTCGAGGAGTCCGGCGCGTAGGCCTGTGCATCCATAGGATCGCTGTGGCTTTCCGGCGCGGCGCTCGCAGTGTCCTTTTGGGTGTCGGGCTGTGTTGCGGCCTTTGCCGGCCATTCCAGCATTGCTTTCGACAGCATCGGCTTGCCTTCGTACCAGCATTTCCTGCCGTCGATCATGCGCCAGGACCAATAGCCTCGCGAGCCGGCCGAGATGCTGCATTGCTGTTTGGCTTCCGCCGCTCCCACGAGGAGGAGGGCTGCGATGGAGGCGGCGATTGCTACTGATGGAAGGTGGTGTCGCGGTTTGCTGAGCGCACGAGAAGCCCAGGGAACGGCCAAAGCCTGATTGGTCATTGCTTGTTACCCATCCAAAACATCAACAAAGTACCGCGCGACTCGAAGGAGAGCCGGAAATCAAGACGCTAATAGGGGTGGAAAATCACTTTTTTGAGATGTGGCGGTTTGTGGCGCGTTTAAGGCGGGATGGAGGAAATGACACATTGCCGTCATGGCCAAGCTTGACCAGCTTCGGCAATTACAGGGCCACCGCTTCAAACCTCCGCTTGGGATGAACCAACTGCTCCGCGCTCTCCACGATGCGCATTTCCTCTGTCCCGCGTGCAGCGGTGCGCTCCAGCACGGCGAAAATGGCGGAGGCGGCGTGGCCTAGCGCTTCCGGCGTTTCGGCGCCGCGGACGCGGGCGGCCACGAACAGTGCGGCGAAGAGATCGCCGGTGCCGTTGGGGCTGATGGCGAGCCTCGGCGTTCGCATCCGCCAGGCGCGGGACGGTTCAACGGCCAGAGTCTCGATCTCACCATTCGGCGTGTCGGCCAACTCAGCGCTGGTAACGACAATTGTCGATGGCCCGCGCGCGTGCAACGCTCGCGCGTGCGTAATCACCTCGTCGATCGTCTTCGTCTCCGCGCCGCACAGCCATTCGAACTCGAAATGATTGGGCGTGATGATGTCGGCGAGCGCGCAGAGCCCGTCGCGCACCAGCGGCGGGATATCGTCGCGAACGAACAGGCCGCGGTCGCGATCGCCCAGAACGGGATCGCAGGCATAGAGCAAAGCGGGATTGCGTGCCTTGGCGCGCGCGACGAAATCCGCGACCGCGCCTCCGACATCGGCCGAGCCGAGATAACCCGATAAGATCGCGTTCGCGCTGTCGATGGCGCCGCGCTCCTCGATCCCGAGCAAGAGATCTGCGACGAGTTGCGCCTCCAGCACCTTGCCACGGACGGTTTTGTAGCCCGGCCGGTTGCTGAGCAGCGTCGTCGGCACCGCGATGACGTCGATACCGTGCAATTGCATCGGAAAAACCGCCGCGCTGTTGCCGACATGGCCGAAAGCGACCTGCGACTGGATTGAAATCACGTTCATGTTCGGCCGTTAAGCACCTTCTGTTTCCATTCCGGTTCCCCCTCATGGGTTAACACATTGGTGATTTCTTTGCGGTCATTTTCACGATCTCATTTCACAGGGAGGCACCATGTCTGACGTCACCATTCCCGGCGGCAAGATTCGCGCGTTCGTCGAACGGATCGAGAATCTGGACTCTGAATTGCAGGAGCTGAACGAGCAGAAGAAGGAAGTATTTGCGGAAGCCAAGGGCGAAGGTTTCGACGTCAAGATATTGAAAGAGATCATCAAGCTCAGAAAACAGGATCAGGACGAGCGCGACGAGCGCGAAAGCCTGCTCGACCTCTATATGCGCGCGATGGAGCAATCCGAGCCGGAAAAGGTCAAGAAGGCCGCGTGAGGAAGCAGGGCGGGTTAGCTAGCGATCGGCGGATCAAGGCTTGCTGATCCGCCCTGCGACTTCAGTACAGATAGGACGGGTTGAGCGCTTGCAAAACCCATCCTGTTTGCTTCTCGCAAATGAATGGCGGGTGACGCGTGTGCTAATCCGACCCGCCTGATTTGTTCGGCGCCTCGCGGTCGGTGGGCTGATCGCCTTGCGGGAAGATGCGCTCGTAGTTCGCGCGGGCCTCGCGAATGAGGCGCGCCCGCTCCAACTCGGCCTTCGAAACAAAGCGTATGACTTCACCCATCGGCGCCTCCTACACGTAAGGGAATGCCTGGTTCCGGCGAGGCGAATAGCGTGCCCGGCGATCGCGCTTTGCCGATGCTGGAAATACGGCTCCGGGCGGCGCCGGTTTCAGCCTGCGCCATTGCGCCGCGCACCTCGCCCGGCTATCGATCCGGCCATTCGGACCGGCCCAGCCGGTCAGTCCATGATCGGAACCTCGATGCCTCTGTCGCTATCCAAAGACAAAATCCGCGTCCTCCTGCTCGAAAATGTCAACGATTCCGCCGTTCGCCTGTTTCAGGCCAATGGCTATAGCGAGGTCGAGCGGCTGAAAAAGGCGCTGGACCCCGCAGAGCTGAGGCAGCGGCTTGCCGGCGTGCACATGCTGGGCATCCGCTCCCGCACGCAGCTCACGGCCAGCGTGCTGGAGGCGGCCGATCGGCTGATGGCGGTCGGCTGCTTTTCCGTCGGCACCAACCAGGTCGATCTTGACGCGGCGCGCCGCATCGGCGTTCCCGTGTTCAACGCGCCTTTCTCCAACACCCGCAGCGTCGCTGAGCTCACGATCGCGGAGATCGTGATGCTGTTCCGCAAGATCTTCCCGCGCTCGATGTCGGCGCATGACGGCGGCTGGGACAAATCCGCCGACGGCAGCCGCGAGGTGCGCGGCAAGACGCTCGGCATCGTCGGCTACGGCAATATCGGCTCGCAACTGTCGAACCTCGCCGAAGCCATGGGCATGCGCGTGATCTTCTTCGACCAGACCGACAAGCTCCGCCACGGCAACACCGAGCCGGTTGAGACGCTGGACGAGCTGCTCGCCGCGAGCGACGTCGTCTCGCTGCACGTGCCCGAGACGCCGGCGACCGCGAACATGATCGGCGAGCGTGCGCTCGGCCACATGAAGGAGGGCGGCTACCTCATCAACAATTCGCGGGGCACCGTCGTCGATCTCGATGCGCTCGCGACCGCGCTCAAGCGCGGGCATCTTGCGGGCGCCGCCGTCGACGTCTTCCCGGTCGAGCCGGCCTCGAATGCCGACCGTTTCGTCTCGCCGTTGCAGGGCCTCTCCAACGTGATCCTGACGCCCCATGTCGGCGGCTCGACCGAGGAGGCCCAGGACCGCATCGGCGGCGAGGTCGCGCGCAAGCTGATCGACTATTCCGACGTCGGCTCGACCTTCGGCGCCGTCAACTTCCCGCAGGTGCAGCTGCCGGCTCGCCCCACCGGCACCCGCTTCATCCACGTCCACCGCAACGTTCCCGGCGTGCTGCGGCAGGTGAACGATGCGGTCTCGCGCCACGGCATCAACATCCTTGCGCAATATCTGCAAACCGATCCCGAGGTCGGCTATGTCGTGCTCGAGACCGACGTCGTCGGCGGCGAGGGCGAGGCGCTGCTCGCCGACCTGCGGGAGGTGCAGGGCACCATCCGCGTGCGCGTGCTGTACGACCACGGCCGGCCCGCGACGAGGTGACGAACGTAGGGTGGGCGGCTTGCGTTGGGCGATTGACGCGTTAGGCTTCCTCCTTCCCTTACGCTACCGCGAGCCGCGCCATGCATGTCCTGCGACCCCAATTCCGCATCGAGGAACAGCGCGCGCTTGAATTTGCCGCCAACCGCGGCTTTGGCGTGATCGTCGCCAGTGACGCACGCGGGCCGCGCGCGTCGCATGTGCCGTTTGTGGTCCTGCGGAGCGATGATCAGGCCATCGTCCAGCTCCATCTCACGGCGAAGAACCCGCTTGTTGCGCTCGCCGATGGCATCAGGCGCTTCCTTCTGATCGTCTCCGGAGATGACGCCTACATCTCCAACGACTGGTATGCCTCGCGCGACAACGTCTCGACCTGGCTCTACGAGTCGGTGCATCTGTCCGGCGTCGCGCAGCTCCGCGATCACGGCGAAAACCGCCCCCATGGCGATGCGCTGCTCGCCGTCTCCGAAGCGCGGCTGCCGAAGCAGCCCTGGGACCTCACCCAGATGGAGCCCACCAAGCGTGAGACCATGCTCGCTTCCATCCGTGTCATCGACCTCGTCGTCGATGAGATCGAGGGCCAGTCCAAGCTCAACCAGCACAAGAGCGACGAGGACCATGTCGCGGTCGCGAACCAACTGGCGCGGGCGGAGGAGACGGGGAAGAGAAGGCTTGCCGAGAGGATGCGGCGCTTGCGGCCGGGGCTGATTTACGAGGTCTAGTCTTTTGGCTGGTTGAGCGAAAGCGATACGATCGCGATCGTGCCGGCATGTTGCCGCGCGATCACAAATCCGATTCGACGCTTCAAAAAGCGGAGCGCATGCGTTCGCATTCTCGCGGCAGGAACGCCCGAGGGATGCATCGACATGAGGCCCTCGGCTAAGGAGGGCGCAGGGAGCACCGGGTGTTCGTCGCACCCGCAGCCTTGCGTGCAAGTGAAGAAAGCACGCAAGCAAGTCACCACAGGTACGCCGAAACAGTCCGGCGCTCCCTGCACGATGGTTTACGGCTTATTCCGCGCTCTCCCCGGAGTGCCGGGCTTGATAGCCTCCGTCGCCTGCCGGAATTGCTTCCGTCAGACTTGATCCCAGCGTCGGGAGATCAGGACCACGCGGCTTTGCTCGTCCGAGGGCGACATCGTACGCCTTATCGATATCGCTCGCGTCCATCGCATCCCGTTCCAACGTTTGTGGCGATTGGCCAAACGCCCCTCCAGGTGGAAGCGGGACGGGCGGATCAAACCATGTATTTCTGAAAAACGGAAGAAGAATATTTTTGCGAAGAGGGGTGGACTCGTCGGGCAAATCAGTGATCCGCGATCAGCGCAGGAAGGTAGAATGTAGGATGGGCAAAGGCGAAGCGCCGTGCCCCCCCTCTTTGTTCAACACCACGTTGCGGGATGGTGGGCACGCTTCCGCCTTCGCTCTTTGAGCTACGGCGGACGTGGTCGCTTTGCCCACCCTACGCAACTGCGCAGCTAGGAGCCAATCTGCGGCGCTCGAACGATGTATAGTCGTTGGTAGATCATGCGATCGGGCAGCCAATCCAGCAGCAGAGAGCCAAGCGGCAGCTTGAGGAGATTGGCGACAATCCGGAACGAAAGCGGGTGCCAATAGACCGACAGGTTGCGACTTTTGAGAACGGTGAATCCAAGCTCCTTGAATTGGTACATCAATCGCTTGTGACCGAAGTATCTCTGGTAATCGATGATGGGACCGGACAGCAGAAGCATCTTGCCCGGGTGCTCCATCGCAACCCTCTTCAGAAAGATGATCTGGTCCTCATGGGACAGATAATAGATGCATTCGATGGCTGCGATCACATCGTAGCCGGCGAGGGACGTGTGAAGGAGGTCGGCAGTCTGGAATCTGGCATTTGGCAAATTCAACAACCTTGCGCGAGCGATCGCGACGCTGCTGATGTCGATGGCATTCACGAAGCGCGCACGGCGAAAAACGGCCCGCGTGAGGTGGCCTTCGCCGCAACCAAGCTCAAGGACCGATCTGCCCCGGGTAGGCCGCGTCAGGTGCCGGCGCAACACCCTGTCCCTGAATGTCGCGCGCGAGACGCGCCAGGGATCGGGCGTTGCATAGTAACGATTGAAATCGTCGGCCGTACGCATGGCGAGGGGATCATAACACGGCGCCAGCCGCCGAAATGGGGCGCGGGGAGGGCGCCGATGTCGCAGCGGGTGCGGCGGAATGGCCAACGGCTCCGCGCCTCGCGCGGCCGAATGACGGGCTCAGGCGTAATCCGCCGCCGTCGCGAATTTGTCAGGATCGCTAACGGTGACCGGTGGCTTGCGCGACGCGCGAGTCGGGATGTGTTGGCAGCGGCGTGCCGAACATTGCCCACACCGCAACAGCAATCGCCGCAGCGGTCGCGAGGTAACGAAGCGAGTGCTTCATGGTTGCGATTCCGTTTGAACAGAAGATAGCAGGATCGCTGGTCGCGCAACAGTTGAACCATCGGATTAGGTTCCACCGCGATGGTGGCATGCCATCGGCAATCGGGCATGGAATGATGCGAAGGGGCAACAGGTGACTGCGAAAAGGAAGCGAGAGTGTACCCGCGGCTGATCTAATCCGCCCATCCTCTTCGCGGATGAGGCAGGGCCGGTTCCAGCTCTGCCGTCAGATCAAATCGTGTGACTTCACGCGTTAGTGCGCTCGGGGCACGCGACGGAATCGTGTATGCTGCTATACGATTGTCGTTCCGGGGTGGGCGGCAGGGCAGACCGTAAAAACGCTGCTCGCGGATGTGCGGCCTTTCTCAACTTGGCCGGCATCGCTCTAATTGCAAATCGTCTGACGTGATGGCTCGTCGATCGAGGTCGACGCGCAATGCGCGCTGCCGCGATCGACACTGCCGCTATCTCCTCGGCTTACCCTGGAAAGGTTTTGACGAATGACAGCACCGCGGCAAACAAGAGCAGGTTGGCGAGATGCGATGATCGTGGTGGCGTCGGGTGTTATACTCGTTGCCGGCGCCCGCATCGCTGCACCGGGCACGGCCGCCGCACGGGATCTCGATGGCCGCTATGCCAATTCTCCGCTCAAGGAGTGGTTCGACAGACTGAGCTCGGGCAAGGGGCGTTGCTGCTCCGACGCGGACGGCACGGCGCTGTCGGATGTCGATTGGGAAACAAAGGACGGCCACTATCGCGTCCGCATCGAAGGCCAATGGTGGGATGTGCCCGACGACGCCGTGATCAAGGAGCCGAACCGGGCCGGCCGGACCATGGTGTGGCCCATCATCTACTACAGTGTGGCCAATTTGCCTTTGCGCGTGGAAATCCGCTGCTTCATGCCCGGCAGCATGACGTAGTGGGAAGCGTGTTGAGCAGATTGGTGAGTTAGCCGAAAGGCGTAACCGCCGCCGTCGCGACTGGGGTTAGAAGCGATTGGCGGCGGCACGATCGCAATCACCATCCTCCGGGATGGCTTTAAAATACGCCGAGTGGCGGGCACGTCAGTTTCCAGGTCATATTGTTTCCGACCTGTTCGAACGTCACGCTGACTCTGCCGGCGACCAGGTCGATCGAACCATCGACCGTCAGCCTCAGGCCCTCATAGCGCGTGGCCTGTTCGCCATGAAACAGCACCGTCGTGCCATCGGTCCTCGTGAAGGGAATGTGGAACGAGTTGAAGCTAACCGTTCTCTCCTGGAGATTGACGATCATCTCGCCGCCCGCGATCGGATCAGGCTCGATCGGATCAGGCTTGATCGATGCAGTTTTAGCGTCGTCAGGAGCCATGCTCGTACTATGGCACCATAGCGCGATCGAGGTTGGCTGCTGACCGTGTACGGCAAACGCTGGCAAGGTCGCCAGCAAAGCTAGATAGACCCATCTCATAGGTCCCTCCCGCAATCAGCCTGCGCAGTCTTACCTCCCGGGGGCTGTCATCACCGATGAGCGGCTTCACATTCGCGGGCCCCATGGGGTCACACGTGCGTGAGAGAAAAGCCCTGAAAACAACGCAGAAAATGAAACTTCGTGTTTACGGGCTTTATGTGTACACGCGCTAATTGCCGCCATCGGCCGCAAGGCGCTGAAACTGCCGCTTCATTGCGTTCACCCTGGCGACATAGCTCGAGACGAGGTGATCGCCGCAGCGCTCGCTCGCGTTCATCACAAACTTGCGGCGGGCGTAAGCGGTGGCGGGGCCGCCCCCGCAGAGATGGATGAAGGCGGCGAGATCCTGCCTCTCGCTCGCGCTTGGCTTCACTTCACCCGCACGGGCGAGAACCTCAGTGACATTGCGGTCCAGATAGATGGAGGCAAGCTAGATGTCATGGCTCGGGATTGCGCGGATATAGAGGCTGGTAAAGCCGCAACCGGCATCTGTGACCGCGTGGTCGCGGATGCAGAACCGCGCGGCCTCGGCGGCGGCTCCATCCGTCATCTGGGTGAGGCCGACGGCGGAGGAGGCGGGCTGGTAGATCGCGAACGGATTAAAACTCCATCGCCAGCGCCAGTAGGTGCGATCCACCGGATTGCCGCTGCTTTCGATCTGCGCCAGCGCGGCCAACAGCTCAGGCGTGATCGTGCTGGTGGAAAAGCTACGGAACAGCGCCCCATATTGCCGCCACGTCTCGGCCGGCTCCTTGTCGAGCGCGTCACCGACAACGAAGAACAGCTCGGTCGGCTTCTTGATCACGTGATAGACGAGGTTCGTCAGCGTAAGAGCCGCAAGCAGGATCGCCACGACGCCAACGATCCGA
>Ga0134128_10012581_pt1 | contig 10087 bp, 11 predicted proteins | sample KB31754_FD_96462 | JGI IMG/M metagenome (GOLD analysis project Ga0134128, IMG submission 96462) | Terrestrial soil microbial communities with excess Nitrogen fertilizer from Kellogg Biological Station, Michigan, USA - KB3-175-4 | ecosystem: Environmental > Terrestrial > Soil > Unclassified ...
CGGTTTTCTCGTTCTTGCGTTCATCACACTCGTCGCCGCCGCGGCGATCGCGCAAGAAAAGCCCGCAGCGAGGCCGCAAATCGGCCAGCCGGTCGAGCAAGCCGGGCAATTTTTGAAAGAGAAGAAATACAAAGAGGCGCTGCAAAAACTCGACGCCGCCGATGCGGTGCCCGACAAGACGCCTTACGAGCGTTACGTCATCGAAGGCACACGCGCGGCGATCGATCTCAATACCGGTGACGATCGCGGTGCGATCAAGGCGCTCGAGACCGTGCTTGCGACAGGCATCCTTTCGCCGCAAGAGGCGCTGGTCCGAAGGGAGGCGTTGGTCCAGCTTGATTATAAGCTGAAGGACTATCCGGCGACGATCGCCGCGGCCAATCGCTACTACCAGCAGGGCGGCACGGCGGAGGGCCCGCGGCTGCTGCAAGCGCAAGCGTCTTACCAGCAGGGCGATTTCGCCGGCACGGCCAAAACTGTTCGCGCGATGCTTCAGAGAGATGAGAAAGCTGGGAAAAGGCCCGACGAGAATCTGCTGCTGATGCTGGTGAGCAGCGAATATCAGCAGAAGAACGAGGCCGGCCGCATCGACGCGCTGGAACGGCTGGTGGCGCTTTCTCCCAAGCCCCAATATTGGACCGATCTCCTGGCGGCGGTCGCCAAGCAGCCGGGCTTCGCGAGCGATCGACTCGGGCTCGATCTCGATCGGCTCAAACTCGCGACCGGCGCGATGGGCGGCGCTAACGACTATATGGAAGCGGCGCAGCTCGCTTTGCTCGCGGGGCTGCCGGGCGACGCCAAGGCGATCCTCGATAAAGGCTATGCCGCCGGTGCGCTCGGCAAGGATGCGCAGGCCGAGCGCGAAAACCGGCTCGCGACGATGGCGAGCCGGCAGGTCAGCGACGATGCCAAGACGCTCGCGCAACAAGAGAGCGATGCGGCTAAGGCGGCGGATGGCCTCGCCGCAGAGAAGCTCGGCGAAGCCTATGCGAGCTACAGACAATACGAGAAGGCGATCGCCGCCTATCAGCAGGCGCTGCAGAAAGGCGGCTTGGAGCATGGCGACGACGCCAAGCTCCATCTCGGCATCGCCGAGCTTACCGGCGGGCAAGAAGCAAAAGCACGGGAGACGCTGAACGGCGTCAGCGGCAATGACGGGACGCACGCGTTAGCGCAGCTCTGGCTCATCCATGGGAAAGCGCAATAGACCAGCTCCGCCATATACCTTTCACCGAAAACTATTTCTCCGGCGCCGCACCCGTTTATCGCGCGCGCTTGCCAATGCTGTTGCGCTCGCGTTCGCGTTGCTGTCTTTTCTCGGTCTCTGCCAATTCGTCTACGACCACTTTTCCAAATATGTTAAATGAGGCTGGACTAGATGTTTGTGATGCCTCGTTCGTTGGAAGAGTGCGAGTGTTTCGCTTTTCCTTACAACCCATGTTCAATCAACCTCCCTTCGAGCGCCATCCCGGGGATCAACCTAGCTGCCCTCGAGTTGTTATCGCTCAAGGCGCCGCGGTTGTTAGACTAGTCGGTTGAAGGTCATGCGTTCTTCTTATTGGCCTACGGCCTTGTGGCGGCGGTGGGCGCTCTGGCTCGCACTAGGCGTCGCGGCTTGCGGCGCGGCGACCAGTGCGCGCGCCCACGCGGTATTGCTCGAGACGCAGCCCGCTGATCGCGCGATCCTTGTCGATCCGCCGAGCGAGGTACGGCTCCGCTTTAACGAGATCGTAGCGCCGACCCTGGTTCAGATACTTGATGCAGGCGGCGAGCTCGTCGCGGGTGCCGGTCCATTCTCGGCGAAAGATACAACCGTTATCCTGCCGCTTCCGACGCTCGCCCGCGGTACGTATGTCGTCAGCTATCGCGTCACCTCAGCAGATTCGCATCCCGTCGGCGGCAGCATCATATTCGGTGTAGGCGTCAGCTCGCTGGCCACTGGAGCTGCCACTGTGCCTGCCGCCTCAGCCGATGCGCAATGGGCGCTGGTCTGGGCACTGCTACGCACGCTCTTTGATGCTGCCGTTCTTCTTGCGACCGGCGGCTTTTTTTTCCGCTACTTCGTCCTCACAGATCCGTCGTCGCTGATCGGCGACACCGGGATAATCCGCGTTGCCGCCGTCGTGGCCATTGTAACGGGCGTGCTGCAACTAGGCGTCCGCGGGGTCCAATTGCTTGGCGCGTCGCTCAGCGGTATCGGCGAAGCTTCGCTTTGGCGAACCGCGGTCGAGACCAGCCTCGGACCGAGCATTGGCGTCGCGGTCGGCGGGCTTTGTATCGTCCTTCTTGGTCTGATGCGTCGCCACGGGAGCACGGCGGCAAAGAGCCTGCTGCTGTTTGGCAGCACTCTGGCACTAGTTGCCTTTGGATTGACAGGTCACGCGGCGACGGCCGATCCGATCTGGCTCACTGCACCAGTGCTGGTCCTGCATACCGGCTGCGTCGCCTGTTGGCTCGGCAGCCTGCCACCGCTCTATCGCCGACTCAGCGCATTTCAGCCGCAGGACGCGGCCGGGAGCGTGACGCGCTTCTCGAGGATCGCCCTTATTCTTGTTGTAGTCCTCATCCTGTGCGGCTTTGTCCTAGCGGCGGTGCAATTGCGCCGTCCAGAAGCGTTTCTGAGCACCGATTACGGCGTCCGCCTGCTTGTTAAGCTGGGCTTCGTCGCCGGCCTTCTACTTCTCGCGGCACTCAATAAGTGCATGTTTACGCCATCTCTGGTGCGCGGCGACGCGCAAGCAGCTCTCTGGCTTCGGCGGTCGATTGCCGGCGAGCTTGCATTAATGGCGGCGGTCGTCTTCGTGACGGTCACTCTTGGCCAGGTCGTTCCGCCGCGGGAGATCCTCGCGCTCGCCGGCGCCGAAGAAGGATATAGCGGCATGGCGATGAGCAACGAATCAATGGCCGATATTGCTGTGACACCGGCGCGTGTCGGCGCCAATCGGTTGGTTCTCAATCTGAGCGACGCCAAGGGCGCGCCGCTAAAAGCGCAAGAAGTCACGGTATGGCTGGCAAATTCTGCGCTTGGCATCGAGCCGATTGCCCAAAAGGCGATCAAGCAAAGTGATAGCGAATTTATCTTGCCGGCCGCGCTCTTTCCCGTGGCGGGCACATGGACCCTGACCATCGAAGCGCTGATCTCTGATTTCGAGCAAACCAACCTCACGGCTGAAGTACCGATCAAATGACCGGCCGCGCCATTATCATTTCAATCAGGAAGGATACGAACCATGAAGCAAGCCGCAGCTAGACGCTTATTGCTTTCGGCGATCGCCACCCTCGCCGCCTTGCCCGCTTTCGCGCATGTCACCGCCCATCCCGATAACGGTGTGGCGGATTCGTATTTCGAGACAAAGTTCCAGGTGCCGCATGGCTGTAGCGGCTCTTCCACGGTTGCGATCCGCATCAAGATTCCGGCAGACATCGGCTCGGTGAAAGCGCAGATGAAGCCGGGATGGAATGTGAACATTAAGACACGCAAGCTCGACAAACCGATAACCGGAGAGGGTGGACAGACAATCACCGAGACCGTCGACGAAGTCGACTGGCAAGGCGGTCCACTTCCCGACAATCTCTATGACGAATTCGGCTTGGTGATGAAGCTGCCGCCCGGAGCTGGCAAAACGATTTATTTCCCAGTTGTGCAGGAATGCCAAAAAGGCGTCAATCGCTGGATCAATATTCCAGCGGCGAGCCAGAAATGGAATGAGGTGCGCGAGCCCGCGCCATTCGTCGTGTTGACGCAAGCTGTAGGGAGGCGAGCGATGAAGCAGCCTTGCTATCTCGATCTCGAAGACGCCCGCCAAGTGTTGGCGCAGATGGGCATCGAACTTTCACCGCGGCAGATGCAGCGCGCCGCCGAGCAGGATGCGCAGAACAGGCATACGCTGTCATGGGGCGCCAGTACCAACTCGCATGCTGCCCTATGCCTCGATGCCGCCCAGCAAGGTGCGGCTCCTGCGCGACCGTAAGTCAGGCTCGCCCGAGACCGGCAATGCGCGGGTCAAGGCGCTGCGGCGCGTGTTCGCGCATGCGATCGACAACGATCTCGCGGACCGCAATCCGGCGAAGGACGTGCCGTACATCAAGACCGGCTCGCAGGGCTTCCATAGCTGGACCATCGAAGAGGTCCGGCAATACGAAGAGAAGCACCCGAAGGGATCGAAGGCGCGGCTGGCCCTCGGGCTGCTGCTGTTCACCGGCCAGCGCCGCGCCGATGTGGTGGCGTTCGGCCGCCAGCACCTGCGCGACGGCTGGCTGACGTTCACGCAGACGAAGAACAAGCGGAACAAGCCCGTCACGCTCTCAATCCCGGTCATTGCGGAACTGAAAGAGCTGATCGACGCTACGCCGTCCGATCATCTGACCTTCCTGACCACCGGGTTCGGCAAATCGTTCACGTCGAACGGCTTTGGCAACCGCTTCCGCAAATGGTGCGACGATGCCGGGCTGACTCATTGCTCGGCTCACGGGCTGCGCAAGGCCGGCGCAGCCATCGCCGCCGAGAACGGCGCGACGGAGACGCAGCTCATGGCAATCTTCGGCTGGAAGACGATGAAGGAAGCCGAGCGCTACACGCGCGCTGCGCGTCAAAAAGTGCTCGCTGGCACCGCTATGCGCTTGCTTGTTCCGGAACGAAGCTAGGACAAAAGTGTCCCACTTTTTTCCGCAAAAAGCGCCGGTGGGACACTTTCCGGGTCTAAGTGCTTGAAAGATTTCAGGCGGCGTTAGGTGATGGTGCCCAGGGGCGGAATTGAACCACCGACACCGTGATTTTCAGTCACGTGCTCTACCAACTGAGCTACCTGGGCGCCGTGTCGAGCGGGCGCGGGCTTATCGCAAAAATCGCTGCTTCTGTCCAGCCTCGCGGCGCGCCTGACGCGGCTCCGGCGGCCTTGGCGAAGCGCTTCGCCGATTTCGGCAACGATACGATCGGCCGCGTCGACGCGAAAACCGGTCAGGCGACCTTCTATCAGACGCCGACCAAGATGTCGCGGCCGCGGCGCGGGCACATGGATGCGCAGGACCGGTTCTGGTTCGCGGAATTCTTCGCCAACGGCGTCGGCATGCTCGATCCCAAATCGGGCTGGATCAAGGAGTGGCAGGTGCCGACACCGTGGACGGCGCGCTATGACGCGATCGTCGACAAGAACGGCGAGGTCTGGACGGGCGGCATGACCACGGATCGTGTGGTGCGGATCAACGCGGACACGGGCCGAGCCGTCGAATACCCGCTGCCCGACAACACCAACATCCGCCGCGTCTTCGTCGACGATCGCACGAACCCGGTCACGTTCTGGACCGGCAGCAATCACGGTGCGGCGATCGTGAAGGACTAAGCGGAATCGCGAAGATGGGCGCCGCAGCGCCCATTTCGTCTCCTCTTTCAGCGCGGAAGCACGTAGTAGGGGGGACCGCAATTCGCCTCGATACCAGCGTCGAGCGCCGGGCGGATATCGGGCTGCAGCCCGTTCTCCGTGGGCGCCGCCATCTGCTGCAGCGCCGCCGCGGGTCCCGCAACTAGGATCGTCGCGATGCAAGTGGGCACTTTCAAGGCGATCAGCACGGGCGTCCCAAAGACGCTGACCGGACTGACCGGCTGAGGCGGCGGCGGTGGCGGCGGCGCGGCGCAACCGGGGAGAAGAATTGCAAAGGCGAGGACTCCAAAACGAGCGCGGTAATCGAACATGTGCCTGCTCCTGCCATCAAAGCGCCGAGCGATGAAACCCGATCCCCACGATTTTACCGCTTTCGAGCCTTCCGGGGAAAGGTCCCTCTACAGCGGCTCGGCGCTCGAAATCTTGCTATATGATGTCGCTCGAGGAGAACCGAGGGGCTAAAAGTGAGCCGCGATCATTCGATCTGGAGCTTCTGCTTCTGCCGCGGCCACGTGCCGGCCGATTTTTTCGGCGGCTGCCCGATCTGTAGCAACCAGGGGCTCGTCGAGGTGCCGATGCATTACACGCTCCTCGCCACCGGCCCGGCGATGGCGCAGCGGCGGCTCGTCCTTGTCGATACCGGCTTCGAGCATGGCCGCTCTATGACCGGCCGGGCGTTCGAGAATATCGAATTGCCGCGCGCGACGCTCGCCAAGATCGGCTTTCGCCCGGAGGATGTCGATCTCGTCGTGCTGACGCATCTCCATTTCGATCATGCCGGCAATCTCGACGCCTTCCCCAAGGCGCGCTTCCTCTGCCAGCGCCGCGAATATGATCTGTGGAAAGAGGCGATCGCCGCGATTCCGGATACCTCGCCAGGCAAATCGCTCTGGGCGCTGTCATCGATGGACCTCGACGCGTTCAAGCGCTTCGAGGATGCGATCGCCGCGGGCCGGGTCGATTTCATCGACGGCGATCGCGAGATCAGCGCCGGCGTCCATTGCCGCCTCGCCGCCGACAGCCACACTTTCGGCTCGCAATGGGTCGAGGTCGAGACGGCGGCCGGGCCGCATGTCATCGCCGGCGATTGTGTCTATTGGTATGCCAATCTCGAGCGCCTCTGGCCTTCCGGCTATCTCCAGGGCAATCCGTGGAATCTGATGAAGACTTATGAGCGGATCCGCGCGCTGGTCGGCAATGACCGGCTAGCGCGCGTCGTCCCCGGCCACGATATGCAGATCTACCAGCGCCATCCGAGCTGGACCCAAGGTCTCCATCCCGTCGCCGAAATCCATCTCGCCAACGGCGAGGACTCGCGGCTCGGCGGCCGTTTCGCGCTCAAACAATAAGGAGGAAATCGATGCCTGAGATCATTTCATCGCCGCAAGGCGGTTACAGCTTCTTGAAAGGCGGGACTCATCCCTTCTCCGGCGGCGTCGCCTGCCAGAAAGGTCACGCGCTGACGCGAGTGCGATTCCGCGCGCCGCAGCCTTTGGCCGAAGGCTTGGCGAAAGCGGCCTCCTTCATCAAGGCGCAAAACCGCCCGCTCGCCGCTCTTGCCGCTTGCGAATTGCGTTCGCCGGCGCCGATGTCGCTCGCCGATTTCGCCGCGTTCAACCGGCACTATGTCGAGGTCCTGAAAGCCAACGGCTTCCCGGCAGAAGCGCCCTTCCCGATGGCACGCAGCAATGTCGCGCCGACCTTGGCGCCGCCTTCGACCAACACCCTCTTCGCTTTCACCTACGCGACGGCAGCGGCCGAGGCGCCGGCGCAGAAGGATTATCTCATTTCCGGCAAGGCCGAAATCATCGACGAGCCGCGCACTGTCATTGCCGAGGGCGATCCGTCGCCGGCGGGGACGGAAAAGAAGGCGAACTACGTCTTCGAGCAGCTGCGCATCCGCGTCGAAGAGCTCGGTTGCCAATGGTCCGACGTCACCGGCATCCAGATCTACACCCCGCGCTCGCTCGATCCGGTCGTGCCGCTCCTGAAACGCCTCGGCCTCGGCAATGTCGGCGTGACCTTGCATCCGGCCTATCCGCCGGTCGCACCGTATGAATTCGAGGTCGATTTGCGCTCGGTCAGCGTCGAGCGCGTGCTCTAGGCTGAGCCTTCGCCCTCATCGAGCGCGGGCGGCGTTTCCTCTTCTTCTTCGTTGCCCTCGCCGTCGCGGGCGGGCACGCGGTAATTGCCGCCGAGCCAGCGGCCGAGGTCGATCAGGGCGCAGCGATGCGAGCAGAACGGCCGGTGCCGCGTGACCGCCGGCTTGCCGCAGATCGGGCACGTGCCGGTCGGGATTTTCTCGCCCTGCTTTTCGTCGCTCATCGCGCCTATAGATAAGCGGTATGCCGCGAATGTCGACCGTCTCGCGCCCTGCGCGGCACGGCGCTAGGGTCTTGCGAAATCTGTCGCCGGATAACGGCCGAAAACGGGAGGATCGCCATGCGGCGCTTGTGTCTGGTCGTTGCCCTAACGGCCATGACTTTGCCGGCTTTTGCCGCGGATCATGTCAAACTCGGTACGACGCGCCTCATCGGCTATGTCAGCGTACCGGTCGGCCTGGCCCAAGGCTATTTCCAGGCCGAAGGGATCGATGTCGAGCAAGTTTATTTCGAGAGCGCGCAGCCGATCGCGGTCGCGGCCGCCTCGGGCGATGTCGATTTCGGTGTCGCCGGTCCTTCGGCCGGTTTCTACAACCTCGCGGCACAAGGCCAGGTGAAGCTCATCGGCGCCTCGGGCGGCGACGGCAAAGGCTTCCACGCCCTCGAATTTCTCGCCTCGAACAAGGCATGGGATGCGGGACTCAAGACGCCGCACGACCTGCCCGGCCACAGCGTCGCGATCACGCAGCTCGGCACGGCGCTGCACAATGTCATCGGCATTCTCGCCGAGCGCGACGGCTTCCCGCTGAGCGCAATCGAGGTAAAACCGCTGCAATCGAACAGTACCGTCACCTCGGCCTTGATTGGCGGCACCGTCGATGCGGCGGTCATGCCGAACGGTCCGATCCTCAACCTCGTCGACAAAGGCCAGATCCGATTCCTCGGCTGGACTTCGGACTACGCGCCGCTGCGCGCCGGCGTGATGCTGCTCGCCGCCAAGCACGACCTCGACGAGCGCGGCGATGTGGTGAAGCGTTTCCTCATCGCTTATCGCAAAGCCTCGCGCGATATCCACGACGCTTTCACCGGCCCCGGCGAGATCCGGCAGGACGGACCGAACGCGCCGCAGATCATCAAGATCATCGCCGAATTCACCGGGCTGCCGCCGAGCCAGGTCGCAGCCGGCGCGCCTTACGTGCAGGCCGACGCGCGGATCGATATCGGCGGCTATGCGAAACAGATTGCGTGGCTGCGCTCCCAAGCTCTGTTGAAGAGCGATATCAAGATCGAGGATTTGATCGACAAGCGCTACGCGCTGACCACGGCGGAGAAGTAAGCGCCTAACCAGGTCGGATATCGATCACATCGCGCGCGCGTTGCGGCTCCGCCGTCACCGCGAGCCTGCGCACGATCCGCGCTTCGAGCCAGTGCCGCGCCGCCTGCCCGGCGCCCTGATCGAGCGCGGCGGCCACATCGGGATGCACAGTAAGCGCGAAACCCTTGCCCGGCCGCGCCGCCGCCTCACGCGCCACTGTGCGCAGCGCTTCGAGTGCGAGGGTCAGCGCCGTTTTGCGCGATGTCCCATCGGCGGCCTGCTCAAAAAGCAACTCGGCGAGCGACGGCTCGCGCCGCGCGCGGATCAATTCAAAATGGCCGAGCTTGGTCCAGCCGAGCAGCTCGAGCTTCTCGTTATTCTCGGCGAGTGCGGCTTTGAGCGCCGCCGTCACCTTGTCGCGCTCTTCGCGGGTTTTCAGGCCGACGAAATCGATGACGATCGGCCCGGCGAGATTGCGGAGCATGATCTGGCGCACGATGACCGCCGCCGCCGCGCGATTGGCGGCGAGCGCGCCGCGCGTTCCGCCATCGACATCGATCATCGTCGCGGCATGCGAAGCCTCGATGAAGATCGCGCCGCCGCCCGGCAGCGCCACGCGCGGCTGCAGTACCGCATCGACCTGCTCGGCGATGCCGAGTGCCTCGAAGAGCGCTGCGTCGTCGCTATGAAAGACGAGCCTTTCGGCAAGCTCGGGATGGGCGCGGCGCAGGGCCAAGAGGGCGCCGCGCTCATCGACCAAGATGCGCTCGATCCCATCCTCTAGGAGCGGCCGCACGGCGCTGAGAATCGCGAGCGGCGGCTGATCGAGGCGCGCCGGCGGCGTCGCGTCGCGCGCGGTTGTCTCGCACGCTTCGCGTCGCGCGTCGCTTGCACGGAGCACGCGCAAGCCCGCGGCTTTATCCGCGCGCGCCGCTTTGCTCACTTCGACGATCAGCGCCTGGCCCTCGGTCAGTCCCGCGATGCCGCGTTTCCTGTCGACATCGCGAGCATCGAGGAAGCCGGGCCGTTCGAGGCCGATATCGACCAGCGCCGCCGGCAATTCCGGCCGCAGCGCGACGATCCGGCCGAGAAACACGCCGCCGACCACGTCGGCATCGCCTTCGCGCGCGACACGGAGCCCCATGAGCTCGCCGTTTTCTTCAAGCGCGGCCCAGACCTCGCCGGGCGAGACTTGGCAGGCGAGCGTCTTGCTCACCAGCGAAAGCCCTGCCCTTCGAGCAGCATCGCCGTCTCGAAGAGCGGGAGGCCGACGACATTGCTGTAAGAGCCGA
>Ga0134128_10012583_pt1 | contig 10086 bp, 12 predicted proteins | sample KB31754_FD_96462 | JGI IMG/M metagenome (GOLD analysis project Ga0134128, IMG submission 96462) | Terrestrial soil microbial communities with excess Nitrogen fertilizer from Kellogg Biological Station, Michigan, USA - KB3-175-4 | ecosystem: Environmental > Terrestrial > Soil > Unclassified ...
AAGAAAAGACAACTGGTAGTAAAACCACTATCATCTATAGCAAGAAACCACCTCCGTTTGTAGATGGGCTGTGGAAGATAGATAACAGCTGGGGAAAAACGCATAGATTTCTAAGATAACACTTAACGATAGTAGCATAGCAGTTTCTTATTGAATCCCAAGGTTGTGGTTTTAGAAAATGTATCGGTTAAGAAAAGGAAAACTCTCTCATTTGAGGCGAGATGTTACGCCTTAACTTACCTGCTTTGCTTTGTATATGTATTTATCTATTAGCACCTAGGGTCAATCTTTACTCCACCTTAGATACATAATTAACTATATAGACTACTGTTATCTATGGTATAACTATATGTAGGCATAATTAACAACTATCGCATCTGTATTGTTCAAAATAGGTGTTGTAATATCAGCCAGGTGGACAGGCAGAAAAGAACGATAAGTTCATCTTTTTCGTTTCTTCGGCAAGGAAAACGAAGAGGAGACAAAATCTTTCGTGTCATCGTAATTAGTGCGGCATGCTACACTTTACTTATGGTTGGAATAGTGGCATTCTCAGTAGGAAATGGATCCAAGGATATATTTTTAAAAGAAGGCTTTTTTAATTTTTTTACTGGCGCAGATTGGAATTCAGTTGAAGGCCGTGAATCCTATGGTGCATTACCCTACATTATTGGAACTCTGGTTAGCTCAGCTCTAGCCATGGCGATAGGAGTTCCTGTAAGCCTTGGAATTGCCATTTTCGTATCAGAAATGGCACCAGCTAGAGTTAGTGCACCTTTATCCTTTATTGTAGAATTGTTAGCTGCAGTACCAAGCATAATTTATGGTCTATGGGCACTATTTGTATTTAGGTTCTGGATCAGAGATCTGATTGAAATGCCTTTGTATAACGCATTTGGAAGGTCTATCCCTTTTTTTGGTCCGACTCCATTCGGTCTAGATTGGTTCACAGCCGGAATAGTCTTATCCATTATGATCATACCTATTGTGTCGTCAATTTCTCGTGAAATAATAAAGGCAGTACCGGATACTCAAAGAGAAGCTGCATATAGTCTAGGGGCCACCCGATGGGAGACCGTGAGAATTGCTATATTTCCATACGCAAAGTCTGGATTACTAGGAGCTGCAATTTTGGGATTGGGCAGAGCCATGGGTGAAACTATATTGGTTACAATGATTATTGGAAATACTATAGGAATAGCTGCTATTCCTCACTCTCTGTTTTCTCAGAGTCAATCGTTGGCAAGTTTAATTGCTAACGAATTTAATGAAGCATCGTCAAATTTGCAACTCTCAGCTTTGATTGGTCTTGGAGCGGTGTTGCTCATTTTAACAATGGGAATCAATGTTGGTGCACGTATATTGGTCTCAAAGATAGTGAAAGTTAGTCCAGGAGGAAGGGAATAAGATTTGCATCGGAACGAACTAAACTCCAATAATAATAAGCAGAAAATTCAGAATATAATTTTAAGACAGTATTATAAGCGTAAGTTAGCAGATAAGCTCGTAAGTGGTTTTGCAATTCTTTGTGTTCTAATTGCTATAATACCATTGGGAAGTATATTACTTGAGGTGATAAAGAACGGAGCCTCAGCAATTAGCATACAATTGTTGACCTTTCCTCCGGGCGCTATAGGATCAGCAACAGGCGGTATTGCTCCTGCTATTCAAGGAACATTGATTGTTGTTGGATTGGCGTCGTTAATTGCGGTTCCAATAGGAGTACTCACAGGGATTTATTTATCAGAATTTGCTCCAACTAATGGTCTGCTTCCGTCTGCAGTAAGATTATTCAATGATGTTCTTACAGGCTTACCTTCAGTAGTGATCGGCATAGTTGGCTATCTAACAATTGTTCTCGCACTAGGCTCATTTTCGGTTGTGGCAGGCGGTTTTTCCTTATCGATCATTATGATGCCTATTGTAGTGCGAACCACTGAAGAGACACTTAAGATCGTACCGAATTCGCTTCGTGAGGCTGGTTACTCTCTTGGAATCTCGAAATTTAGAGTAACATTCTCTATAGTCCTAGCAAAGGCCAAAAGCGGAGTTCTTACAGGCGTTGTACTAGCTATAGCAAGGATTGCTGGTGAAACTGCACCTTTAATTATGACCATTCTTGGTACAAGTTTGTTTTTTACAGGCTTTACCAGACCTATTGACGCGCTACCACTTAGAATATGGAGATTAGCTTCGCAACCCTATGAATCTGCCCATTCTCAAGGATGGGGTGCAGCATTAGTCCTTATAATTATTGTAGTGTTGTTAAGTGCGATCCTAAAAATTCTCGCTCAACGAAGCGGATACAATGTCAGAACACCACATATCTAATCTATATAGATCTATGCCATCTATTTAGACAATGCATAATTATTCATAATATTAAATCTAGCTCACTTGTCGACGGACAACAAGTGGCACGACACTCCAGTACCAAAGGTTTCAAAAAATGTTGACGAAACAGGTAATATCGAGGAACAACACCGATTTAAAGTATCGATCAGAGACCTCAACGCATGGTTTGGAACGAAACAGGCATTAAAGAGTATAGATTTAGATATAAAGCCAAATTCTTCAGCGGCCATTATAGGCCCTTCAGGATGCGGTAAAACAACACTTATTCGTTGTTTAAATCGTATGCACGAGATGAGTCCAGGCGCAACTGCAAAAGGGCAGGTTATTGTTGATGATATCGATATATACGATAAAGGGGTAGATCCTGTGATTATAAAAAGACGTATTGGCATGGTTTTTCAAAAACCGAATCCATTTCCTACTATGAATATCTACGACAACGTAGCTGCAGGATTAAAGCTCAACGGTGTCAGAGATAAGAAATTGATTAATGACGTAGTTAGAGAAAGTCTGCAAGGTGCTGGTCTATGGGACGAGGTAAAAAATGAACTTGATAAACCAGGAATGGGATTATCAGGAGGTCAACAACAACGTCTGTGTATTGCAAGAGCACTTGCAATGCAACCTGAAGTATTGCTCATGGATGAACCAACCTCCGCATTAGATCCTTTAGCGTCCTCGAAAATTGAAGAACTTGTGCACAGATTGAAAAGTGAACTAACAATAATTACAGTAACACACAATATGCAGCAGGCAGCTAGAATTTCAGACTATACTGCTTTTATGTATTTAGGCGAATTAGTAGAATATGGCCAAACTAAACAAATATTTGAAAACCCTCAAAAAGAACTAACAGAGCGCTATATCTCCGGTAAATTTGGATAGAGAGACTTAATTTGTATAATCATCGATTGGTAATCTAGTGTTGCTGTTCAGTTGACTCGACTTTTAGATCTTGGCATCGAGCGTATCCGTAATATAATCATGGATATGGCTAAGTTATCAGAGAATTCCGTATTTGCAGCAATAGAGTCTTATGAAGAAAGTACGCAAGTAAAAAAACAGATCTTTGATTGGTCAGAAACACTTAGAATACTGCAAGACGAAGTGTCTGATCTTGCAATAGAGCTGATAGCCCTATATCAACCAGTTGCTACTGACCTTAGATTTATCAAATCTTGCATGGAGATTGCTTACGGATTTTCAAGATTTGGTAGGTATGCCTACGATATTGCAGAGATACTTGAAACAATAGGTTCCGTAGCTGAATGTGATAAATCTGCTGTTTTAGAAATGTCAAAAACAGTCAGAGAAATGATACTTCGAAGTTTAGAAGCGTTACGATCGCGGGACAAAGATGCATCACAATGGTTGTATGAAATGGATAATATTGTCGATGTGCAATATAGAAAATACATTCATGATGCTATCGCCCGACAAGAAGAAAACCCAAATGAAAATAAAGATCTCCGATGCTATATATCGACATCTCTAATACTCAGATATTTAGAGCGAATTTCAGATCATGCATGTTATATTGCTGACTCTGTAGTCTATATTGTAACTGGAAGTTCAAGTCCAAGACGCTGATCATAGTTATTATTATTCTTCATAGATGAGAGGCCTAAGGCTTTTGTTTTTTTGCTACTAGGGCATCGCTTCTGAGAAATTTGTCAATTTTATTTTGCAACTCTACATTGATTTCTGCGATAGAAACATTTCCATTTATCGTCACGATACCAAAACGTTTTTGCATTCTATGAAATTCTTTTGCGATCATCCGCTGGTAGATTAGAAATGAATCTAACATGTCTTCTGAGAGACCAAGATCAGCACCTGACTCATAATAATCCAGGGATGAGTTTTTCTGAAATACTCTATGTACTAATTCATTTGGATCAACATCGATATAAAATACCATGTGTGGCTTGATAGCAAAGCCGAATAAATTATAGGACCATCTTCTATTTATTTTCCTGACAGCGTCTCGAGCCATAAGTGTATAAACATACCTATCAGCAAGTACAATATAACCCGCATGTAGAGCAGGTATTATTTTATTCTCAAGCTGGTCAGCAAAATCTGCTGCATAAAATAAACTTAAGGTCCTCTTTCCAAGAATAAAGTTTCTTTTTGCCTCAAGTATACCTTCAGCTATCAATTCAGACCGCCTCAAACCTGTGTTTAGAACAGCATGACCATCTGATTCAAGTTTCGAAGTTATCATCGCGATTTGAGTACTCCTACCTGAAGCATCCGGTCCTTCTATAACAATAAAACGACCTCTAATTTCATACTCTTGCAAATATTGTATACCCTCACCATAATACTCTAGTGTAGTATTAATTGGCGTTTTCTTACTTTGTTTGCTCAAATTTTAAAACCTTAATAAGCAATGACATTCTTTTGCTAACCGCCGTTCTTCTATTCCTGATGTCCCACCCATGACTATAAAGCATTCAGGTTTAATTTAATCATAGCCTCATACTGCTCTATAATTCTACTTTGAAACATTCTATAGCTATCATAAGGATCATTGCTCAAATTTAGATCCATCCCTGCCTCATAATATCGTAATTTAGGTCTACCAACTAATATTCTTTCAATTGCAATATCAACCTATATTCTAAAGTTGTTTCCCTTTTCTCCGCAGTATTGAAAATAAATATATATATTATTGTTCTACTTCTACATTTTCTTAAACTAGGCTAATACGCATTAAAAAACTCATTTAGCAGCAATACTTTTCATATGGCGTGGGGTAAGTAACCATTTTAACTCGCCTTGTATTTTTGGGGCTGCTGAAGAAATTATTCGAATCCTTGCAAGACCGGCTTTCTTGAGAACAATATGTCCTATCTTTCCATCACATATTATTTCACTTATAATTTCACTAAGATATGGTTCATGTCCTACAACAAGTACGGATGATTGTTCTTTGAATTGAGATAGTTTACGATATAGTTCTAATCTATTGCCTTCGGGACTTAATTCACTCCAATCTTTTATTTTTTTCTCATTCTTGAAAGTCTTGGCTACAATTGTTGCAGTCTGGTGCGCTCTTTTGAGAGGACTAGTTATTATGAAATCAAATTTAACACCTAGATGTTGAAGGGATTTAGCTATATCTGCTACCTCTTTTTGCCCGGCTACTGTAAGAGCTCTTTCAGAGTCTTTATCTCCTGAAGCAATCCTTTTACCTGCTTCACCATGCCGCAAAATGAATAGATCCATTCTGACCTGGAATGCTATATTTCATAGTTATATTATTTTAACTGAACCTTTTCGTATACTTAATAGCTGGGTTCTTCTAAATAAAGGATGATTACTGTCATGAGTACAACCACAACTACTGTGTCTACAAATGCTACTATCAAATTGAAATTGGTGCGAGAAAAAATGCCAGGCCGAAATAATATTGTTTACAGATCGTATTAAAATTTAAACAGGCAGACCAAATTAGCCGTGGAATTTGGAAAAACTAAACACCCCCTATTTTCGTCGTGTAGTGTTCCTTATCAGTTCTGATACTAGGAACTTTTGGATTTGACAGAACTGTTTACTGCGATTCGAAAAAAAGAGGAAAATGGTGGCAAGAATTAGCACAAGAAAGAAAGAAAACATAAAGACCGAAGTGACAGATTGGATTACGTGAGCCCTTGGAAGTAATTTCGAAAAGGAATCAGAACCATTGTGGCTGTAGCGACTTAACTAATGTGGCCGAAAGTTGATTTATTGATGGCTTGTAAGATATGAAATTGATATAAGTCATTCTAGCCTGGCTGAGATATATGAATAACAAGGAAATAATGGCTATGGCTACTACTACTACTGCTGCAGCTATAACACTCGCGATAATATGCAGTGGATCATTTCTAGCTATGGCAAACGGGCAATCTCAAACAGCGAATGATAACAATACTGCTCCGCCTGGTAGTGCTACAAAGAAACCCATTCCTGTACTTTTGATACATGGTTATGCTTCAGATGCATCAGCATGGACAAAATGGGAAGATTTACTCAAAAAGGATGGCATTCCATTCTATCCGATAACTTTCTATAAATCAGATGACAAATGTGGATCTGCTGCAGATCATGCCAAGGAATTAAACACGCAAGTTCAACAAATCCTACAAAATATGACAGACACCAAAAAGGTGAACATTGTTGGTCATAGCAAGGGCGGATTAGATGCAAGAGTATTCTTAGCAAATAGTACTTTTGCTAACAATAATAAAGCTGTTGCAAATCTAATAATGATTGGAACTCCTAATGCAGGTTCACCTATAGCACGATCAAGTAATATTTGTGAGCCAGCAGTCGAAGATTTGAAACCCGGAGCTGCAGATACTAAAGTAGGAATGAATTCTAATACAAAATACTATACTATTGCAGGTGATTGGAGTCCATCTCTAATATTCAATTGTCCGCAGGTGCTTGGAGGAGTAGGATATTCGTTACTTCCAAAGCCTAATGATGGATTGGTTCCGGTATCAAGTGTAGAATCGCAGGGATATTTCCATAATCTTGGACATACTTCTGATTGTCATTCAAACCTATTAGGTGATAAAGAATATGGCTTAGCAAAGCCCATATTACATGGAAAGCAGTAGAAGGATTCGACACAGTCGTTATAGAAAAGTAAAAATAAATACAAAAATCCTTTATCCGAGCGTTTCTATGACGAGTATCTTCTTTCTATAGAGATTTCTATATTTTGCTAAATCTCGTAATTATATGGATGATATACTTACTTTTCAATTTTCCTTTTTCTCGATTTGATTTTTGACATTGCATATTGAAAAAGGTACTTTTGGTCGTCAAGTCCTTTGTTTTTCCAATAGAATCTGTTAATGATGTAAGATATACCATACCAATAGCACTATTTACTATAATTGTAAATAGAAAACCATAGTAATAGGTCATAATAGTACCGGTTATAGTACCACCTATCGGAAATGGTCTTTGGCGCTTTAATATTGACTTTAGTATTTTGTCCACAATAAGAGAGTGATGCATTTCTATTTATGTGTGCACTACTGTAAAGATGTGTAAATCTAGTAGTCTAAACCTCAGTTCCATTATCAATTTTTACAATGAAGGCACAGCTCATCTCAGGCATAAATGTATTCCCAATTATCAATAGACATCTATTTGAATACATATAATACTTGCAGTCTTTGCATTGGAATCCTTGTGCACCTTTGCGAATAACGTGACCCTCTTCATATTCAAGCTTTTTCTCAGTTTTCTTTATGAAATCCCAAACAATATCTCCTGGTAACATACCATCACCTTTTGGAGAAAAGAATTTTGAAATACCAACGTTCATTATTGATTTCTCCTTCTACGATATGACAATTTTTTTCGTCTGGTAAATTGAACTTGCACTTATACATGCCATATTATCATTCTTATTGTAATTCCGAGCTGATTAGGGCTTTGTTGACATTTTCAATTTTAGATTATGACTTTCACAACATGGAAAATGTAAAAGTATTATTGGGTTCATCAGACTAGACTGTAGTATAAAAGTAAAATTGAAAACAAGATTAGTTAATGACGTAACTGAAATAAAAAATAAGTTGGTTGTTGTATTTCTAGTAAGAGAAGCGTGTTGTAGTATCTCTTGATGCTTGCTCTACTGTCCTTGCTGTGTTAACGCCTATTCTAGAAAACTCCTTTGCATTATCTCTTGCATTCTGAACAGATGTTTTGAAAGCCTCTAGATTTGCAAATATAGTGTTGTTTACTAGTCTAGTTGCAACCACTGTATTGTCTGCTAAGGTACTGACTACTCTTGCATAGTTGTCAGCGAAATGTCTTGGAGATACCCAACTTGCATTGATCACTCTATTTGCCGCCTCTATATGTGGTAGCCATGCCAATTGAAATGAATTGATAATCTCTTTTTGTGATTCTAGAAAGTTATCTGCAAGCTCTCTTGCTGCTTGAATAGTTTGTTCTTGATATTCGTTAACTGCTTGAGTATAACGCGGAATTTCTCTTCTTGCTTCATCTGTTGCTCTTCTGATATTGTCTCTAGTTTGATCTAATGCTCTGTTGACAGAATGTTGCTGTTCTTGGTGTATCTGTGATGGAGTTGTGTTTGTTGTTGTTATATTTGTAGTAGCCGTAGTCTCTTCTTCTACTCCTTCTTTTCTTTGTTCTTTTCTTGAAGACATGTATGAAACGTAGCTGATATGGATATATAAACCATGGCATTAAATGGTATAAAATACCATAGCGAGCCAAAAGTTTTATGAACAAATAAATAATTCTAAAGGAAAAATGATGATGACAAGTTATAGAGTAATCTGATTATCATTCCATCGTTCATCCTCCTATTTGACGTTGATCGTAGTCACGTAGATGTTTGTTGTTATCATCCTTATCCACCAGTTGGGCGGTAGTGTTTTATGTACTAGCGTTCTGTAATGATTCCAATACGGATATTAGGGCCTTTGAAATTGTTTGGCATGCCTATTGCCAGCCAGCCACTTGATCTAGGAGATTCTGCGACGCGTATATCGCTCCTGACTTTTGTAAGTACTCGTTTTCGTATCAGACTTTATATTGCTATTATTAAAGCTGCAAACAACACTATTACTGTTGCAGTCATAACTATGATATTATCTATACATTTGAAATTCCTAAATTGTTGATTTATTTTCAATGCAATCTAAGTAGCATATAATGTTACTACTACAACAACAACTGACAGCTGGCTTCTGACGCTGATTGATCATCCGGTGCCTTATTTTTTACAAGATGTCTCTGATTGTTAGATATTCAAGCCGCTGCTATACTTAGCTGCTATTGTGGATAGGAGGGGCATGGATAAAGGAATAGGCTTTGTAATCACGCTTTCTTTCAAACCATTTTAACTCGAGCCCTTTCCATGCTCTAAACAAAGTCCGATACTCTGGTGACGTGGACTCAACTACACCAAGCTGCATCATAAGGCTAAGGTCATCACGAATTGTTTTGTGTTCTACTATTTTGTCATCATTCCCTATTCTAAATATATGTACTGACATATGTCATCGACATGTAATTCTAGTAAAAAACAACAGCTCAAAATATCACCTCAATATCGTTTTTCTGTGTTATTCCCATAATTTGGGTAAAGGAGCCAAGGAAATAATTTTGTACTGCTTACCTAAATAATAGTTTCTCCACTGGTTAATAATGTCAACAAATTCAAAGTCGGATGAAAAAAGGGTAAGAATCGAAGAAATAATGAGCAAAAGGCTAGTAACTTTGGATGCAGATTCTACAGCTTTGGAAGCTGCAAGAGCGATGTCTAAAAATACTATAAGTTCTATAATCCTGACCGACAGTGACAAAATAGTTGGAATAGTCACAGAAAGAGATTTGATAAAACATGTTTGTGCAAAAGATTTACTATCTAGTAAGACGCCTCTAGCAGCTATCATGTCCACAATTCCTCTTATTACGATCAACAAAGACTTGTTTGTTGAAGAAGCTGCTCGAACAATGATTAAGAATAAAGTAAGACATTTAGCAGTAGAAGAAAACGCTACTCATCGGATTATCGGAATAATTAGTTCCACTGATTTGACAAGATTTCTAGTGGATAAACTAAAGTTGGATTACCAAATATCCTCACTCATAAAAGATCTATACTCTCAAGAAGAGCCAATAGAGGAACTTGATATATTTTGATATATTTCAATATCAGAGGGAAGATTAATCAAAGGAGATTCT
>Ga0134128_10012584_pt1 | contig 10085 bp, 10 predicted proteins | sample KB31754_FD_96462 | JGI IMG/M metagenome (GOLD analysis project Ga0134128, IMG submission 96462) | Terrestrial soil microbial communities with excess Nitrogen fertilizer from Kellogg Biological Station, Michigan, USA - KB3-175-4 | ecosystem: Environmental > Terrestrial > Soil > Unclassified ...
ATCGTCGTCCGCGAAGCGGAACGTCTCTGGCACCTCGTCTCTGCTGGGCATTGCCCTCTCCTGTCTGGGGATTTCAGATGTCTCTGTCGCGCGTTGCACGTCGCGTGCCTTCTATACACGCGAACGTTTCACTTTGATCAGGATCTCATTTACTCGTCGCAACTACCATGCGTGGCGATAGCAGGTCCGCGATCAGTCCGCGAATTCGACTTGCACGTCGCGCGTGATGATACCCGCTTTCACGCCGCGGTCAAGGAGCAGTTTAACAGCCTCGCGTCCCCGCGGGCCATAGTCGAGCGTCCAGTCGTTCACATACATGCCGACAAACTCGTCTGCCTTGTCGCGCTCGAGCCCGCGCGCGTAGGTCATCGAGTGGTCGAGCGCTGCCTTTCTGTTATCGAGGCCATAGGCAATACTCTGTTTGAGATGCCGCGAAACCTTGGCAATCAGCTCGGGTCCGAGGTCCTTGCGCACGATGTTTCCGCCCAGGGGCAGCGGGAGACCGGTTTCCTGGAACCACCACTCTCCCATGTCCTCGACAAGATGCAGACCGTCATCGGCGTACGTCAGCTGCCCTTCATGAATCAACAGACCAGCGTCCACGTCCCCGCCGAGCACCGCCTGCTCGATCTGGTCAAAATGCGTCGGGACGGGGATGAAGTCCGGCTGGTACAGCCTGAGCGCGAGATATGCCGAGGTGAGCGGTCCCGGGATGGCGATGCGCTTGCCGATGGTCTCCTCACGTGACATGGGCGTCCGCGCGACGAGCTTGGGCCCGTACCGGTCACCCATCGAGGCGCCATGCGGCAGCAGTGCGTACGTATCGGACAGGTACGCGTACGCATGAATCGATACCGCAGTGACCTCGAGTTCCGCCCGGCGCGCCCGTTGATTCAGCGATTCGATGTCCTGAAGCTCGTGGACGTAGCTGATGCCGTCCGTCTCGATCTTGCCCGACGCGAGTGCGTAGAACATGAATGCGTCGTCCGAGTCGGGCGAATGAGCAAGGTGGATCGTCGTCATTGATTGAGTGTTGTGCGTGAAAACGGCCTTCCTTACACGCCGGCGTCGATGTCTGCCTTGTGTCGCTTGTACTCGGGAAGATTCTTCGCAAGCTCGCGCGTCTTGACGCGCTCGAATGAGGCCTTGTACTGATTGAACGCGGAAGTGTTTCCCGACAGCTTGGCCGCCTGGGCTGCCAGCAGCAAGCCCAGCAGGTGATCCGGCTGCTGCTGCAGGATCGTATCCGCCTGCGCCTTGGCGATCTGCAGCGCGCCGGCGACCTCGCCGATGCGCCCCACGTCGAAGCGCTGGTCGGCGTCGAGCGGATGACCCTGCTCCTGCTCGACCATCTGATACGCCTGAACGGCCATGGGCGCGAAGAAGGCGACCGAGTCAGCCTTGCCCTGATCATTTAGTCGCATAACGCGATCAAATAGCCGGTTGGCGATGTCGGTCGGGGAGAGCTGCGAGATGTCCGGAGCGCGAACGCCACCAGCTGCGCCGGCGCCACCTGCGAACGGAGCCGCGGACGGATCGGAGGCACCCATCGCGCCGGGCGGTCCTGCGTCAACGGTCGGGTTGGGCAGGGCGTTCATCGGCGCGTCCACGGAGGACCCGCGCCGGGCATTGAATCCTCGGCTCGCGAGCATCGCGAAGAGCGTGAGAAAGGCGATGGCGGCAACTGCCCAGGGGAGCGTGTTGGCGAGCGTGGCACCGCCTCCGGTCGCAGCCGGAGCGGCGGCTGCGCCCGCGACCGCGCCACAGTGATGGCAGAACTTGGAGCCTGGAGTCAGCGGCTGGCCGCAGGTGGCGCATGGAGCGCTGTTGAGCGGCGCGCCGCATTCGGTGCAGAAGCGGCCCGTGCCCGGCGCTGAGCAGCGCGGGCAGACGGACGGCGTGGATTGTGACTGATTGGATTGTGGCTGATCTGATGACATCGTGCCGGTAAATCTAGACGCGCGTACGCCCTATATGTGGCCGCGGAAACGTGCCGCCGGAATCATTTTGCTGCGGGCGGGCGCGGAGCCGGTCCCCATGCCTGGAATATCGCGTAGCCCATGCGGCCCATCGTCAGCTGAGGCTCGCTGTCCAGAACCCAGCGCGTGTCCTTGTTGTCCTTGGTCAGCACGCACGCGACCACGCGATGCCTGAGATAGAAGAGGGAGCATTCGGTACGCACCGCGTCGTCGGCACCGGTCTTGTGGGCGGCGCGCACGCCATCCAGATAGCGCTGCAGCAGGGTCTGATCCTCGTTGTGCTCGAGGATGTAGAGCATCGCCGAATCGGCCTGCGGGTTCACGGCCTTGCCGGCCGCGATGAGTTCGAAGAGATGCGCCATCTCGTTCGGTGTCGTGACGCCGAGTCCGTACTTGACGGAGCTGTCCATCGCCACGCTCGTGTTTCGCTTGAATACTTTTGCGTGGACCTTGGTGTGGTGCAGTCCGAGTGATTCCATCTTGTCCCACATCGGGCGGATGGCGATGCGATCGAGGATGAGATTGGTCGCCGTGTTGTCGCTCAGCGTGATCATGAGCCATGCAGCGTCGTGGATCGAGAGCTCGGTTCCGTTGTGCAGGAACTGCACGATTCCCGAGCCAGGCACCTGATCGATCCTGAGAACGGTGACGAGGTCGTCGAGCGAGATCTTGCCCTTTGCCACCTCATCGTAGAGTGTGACGAGGATGCCGACCTTGATGAGCGATGCAGTCGGGAAAGTTTCGTCGCCACGTCGCGAGATGCGATCACCATCGTCGAGATCGATCACGCTGTAACCCACGGTGCCGTGATGAGCGTCAGCGATTGAATCCAGTACGTGTCGCAGTGCCGTGGTGTCTGCGTGCTGTGCGTGAGCGGCCGCGAGCGGCGCGATTGCCAGTGCGGCAATCACGAGCACGGCGCGGAGAATATGTCGCACCGTGCTCGTTGCGAATGAGATCCTGTGCATGGCGGTATAATGTCGCGCGCGAAGCGCCGGACCGCCACGACGTGCGACTGCTGCTTAGTCGCTACTTGGTCTTCTGGTAGGTGCCCATCAGCTGGGCGGTTCCCAGTACGTGACCCTTCATCGCGGCTTCGAGATCGGCCTTGGTGGGGCGCGAGAGGTCGAGCGTCGTGTCGAGCGCGCTCAGCTTGAAGAAGTAGCGGTGCCGTCCGATTGGAGGGCACGGCCCGCCGTACTCGGGTTTTTTCCAGTCGTTGTAGCCCTCGCCGGTGCCGGCCGGCATCGCACCCTTGCCCGCGCCTTCCGCAAGCGTGGTGGTTCCGGCGGGGATGTTGTACGCCACCCAGTGGACGTAGGTCATCTTCGGCGCCGCTGGATCTGGCGCGTCCGGATCATCGACGATCAGCGCGAAGCTGCGGGTTCCCTCTGGCGCGCCGGACCACGCGAGAGGCGGCGACGTGTCTTCACCAGAGCACGTGTACTTCGTGGGGATGTTGCTGCCTTCGACGAACGCGGACGAGGTCAGTTTGAACGACATTGTGTTGCTCCCTGGGGGTTGCGTTGTTGCCGTGACGGTCTGTGCGCTTCCGGACGCAGCTGGAGGCGCTCCGGAGGACGTGTCCTCCTTCTGCACGGCGCTGTGGCTGCACGCGCCGAGTGCGATTGCGACGCTGCAGATCACTGTTGTGGATTTTGTCATGGCCGATGATTTGCTGCGTGTAATGTGCCAGAAGCTCCTCGTCGGACGACGAAGTATTCCCAAGTAGATGTAGCGGTGCTGGTCAAGTCGCGGCCGGCGCTGCCGACACTTACCTGGGAAGACTTCAACCCCGGTATCGTATGCGCACCTTTGGATTGCCGTTGGGCGTGGCTGTGGCCGCGGCCTCGTTTCTAGCACCTTCACAGCTCCTTGCCCAGCGGAACGTCAGGCGTTCGACCGCCGTTCGGGTTCCCGAGCAATCGGTGCCGGCTCATCCATCCACTCGGCCGCACACCGTCAGCTCGACGACGAGCCACTGCAGCTCCGATTGCGGCGATTATTCACTCGCCATCGTATCGGCGGTCATGCCATCCCAAACCGCGAACGCCGCCGCGAACGGCGCATCGGATGTCGTCACTCTGGTGATCGAGAACCGTGGAACGATCGAGGCACCTGTTTCGATGGTGTCGGTTGCACCGCGTGACCACCTGAGCCTCGCCAGACAGACGGCAATACCGGCGCTCGCGCCCGGCCAGCGCACGACGGTTCAACTTCCCGTGACGACCGCACCCGATGGAACTCAGTGCGTTTCGATCACCATCAGCCCGGCGCCGATCGCTGATCCCGCTACCGCGAGATTCCTGGCCGCCGCGATACCAGATCCAACGACGCGCGCCGCAAGCTTGGGCGAGCTGGCGAGCGCGGGCGGGTTCGGCGAGCTGCCATGGTTGGACGGAATCGCCCCCTTCGCGAGCTTCAGGTCGACGGACGGTTGGTAGGATACCGGCGGTAGCGCACCGCACTGTTAGCGCACCGCTGGCGTCATGACAATTCGAGGGCGGCCTGCAATGGCCGCCCTTTCTGCTTCTTGTGATTTTGCCCGCTAGCGCGAGCATGGCCTATGCACGATGATTCGATAGGTCAACAGTTCAAGGAGGTAATCGTGGAATACGCAGGTTCGAGCCGGCCAAAGCATTTTCATGCGATGTCGCCACCCGTAGCAGGTACGATATTCGCCGTCACGCTCGCGTTCATGCTTCTCTTTCCGTTCGTGCGCCTGTCCCTCGCAGGTTCGGGAGAGCCGGAAACGCTGCTCTTCCTGACGAAGACGGATTTCGGGTTGAACGTCTTCGCGCTGGTGTTGTTTCTGGTTCCAATTGCCGGCGTCGCGGCGTCGCTGGCCCTGCGCGAGAGCCGGGCGCTGGTCGCGGACGCGCTGCTTGGGCTGGTAGGCGTGGTGATGATCCCCCTCGTGATACTGACCGTCGGTCACGACGCTGGGAGAAACGCAGCGCTGGCATCGCACGTGTCGATCGGGATCGGGACGATCCTGGTTTCGATCATGCTGCTGGTCGTCGCGATCAGCTCGGGAATAGCCGTGTTGCAGGGCAGACGGTAGAACCCAGGCAGGGCTGCCGTTGTGGCCATGGATCTCGCGATATTGCTGGGGAACCGATTGATGACACGCGAGAACTGATTGGCGACTACCAGCGGCAGTGAATTCCGCGCCACCACTGGCGCGACCATCAAGATCCTTGGAGCGATTGCGTTCTGTCATTTACTGAATGACATGATGCAATCGCTCCTGCCGGCGATCTACCCGATGTTGAAGACGAGCTACAAGCTCAACTTCGCGCAGATCGGACTCATCACGCTGGCATATCAGATGACTGCGTCGATGCTGCAGCCGCTGGTCGGCATGTACACGGATCGTCGGCCGCAACCGTACTCACTCGTTGTCGGAATGAGCTTCACCCTGCTCGGTCTGCTGCTCCTCTCGAGAGCCGCGAGCTTTCCGGCGCTGTTGGTTGCTGCATCCCTCGTTGGTGTCGGGTCATCGGTCTTCCATCCGGAATCATCGCGTGTTGCGCGCATGGCCTCCGGAGGCCGGCACGGCTTTGCACAGTCCATGTTCCAGGTTGGCGGCAACGCGGGCTCCGCTATCGGACCGTTGCTGGCTGCATTCATAGTGCTGCCGTTCGGACAATCGAGCATCGCGTGGTTCTCCGCCGCGGCGCTCGTCGGGATCATGGTGTTGTGGAACGTCGGCACCTGGTACGGTGCCAACCGATCGGTCACGGCGTCCGCTCACGGCAGGGCAAGCGTCGGTCACGTTGCGCTCTCACCCGGAAAGATTCGGTTCGCGCTGCTCATACTGATGGCTCTGCTCTTCTCCAAATATTTCTATCTCGCGAGCCTCACCAGCTATTACGCGTTCTATCTGATCAACAAGTTCCACGTATCGGTGCAGAGCTCGCAGATCCATCTGTTCGTATTTCTTGGGGCGGTCGCGGCGGGTACGATCATCGGAGGTCCGATCGGCGACAGATACGGCCGCAAGCTCGTGATCTGGTGCTCAATACTCGGCGTGCTCCCGTTCACGTTGATGCTGCCGTATGCAAATCTGCGCTGGACTGAAATTCTGAGTGTTGTGATCGGCCTCGTGCTTGCGTCGGCATTTTCGGCGATCATCGTCTTCGCGCAGGAGCTGGTACCGGGAAAGGTGGGAATGATCTCCGGGCTGTTCTTCGGTCTCGCGTTCGGTGTCGGCGGGATCGGCGCTGCAATCCTCGGCCAGCTTGCCGATCACACCAGTATCGATTTTGTGTACAAGGTGTGCTCGTATCTGCCAGCGGTCGGATTGCTCACCGGATTTCTGCCGAACATGAAACACGTCGACGTGAGTGCGTAGGGTGCGTCGAGATTCGTCATTCCCGCTGCCTCCTCGTCATTCCCGCTGCCTCCTCGTCATTCCCGCGAAAGCGGGAATCCATGTTATCGAGCCTTGGATGCGATGACAGCGTAAAGCTGGTCGGCAACAGATGGATTCCCGCCTTCGCGGGAATGACGATCACGGAGTCGCTTCCGCGGGAATGACAACTTGTCGGTTACTCGCTCAGTACTTCCACGACGTCACGTCAGCGCCCTTCGGTGCCGACTCCGTAATACGCTTCGACATCATGCGGACCATCTCGGCGTCGCTCATCGGCTGCCAGCCGTGGCCTTTCATCGGGCGGCCGTACTGGAATACAGCGTCGGACTTGGGCGATGACGTCGATGCAAGGAAGTCGTTGAGGCGATAGACGGCGAGATTGAGGTAGTAGTTGTCCATGTCGCCGACGTACACGTGGAGCTTGCCCTGCAGTTTTGGGCCGATGGTCGCCCAGTTCTTCGACAGTATGTAGCGCAGGTCGAAATGGTCGCGCCAGTACGTTGCGACCGAGCGATCGATCGTGCCGGTTGTCTTGTTCCAGAGCGGGCGCGGATAACCGTCTGCGCCGACAGGGCCCCACGCTGCGTCCCATGCGTTGAACTGCTGGCCCGAGCGCTCGTGGCTACCGAGCACCGATTCGATCTTGCTCAGATCGCGCTGCGTGGTTTCAGGCTGTCCTTCGGACGAGCGGCTCATATAGCGTGGTGTCACCACGATTGGATTTTCGTTCTCGACGAATGCGCTCGTGTCGGCATACGCATCCACGAGTTGCAGGCGGCTGAAGTCGACCGGATCGGGGTACAACGTCCACGTCCCGTTGAAGAAATCCGGATGCAGAACCTGAAGCGCGATCGATTCCCATCCGCCCGTCGAGCCGCCGGTGAGCACGCGCGCGTACGGCTTCGGGATCGCGCGGAAGTGCGACTCGATGTACGGAATCAGCTCGGTGAGCAGCGCGTCGCCGTACGGGCCGTTGTTGGGCGAATTTACCGCGTACGAATCATCGTAGTAGATCGTCGGATGCTGGAACTTGACGCCGATCATGCGCGGGAAGTTGCTCGAATTCCATGATTTGTAGAAATCGAACCCAGGCTCGCGACCGTCCGTGCGCGCCTTGAGCATTGTGCGCTCTGCAGCGAAGCTGGCACCGCTGTCGGTCGCAAAACCGAATGCCGGCGCGAGCGAGAAGTGGTCCTGCTGATAGATCGCGGGATAGTGTGCGTTGGGATGACTGTCGTAATCCTTGGGAAGAAGGATCGTCGCGCCGATGTATATCGGCTGTCCCCAGAATGTCGAGAGCAGCTTGCTCTGGATCTTCACGTGCTTGACCCACTTCGTATCTGCCGGCATCGTGACAGGCGGCAGCACGCGGGAGAGCGACAGCTTGAGGTTGAGCGAATTGCCAGCCGCGATATGCACATGTTGTACAGCGCTCACGAGATTTCCGGGCGCCGTGTTCCAGTGTTGTCCCTCCCACTGGTCCATGTGCCCCCAGATGACGTGTCCGTCGGCGCGATGGAACTGTGTGTACACGTTCATCACAGCCTGCACGTAGTAGTCGCCGGCTGGAAGCTGTGCGAGCGTGAACGGATATCCTGCCGTGGTCGCGTCGATCGTTGCGACTGCTCCCGGAGCGAGCGCCGAGACGTCCATTCCAAAGAACGGCTGCGTTCCACCGTAGCCGCCCGCCCGAAACCGGGGCTCCCGGACCGAGTCGCGAGCGACGATGAGGATCAGCCGTCCGGTGATCGGCGTGGCGTGCACGCTCGATGGAAATGAGACTTCCACGCGTTGTGCCGCGGACTGCGCTGTAGGAATCACGAGACACGCGGACAGCGCAACTGCGCCGAATCGCCGTATCAGACTGAGTGATGCGAGCTTGTACATGATCGTTTCAGTGGGTGGAGATGACGCGATGGATACGTCGCTGTAGCCACACCCGCTGCGAACGATTACCTCGCTCTATGCGATCTCGCTCCGAGCCTCGTGTGTGACCGGTTTTCTCATTGAGAATATGGTGGCCGCGCTGACGATCAACAGACCCCCGCAGATCGCCACTGGCCCGAGGGACTCGCCCAGCAGCGTGACGCCCAGTACGGACCCCACCACCGGCTCGAAGTTGACGAAGATTCCCGCACGCGCTGCGGGTACCCTCCTGAGACCCCAGTTCCAGAGCAGCGTCGCCGCGGTCGTCGCGAGGAATCCCTGAGCCGCGAGCGCCAGCCATACGTGCCCCGAGAGATGCACCGGAGGCGGGCCATCAGCAAAGAACACCCACGCGAATAGCATCGCGCTGCCCAGGAACACCACGTACACAGTCATCGCGACCGGCGGGTAGCCGTGCCCGGCATGCATCACGCGTTGCGTGACCAGTACCCACGCAACGCCCGCGAACAGCGATCCAAGCACGAGCAGGTCCCCGATCAGGCTCGGTCCACCGACGGCACCGTTGGCCTCGTGCGCTTGAAGTACGATGAGTATCGCGCCGATCGTCGACACCACTATCATCGACCATCCTACGCGGTCCAGCCGCTCGTTGGTGAAGATGACAGCCGCTATCGCGAGCGTCAGCGGAAGAGTGCCCACCATGAGCGACGCGTGCGAGGCAGTCGTGCGTGCGAGCCCTTGGAACTGCACCAGGAACTGGATCGGTATGTAGAGAGCGGCCGCTACGAAAAAGAGCAGAAGGTCGGACGCCCGTGGCAGGCTGCGAATCCGGAACGCGACGGGCAGCAGGCCAAGGCATCCGAACGCGAAGCGGTACACCAGCATGTGGCCGACGCCCATCTCCGTGAGCGCGACCTTGGCGAAGTAGAAACCCGTGCCCCACGTGCAGCCCGCTGCTGCGAGCGCGAGGTAGGCCATGCCGCGGCCGGAGCTGCCAACCGGCGTGGATGGGGTAGGGCGGATCGAATCACGGGTCGTGGGTGTTGAATCTCTGGCTACGGTCATGCGAGTGTAAGATTTGCGGTGCTGGCTGCTGCTCAGGCGAGTTAACAGGTCCCGGGTCAAATGAGAATGGGTGTGTCGATCGTCGCCGGTCCGGCAGCCGAACAGCCAGTGGACGGCCGTCGTGCAGCCGGCGTAGCTGCCCGTCGGCAGCCGGCGTATATTCGCCCTTGTCGGTATTTCGGACCTTTCGCCCGACGCTGCCGGCCTGACTCACAGCTTCATACCTGGTGAACTGCAAGTGGCAGATGATGACGAGTCGTCCACGCCGCGCAAGCCGCTCGATGAAGAGATCGATGTATGGGGGCTGACGCACCCCGGCAAGGTTCGCAAGACGAACGAAGATCATTTTCTGCTGGGGTCCCTCCGCAAGCATCTCGACATCAAGGCGACTTCACTTCCGGAAGCCGAGCAGCTTCGCGCGAGCAACGAGCGCGCCGGCTTCATTGCAATGGTCGCCGACGGAGTCGGCGGACAGCTCGCTGGCGAGGAGGCCAGTCGGATAGCGCTCGAAGCGGTCACACAATACGTGATACACAGCGCGCTCTGCTACTACCAGTCCGACGCACAGGCAGAGGACTTTGTGGACGTGCTGCAGAAGGCCGCAATAACCAGTCACGACGCGGTGCTGGAGCGCGCGCGCGATGACAGCGACCTGCGCGGAATGGCTACGACACTGACGTTGTGGATCGGCGTGTGGCCGTGGATCTATCTGCTCCAGGTTGGCGATTCACGTTACTACCTGTTCCGGAACAACGTGCTGACGCAGATCACGCGTG
>Ga0134128_10012585_pt1 | contig 10084 bp, 10 predicted proteins | sample KB31754_FD_96462 | JGI IMG/M metagenome (GOLD analysis project Ga0134128, IMG submission 96462) | Terrestrial soil microbial communities with excess Nitrogen fertilizer from Kellogg Biological Station, Michigan, USA - KB3-175-4 | ecosystem: Environmental > Terrestrial > Soil > Unclassified ...
ATCGCCTACATGGACTCGGTCGCCGGGGTGTGGTTCCCGCGCGGTGGCATGCACGCGGTGCCGAGGGCGCTGGCCGGGGCGGCGGAGAAGCACGGCGTGCGGTTCCGGTACGGCACCGAGGTCGCCCGGGTGGAGGTCGACGCCGGCCGGGCCAGGGCCGTGCACACCACCGGCGGCGAGCGGATCGAGGCCGACGTGGTCGTGCTCAACCCCGACCTGCCGGTCGCCTACCGGGACCTGCTGCCGCCCGGGGTCGCTCCGCGTCGGGTCGGCCGGCTGCGCTACTCGCCGTCATGCGTGGTGCTGCACGCCGGCTCGACCGCCGCGTACACGAAGATCGCGCACCACAACATCCACTTCGGCCGGGCCTGGCGGCGCACGTTCGACGAGATCATCCGGGACGGCCGGCTGATGTCCGACCCGTCCCTGCTGGTGACCAACCCGACCCGGACCGACCCGACCCTCGCGCCGGCCGGGCGGCAGGCCTACTACGTGCTCGCGCCGACCCCGAACCTCAGCGCCGGCATCGACTGGGCCGGCACCGGACCGCGCTACCGGGACGAGCTGGTCGCCGTCCTGGAGGCCCGCGGGTACGCCGGCTTCGGCGCCGGGATCGAGGTTGAACGGCTCGTGACGCCGGCCGACTGGGCCGCGTCCGGGCTGGCCGCGGGCGCACCGTTCGCGGCCGCGCACACGCTCACCCAGACCGGGCCGTTCCGCCCGCCGACGCTCGCCCGCGGGCTGGACAACGTGGTCTTCGCCGGCTCGGGCACCCAGCCGGGGGTCGGCGTGCCGATGGTGCTGCTGTCCGGCCGGCTCGCCGCCGAGCGCATCACCGGCCGCCGGCAGTAGGCGGCGAACGACCTGTGACGGTTCGGGTGGAGTCGTAGCGGTCAGTGACGAGATACGCACCAGCAGGCGCGATCGGTCGACGCTCCGCGTCCGTGCGGGAATCGTTTCGACGGAGCCGGTAATCTTGAAGGCTGTGCTCGCCACGCTCCCGCCCCGGCTCTCCCGATTCCGGGCGGTCGGGGAGCTGCGGCTCCTCGACCGCTACCGGATCCTCGGGCTCGCCGGGTCACTCGCGCTCGCGACCGGCGGCGTCGCCGCCGGCGCGCTACCGCGGCATGACCCGTTCACGCAGTTCCGGGTCGTCCAGTGGCTGCGCGCCGGGGAGCCGATCGCGCTCGTGATCGGCTACACCGGGCTCGCCCTGCTCGTGGTCGCGTGGCTGTTCCTCGGCCGGCGGATCGGCACCCCGGACGGACCGAACCGGCGCTCGCTGGTGATCACGCTGGCCGTCTGGTCGGCGCCGCTGGCGCTGGCCCCGCCGATGTTCAGCCGGGACGTGTACTCCTACGGCGCGGTCGGCTGGATGGTGCACGTCGGCGCCAGCCCGTACTTCTGGGGTCCGGGCGCGCTGCCCGACAACCCCTACCTGGCCGACGTGCCGGGCATCTGGTCGCACACGCCGACCCCGTACGGCCCGGCCTTCCTGCAACTGGCCCGCTGGGTGGTCGACCTGTCCGGCGACCAGACGGTGCCGACCGTGCTCGGCATGCGGCTGATCGCGCTGGTCGGCGTCGTGCTGCTGGTCCGGTACGTGCCGCGGCTGGCGGCGCACTGCGGGGTGCCGGCCGACCGCGCGCTCTGGCTGGCCGTGCTCAACCCGCTGGTGCTGTTCCACTTCGTCAGCGGCGCGCACAACGACGCGCTGCTGATGGGCCTGGTCGTGGCCGGGCTGGTGCTGGTGCTCGACCGCCGGGTGCTGCCGGGCGTGCTGCTGCTGTCGATGGCACTGCTGGTCAAGGCGCCGGCCGCGCTGGCGCTGGTGTTCGTGGTGCCGTTCTGGGCGCAGCGGTTGACCGGGCGGTGGCGGCTTGCCCGGGCCGCGGCCGGCGTCGGCGCGGTCTCCGCCGCCGTCGTCGCGCTGGTCTCCTGGGCCACCGGCCTCGGCTACGGCTGGGTCAGTGCGCTCAACACGCCCGGCACGGTGCGCAACTGGCTGTCCGGGACGACGCTGGCCGGCGAGGCCGTCGGCGCGCTCGCGCACCTGTTCGGGGTCGGCGACACCGCCACCATGGACACCGCGATCGCGGTGTTCCGCGGCGCCGGCGGGGTGGCCGCGTTGGTGATCGTGCTGCTGCTGCTCGCGCACATGGACCGGCGCGGGTTCATCGCCTCGCTCGGGCTCGGCTTCGTCGCCGCGGTCGCACTCAGCCCGGTGGTGCAGCCCTGGTATCTGCTGTGGGGTTTCATCCTGATCGCCGCCGGCACGTCGAACCTGCGTACCCGCACCGCCGTGGTCACGGCATCCGCCGCTCTGGCGGTGGTGGTGATGCCGAAGGGCGGCACGGTGGACGTCAGTGCGATCATCCAGGCGGTGCTGTGCGCCGCGGTGGTCGTCGCCGCGGCGGTCCTGTTCGAGCTGCTACCCGGCCGGGCCGGCCCGGGCGACCAGTGGTCCGACCGTCCCGCTCCGGAGCCCGTGCCGCGCGCAGTGCGCGAGCTGTGACGGCGCCGGCGACCGTGCCCGCCGCGGTCACCGCCCTCCGCGACAGCCGGCTGGGTCGGGCCGCCCGGGCCCGCTGGGCCGGCTGGGGCAGCCCGCACCTGCGCAAGATCGTCCTGGTCGGCCTCGGCGGCTCGGCGCTGCTCGCGCTGGGCTCGCTCGGGGCCGGCGCTCCCCCGGTCTACGACCCGGTCAAGCGCACCCCGGTGCTCGCGCTGCTGCGCGACCCGATCGGCGAGCGGGCCGCCCTCGCCTTCGTCTACGCCGGGCTGGCCGTCCTCGGCATGGCGTGGCTCTACCTCGGCCGGGCACTGCGCCGGGGCGAGGAGGGCACCGACACCGGCCGGCTGCTGAAGATCGCCGCGCTGTGGGGGGCGCCGCTGGTCTTCAGCGTCCCGCTGTTCAGCCGCGACCTGTACGCGTACGCCGCGCAGGCGCAGATCGCGCACGCCGGCCTCGACCCGTACCGGTTCGGGCCGGTGTCGCTGCCCGGGCCGTTCCTGGACGAGATCTCCGGGATGTGGGTGGACACGCCGGCGCCGTACGGGCCGCTGTTCCTCGGGATCGGCCGCGCGGTCGCGACCGTGACCGGCGACCGGGTCGTGACCACGGTGTTCGTGATGCGGCTGGTCGCCGTGGCCGGCGTGCTGCTGACCGCCCGCTACCTGCCCCGGCTGGCCAGGGCGGCCGGTGGCGACCCGCGGGTGGCGGTCTGGCTCGGCGTCGCCAACCCGCTCGTACTGGCGCACTTCGTCGCCGGCGGGCACAACGACGCGCTCATGGTCGGGCTGGTCGTGGCCGGGCTGACCGTGGCGATCGAGGCGACCGAGGAGCGCTGGGTCGCCGTCGGAGTCGTGCTCTGCTCGGCCGCCGTGCTGGTCAAGGCCCCGGCCGCGGTGGCGGTCGCGTTCCTGGCCTGGGTGTGGGCCGGCCGGCTGTCCGGCCGGGCGGTGCTGGTCCGGGCCTGCGTGCGGACCGGGGTGGTGGCCGCGGTCTCGATCACCGTGATCACCGGGCTCACCGGGCTCGGCTTCGGCTGGATCGACCAGCTCAACGCGTCCAGCCAGGTGCTCACCTGGGTGTCGGTGCCGACCGCGATCGGGATGCTCATCGAGCTGCTGCGGGGCGTGCCCAACTTCGTGACGTACCAGGACCCGGTGATCGCCGCGGTCCGGTTCGGCGGCCAGGTCGTCACCGCGGCGGTGCTGTTTTGGCTGTGGCTGCGGGCCGGCCGGGCCGGGTGGGTGCGGATGCTCGGGCTGTCGCTGCTCGCGGTGGTGTTCCTCGGCCCGGTCGTGCAGCCCTGGTATGTGCTGTGGGGGCTGACCGTGCTCGGCGCGACCCGGCTGGACCGGCGGGCGTGGCTGGTGTTCGCGGGCACCAGCTTCTGGCTGTCGATGATGATCGCGCCGCAGGGCTCGAACCTGTTCCTCGACTGGGCGCCGGTGATCGCGATGCCGCTGGCCGCCGCGGTGGCCACGATCGCCGTGCTGGGCCGGTCCCGGGACGAGGTGGTCGAGCCGGTCGCCGCGCCCGGCAAGCTGGTGGTCTCCGCGCCTCCCGGCGACCGGGAGCTCGGGCCGGTGGCCTCGGTCCGGTGAGCGCCCGCGAGCTGGACGCCGCCGGCATCACCGACCCCGCGCTGCGGGCCTCGTACGAGCGGTGCCGCCGGCTCAACGCCGCGCACGGGCGGACCTACTACCTGGCCACGCTGCTGCTGCCGCCGGCCAAGCGGCCGTACGTGCACGCGCTCTACGGGTTCGCCCGGTACGCCGACGAGATCGTGGACGACCTCGGCTCCACGCTGACCGCCGCGGAGAAGGCGGACTGGCTGGCCGGCTGGGGCGCGCGGTTCCTGGCCGGCGTGCGGGCCGGCGGGTCCGATGACCCGATCGGTCGGGCGGTGGTCGACACGGTCCGCCGGTGGGACATCCCGCTCGCGCTGTTCGAGGACTTCCTCGCCTCGATGCGGATGGACCTGACGGTCACCGGCTACCGGACGTACGCGGACCTGATGGGCTACGTCTGGGGCTCGGCCGCGGTGATCGGGCTGCAGATGGTGCCGGTGCTGGAGCCGACCGTGCCGCGGGCGGTCGCCGAGCCGTACGCGGTCGACCTCGGCGTCGCGTTCCAGCTGTCGAACTTCATCCGGGACGTCGGCGAGGACCTCCGCCGCGGCCGGGTCTACCTGCCGGGCGAGGATCTCGACCTGTTCGGGGTCGACCGGCCGCGGCTGGCCCGGGGGGTGGTGGACGGGCCGATCCGGCGGCTGCTGGCCTTCGAGATCGCCCGGACCCGGGAGCTCTACCGGGCGGCCGGGCCGGGCGTGCGGCTGCTGCACCCGACCAGCCGGGACTGCATCGAGACCGCGATCCGGCTGTACGGCGGGATCCTCGACGAGGTCGAGCGGGCCGACTATCGGGTGCTGGACCGGCGGGTCGCGGTCGGGCCGGCGCGCCGGGCCCGGGTGGCGGTCCCCGGGCTGGCCCGGGCCTTCGCGGCGAGGCGCGGATGAGTGAGCCGGAGCGCTCGCGGTGCGAGCGGGCAGCGACCGGACCTGAGCCGACCGAGGCAGCGGGTCCGGTCCGGTCGAGGAGCCGGCGGTGACCGCGTTCGCGCTGGTGCACGGCGGCTGGCACGGCGGCTGGTGCTGGCAGCTGGTGCAGGCGGAGCTCGCCGCCCGCGGGCACACCTCGGTCGCGCCGGACCTGCCGATCACCGACCCGGCCGCGGGCGCGCTCGCCTACGCCGACGCGGTGCTGGCCGCGCTGCCGGCCGGGGAGGTCGTGCTGGTCGCCCACTCGCTGGCCGGGCTGGTCGCGCCGCTGGTGGCGGCGGCGGCGCCGGTGCGGCGGGTGGTCAACCTGGCCGCCATGCTGCCGGAGCCGGGCCGCAGCGTGGACGACCGGGCCAGGGCCGGTCAGCGGATGACCCGGCGCGGGATCGGCCGCGCCCAGCAGGTCCACGACGACGGGTCGACGTCGTTCCGGCCGGACGGGGCGGTCGAGCTGCTCTACCCGGACAGCCCGCCCGACCGGGCGGCGTGGGCGGTGGCCCGGCTGTGCCGGCAGCACTGGCGGATCACCGCGGAGCCGAGCCCGGTCCCGGCCGGACCGACCGCGCCGGCGACCTACGTGCTGTGCGCCGAGGACCGGATCATCGACGCCGACTGGGCCCGGGCCGCGGTGCCGGACCCGGTCGAGCTGCCGGGCGACCACTGCCCGTTCCTGGCCCGCCCGGCCGAGCTGGCCGACCTGCTCGTCTCGCTGTAGGTCACTCGGGATCGTTGCCGGCGCCGGTCGCGGCCCGCGGGGACGCAGCAGCGGCACGCTGACGATCAGCACCGCCCGGAGGCCCGGTTGCCCTTTCGGCTACCGCGAGACGCCCTTGCGGCCCAGCCAGACCCAGGTCGAGAGGGTGAGCGTCACCATCGCGTAGCCGAACAGGATGTCCTCGACCGGAGCGAACGCGACCCGCCAGCCGAGGATCGCGCCGGGGTCGTACCGGACGATGTCGAACCCGGTGAGGATCCCGTTCACGAGCAGCTGGAAGAACAGCACGATCGCGTACGCCGTCCAGTACGTGCGCCGGCGGACCAGCCAGGTGCGCAGCAGCACGGTGTCGACGAGCACCGCGCCGGCGACGCCGAGCAGCGCCAGCTGGGTGTAGCTCACCGGCCGGCGGGCTCGCGCGGCTCGTCCCCGACCGGCCAGCGCTTCACCGCCCGCACCGCCTCGAAGGCGAGGATCGCGCAGGTCGGCGTGACCAGGAAGAACAGCAGCTCGTCCAGCGGCAGCCGGCCGGGCAGCAGGATCCCGGTCATCCGGTGCAGGTCGTAGGTCCAGTGCCCGGCGTGGATCGCGTACAGGTCCCAGGCGACGAACACGACCACGGTGGGGGCGAGCGCGAGCAGCCAGCGGCGCCACCGCCCGTAGACCCGGGTGCGCAGCAGGATCTCCAGCGGCGCGGTGCCGATCAGGCACGCGGCGAGCACCGCGACGTAGGCGAAGTGGCTCACTTGGGTGCCAGCCTCGTCCGCAGGGACCGGGCGGCGGCCTCCGGATCGTCGGCCTCGGTGATCGCGCGGACCACGACGACCCGGGTCGCGCCCGCGTCGAGCACCTGGTCGAGCCGGTCCGCGTCGATCCCGCCGATCGCGAACCACGGCCTGGTCGCGGTGGCGGCCGCATACCGGGTCAGGTCGAGGCCGGGGGCGGGGCGGCCGGGCTTGGTCGGGGTCGGCCAGGTCGGGCCGACGCAGAAGTAGTCCACGTCCGGCTCGACCTCGGCCGCGTCGACCTGGGCCCGGTCGTGGGTGGACCGGCCGACCAGCGGCGCCGACCCGATCAGCCGGCGCGCGGCCGGCACCGGCAGGTCGTCCTGGCCGAGGTGCAGCACGTCGGCGCCGGCGGTCGCGGCCAGGTCGGCCCGGTCGTTGACGGACCAGAGCGCGCCGTGCCGGCGGGCCGCGTCGGCCAGCACCTCGAGCAGCGCCAGCTCCTCGCGCGCCTCGAGCCCCTTCTCCCGCAACTGCACGATGTCAACGCCGCCCCGCAGCGCGGCCTCGACGAACTCCTCGAAATCCCCCCGCTCCCGCCGCCCGTCCGTACACAGGTAGAGCCGCGCACCGGCCAGCCGCCCCCGCAGCCAGGCCGGGTCGGCGCCCGCGCCGGCGGCGGCCGCCGCCTGCTCTCCAGCCACCGCGGGCTGCCCGGCGGGTGGGTGGGGAGGGAGGGTGCGGTCAACCACCGGCCACGGCCCGGACGAGTTCGAGGCGGTCTCCGTCGGCGAGGACGACGCCGTCCAGCTCGGAGCGGACCAGCGCCTCGCCGTTGTGCTCGACGACGACCGTGCCGGGCCGCAGCCCGAGCTCCGCCAGCAGCGCGACCAGGCCGAGCCCGTCCGGCACCTCCCGGTCGCCGCCGTTCACCGTGACCCGCATCAGATCGCGAGCGCCTGGGCGCGCCGCTTCACCTCCTTGCCCCGGTCGGCGGTCAAGGCTTGCACCGGGGTGCCCGGCAGTGTGTCGTCCGGGGTGTGCAGCCAGCGGATCGCCGCCTCGTCGTCGTAGCCGCCGTCGCGCAGCAGGGTCAGCACCCCGGACAGGCCCTTGACGACCGCGCTTCCGTCGAGGAACGCGGCCGGCACCCGCAGCACCCCGCCTTCCCGCTGGCCGGCGAGCCCGCCGTCGCGCAGCAGCTGGTGCACCCGGGTGACCGGCACGCCGAGCCGCTCGGCCACGTCCGGCACCGTCAACCACTCGACCTGCTCACTCACGTCCCCAAGCCTGCCATGGTCGGGCCGTCCCAACCCGGTGACAGGCTCACAGCGAGCGGATCGGCACGTCCGGGTCGGCGAGCCGGTCCGGGTCCACCACCCGGCCGGCGTCGACGACCCGCCGCGCCTGCATCGCGTCCTTCTGCCGGTCGACGGTGAGCAGGCCGGTCAGCCGGCCGGCCGAGTCGAGCCACCCCGCGGCCCAGCCGGTGGGGGCGGCCGGGTCGCCGCGCCGGACGGCCGGACCGTCCGACCGCCAGCCGACCCACTGCAGGTAACGGCCGAACTGCTCGGACCACACGTACGGGACCGGGTCGTAGACGGCCGGCGTCCCGAGCAGGGTCGCGGCCGCCACGGTCGGCGCTCGCAGCGCGTCGTCCCAGTGCTCGGTGCGTACCCGCCGCCCGGTCCGCGGCGACCAGCGGGCAGCGCAGTCGCCGACCGCGACGACGCCGGGCAGCGTGCTGCGGGCCGCCTCGTCCACCACCACCCCGCCGCTGGCCGGGTCGACCTCGATCCCCGACCCCGCGAGCCAGTCCAGCTGCGGCCGGACGCCGACCGCCTCGACCACCACGTCCGCGTCGACCCGGCCCCCGCCGGCCAGCCCCACGCCGCGGGAGTCGACGCCGGCGACGGCGGCGCCGGTGCGCAGGGTGACGCCGGCCTCGGCGTACCAGGGAACGGTCCAGCCGCCCGCGGTCGGACCCAACGCGGTCACCAGCGGGGCCACGCCGGCCTCCAGCACGGTCACCGTGCAGCCCCGGTGCGCGGCCGCGGTGGCCACCTCGGCGCCGATCCAGCCGGCGCCGACCACGACCACGTGCGCGCCGGGCACCAGGGCCGCCCGCAGCCGGACCGCGTCGGCCGCGGTCCGCAGCACGTACGCACCGCCGTCCGAGCCGGCCAGCCGCCGCGGCAGCGCGCCGACCGCGAGCACGAGCCCGTCCCACGGCTCGTCCCCGGCCGTCGAGGCGAGCATGCCGGGCCGCACCGCGGTCACGGTCACGCCGGTGCGCAGGTCGACGCCCTCGAGCCAGGCCGGGTCGATCAGGTCCGGCTCGCCGCCGGCCAGAAGCACCCGCTTGGACAGCGGCGGCCGGTCGTACGGCGGGCCCTCCTCCGCGCCGAGCAGGGTCAGCCGGCCCTCGTAGCCCTGGGCGCGCAGCTCGGCGGCGGCCCGGACGCCTGCCAGCCCGGCACCGATCACGACGACGGCGTTCAGGAGCCCTGCCCCGGCTGGAAGCAGCCCCTGACGGCACCGGTCCCCGGAACCAGGACGAGAAGGAGGCCGGCCCGCACGGCCCCGGAGTCTAGGACGCCCCGCCGGCCGCCGGCTCGGGCCGGGTGCTGGACGGGTCCTCCGATTGGGTCTCGGGCGTGTCCGCCGGGGTGCCCGGCGGCGTCGCCGGCGGAGTGCCCGGCGGCGTGCCCGGCGGCGTGCCCGGCGGCGTGCCCGGCGGCGTGCCCGGCGGCGTGTCCGGCGGCGTGCCCGGCGGCGTGTCCGGCGTGGGTTGGGTGGCCGACCGGGCCCAGTCGAGCGCCTCGGGGATCCGCCGGCGGGCGCCGCGGCCCCTGGCCTCGGCCGCGGCGGCCGGTCCGAGTGCGGCGTCGACGGCGGCGGCGAGCGCGTCGGCCAGCGGCCGCATCCCCGGCCACACCGCGACCCCGACCACCTCCCGGGCGTGCCCGGCCGCGCCCTGCAGCTCGGCCGCCAGCTCCACGTCGCCGCGGGCCAGCGCCAGGCCGGCGAAGCCGTCCAGGCAGTATGCCGAGCCCTCCTGGTCCAGCCACTCGGCGTGCACCCTGGCGGCGTCGGCGAACCGCGCCCACGCGCCGCCGAGGTCCCCGCCGGCCGCCGCGTCCGCACCGAGCAGGTCGAGCACCTGCGCCCGCAGGTGGCTGGAGTTGATCCGCTCGGCCGCGGCCAGCGCGTCGGTGTGCAGCCGGGTCGCGGTCGGCACGTCGCCGGCGAGCAGCGCGAGCTGGCCGCGCGCGGACAGCGCGAACGCCAGCCCCCAGTCGTCGCCGAGCTCGCGGAAGGTCGCCACCGCCTCGTCCAGCTGGTCGAGATCGGCCTTCGCGCCCGGCGCGGCCTCGGCCAGGCCGAGCCCGGCCAGCGCGTGCGCCTGCAGCCGCCGGTCGCCGAGCTCGCCGCTCGCGTCCAGCAGCCGGGCCAGGTACGGCCGGGCCGCGGCCACGTCGCCGACCGCGATCCGCAGCATCCCGCGCGCCCACAGCAGCAGCGCGGCGGCGTCCGCGGGCAGGCCGGCCGCCGACGGCAGTGCCGCCGCCTCA